>WNGQ01003537.1_pt1 | contig 15699 bp, 9 predicted proteins | sample 5407661 | NCBI WGS metagenome assembly WNGQ01 (sample SAMN13153382, study PRJNA577476) | soil metagenome | isolation source: 60 cm soil or saprolite under Garry oak tree replicate 2 | place: USA:California | collected 2016-06-15 | reverse complement strand
CCCACACCGCGTCCACACCTAGCCCGCCCCTACGCGACATGGAATCAGTGATATGCTACATCTTGACACAAGATGAGAAACAGCCTACTAGTATTACAGGAACACATAAAAGGTGCATTCATGATACAACACTGGCGGGCTTAAGTCGAGATGTGAAAATATTGTAGAAAGGTTCTTCTATGTTCTACCGTCTTGGCAAGTTAGCCACCCACTATCGCTGGTTGATTGTGGGCTTTTGGATGGTTGCTATTGCCGTATCGCTGCCATTTGCACCGCGAGCCAGTGAAGTACTACATTCAGGCGGGTTTGTGAGTCCTGATGTTGAATCACAACAAGCGGTAAACCTACTGGTTCAAAAGCTCCATCTCAACTTGACTGTTGTTCAAGTTATCTTTACCAGCCAACATTACACGGCAGATAGCCCGCAATTTATACAAGAGACACAAACGGCTCTAGCAGGTGTACGGAGGATGTCGGAAGTCACAGGAATTGTGAGTTTTACTGATAATCCAAGGCAAGTTTCTTTAGATCGCCATGCTGCATATGTCAATGTTCTACTCAAACCTGATCCCGATAGCGCTCCGAAGCTCTTGCCTGAATTTGAGCACCATTTGCAATCAGTACCTGACTTAAAAACCAGCATTGGGGGGGGTCCGGTTTTTTACGAGGATATTCAAGCCGTCAGCGAGCGTGACTTACGGCGCGCAGAAATGCTGGCATTCCCCTTTGCGGTGATTGCCCTTCTGGTAGTGTTTCGCTCTGTTGTAGCTGCCGTTCTTCCTGCCTTAGTGGGAGGAGGAGCAGTGATTGCCTCGCTCGCGCTCATCTTTGGACTTGGGCAAATCACAACACTTTCCATCTTTGTACTGAACATCACTACATTGTTCGGTCTAGGGTTGGGAGTTGATTACTCGCTGTTTATTGTAAGTCGCTTCCGCGAGGAGCTTACCCACGGTCGTAATGTTGAAGAGGCGGTCGCCATCACCATTGCCACTGCCGGACGAGCTGTTACTTTCTCTGGTCTTACGGTGTCAATTGGTCTTCTGGGTCTCGTTTTTTTTCGTATCACTATGTTACGTTCGGTTGGCATAGGGGGAGTACTCGTCGTTTTGATAGCGGTACTTGCTGCAATAACCTTGTTACCTGCTGTTCTGGCCATTATTGGCACACGGGTAAACGCATTTCCTGTGCGCCTTCCAAGACTACGCAACCTCGTAGGGGCCCGGTTTATCGCGCCCGAAGGCGAGGGAAGAGAGAAGACCACCACGGATACGGGCGCGATAAATCGGGCCCCTGCCGACCCACAATATGGGTTCTGGTACAAGCTCTCACAACTTGTCATGCGCTATCCTGTTCGCATATTTGTCTCTGTTCTACTCCTCATGATCGGGTTGGGATTGCCTTTCTTGATGGTACGCTTCTCTGCGCCAGATGCCTCAATTCTCCCTGTTGATGTGCCTTCTCGTGCGGCATATGATCTACTCGCGAGCCGTTTCAATGACCGTGAGACGACACCAGTTCTATTAGCAGTTCAGACGAAAGGTAATGTGCTTACACCTGACAATATTCGTAATCTCTATGCTTATGTGCGTCGTATTGAGGCGGATCCGCGTGTTGCACGAGTAGATAGCATAGTGAGTGCTGATCCTCGATTTACATTAGATCAGTACGAGGTATTGTATGCACATCCTCAACTGGTTGCCGATCCCTACCTGGCCGCATATATCAAGTCATCAGTGGCCGGAAATACCACGATGATCTCTGTTATCAGCAAATATGGAATGCTAGATCAGCATTCGCAAGAATTAGTACAGACAATTCGTAATACTCATCCTGGGAATGGTATTACCGTATTGGTAGATGGTGGAACCGCAGGCAATATAGATTATGTACGCTCTCTTTACACTGACTTCCCTATGGCAGTGATGATTGTATCAATTACCACTTATATTGTGTTACTGTTGTTTTTCCGTTCACTGTTCTTGCCGCTCAAGGCTCTACTGATGAACACGCTCTCAATTCTGGCAAGTTATGGCGCGTTAGTTGTCATATTCCAGAATGGATTGATGCATCAAGTGCTCGGCTTTACTCCGCTGGGCTTCGTTGAGGCCTCGAGTCCAATTCTCTTATTCTGCGCATTGTTTGGTCTCTCAATGGACTATGAAGTGTTCCTACTCTCGCGAATACAGGAAGCATACTGGCAGACCGGTGACAATGCGAAGGCCGTTGCTCTTGGTTTGCAGCGCAGTGGAAGAATTATCACCAGCGCAGCACTGATCGTGATTGTGGTAAGTGCGTGTTTTGCTACTGCTGACATGATACTAGTCAAAGCGTTGGGTCTTGGTATGGCGCTAGCGGTAGCGCTAGATGCAACGTTAGTACGTGGGTTGCTCGTGCCTGCTACCATGCGGTTACTTGGTGATTGGAACTGGTGGCTTCCGTTTGTCGGTGTGCAGCGTCGTCAACCAGTTTTAGCTGAAAGCACAGATGTGCAAGAACGAGAGCAGGGCAAAGAAGATGAACTTCATAATGTGTTAGGGGAAGATGCTCAGGTAGGAGGTAAGCAATGAAAAAGATTTTTGGGATAGTTCCAGCGCTCATTGTCCTGATGGTAATTCTTTCCTCTTGTGGCTTTCCAGGTGTTGTGACTACTTCAGCTCAATTACCTAAGGTAAGTTTATCGCCTACAGCAACTCCATTACCGCCCATTCGCTTTCCTCAGGATGAGGCACCGCATCGTAATTTGACAGAATGGTGGTATTATACCGGCCATATGAATGCTACCATGCTAGGTGGACAAGTGCATCACTATGGTTTTGAACTGGTTTTCTTTCAGGCCCTTCGAGGGGATCTTCCGCCAATCTATGCTGCGCACTTCGCTATCAGTGATATTACTCGAGGCGAGTTCCATTTTGATCAACGTCGCCTGACTGAACCGAATGCGGTAATACCTGATGGCACATCGACCAGTGGTATAGATTTGCATATAAACGACTGGTCAATCAAAGGTATCAATGGGTCAGATCACCTGATTGCGAAGATGGAAAATTATGCTGTACAAATCAACCTGCAAGGTTTAAAGCCTGTGACGCTACACAATGGGAATGGAATAATTACTTATGGGCTAGGCGGCTTTTCCTATTATTATTCACGCACACGTATGTCTCTTTCAGGAACATTGGTTGACCATAATCAACCTCTGCAGGTATCTGGTGAGGCATGGATGGACCATCAGTGGGGTAACTTCATTACTCTAAGTGGTGGTGGATGGGATTGGTTCAGCATACAACTTACTAACAATACTGAGATGATGTTGTACCTCATTCGTGATAACACTGGAAAGATTATATCAAGCTACATTGGCTATATAGGACCTCAAGCCGAGAGTATTCTGCTACCTGGAAGCGCGCTTGACGTGACAGTTCTTAACCACTGGAGAAGTCCAGTAACAGGAGCAAACTATCCATCTGGTTGGAAGATTGAAATAACCGATCCAAAGGTACGAGCCTCGCTCATACTCTTACCTGAATTGAAAGACCAGGTGCTTGTAGTATCTCAATCGACAGGTAATAGCTATTGGGAAGGAGCAGTAAACATTCAAGGGCAAAGCGCAGGACAAGTTGTTAAGGGTGAAGGCTATGTTGAGTTGACGGGCTATGCTCATTGATCTCAGTGGTGGTGAAATATATGGTATACTCTTCAAGTATCTTTGACTTCTACCTCCAAATTTGAATTTGTAATTGCAAGTGTAAGATATTGTGACACAAAATGTGCTACAATGTAGCACTGTGCATTGTTGTGTTAATTAGTTCCTACAATATGATATTTGGTTATACAATATGGTTCGTTATACTCTTGGTAGGGGTGGCAATTATTTTCAAAAAGCGCAGGAAGCATAGATGGAGATCAGGACACGACCACCAACACAAGAACAATCAGCTATTGTTGAGCGCGTTGCTCGCATAGTTTCCCGCGTGCGAGGAGCAAAACCTGATTATGCTCGTTTGGCTGCAGAATTAGAGCCAGCAATCCCTTTTGATGTTTTTGGTATCGTCTTATTACGCCATGATAGGGAGGCAGTTCGGGTGGTGGTCTGTACACATGAGGCGGACGGATGGATTGCGCATTATCACCAGCATCCCCTAAAAGACTCGATGGTTGAAAACATATTACAGCGTGGCCAATCTACATCTATTGATAAATCGGAGATTGGACCGTATCTGGCCCCTGGTGCACCGCATGAGCAGGATCTGGCGAATATCGAAATAATGAACTTCCCAGAGGGTTTAGATGGTTCCCCTGAGCAAAGTGGAGATGCTCTAAGTGGAAGACCCTACCTGCGTTCTACGTTGATCGCCCCTCTTGTGGTTGGAGATCAAATACTTGGTTCGCTTGAACTAGGCAGTATACGCAAAGATGCATATGCTGGAGAAGCTCTCCAACGACTTATCAGCGCTGTCGCACATGTCCTTGCAGCAGCCATCGAGAGTGCTCAGATAGGTGGTAGTGTAGAAATACAAGATCGGCAGCGCGAGGAACTGAAGAATGTTTCCAGCGCTCTTGCCTCCGAGATGGATCTTTCCATGATTCTCAATAGAATCGTGGTTGGAATTGCAAAGGCACTGGATGTTTCCTCTGCAATAATCACCCTGGATCAACGGCGTGGTAGCCTGAAACTGGTTGTGCAATATGGATTGGATAGCGGTTTTTTGGCAAAAATTGTTGAACGTGAAGTAGCTTTAACCGAGCAGGCCATTATTGGTTTTACCTTACATCGTCGTCAGCCCAATTTTTCAAATGACATTGCGGAAGATAGCCGTTTCCCAGCAAGTCAGTTATTTGCTTCACAACTTGATATTCGTTCTATTTTCTGCTTTCCACTCGTGAGCGGTTCAACAGTGTATGGCGCACTATTGCTCTGTTCATCTGAACCCGGAGGTTTTACTCCTCTCAAATTAGATATTCTTTCCCTCTTTGCAAGCCAGGCTACGATTGCTATCCATAATGGTATGATGTTGGAAGCTGCGAGGGAGCGAAAACGATTTCAGGAGGCAATCGAGCAACTCGACTCAGTTCGACAACAGTATGGTTCTTTTGAAGCAGATGAACTGGATGAACTGCTATTGCTCAAAAGGGTGAGGGAAGAGTCTGAACAGATCTTTGGTGTCAGATTTAGCAGCCTCTTACGTTTTATCAGTGATCACTTATTGACATCCAGTGAACGTGATCTACAGAATATATTGCACACCGTCAATGATGAACAACCGTCTACAAATGTAAATCATGTTAATGGGATAGTTCTACCTTTGCTTGAGGAGCAGAAAGCTGCAACACTGATAGAAACAGCTGAGGCTGCTCTGGTTCGAGCTGGATTATTAGGCGATGTAAGCGCAGCGCTTACTCCAGTAATAACTCAACTCTATGAGCGTATTAGAAACGATATGACTACTCCCTGGTTTGTTACCGATGGACAAGGGAAATGTATCTATGTGAATCCTGCAGCAGAAGTATTTTGTGGAATAGATGTTTCCCTGGATAAGTTGGGAAACCTTGCCAGTTTGCAACACCCTGCACATGAAGTAGGCAAAGATGGTTTAAAAATCGATTTACATGAGGTATCGTGGCCTTTAGAGAGCCAGTTGCATTTCGATTCTTATCTTCCATACTCTCAGAATTCCTCATTAACTCTGCTAGATGCATTTGCAGGTTTGCTTTCACGTATACGCAATGCCGATGAAGTACGTCTGTACCTACAGGAATTTACTTGCTCTGATTTTGCTTCAAACGATGTAGGAATTGTTGAGCGTCAAAGAAATCTTGCGCAACTGGAATTTTCGCCGACAAATACATTTCGCTTTATCATTGCCGTAGAGCCTGTGCAAAAACGACCTCACCAGCAATTTCAAGTCGAGTCTCCTGTGACTGCAGATAGGGAGCTATTTTCTTTCAATATACATTCTGCAAAGGAGCCGAGAAATCGTTTTTCTGATCCCCAAACGATGCTTCCAAATAGCGCCCCTTCGGATCGCCATTATCAATTTATATGCTTTGCTGTTTATGATTTGCAAGGTCACCTTTTAGGCAATGCCTTGCAGATTCAAGATATCACTGAGCAGGTACGCGATGAAAAAAACAAAGCGGCACTGCTCTCAACTGTCTCTCATGATTTACGTACACCACTCACAGCCATTAAAGCTGCGGTGACAGGGCTTCTGCAGCCTGATGTTACATGGGATGAACAGTTGCTTAACGAAATACTTGAAGACATTGATACTGAGGCTGATCATCTGCATTCTCTCATTAATTCTTTCATCGAAATGTCACGTATTGATATGGGCGCATTGGTGCTCGAAAAAGAGTGGTGTGACATTGTCGAAATTATGCATAGTACTTTTGCTGATGATAAACGGCTGTTAACGGGCCACCCTATACGTACAGATTTTCAAACGCAGTTGCCAATGGTTTATGTTGATTATGTTCAGATCAAACGAGTTTTGCATTGTTTGATTGAAAACGCTGTACATCATAGCCCGGAACATGCTGAGATTGTTATCGCAATTGATACTGTTCATGTTGGAGAAGAAGATGTTGTTACGTCCGAAGATTCTCACTACTACTTGCGTGTGCGGGTTATTGACCATGGAACCGGTATACCAAATGGGGAGCAAAAGCGGATTTTCAAGACCTTTTATAGTCTTGATACACAAGGTAGTGGGCTGGGACTGGCAATTAGCAGAGGAATTATTGAAGCACATCAGGGCCGTATCAAAGTCGAGCCTGGCCTCGGTGGAGGATCATGTTTTGCCTTTGTTCTACCTATTTCTTGATAGGGGGGTTACTTGCCTCATGAAAACAAAAGGGAAATGCATACTCATTGTAGATGACGAACCGCCAATACAGCGAATCTTACGCAGGAATCTTACCATGAGTGGTTATGATGTCCTGGTTGCAGACAACGGAGAACAGGCTTTAGAACTGGTACATCTTCATGAGCCGGATCTTATCTTACTTGATCTCTGGTTGCCAGGTGAGATGGATGGTATGAGTGTGTGCGCGCAGGTGCGCCAATGGTCTCAGGTTCCAATCATCGTTGTATCAGCTCGAACAGACGAAAAGCAAAAAGTGCAGGCACTGGATAAAGGAGCCGATGATTATTTAACCAAGCCTTTTAATAATGATGAGTTACTCGCTCGAGTACGAGCATGTTTAAGACGAACTGCGAATGTTTCAGACGGGATGAATGTTCAACAACCAGAGGTATTAACCTCCGAAGACGGTTATGTAAGCATAGATATTTTACGACGACTAGTGCGAGCAGGCACTCAAGAAATGAAACTGACACCGACAGAGTTTGAATTGTTACACCAATTAATGTTGCATGCTGGTAAGGTAATGACGCATCGTGCATTGCTACGGTCGGTCTGGGGACCTGAGTATGGTGAAGAAACTGATTATATACGGGTCTATGTGCGACAACTCCGTCTGAAAATCGAGAAGGAGCCTTCACAGCCAAAGTATATACAAACCGAACCTGGAGTTGGTTATGTATTTCGTCCACAAGTGATACTAACACATGTAGATGAAGTGCAATCAGCCATTTCCACAACAACGTTACTCGAAACATAACCAAACTAAATTTCGATACAAGAGAAACTTTAATACAATTTTAATGACTTTTTGGTGTTTTTTATGCTTGTCTAACTTGTTTTGCAGTAGACTGCGATAATGGGAATTTCCAGGGTTCATTATTGTGTGGGAGTGAGATGCGAATATAGACTTCTCCTGGGGAGCGGGAAGCTGTTCCGCAAGGTATAAGGAAATAGAGGAACAATGGAGCCACAAGACCGTATTATGGATGGAGATCTACAGACGCTAGGTCTTCAATCTATTCTGAAAATGCTTGCACTGAGTGGGAAAACCGGTACATTGTTTGTACACTCGGGGCCAGAAACTCTTTCCATTAGTCTGCGAAAAGGCCAACTCATGGCTTTACATGAAGAGAGTTACATAAAGTCAGATTTACTGAGCATGCTCTGCCTCATTAATAAACTCGATCCACCTCGCGCTCATGCTGTACGTGAGGCTTCGCAGGGTAATCTCCAGGTGGCGCTAGCAATGCTAGTTGAACGTAACTGGATGAGTGCCGAAGAGATGCAGCGTCGTCTAGAGTTTGCTGTCACACAATCAATTAGCCATGCTCTCCGTTGGGTAGATGGACGTTTCTCTTTCCATCGACAATTGGTTACTATGGAAAGCCGAATGCAGCCGTTGGATATTGACAGTGTGCTTCTTGAAGCATTACGCCAGGCTGACGAGTGGGAAGAAATGGGAGAAACTTCACTTACGCGTATGACAGTTGCTCGTTGGCTACCAGAAGTAAGCAATGATGTGCGTAGTCTGGGATTGAGCCAGGAACATATCGAAGTGCTTTGTCTTGCGAATGGTGAAGTACCACTTCAAGCCATGGCTATGGTTCTGATGATCCCTGAAGCTCGCGTTGTTCGCATCATGAATCATTTGCTAAGTTTGCACCTGATAGAAGTAGTTGATACAGCATTAGAGGCAGAATTACAGCAAGACCTCTCAAACATCATCATCATGTGTCAGCATAAATTAGCTCAAAAGCAACAAAATCTTGTCCCGGATCAACATCTTCTCGGACTGATCGAGACATTATCTCAGTGCATTAATGGTTTGCTCATTCATCACGGCATCTATGCGAAAAGCCTGCGTGGGCGAGGCCAACTTCCTTTCACGGAGATTGTACGTTATTTAGAACGGCGTTTTGCTCAGCCCCTGCAATTAATAGCAACGCAGCAGTATCCTATTTTGGACACAGTGACATTTACAAATGGGCAGCTTGACTGTACTGAAATCATTTACCTGGATAAGTTGGTGAAAGGAGAGAAGCTAGAGGAGTTTTATTGGGAAGCTGTACTGGGACTTGCTACATTCTTACGAACTGTTTTCTCAACGCTGTTGAATGATGAGGTGGGTAATTCGCATACGGGCCGTCAACTCAACTACGTTTGGAAAGCCTTTCTTACAGAAATTGATCAAGAGATTCAACAGTATCAACTCTATAAGGCACAACAGAACACACAACAAATGCGCAGCCGATATAGTGAGACTGTATTCCAAATTGGGTCAGGTAGAAGTAGTGTCCCTCGAAGTGATGGCAATCTTTACTGGTCGCCAGAGACACAAAGGAGGTCAATATAGATGATAGAGCCAGTACCAACGATTCTAGTAGTGGACGATAGTCCTACTGTGCGGAAAATTGTGCAAATGACTCTGCAACGCGAGCGTATTAGAGTAATTACTGCTGGGGATGGTTTGAGTGCTCTCACCTCAGTGGCGGATGAAATGCCTGCTCTCATTCTTCTTGATATACAGTTACCTCGCATGGATGGGTACCATATTTGCCAGATAATACGGAAAAACTTGCAGTTTCGAACAATACCTATTATTATGCTCAGTGGGAAGGATGGTTTGTTTGACAAGATGCGGGGAAGGCTTGCCGGGTCAACAGAATATTTGACGAAACCGTTCGACTCAGTAGAGTTGGTCCAGACAGTGAAAAAGCATCTTGTAGGTTGGCAGCAACGTATGCCTCCGCAGTATGAAGGTATGCGTTCGCGTCTGAGACATCGTGGATAGTCTTTGTCTCAACCGCTGATTAAACAAAAATGCGAAATATTAGAATGGTTCATTCCCCCATATAGATCTCCCAAAGAAAATAATGACGCACATTATAGCCATTCTTTCCCATTGACAGGGCGATGTGTGTTGCGCCCAAACAAAGGAAAGGTATACTGTTATGCTAGGGCAAAAGATACTTGTAGTTGATGATAGTTGGACAGAGTTGACAATGATCGCGACTCCATTACGGAATCAGGGCTTTGATGTGGTAACTGCTGTGGATGGTGATGAGGCTCTTGAGAAAGTCTTCAAGGAGAGGCCACAATGTATTGTGCTCGATGTAGTCTTACCTAAACAGAATGGATTTCAACTCTGCCGGAAGTTAAAAAGCTTGGATGCAAGCAAGCATATCCCAATAATTTTGTTGACAAGTAAAAATACTCCACTTGATAAATCCTGGGGACTTCGGCAAGGCGCTGATATGTATATGACGAAACCTTTTAGTGAGGATGAACTGCTAAACAATGTTCGGCAACTCTTGTAAATTTAGGAGCTTTTAGATGGCGCAGCGTGATACAGTGCGGCTATCGCAGTCTACATTAGAGGGGCTGCAGCGTCAAAAAGACATCGACACTGTCAAATCTTTAGGAAGTAATCTGCAAAGCAACATGCGAAGTTTGCCGGGGAATGTGATCTCTCCAGGAGAACTTCCAAAAGTACAGACAGAAGCAGTTGTCGTAGGTGAGCAATTCCTGGTCTTCTCACTTCTTGAATGTGAGCTTGCCATCAAGGCTGAACATATTGATGGTGTAGAACGCCTTGCGGACGTGACTCCAGTTCCTAATGTTGCATCATGGGTCAGTGGAGTGATTAACTTACGAGGTTCAATAGCCTCAGTAGTTGATTTGCGCGCATTTCTTGGTACGGAACGTTTGCCTTTTAATCCACGCACTCGCCTATTATCGGTGAAAAACAATGAAATGGTGATTTGCCTGGTCGTAGATAGTGTCAGCGAAATAATACATATTCCCTCGTCCGCAATAAATGGAAATGTACGTCAAGCCAGTATTCCACAATGGTTGGCTTCCTATGCTTCTGGAAGTGCGCTTGTTGGAAACCGATATATTATCTTGTTGGATGCAGCACGCCTGCTATTTTCCGACAAGATGCAACACTATTCTTAGAGATCTTAGGAGTATCTCAGAGATGTTTTGAGATCTCAGGAATATCCTGGTGATATTGCAAAATGCTGCTTCAAACGAGAGGAGGCCTGGAGGATGAATGATACCGATAGAGGCGGAATGACAGTAAGTTCATTGTTGGGAATTGGACTCACTGTTTCAGTTGTTATTCCTGTCATCGCTATTATTGTTCTTGGTATTTTAGTAAAGGGAGTTACTGATCAAACGGTCGTTGTATACATGGTGGGGGTATTCGCTCTGATCGTGTTACTGGGAGTACTGTTGGTTAATTATTTTGTGCGTCGCAGAATCCTGGATCGCGTTCAGGGACTTGTAGATGTATGCCGAAAAAATGCAACAGGAGACCACTCCGTTCGAGCTTTAGTCATCGGCGATGATGAATTCGCGATGCTTGCTATGTCATTAAACACACTACTTGATAACCAGGGCTTCACCTCAGGTGGAACAGCGGCGCCTGCCAGTAGCTCAAGCGATGCAGCGGCTCTACAAGCTCAAATCGAAAAGCTCTTGCAAGAAGTAAGTGCTGTTGGTGATGGAGATCTCCGCGTACAGGCGGAAGTAACGCCAGATACTCTTGGGGTTTTGGCTGATTCTTTCAATTATATGATTGAAGAGCTTGCCAAGGTTGTTGGTAGGGTGCAAGCTACTGCAATGCAAGTAACAAATGCAACGCGGCGCATTCTTGATCGCTCTGATGAACTTGCGCAGGCCTCTTCAACTCAAGTCGAACAGATATCACAAACGACTGAGGCTGTAGAAGCGTTAGCTATCTTCATACAAAATGTAGCTCGCAATGCTCAACTGAGCGCTGAAGCAGCACAGGATGCATTGCATAATGCAGATACTGGTCAACAGGCTGTGCGCCAGTCTATTGACGGAATGATGGTTATTCGTGAAAATGTTCAGGAAACATCGAAAAAGATCAAGCGTCTTGGAGAGCGCTCCAATGAAATTGGTGAGATTGTTCGTATTATTGAAGATATTGCAGACCAAACTAATCTTCTAGCGCTAAACGCAGCAATTCAGTCTGCCATGGCAGGGGAGCATGGACGTGGGTTTGCAGTGGTTGCCGATGAGATCCGTCTACTTGCAGAACGTTCGACAGAGTCAACAAAACGTATTGCGACCCTGGTCAAGAGCATTCAAGGTGATACTTTCGAGGCAGTGGTTGCAATGGAAGATAGCACCCAGGAAGTTGTCAAAGGGTCGCAACTTGCTGACGAGGTCGGCCGTGCCCTCAACTCAATCTATACTGCTGTGGAACGGCAAGCACAAATGATTGAGACTATCGCTCATGCTGCGAATGAGCAGGCTCAAGTTTCAGAAAATGTAGCTGTTGCAATGGGTCAGATCTCTGAGATTACCAGTCAGACTAATGTAGGTACACAAGAAGCTGCAATGAGTGTAAGCTACCTCGCTGAACTTGCTGATCAACTGAGAGCTTCGGTCTCAACGTTTCGATTGCCTGATCATGCCAATGAGATGGTGGATGTCTACCCAAGCATGACAGGTGTTCCAGCATTACCTGATGGGGGTGCTGATCAGTATTACCAACAAGAAATGGGGATGGGGATACAGAATGAATGGAATCAGGGGTTTTCAAGTGATTTTCTATCACTTCCTCAACCTCAAGGATCAGGAATTTCTGGAGCACATCAGTTCGCCTACAATAACCAGCAGGACTTTGGATCCCAGCTAGGCTTTACTAACACACCTGTGTATGGTGGGGAGCAGTTCAATGATGGACAACAGTTTGGAAGCCAGATGAACTTTAACGGTCAACAGTATGGTAACCAACAGGCATTTGAGGGACAACAGTTTGGAATTCAGCCTGGTTATGGAGATATGGCAGCATTCGAGCAACAAGGATATGGTGAAGGACACCAGCAATATAATCAGATGCCAGAATCTGCATTTGGGAATCCGAATCAATCAGCTTTCCCTGGTTCGAATCAGGTACCTGGGATGGGACAGCAAAGCTTCGGATCACAACCAGGGCAATCAATGCCGACAAATCAACGTTGGAGAAGCCCTCAGCAGAATCAGCCTTCATTTGGACAAGATCAGGTGCCTTTTCCGAATAATGGTCACGTGGGGCAATAGCAAACGGAGTTCCAGTCAGATGGAGCATTGCTTCTCAGAACGTGGAACTAGAATGAGTGGGTGCGCTAAGCATGTCGAATACATTTGATAAACTATCAGTCCTCGATTCATTTATCGAAGAAGTGAATAGTTATTTGCCGGAAATCGAGGCAAATCTTGGACGTTTAGTGCACATTCCTGATGACACGGAAGCGCTTGAGGAGACGTATCGTCGCGTTCATACCATTGGTGGCTCTGCATCTATGATGGACTTTCCAGGTCTTGCACACGTCGCCCATGGTATGGAAGATATCCTTGGTGATGTATTAGATGATCTTGCTACTCTAGATCAATCTATGATTGGGCTTTTACAGCGTTCTCTTGGTCGTATGCATAGACTTCTGGATGGTATTCATAATGGTATCGACGAGGATGCAGTTATAGCAGAAGACGACGAAGACTATACTCATTATCGTGTGATGATCGAAACATCTGCGCGTAATGGGGACAATTTGTCTTCAGACGAAGAAAGTCAGGCCCAGGTAATTGCTGCCATGCATCCTCCTGCGGAGACATCAATAGCATCTCTCGATGATATGGTAGCATCATTCCGTACACCTGCAATGGCTACAGGAGGAGAACTTTCCTGGCCAGAAGAGCCAATTTCAGAGCAGAGTGCTGATCTAACATCTCAACCCATTCATGATACTCAGCCTCGTCAGCCCTCCCAGACCATAACAAATGTTCCTGTTGAAGCAACTCAGCAGAGTGCTCTGGAAATGCTTGCTGGAACGACACTTCATTCGGTTCCACAAGATTTGCAAACGGATATCTCTCAGGATACTTCGCAGCAAGAGCAATCTGAAGCCACAAGGCAGCTAGAAGTTGAGGAAGAACTATCTCAACCGGAGATGGCTGAAACAGAGATCACTCTTCACTCACCCGAGCTTTCATTTGTTCAAATTTACGACGGCCTACAAGAAGAAGCACAGGTTTTAGAAGGTCAGGCATCTTCTTTGAAGAGAACGCTAGCTCAATTGCGCCTATCAGCTTCTATCATTGAGGGGCAACGTGCTGAATTCAGGGGTTTTCTTGATGGTTCGAAAGATGCGCTCGAACGTATGGAAGAATGGGCTGGAAAGGCTATGGGGCTTAATCTACGTAATAGTCCTGAGCAGGTAAGGCGTTATCTTCCTTTGTCAGTTATGTGGGTAGCAAACAGTAAACTTAAAAAGGTGCTTGATTTGCTAACACAGATGACCAATAGTGTAGAAATGACAGATGAGCAAATGCATACTGCATTGCAACAGTTACGTTCATCAATCGAGGTGTGTGGTGATGCCTTCGAACGGTTGCAATCGAATCCATCTGCAAGCATATTTACACATGATGAAGGTTGGACATCATGGGAGATGCAAATTGCTGGTAAATCAGAAGCTTTGCGTGAGCGTGTGACGTTTGAGCGCCGTGGTGATCCCGTATCTTTACGTGCTGAGATAGAAGCGAGAGTACGCGAAGAATTACGAAATGAATATGAGGTCCGTCCGCTTACACTTGCTGCACGAGCTGAATTAGAAAAACAACTACGGGATGAAATTCGTGAGGAGTTTGAGGCTAAAAGGCAGTTACAGGCAAGTGTCTCTGGTCCGCAAACCGCTGAAACTCTTCAAGAGATTGAAGCGCGTTTGCGCAATGAGATAGAGATCGAAGTTCGTCGTGAGTTTCTCAGTCAGCTTACTGGAGAGGATGAGGAGTTTGCCAGTCATGCTGTTCATGAACAGCCTGTAGTTTCTGAGACAACACCGCCACCTTACGCGTTACCTAGCAATACTTTTGTGCCTCCTCAAACAACAGTAGCAACAGCTTCATTTGGCGGCGATTTCGGTGAAGAGGCTAACGAAATCTTCCGTCTGGAGGCGGAAGAACACCTGCAAACCATCAGCATGTATGTCGCTGCTCTGGAAAATTCGCCAACTAACCTTGAACCGATACAAGGTATTCGGCGTGCGACACATACACTTAAAGGCGCTGCTGGCATGATGGGCTTCCGTGCTATTGCTGAACTCTGTCACATTTCTGAAGACTTGCTAGATAGTGTGACTGAGAGTGCCATTCATGTATCACCATCGATTGTCAGCCTAATATTAGATACTGCGGAAGCACTGGATGTATTAATAAATCAAAAAGGTTCCGAAGCTGATAACCAGGCTGCGGTATCCTCGCTCCGAGCTCGCTATACAGAGTTACTCGGTGATCAGACTTCGCTGTCAAACACGATTGAAGAGGTGATTGAAGACGAGTTTGAAGAGAGCGAATCCGCAATACTTGCGGATGCACCTGTTACAAATGTGGTTGCGAGTACACAATCCAATACTGCTGGTGTACACCAAACAACCAGGGGTGATCTCAGTGTGCGAGTACCTCTCCTCAAACTGGATGAGTTAGTGAACCTCTTTGGTGAGCTTCTGGTTAATCGCAGTGTATTAGAGGAGCGCTTGCAGCGTTTGATGAGACTTGTAGCCGATACTGGAGTTAGTAGCGCCCGACTACTCGACGTAGGCCAGAAACTTGAGGGCCGTTTTGAAGCTACTACATTGCCCAGCGGCCGTTCGTTGCAGGTGATGCCTGGTCAAGGCAATCAGAGTTTGGGTTATAACTTTGGTGGCAATGGCAAGAATCAAAATAATCGTGTTGAGCCTTCACACCTGGCTGAGTTCGATGAACTTGAGCTTGATCGTTACACTGAATTCCATCAACTGGCTCGCGGTTTAAG
>WNGQ01003656.1_pt1 | contig 15705 bp, 12 predicted proteins | sample 5407661 | NCBI WGS metagenome assembly WNGQ01 (sample SAMN13153382, study PRJNA577476) | soil metagenome | isolation source: 60 cm soil or saprolite under Garry oak tree replicate 2 | place: USA:California | collected 2016-06-15 | reverse complement strand
CGTATCGGTGAGCGCGGTGAACACGAGATCGGCCACTTCGCCACCATAGACCGCGGCAAACGCCTTGCCGAACGCGGCCTCGGCTTCGGCGGAGTCCGTGAGCTCATAGCCTTCCGACAGGAAGCCCGACCATTCCACGCCGGGCGGATTGTTGGAGAGGAAGCGATGGTCGCGTGCGGCATTGGCAACGCAGGCGAGAATCTCCTTCTGGCAATCGGCCACCGACCAGCCCGGCAGGATCGCGATCCGACAATCGACGTCGCACCAGGCAGGCACGCTGGAGGCCCAGTCGCCGCCCCTGATGATGCCGGGGTTGAAATTGATCGGGTGCGCAAGCGCCTTGAAATGGCGGTCGCCCGCGGCACGCGCATTCCATTCGGCCTCGAGTTTTCCGAGTGCGCCGATCAGGTGATAGGCCGCCATGATCGCATTCGAGCCCGAGCCGGCATGCGCGACGTGGACGGGATGCCCGCTCACTTTCAGGCGAAACCAGATCACGCCGACCTGTGCGCGCACCATCTTGCCGCCGGTCGGCTCCGGGATGAAGCAGGCGTCCGCGCGGTAGCCGCGCTGCAGCGTCGAGAGGGCGCCGATGCCGGTGCTTTCTTCCTCGATCACGGACTGAAAATGGATCCGCGCCGTTGGCTTCAACCCTGCGGCCCTGATCGCATCGAGCGCGTAGAGCGCGCCGATGGTGCCGGACTTCATGTCGCAGGCGCCGCGGCCATACATCCGCCCGTCCTTGATCACGGGCGAGAATGGCGGCGTTGCCCACAAGTCCAAGGGACCTGCCGGCACCACATCGCAATGGCCCTGCAGGATCAGCGATTTCCCGGCAATGGTCGCGGGACGATAGGTCCCGACCACCGAGCGCGCCTTGGAGAAATCATGTTCGATCGGACCGAAGCCGCGCAGATCCTTCAAGTCGTCGAGATCGATGTGCCAGTCGTCCACTTCATAACCGCGCTGGCGCAGGAGGTCGCCGATCATGTCCTGGCAGGGTCCCTCCGCGCCGCGGGTCGAGGGGATGGCGACGAAATCGCCTGTGGTTGCGAGTTGCGCGTCGAAGGCGTCATCGACGGCGTCGAGGATTTTTTGTCGAGCGTGAGTGGCATTCATTGGCGTGATCGGGTCCTCTTTTGATCCGATCAAACCATACTTCGTGGATGCCTGCAGGAGTTTCGAAAGCCTTTCAGAATCGCGCCTTCCTCCCTACAGTTGCGCGCATGATGGCAATTCGGATTGCGTTGTGGGGAGTCCTGGTGAGTGGACTTGCAGCTTCGCCCTCGTTCGCCCAGCAGGTCGGACGCGAGCAGGACATCGGCGACCTCAGGCTCGGTCAGCGCATTCTCGTCGATGACGGAACCTGCCCGGCCGGCCAGGTCAAGGAAGTCTCGGGCTCAAGGATGACGGCGACGGGAATCGAACGCATACGCAAATGCGTGCCGCGCCAAGGGCCGCCGAAGCGGCAATAGAGCACGATCCGGAAAAGTGGACACCGGTTTTCCGAAAAGATCATGCTCAAACAAAAAGATAGAGCGCAACGCGCGCCGCTTGACGCGCGCATCTTCGTCGTTGCAGGGGAAACGTGCCTATTTCGCCGGCTCGAACATGCATTGCAAGGTCGGCTTGGCGATCTTGGTGAAGGTCGGGCCGATCTCGGATTGCTTCGATACGGGCAACCAGTCTGGCTCGATGTTGGGGACGCCGGTCTCGCTGATGCCGCGCAGCAGCGCCTCGCGCAAATCATTGTCCTCGACGATCGCCGCCGCATGGTCGTGCAGGCAACCGCAGACCTCCTCGGGATGCGCCCAGCGCCCCAGCATGTGCGGTGCGCACTGGTGCACGAAATCGGTGCGCGAATCCCGCAGTTTCATCGGGTTGCGGATCTGGGCGTTGGCGGAATGGCCGGCGGCGAGGAGCGCGATGGAAGCTGCGGCGAGAACTCGGTGAAACATTCTGATCTTTGGCTTTCTCAACGCGCGGCGACGATCAAGGGCTGCGAACCCGCAGGGAATGGCGACCCATTGTAGGAAAAGGTCCCGACGCCCGGCAAACCGCCCTCGATCGAACCCGCCATCGATGAGCAGGCCAGCACGAAACCAAAGGCAAGGATGATGAAGCTGAGGCTTCGCATTTGACCGTCTCCGAGGTCCGTTTATCGGCCATTGGCCGCTTCGTTGACGGCTTGTAACCAAAAGCGGTTTCCGGAGTTCTGCGCGCCAAGCGAAAAATGGTTTCGTCGCCGGACCAATTGTTTCGTCGGTGGCCAAGGGACGAAACAGTCCGGCGAAAAAGGCAATGATCTCAACGGCCATAAAAAGTCGGCCAGCGGCAGAGTTTTCCTCGTCCACTGGCCGACCCCGCAGCATGAAAGGCCGGAACGAGCCGCTCCGCACCGCCTCAGACACACGTCACTGAATGAACTCGCCGCATTTCTGGATCTCGCTGTCGGTCGCGCCCCAGGGCATGATCGGCACGGTGGACGTCGAATTCTTCGGCGAGCCTTCGATCAGCTTGTCGGAATAGACCATGTAGACCAGCACGTTGCGCTTGGCGTCGCAGCCGCGGACGATCTGCATCTTCTTGAAGAACAGCGAGCGGCGTTGCCGGAACATGTCCTCGGCCTGCTCCATCTTGTGCTTGAAGCGGATCGGGCCGATCTGCCGGCAGGCGAGCGAGATGTCGGAGACCTGCTCGGCCAGCCCGAGCCAGCCGGTATAGCCGCCCTTCTCCGGCACGGTGAAGTGGCAGGCCACGCCATCCACCTCCGGGTCGTCGACGCCATAGGTGGCGAGCTTGTCGTTCGGGCTGAGCAGCTTGAAGACGGTGGAGCGGCGGAAGATCAGGTCGGGCTCATCCGCCGCGAACGCCTGCGCGGCAGGCCATAGCAGCCATGCAATCAGCAAAAGCGCCAAGCTGCGCAGACGGGCATTACCTAGACGAACGGCTTTCATGAAAATCTCCGTGGGCGGCTGCCGCCCATCTAAGCGCGCGGAGATCATCCTGAAAGGCCGCAAGCCGGGGCTTGCGGACCGCCGTTTAACGCAATGTGAGGCTTTTTTGTTACGCTTCCGACGAAAATCACGGGCTATAGATTCCGGCCATATTGGCCGCCACACTCGTCTGCGACATTTGGAACCAATTCAATTTGAGGATTTGAGAATGACAGGCGTGGGTTCTGCCGCAAACCGACGGCCGTTTTGCGTTGCCGTCCTGGCAGCGGGTCTTGCGATTGCCGCGGGATCGCAGGCCCAAGCGGCGCTCTACTACTGGACCGATGGCCAGCCCGGATATTATTACCGACCCACACCGAAACATTCGCAGCCGCGGCATATTTCGCGCCACGGCCAGACCGAGAAGACTGCGAAGATGGAGCGCGAATCGGCCAAGCCCCAGGGGCCGCTGATCATCGCCATCTCGATCAACCAGCAGAAGCTGAAGATCTACGACGCCAACGGCTTCTTCGCGGAAGCGCCGGTCTCCACCGGCATGCACGGCCACCCGACCCCGATGGGCGTGTTCAGCGTCATCCAGAAGCAGAAACTCCACCATTCCAACATCTATAGCAACGCGCCGATGCCGTATATGCAGCGGATCACCTGGTCCGGCGTTGCGATCCACGCAGGCGTGCTGCCGGGGTATCCGGCCTCGCACGGTTGCATCCGGATGCCGATGGCGTTTGCCATCAAGATGTGGAACTGGACCAGGATGGGCGCGCGCGTGGTCGTGACGCCCGGCGAGATGATGCCGGCGAGCTTTGCGCATCCACTGCTGCCAACCGAGAGGGTCGCACCGCAGCCGGTCGCAGCCGCCGAACCGGAGGCCGGTGCCGCGAGCCCAGCTGCCTCTCTCGAGCTGCGATCGACGGTCGGCCATCCTGACGGCGTCAAAGCCGCGGCCGACGAAGCCACGCCAGGGCTGCGCGATCCGACGCGCACGGCCGATGCCAGCGGCAATACGGCGTCAAGCAAGGCGACGATGTCGGATGCCTCCTCCGGCAGGTCCGCGTCCCAACCGGAGGACAACGCGGCCAAGTCCGAGAGCAAGTCGGCGGGCAAGCCCGAGAGCATCTCGCAGGACTCCGCAGGGCGCCAAACGACGTCAGACGCGAAGGCAGGCGACGCGGTGACGCACGACGACAAGGTCACTGCCGAAAGCAAGACCGCCGCCGCAACCACGGTTGCTGATGCGAAGCCGGCCAACGCCAAACCAGAGCCCGCGAAAGTCGATGCCGCGAAACCGGCGGAGCCCGCCAAGGCGGCGAGCGCCGCCGACGTCAAGGCGAACCAGGATCCAGCGCGCGTGGCCGACAGGCCTGTTGAGACCAAGCCTGTTGAGACCAAGCCCGCGGCGACCAAGGCCGACCCGCCCAAGCGCGCCGGCCAGATCGCGGTCTTCATCAGCCGCAAGGATTCCAAGCTCTATGTGCGGCAGAATTTCGCGCCGCTGTTCGATGTGCCGGTGACGATTGCGCAGCGCGACCGGCCATTCGGCACGCATGTCTTTACGGCCAACGTCGACAAGACCGACGCCAACGTGCTGCATTGGTCCGTGGTCACGCTGCCGGTCGCGGCCCGCAGCGCCACGCGCGGAGATGACGAGGAGCGCCCATCGCGCCGACGCAAGAACGCCGCGGTCGAAGCGAAACCGGTTGCCCTGCCCGACGGCCCATCGCAGGCGCTCGACCGCATCACGATTCCCGCGGATGCGATGGCGCGCGTCGCCGAGGCGCTGACATCCGGCGGCTCGATCATCGTGTCCGACCAGGGGATCAACCAGGGCGAGACCGGCGAAGGCACCGATTTCATCGTCGCGCTGCACTGACGGTTTCTGCCGCGCCGGCAGTCGAGGGCGAGCTTATCCCTCCCCCGCAAAGCGTCCGTCGGATTCCCACATCTCCGCTGCAGGAATGACGCTGAGATATGGGCGAATCTCTCGATGCGACTTGTGTGCATTCGATGGACGATTTGCGGTGGAGGGATAAGCAAGTGGCAAAGCCCTTCATGCTGTGGTTACTCTCGCGCGGGGCACAGATGAGCGGTGGAGCACGACGATGCGGGGCGCGTTCTGCGCGATTTTTGTCGCGTTGGCCGGATTGGTGATTGGCGCGCTCGCGCAAGCCCAGCCATCCGACACATCAGCCACCTGTCCTGGGATGAATGGCGCAAAGCTGCCGACGAAGGTGACCTACGACGATGGTTCGGCACTCACCGTGGTCAATCGCAGCGGCGGCAAGATGTACCAGGAAGTGACGACGGCAGATGGGCGAAAGTTATATGCGGTCACTTACAATGGGCTGTTCGTGCTCACGTCGGATGTGCCAACCGCGAAGCGCGAGCAAACAGCGAAGCTCGAGCAGACCTGGAAGCAGGACCTGACGCAGTTCTTTCCCCTGAAGGTCGGCGAGCGAATCCTGGCGGACGCCACCACCAAGACCTCGGTGAATGACGCCGCCATGAATTTCATCACCGAAATGGCGGTGGGAAGTGTCGAGACCGTCGACATCGGGCCGTGCGACTATCCGGTCCTCAAGATCGATGTCCGTACCCAGTTTCGCGGTGGACCAGTGGGCACTGCCACGCACTACTACCACCAGCCTTCCATGCTGCCGCTCCGGAGCGTGATCACGACCATCGCTACGCCAAATGCCCCGTCAAGAATCGTGGAACGGCGCGCCGTGAAGATCGAGTGATGATGACGACGCGCGGGCCTACCCCCAGTGCACACGGGGCTGCGGGTGCATTGGGCACCCGGCATTCCCCGCGCCCTCTGCTTTCAAAGGGCGAAAGTTTCTGGCAGAGCTCGGGCGCAGTGCGCGGCGAAGCCGCGAAGGCGTATCTGGACTCCACGTCATTGCGAGGAGCACTTGCGACGAAGCAATCCAGCTTTCTGTTTCGCGGCGCGATGGATTGCTTCGCGTAGCCTGTCATCGGGCGGCGCTTTGCGCCGACCCGTTGGCTCGCAATGACGATCTCAAATCCGAATCATGGCTGTTTGATATTGGAAGTCCTTTGCGATCATCGAAAAGAACGGCGCAGCATTTTCAGTCGTCATCGTCCGGCTTGACCGGACGATCCAGTATTCCAGAGACGTCAGCGATGGAATCGATAGGCTGCGGCGTACTGGATACCCGCCTTCGCGGGGTATGACAGTCACCGCAAATTGCCGACGCCCCCTCGGTCCGACAACGCACTGGCAACGCACCCAAGCCGCGGCTACAACGCCGCAACCATGAGCAAGCCCCTCCCCTCGATGTCCACCAACAAGCCGGCCAATCCCAGCAAGCCGCCCACCGAAGGCGCGCGCGACGCCCTCGCCCGTCTCACCTTTCTCGGCTGGCGCGGTGGACTTGCCGCGATCGCCGCAGGCCTTGCGGCCTCGTTTCTCCTGTTCGGCTACGCCGTCGTCTACTGGCGCAATGCCGACATGGATTTCATGGTGATCTACAACGCGCTCGTCATGAACGACGGGAGGCCGCAAGCCTTCTTCGATCACACCGCCTATCTCACCATCCTGAGCGTCAAATCCTGGTTCGCGCTCCTGCATGGTCTTGGCCTGCTCGATGCATGGACGCTATCAGCGATCCCGCCCGCGACCGATGCGCCGGGCTTCGATGCCGCGATGACGCAGGCCGTTCGCGCCGGGCGCGTGCTCGCCTTCCTGATCGCGACCGCGAGCGTCGCGATCTTCGCGGGCCTTGCGCGAGCGATCCTGCGCGACTGGCGGGTCGCGCTGCTTGCGACGCTCGCATTCGCTTTCTCCGGCGGCGTCGCCGTGCATTCGCGCATCCTGCGCAGCGAATTCGTCGCCGCGATGCCGGTCATCTCAGCGTTGATGATCCTGATCGCGGTCGGCCGCCGCGCGAGCGCGGCGCGGCCACTGGCGCTGGCGCTGGTAGCTTGCCTGTGCGTGCTCGGCCTCGAGAACAAGGTGCAGGCGATCCTCTTGATCGGCTTGTTCCCGGTCGTCATCCTGCCGTTCGGAGACGGGCTGAGCGCCAGCGTCGCATTCTGGCGCCGCAATCGATCGGCGTGGCTTACGGCCGCATTCGCAATGATCGCGGCAGCGACTGCGGCGTGGGCCGCGTGGCCGCTGATCGCGACCGGCTTCGATCGCGCCTTGCTCGCTTCGGCGCAATTCCATCCGCTGCTGTCAGGCCGTTACGGCCTCTATCAGGCCGCGCTGGCGTGTCTCGTCATCGCATCCATGATCGCCTACGCCGTGATCTGGGATATCAGCCCCGCCGAGACGATCGCATCGGTCGCGGCCGTCGTCGTGGGCACAGCGCTTGCGCTGCTCGTGCTCGATCTCGACTACAACACCAGCAATGTGATCGCGGTGGTCAATCCGCTGGAGAAGATGCTGACCTTTGCCGATGCCAAGACCTCCGATGCGGCCAACGGGTCGAGTCTCGCAGCGGTTTTTCTTCTGATGCTCGATGGCCTCGGCTCGGTGCTGGCGCGCTATAGCTTCGTGCTGCACTCCTCGCCGCGCCCGACGGTGTTTCTGACCTGGCTGATCGTGCCCGGGATCGTCATGGCCTGGCGCCGCGGCGAGCGAAAGGCCGCGGTTCAGGCGCTGGCGCTGATGCTGGCGGCGCTCGCCATCGACATGCTCGGCGTGCGGCGCGGATTGAAGTCGGAATATTTCATCTTCACCGATCCGCTGATCGTGCTCGCCGGCGCAATCCTGCTGGACCGGATGCGGGACCTGCGCTTTCGCACATGGGCGTATCCGATCGCCATGATTTTGTTCGGATTGCATATCGCGATCGGACAGGCCGAACCGGTGAAATACGCGTTCAAGCGCACCGGCCCCGAATCGATCTGCGAATGGAACACCCACTACATGCCGCTGTTGCCGCTGCCGTGGTGTCCGCCCTCGCGGACATAACATCTTGTTGAGCGATGACCACACCACGATTCCGCTACGATGATGCGATCTGATCGCTGCTGATGAAAACGGAGGCGACCATGATTGACCGCAGAAGCCTGATCGCAGCAACACTTGCGACAATTGCAAGCCCGCTCGCGACCGGACTCGCTAACGCGGAAACCGGCATGAGCCGAATCAAGGCGTACGCCTTCTCGTTCCCGGCGCTGTCGGAAGGCGACATCCGTCTCGCGGGATACGCGGGCCAGCCGTTGCTCGTGGTCAATACGGCGTCCTTGTGCGGTTACACGCCGCAATATGCCGGCCTGCAGGAGCTGTGGACCGAGTTCCACGATCGCGGCCTCGCCATGATCGGCGTTCCCTCCAACGATTTCGGCAACCAGGAACCCGGCGGGATGACGGACATCGTGGAGACCGCGCAGCATCAATATGGGGTTACCTTCCCGATGGCTGCCAAGGTCGACGTGATCGGGCCGAAGGCACATCCATTCTACAAATGGGCCGCCGAAGCGCGTCCGAAGGACACGCCGCGCTGGAATTTCCACAAATATCTGATCGGCCGCGACGGCTATATCGCCGACGTCTTCGCCTCGGCCATCGAGCCGTCAGATACACGTGTCAAAACCGCGATTGCGCGCGCTTTGGCGGAGTCCTGAGGGAGTAGCGGATTCCGGAACACAGTTCCCCGGAATCAACGGAGATGGCCACAATTTGGCCGCCCATAAGACCGTTTCCTTTGCGGCGACGGGGCCGACTGGGCTAGTATGTGGAGAGTGGCAGGAAAAGACTCGGCCCGACGGCGCAAAGCCGCGACCGGCCGTGGGAACAGGTTCAGAGGACAACAACATGCGTGTCGCTGCAGGACTGATCGTTGCGGTTTCGCTGTGTGCATCGGGCGCGGCCTGGTCTCAGAGCGCTCCTCCGAAGACCGCGGCCGCAGCGCCCCCGGCGGCGCTGGCGCCCGCTCCTGCCATGCAAGCTGCTGCTGCCGCCCAGCCAGCAAGACCTCCGTGCGCCAACCCCAATGCGCTCGGCATCGGACGCACCGTCGAAATCGACACCACGGGCGGACCGGGATTCGGGTTCGAGCATTTCAAGGAGCTCGACTTCCTGCACGACCATGAAGTGGTGCTGACCTTCGACGACGGCCCGTGGCCGGAGAACACCCCATCGGTGCTGAAGACGCTGGCGGAGGAATGCACGACCGGGATCTTCTTCCCGATCGGCAAGCATTCGACCTACTACCCCGAGATCCTCAAGCAGGTCTACGCCGCCGGCCATACGGTCGGAGCACACACCTGGTCGCACGCGACGCTGACCAACAAGAAGCTGACCGACGACCAGCGCAAGGAAGAGATCGAGAAGGGTTTCAGCGCGGTGAAATGGGCGCTCGGCGGCATTTCGCCCTCGCCGTTCTTCCGCTTCCCGGCCCTGCAGCATCCGCCCGAGATGGTCACCTATCTCGGCACCCGCAACATCGGGATCTTCTCCTGCGACCTCGACTCCTTCGATTTCAAGGCGCGCAACGCGCAGCAGGTCATCGACGTTACGTTCAAGAAACTCGACAAGCTCGGCAAGGGCATCATCCTGATGCACGACTTCCACAAGCACACCGCCGAAGCGCTGCCGGAATTGCTGCACCGGCTGAAAGCCGGCGGCTACAAGGTCGTGGCCATGCGGGCCAAGGGCTCCGTGCAGACGCTGCCGCAATATGACGAGGACCTGATAAAGGACGTCAAGCTGCCGACGGTCAGCTCGCGGCCGGTGTCCTCCGTCGTGACGACGGTTTCGGAGTAGCTTCTCCCAGGCTCGCGCGCGAGCGGTCGACGGCGATGGCCGGTCAGGGATTTCGGATCGACGGCTACGTCATCGTGTCGGCCGACGGCATGCTGGCGAACGCCGATCGCGTGATGCCTGACGAGCTGAGATTCGCGGGCGACAAGGCGTTCTTCACCCATGCGCTCGATCGCGCCGACCTGATCGTTCACGGCCGCAATTCCTACGAGGATCAGCCGAACTCACCGAAGCGAAAGCGGATCATCCTGACCGGCAAGGTGGCCGCACTCGCGCCTGATCCATCCAATCCGCTGGCCTGCTTGTGGAATCCGGCGGGCGCGCGTTTCGAGGCGGCGTGCGATCGGGCCGCCGTCGCTGCCGGCACCGTTGCCATCATCGGCGGTCCAGGCGTGTTCGACATGTTCATGGACCGCTACGACACCTTCTGGCTGTCGGTGGCGCCGCATGTGCGACTACCCGGCGGCGAGCCCTGCTTTTCCGGCGTGCCCGCCCGTTCGCCGCCGCAGATTCTGGCCGCCCATGGCCTGCAGGCGGGGGAACCCGAAATCCTCGACCCCGCCTTTGACGTCAGCGTCACGCCGTGGCGGCGCGCACGTTGAGCTGCGGAGCCGAAAAAACGCTAGGCTTCCCCATAGGCCGACTCGATCGCGCGCGCCCTTCCATATCCGGCAATCATGAACAGCGCGCCGATGATCGACAGGTTCTTCAGGGCGTCGATCAGGGTCTTGGCATTGTCCGGCGGGGCCTGATTCCAGAAATCGTGGAAATAGAAGGTCACCAGCCCGACGAAGATGATCAGCAGCAGCGAGAAGAATCGCGCGCCGAAATTGAGAGCTATCATCAAACCGGCAATCACCTCGAAGGCGCCCGCGGCGATCGCCAGCGTTTGCGGCGTCGGCATGCCGGTCAAGGTCTCGAGCTGCGCAGTGTAAGGGGCGAGCAGTTCGGGGATCATCACCTTGGCAGCGATGGAGTCGGCCGCCAGTTGAATGCCGAATAGCTTGGTGGCTCCCGAATAGATGAAGAGCACGGCGAACATGATTCGCCCGAAAGTAACAAATGCTGGCATCATCGGCCTCTTCGAATGAACTTTGGGGCGGTTTTCGCTCGTATACAATTCAATTATGGGGGTTTCGCCGCCGCTTTTCAAACGGTCAAATCAAACCGCAAGACCATCTGCAAAGGAACGGAACCCAGCCGCGTTCATGCAGCGCACTGCGGCCTCAGGGATGAACGGCCGTCGCGCCTCTACATGATTGTTTGCACATGGTCTTTCACAATGTCGGCCGCCGCTTGGCGCCGAAGCGGCACGATGGTGGCGGATTCCCGCCATGCAACTGCGGGGCAGGCATTTTTCGGATCATGCGCGAGTTAGCCGAACAGGGCCGGCTGCTGGCGGACGGCGCGCTCCTGGGCTTCGACGGCAGCAACGGCGGTCATGTTCAGGATGCCGCGCGCGGTGACCGACGGGGTGAGGATGTGCGCCGGGCGCGCCGGACCAATCAGGATCGGGCCGACGGGGAGCGCGTCCGCCAGCGACTTGATCATCTGGTAGGCGACGTTGGCGGTATCGAGGGTCGGCATGATCAGGATATTGGCCTCGCCCTCCAATTTCGAATGCGGCAGGATCAGCTTCCTCGCCGCCTCCGACAGCGCGGTGTCGCCCTGCATTTCGCCGTCCGCTTCGAGCTCGGGATGCTTCTCCTTCAGAAGCGCGGTGGCGCGCCGCATCTTGCGCGAGGACTCCGTGTCGTAGCTGCCAAAATCGGAATGTGACACGAAGGCGATTTTCGGCTTGATGTTGAAGCGCTGAACGTGGCCTGCGGCGAGCGAGGCCATTTCGGCGAGTTCCTCGGCGCTCGGATTGGGGCGAACCTGCGTGTCGGCGATGAAATAGGCGCCCTTGCTGGTGATCATCAGCGCGAGCGCCGCGAAATCGGAAACCCCCGGCAGGAAGCCAACGATCTCGCGGACATGCCGCAGATGGCTCATGTAGCGGCCCTCGACGCCGCAGATCATGGCGTCGGCTTCGCCGCGGATCACCGTAAGCGCCGCGATCACGGTCGCGTTGGTGCGCACCACGGTGCGCGCGGCATCCGGCGTCACGCCATGGCGGCCGGCGACGTCGATATAGGACTGCACGTAGGAGCGATAGCGCGGATCGTCCTCGGGATTGACGAGATCGAAATCGCGGCCCGGCTTGATCGAGAGGCCGAACCGCTTGATTCGCGTTTCCACCACGGAGGGACGCCCCACCAGAATCGGCCGCGCTACCTGCTCCTCGAGCACGACCTGGGTGGCGCGCAGCACGCGCTCGTCCTCGCCTTCCGCGTAGATCACGCGGACCGGCTGAGTCTTTGCCTTCGCAAAGACCGGCTTCATGATCAGCCCGGAGCGGAACGCGAAGCGCTCCAGCATGGAGGCATATTCGTCGAAATTCTTGATCGGCCGCGTCGCGACGCCGGACTCCATCGCCGCGCGCGCCACCGCAGGCGCAATGCGCAGGATTAGCCGCGGATCGAACGGGCTCGGGATCAACGATCCCGGCCCAAAACCCTGCGTCTCGCCGCTGTCGAAGCCGCGCGCCACCGCATCCGACGGCGGATCGCGCGCCAGTTGTGCGATCGCATCCACGGCTGCGTGCTTCATCTCCTCGTTGATCGCGGTGGCGCCGACATCGAGCGCGCCGCGGAAGATGAAGGGAAAGCAGAGAACGTTGTTGACCTGGTTGGGAAAGTCCGACCGCCCGGTGCAGATCATCGCATCGGGCCGCGCGGCGCGGGCCTCGTCGGGCATGATCTCCGGCGTCGGGTTAGCCAGCGCCATCACCAGCGGCTGGTCGGCCATCTGCTTGACCATGTCGGGCTTGAGCACGTTCGGCGCGGACACCCCCAAAAAGATGTCGGCGCCGCCGATGACATCCGCCAGCACGCGCTTGTCGGTCTTCTGCGCATAGACCGCCTTCCAGCGGTCCATCAGCGTATTGCGGCCCTCATGCACCACGCCGTCGATGTCGCAAACCCAGATGTTCTTGCGCTGCGCCCCGAGCGAGACCAGGAGATTGAGGCAGGCGATCGCAGCCGCCCCGGCGCCCGAGCAGACGATCTTGACGTCCTGAAGCTGCTTGCCGTTCAGAAGCAGCGCGTTCTTGATCGCGGCACCGACGATGATGGCGGTGCCATGCTGATCGTCGTGGAACACCGGGATCTTCATGCGCTCCTTCAGCCGCGCCTCGATCTCGAAACATTCCGGTCCCTTGATGTCCTCGAGATTGATGCCGCCGAAGGTCGGCTCCAGCGCCGCCACCGTCTCCACCACGCGCTCGATGGTGTCGGCGGCGATCTCGATGTCGAACACGTCGATGCCGGCAAACTTCTTGAACAGAACCGCCTTGCCTTCCATGACGGGCTTTGACGCCAACGGGCCGATGTTGCCGAGACCGAGCACGGCGGTGCCGTTGGAGACGACCGCGACCAGATTGGCGCGGGCCGTGAGCGAGGCGGCCTCGGCCGGGTTGTTGGCGATTTCGGTGCAGGCCGCCGCCACGCCCGGGGAATAGGCCAGCGCCAGATCGCGCTGGTTGGCGAGCGGCTTGGTCGCCTGTATCTCAAGCTTCCCCGGCCGGGGCGACCGGTGGTAGGCCAGCGCCGCGGAATGCAGTTCTTCGGAATAGGACGACATCAACTTCCCCCCGCGGGCTCTTCGCCCGCGCTTCAAATTCTTCGTGGCTGTCTTTAGTACTGCGGCAGATTGAGCCGGATGTGAAGCATGCACGACGGCGCGGATCTGGCTTGCAATGGAATGTCCGGCCGGTCAGCGGCGCGCCGGTCCTCAGATGTCATCGATTCCAAAGTCACACTCCTGTACCATCCGGCTCGACAATATGGCATTTTGCCGACAATGGGCAAATGGAGTGACCCCGAATGCGGAAGCTACTGATCGGCGTGCTCGCGGCCGGCATCCTGGCGATCACGGGTTTCTTCGGTTTCCAGTTCTATGTTCAGCACCGGATCGCGCGCGAGATCGAAGCCGCGTTCGAGCCGATCCGCGCGGCGGGCGGCAAGGCGAGCCATGGCGCGGTCTCCTTTGACCTGCTGAGCCGCACCGTCAGGGTTGCCGATTTCGCCAGCGAATCAGCCGCGCAGCCGCCGATGCGGGTCAAGATCGCGAGCTTGACCGCTTCCGGCGCAAGCCAGCCCGACCCAACGAGATTCGCCGCCGACACCATCGAGGCCACCGACATCGAACTTGAGGTGGGGATCGGCGCTCCGGAGACGTGGCACCTCAGCTACGCCTACAAGGTGCCACGGGTGGTCATCAAGAACTTTGCCGGACCCGCGGGCCAGCGGCCGCCGCTGGCCGGGTCCACCGCCGCCGACTATGTCCGATCCGCGCTGGAGCAATTCGCCACCGTCACCGCCGCATCCATCACGGCTCCGAGCATCGCGTCAAAGATCGGCATTGGCGGCGGCGCCACGGGCGGGCAAACCATTGACTACACCTATACGAACCTGGCGCTCAGCGATATCGACCACGGCAAGATCGGCGCGATGAAAGTCGAGCGGGCCCACTTCACAGCCGACCCCCTCCAGCCCGGGACGACCGAAAAGCTCGGCGGCGACATCGCGAACATCGCCGCCTTTGATCTCGATTCAGGGGCCGTGCTTGGAATGCTCGATCCGGCCCGGGCGAATGACGACAACTATGTTCGCCTCTACCGGCAGGTCAGCCTCGGTGACTATGCGATCTCGCTGCAGAAGGGAGCGCGGATGCATCTCGACGGCATCACGATCGATGACGTCGGACTGCGCCCGTCCAGACTGCAATTGCCGCAGTTGATCGCGATGATCTCCTCCATGCCGTCGCAAGGCACACCCCCGACCCCGGCGCAGACTCGCGACCTGATGCAAAAAGTGGCCGGCATCTATGAGGGCATGCGCATCGGCAATGCCGAGATGCGCGGCCTCACGATCGAGACGCCGCAAGGACCATTCGCCCTCGCGGCGATCCGGTTCAACCTGGAAAATGGCAAGATCGGCGAGTTTGCGCTCGAAGGGCTCGAAGGGCGTTCCCCGCAAGGACCGGTGAAGATCGGACGCTTTGCGCTCAAATCACTCGACGTCGCCAACCTGTTGCGGCTGACGTCAGATTTTTCAAGTCCGGGACAAACGCCGTCGCCTGACAGGTTGTTCGGACTGCTTCAGCTCATGGATGGAACCGAGATCAAGGACCTCGTTGCGCCATTCAAGACCACGAACAAGCAGGTCACTGTCGATACCATCAGCCTGAACTGGGGCCAGTTCGTCGGACCGATCCCGACCAAAGCGCGTCTCACCGCGAAGTTCACGACCCCGATCGATGCGGCCGATCCTGCGCAGAAACAACTTATCGCAGCCGGCATGACCGCGGCGGCGATCGACTTCGACCTCGGCGCGACCTGGACCGAAGCCTCCGGTGCATTCGCGCTGGACCCCGTGACGTTCGACTTCGGCGACGTCCTCAAGGCGTCGGCGCGCGTCTCGCTCGCCAACGTGCCGCGCGCGGTGTTCTCGACCGACCTGCCGCAGGCGATGGCCACCGCCGCGCAAATCGAGGCCGGGTCGGCGGCGTCGACCTCGTTGTTGCGCAATATGCTCGCACCCAGAACGTCAGCCGCGAGGCCGCGCGGGGCGCCATCGTCGATAGCATCAAGACCAGCGCCAAGGCAAAGACGGACAACGCCGACGCCCTGGCGGTCGCGGACGCACTGGGGCGCTTCATCGAGAACCCGCGGGGAACGCTGATCATCAAGCTGACGCCGCTCGGCAAGGTGCCGGCGATGCAACTCGTGCAGCTGATCGAGACCGACCCGTTTGTTGCACTGGCGCAGTTTCAGATCGAGGTCTCGTCGGGGCTTTGAGACCGAACTTTTTTGAATGCGAGGCGAGGTATGGATGAGGTATGGATAAAGCCGGAGGCGAAGGCGTAACCCGCCATCTTAGCGACGCATACCGGCGGGTCAGTGGCGAAGGC
>WNGQ01006871.1_pt1 | contig 15706 bp, 16 predicted proteins | sample 5407661 | NCBI WGS metagenome assembly WNGQ01 (sample SAMN13153382, study PRJNA577476) | soil metagenome | isolation source: 60 cm soil or saprolite under Garry oak tree replicate 2 | place: USA:California | collected 2016-06-15 | reverse complement strand
GAGCGTACCGTGATCGGCAGCACCGTTGCGATGATCGAGCCGACGAGAGCAGGCGGAAACGCCGAGAGCGACGGAACCGTGCCGCAGATCAGGCCGGTCAAAACAATGACAGTGAATGAAAAAAGAACGGGCTCCTCGGGAAGGAAGCCAACCCAGCCGAGCATTCCCCACAGCAGGCCTGACACGCAGGAAAACGCCGCCGCAAGCCAGGCCCATCGCAACACGGACGCAGGCTCTCTATCTCGGCTGAAGAACCGGCGCGCCGCCAGGACGCGTATGGCGGTGAGCAGATACAACGCGCCGAGCCATCCGATCAACCAGCTCGCCGATACAGTGCTCCTCAGTACGTCCGCTGCCGCCAGGGAGATGAGGATGTTGGCAACCACCACCCCATAGGAATTGCGATACAAAAGCTCGACGAGCGCCGCGCGTATCTTGTCTTCTTGCATCGAAACCTCTCCGCGCGCCGGCAGGTGCGGCGGCTTCGTTCGCGAGTTGCCGCTAGCCCGCTGGAAGGCCGAGACGAACCGCGTAGGCAGTCAACTCAGCACCACTGTGCAGATCAAGCTTCCGCATAAGATTCTCCCGATGTTTCCGGGCGGTAAGCGGGCTAATGCCGAGACGACTGGCGATGTCGCGGCTGGTGGCGCCGTGAGGGATCATCCCCAGGATTTGCCGCTCACGCCTTGTAAGCGTCACCGGAGATATTATCGCAGCCGTGGGCTCCGGGATTTCCTTCGGGCCGTCATGCTGGTCCACCGCAAAGCGAACCTCCTCCGCCACATAGGCGTTGCCTTTTCTGATGGCATCGATTGCAGCGATGAGTTCGGATGGATCGCCGCTCTTGGTCAAATAGCCATTCGCGCCTGCGGAAAGAGCTGCTCGAACGGAACGTGGCTCGACATTGGCGGTGACGACAAGAACCCGCAGCTCCGGCCATGCGGTTCTCAGGTTAGTTATGAACTGAAACCCGCTCACACCCGGCATGCCGAGATCGAGTACGAGAAGATCGGCGGAGCTTTCGTTCAGCAGCCGGTGAACGGCTTCACCGTCCGCCGCTTCTCCAATGACTGCAAGCTCGTCCACGGTCGACAGAAGCTGCTTCAGACCTTCCCGAATGATGGCGTGATCGTCAGCAATGATCGTCCTCACCAGTCCATACATGTAATCGCCCCCGCCTATAACGGCACTAGGATATCAATCAACTCCAATCAAGGATTTGGATCCACAAATCCATTTGCCAGATGATCTTAATACGAAATACGCCATCTGCCGTATTTTTTAAATGTGGTCGCATCGGTAATCTTGCGGCGGTTGCTCACCGTAAGGTTGCCACGTCGGGTTCAACCAATCAGCATTGATGAAAGTGGAGATTGAATATGACCAATAGGCAGGACACGAATTCGAAGGCGCAAGCCGAATCTCTCGATAGCCTCAAGGATGCCGCTCAGAATAAGGCATCCCAAATCTCGACGTCTGAAAAGGATGCACTCAGCGACAGCTCCCTCGACGATGTGTCCGGCGGTCGCGTGCCTCCTACCCACGGGTTCTGACGTCCGGGTATAGTGCTTGGCTTTGATTAAAGCTGGAGATTGGCATGTCCGCTTTGCCCATTCCTGGGGGAGCGGACATGATCAATTTTTGAATACGTAGCTCGGATCGCGGTCCCTTCGGACTGCCAAGTGGCACGAGACAAGAGGTGAAGCCACAAAACCGTTTCCAATAGCTCTCGACATATTCCGGAAACTAGCTGAGCGCAATGTTCCGACGTCGGGTTTTAACCGATCAACATAGATGAAGATGGAGATTGAAGATGACCAATATGCAGGATGCGAATTCAACGGCGGCGGCCGAATCTCGGGAGAGCAGCAAGGACGCCGCTCAGAACAAAGCATCCCAAATCTCGACGGCGTCTGACAAGGATGCGCTTGGCGATAGCTCCCTGGACGATGTGTCAGGGGGCGGTTGGCCATACGCAACTATGAGTTCTGCTCAAGTCACTCCGACCATCTGACTTTGAGCGACAGCGGGATCGGTTTAGATCTTGCCGAGCCTTTACAATGACCGATGCTCGCGGGCGGTGCATCGGTCATTTCGTTTTTGCTTGCTGCTGCACTTGGTGCAAACCGGGCTCTGTCCACAATCCTGGTGCGGGCGTTTGTTGTCCTCAGCGCCGCGCCGCCGCGAGGTCGGAGGCGATCAGGAGATTTGAATCTCCCGAACCCAGGCGCAGTGGCGCGATGCCTTATCATCGGCGCCTATCCTCCGAGGTGAGCGCGGCGAGAAACTCGGTGAGAGCATGCTTTCCGGCTTCCTCCGCGGACTCCTGTGATGGATACCCGTCACTGCTCCGCTTGACGCCCATTGGCATGCTCCGGCGTTTGATTTCCCATCGCCATGCGCGGCGGCTATCGTCGCTCATTGTTGCGATATGATAATCTCGCCAAAACAAGATCATGCTGCACCTGGATTCTGGTCCTGTCGGCCAGCGGCGCCCGCTACAATCGGGCAGGCCGAGGCCGTCATCAGCGAAACCGGTGCCATCAACGCCGCTGGAAGATGGCCTTGGCGACGTCGCCGATCGCTTCAACCTGCTCGTCCATCCCATCGAAACAGACGATCCGGCACGGACATGCCTCGAGGCCTTCATAGCGCCACGGAAACGCGCCGATGACCGCGCGCTTGTTGAGCATCCTTTCGATGTCTCCGCCGATATTCTCGGCATGGATCAACCCCTCCTGGAACGCGTAGGAGTGGAAGGGAAACATGTCTTCAGTCACCGACCGGCCGGATTTCTTGTGGACGTAGGTGTACTCGCCGAAAAATTCATCGCAGTTCATGCCGACCTTGGCTTCGAAGCGCTTGGTGAGATCCGGACGCATGAGGCGGATCGACGTGTTCATGGCGTGATCGCCGGAACCGCAATCGACGCCGAACCACTTGATCTTCTTCTTCAGCATCCATTCGAGCAGTTCGATCTTGCCTCCGGGATGCATGCAGAAGTAGCGCACCAGATCCTGCTGCTTCTGTCCCTCCCAATAGCGGTGCCAGCCGGTATGCAGGATCAGGATGTCGCCTTCCCTGACCTCGACGGGTGCAGCCTCGATCATCTCTGGCGTGATCACCGCCCAGTCATCCATGTGCGGCGAGACGTCGACAACAGCGCCAGGGCCGACGAGGAAATCCAGCGGATAGGACGCCATGTCGCCCATGCCGTCGGTGCCGTGCATCGCACCGTCGATGTGCGTTCCGACGTGAAGCGCGGTGTCGATGCGCTGCGCCACGATCATCTTGGTCTGAAGATTTTGCGCATAGTACATCTTGTTACCGGCGTATCCGACCCAGCCGGGCGTGTGGACGTTCATCAGATGGGTCATATCAACGATCTTCATTATCCATTCCTTCGATCAGATTCGAAATTCACGCAGGTGGACGAAACAAGGACTTGAGGAGCCCGCGAAAGGCCGCCAGGAGCAGAGCAAAACCACCGATCGGACGTGCAGCCGGTGCAACGCCGGCGCTCGCGGTCCGATCGATGCCGTCAGCGGTCATTCCCGCCCTCGGTTGTCGGGCGCCGATGGCGGCCTCCGCATTGGTGACGAAATCGGCAACCAGCGCGTTGGCGATTTCGGTGATGAGACCGGTGCGGCCGAACTGGGCGATGGTGCCGGACAGCTGCACATCTGAATCGACGACGATCGAGGTCCGCTCGCCGGCCTCCTGCAGCGTGCAGGCCATCGTCATCTTGCCGCGGCTGGCGCCTTTGCGATCGACACCCTTGCCTTCGAACGAGACCGACTTTCGCGTCTCGTCATAACGAACATCCGCCTCGCCTTCGAAACTCGCCTGGAATGGACCGACCTTCGCCGAGACCTTGCCCGCATGCCGATCGTCTTCCTTGGGACCGAAATATTCGGCGCCCGGAATGCAAACCGCAACGCCACGAATGTCGTGAAAAAAGTTCCAGACCTCCCCGAGCGGCCGTGCAATGACGAATTCCTGATGCAGCTTCATGCGACGGCTCGCCGCTTGGGGATCCTGCCCTTCGTCTGGATGACCGCGACGCCTGTCATGCCAGTTCCGAAATCAGGTCGCGGGCGACGGAGGCTCGGCATCCGCCGGCAGCGCCCCGACCGCCTTCAGCAACGGAACATCGGCCGGGGTCGGCCCGCCGACGCTGACGATATTGCTGCCACGATCCGCCTTGACCGCGTGCTTGATGCCCGCGGGCACGTGGACAATGCATCCGGCGTGGAAGGGCAGCGCGATATCGTTGGTGTAATCGTAGATGGTCCCCTCGCCTTCGAGGATAAAGATCGTATCCTCCGACAGCGTGTGAATGTGGGGAACATTACCCTCGCCGGCTTCGAGGCGAACATAGTTCAGGTTCGCCTCCCAGGCACCGACGCCGGGCCAGATCACGAACCGCGCATCCTTCGATATCAGCGGCAGGCGAAGTGTGGGATGATCGCGGTGAAACAGACGAATGGCCATCGAGAGCTAGCCCTGGCTGGATGTAATGCCGGAATACAGGTGCTCGTCCGGCGGGCACGGCCCCCCGATCACCTTGATGCCCGCGTGGCCCGCTTCGATGCGATAGCTGTCACCCGCATCGATATGGACCATGTGCCCCTCGGCGAGGTCGATGCGCGATCCGGCAGCGGCATCGAGGATGGCGCCGGTTCCTTCGATCACGTAGTAGACGCAGTCCGACGCATGGCTGAGGCCGATGGTCCGGGCATTTTCCTGCAGCGAGACAAGTTGAAAACTGCGAAACGTCGCGCCGTTGTGGGGTGACAGCACGACCTTCGCGTTGCCCTCGCCTTCAACGATGGGTATTTCTGGACATCCGACAGCGCTATCGATGACACGGACATGGGAAAACGGTGGATTGACCATCGCCGGCTACTCTTTGAGCATATATCAATTATTTTGAATATAAGTAAAAAATCGCTAACGTGCAATGTCTTCTTTGCGAAGGCCTGAAGCGGAACGACGCAAGGAGCGTCACGACATGAGCGAACACGATACTGACGCGAACATCGACGCCCCGCCGCCCTTGACGGAGGAGATCGCCGAAACCACGGCGAACGCACTCGCGGCGATCGGATACCGGATCCGGGAGCTGCGGCAATCGCGCGGGCGGACGCTGCAGGAACTCGCCGACGTTTCCGGTCTCTCGACCTCGATGCTCAGCCTGGTCGAACGCGGACGCGCCTCGCCCTCCATCGGCTCGCTGATCGTGATTGCGAGCGCGCTCGGCGTGGCGATGTCGGACCTCCTGGTCAATGGTTCCGGCAGTGAAGAGAAGATCGTGGTGCGCGCGTCGGAGGCGCGCACCGTCGAGACCGCGCAACACGTCGTCCGCCGGCTGCTGCGCGAAGACCGCACCCGCGGTGTCTCGGTCGCCGTCAACGAATACGTGCCGCATACCGGAAGTACGGAGCATCCGATCACCCATGAGGGTTTCGAATATGGCTTTGTGCTGCAGGGTGAATTGACCGTCGAGGTCGACGGCACCAAGCATGTACTCCGCCAGGGCGACCTCATCGCCTACAGCTCCCGCCGCAAGCACAAGATCTGGAACCACGGCAAGACCAAGGTCCGCACGCTCTGGTTCAACCTCGATCGTGAATGACGTTCAAACGCCAGTGTGTTGCGCGCCGGATCGGTCATGATCACGGCTTCCGCATCATGGCGTGCAGGCGGTCGGATGTAATCGGAAGCCGATCGACCGCGCCGGGCTTTTGAATAGCAGCCTCGATCGCGGCGGCAAGCGCGGCGCCAACTGCGTTGATCCCGCCCTCGCCTGCGCCTTTGACGCCCAGCGGATTCAACGGACTTCGCGCATCCTCGCGCAGCAAGACCTCGACCTCTGGCACCTCACGGCAGGTCGGCATCAGATAGTCGGCAAAGCTCGTTGCCAAAGGCTGGCCATTCTCGTCATAGACGAACTCCTCGAGCAGGGCTCCGCCGATGCCTTGCGCCACCCCGCCGACGATCTGGCCCTCGATCAGCATCGGATTGATGGCACGCCCGACATCGTAGCCGACCAGATAGCGCTCGATCGTGATCCCGCAGGTCAGTGGATCAATTCTCACCTGGGCAACATGGATGCCGTAGGGATAGGTCATGTGATTGGCGACGAACCGGCCCTCGCTGGTCAGACCGCCGGAATCCTCGAGATGCCCGGCAATTTCGCCGAGCGACAGCGAAGGCCCGCCTTTGATCGTCTCGATGATCCCGTTCGACAACCGGAGCGCATCGCAGCTCGTCTGCAGCAGTTTTCCTGCCACCTCGATGGCCCGGTCGCGAAGCGCCTCGGACGCGATCTTCACGGCCGAGCCTGCCATGACCGTGACACGGGACGCGAAGGCGCCGAAGCCGATCTCGATGCGGTCGGTCTGACCATGAACAACCCTGATCCGTTCGATCGGAATTCCTGTTGTCTCCGCGCAGATCTGTGCCAGCACGGTCTCGACGCCTTGACCGACGGAAGCGACGCCAGTCACGATTTCGATCGCGCCGCTCCGGTCGACCGTCATCCGCACCAGGTCCTGCGGACCGAGACCGCTCTTTTCGACGAAATAGGCGAGGCCGAGCCCGACATTCTCGCCCCGGCTGCGGCGCAAGGTGAGCTGCGCCTGAAGGCGATCATAGTCCAGATGGTCAAGCACGCGCTCGAACAGATCGCGGTATTTTCCCGAATCGTAAACCACTTCGGTGCCAAGCGTCTTGATTCCGCGATTGAACGGCATCGCCTCCTCGGCGATGAGGTTGACGCGCCGCACGTCGATCGGCGACAGGCGGAGTTCGCCGGCGATCTTGTCGATCAATCGCTCGCGCGCAAACGTGGACTCATAGCGGCCGGGTGCCCTGTAAGTCCCGGCCGGAGTTTTGTTGGTGAGGCGGATTCGGCCCTCGACGCCATAAGCGGGAATGATGTAAGGACCCGGCAACATCGCCGCGGACAGGTCGGTCACCGTGGTGCCGTGCGTGCGCACATAGGCACCCTGATCGGTGAAGAACTCCGCCTTGAGGCCGAGAATGAATCCCTTGCGATCGACGGCAGCCCGCAGCCGATAGACCTGATCCCGCGAATGGTTCGCCGCGAGAAGATGCTCTCTACGGTCCTCGATCCATTTCACCGGCCGGCGAAGCCGTAGCACCGCGGCACAGACCAGCACATCCTCCGGATAGAGTTCGCCGCGTATGCCGAATCCACCGCCGACATGGCCCTCGCTGAGCTGCAGCCGCCCCGGACTGAGGCCCAGCATCCGGCTGATGGCGTCGCGGTTGTAGTGCGGCACCTTGGCGGCGCCATAGAGCGTCAGCACGTCCCTGGCAACGTCGTAGACGCCGAGCGCACCGCGGGTTTCCAAGGGAACCCCGGTATGACGCCCGATCTTGACCTCCAGCGTGACGATATGGTCGCCGGCAGCAAAGGCCGCGTCGAGATCGCCGTAGGCGCGCCGGAGCACCTCGGGTTCAGACAACAGGCCAGGATGAACGTCAGGCATGAACGCCGTCGGCTCGGCCGTCGCATCGAGCTGCGGCTGGTGCTCTTCGATGTCGCAGAACACGAGATCGGCCGCGTCTTCCGCAACGTAGGGATCGACGGCAAACACCACTGCCACCGGCTCGCCGACATATCGCACATGGTCGCGCGCCAGCACCCATTGCCGGTACGGCGCGAGCGCCTCAAGACCCATCTGGCGAAAGTCGATCGGTGGCAGCGCATCGAGGTCGGCGATGGTCCAGATCGCGACGACGCCTTCGAGCGCTGCGGCCTCTGCTGTCTCAATGCCGCAGATCCGTCCAAATGCGACCGGCGAACGCACCAGGCGCATGTGGAGCTGATCGGGCGCATTGCAGTCGGCCGCGAATGAACCCTTGCCGAGCAGAAGCGGACGATCTTCGATGCGCCTGAGCGACCGGCCGATATAGCTCATCCCCGCGGTCTCGCTCGCAGTTCGCGCGCCGCGATCCGCACCGCCTTGATGATGTTCTGATAGCCGGTGCAGCGGCAGAGATTCGACGACAGCACGTCCCTGATCTCGTCGTCCGACATGTCAGGATTTTCCTCAAGTGCGCCCGCGGCGAGCATCAGAAAACCGGGGGTGCAGAAACCGCACTGCAATCCGTGGTTTTCCCAGAACGCCTGCTGCAGCGGATGCAGGGTTTCGCCATCGGCGAGCCCCTCGACGGTACGGACCGGCTTGCCCTCCGCCTGCACGCCGAACATCAGGCAGGAACGTATCGGCTTGTCGTCGACCAGCACCGTGCACGCGCCGCAGACGCCGTGCTCACAGCCGACATGAGTTCCGGTCAGGCCGCAGTCGTCGCGCAGGACGTCGGCCAATGTCCGGCGCGGCTCGATCGATACTTCATAGGGCTTGCCGTTGACGATGAGACTGACGCTACGCTTGCTAGCCATAGGTCGATACTCCCGCCCGGCGCAGCTGATCGCGGATGCGTTGTGGCGTCGCGGGCAGCTCAAACAGTTCGATGCCGAACGGCGACAGCGCGTCGACGATGGCGTTGACGACCGCAGCTGGCGCGCCGATCGCACCACCCTCGCCGACCCCCTTGGCCTTGGTGACGCTCTCCGCCGACACAGTCTCCATGTGGACGATTTCAATCCTCGGCATCTCGGCCGACGTCGGCGGCAGATAGTCGGCGAAGGACGCGGTCAGGAGATTTCCGGCCTCGTCGTAGATCATCTCTTCGAACAGCGCATTGCCGATCCCCTGAGCGACACCACCGGCGATCTGGCCGTCGACAATCATCGGATTGATCAGCACGCCGGCGTCTTCGACCACGAGAAACCGTTCGATGACGACGCCACCGGTCTCGATGTCGACCTCGACGAATGCAACGTGGCAGGCGTTCGAAAAGGTCCCGCTGGGATCGTAGACGGCGCTTTCGTGCAGCCCGGGCGACTGACCGGCGAAGCGGTGGCTTTGGTGATAAGCGGCGCGGGCCAGCGCCGGGATTTCCAGCGCCCGGTCTGAATTGTGGATCCGGGCCCAACCATGCTCGAGCGCAATGCTTTCGGGAGCCGCATCCATTAAATGCGCGGCGATGGCCTTCAGCTTGTGCGCGACTTTTCCCGCCGCCAGTTTCGCTGCGCCGCCGGCGATCACCATCGACCGGCTGGCGAACGTGCCCCAGCCATAGGGCGTCGCATCCGTATCGCCGGAGATGATCCTGATCTGTTGCGGCTCGATGCCAAGTTCATCCGAGACGAGCTGGGCGAGGCTGGTCTTCAGGCCCTGGCCATGCGGCGAAGATCCGATCCGCAGCACCACATCACCCGAAGGATCCATCGTGCAGTCGACAATTTCGTAGCCGGGCACGATCTCCATGCCGCGTGCGGCATAAGCAGGCGTGCCATATCCGGTCCGTTCGCTGAACACCGACAGACCGACTCCGAGATAGCGTCCGCGTCCGCGCAACACGGCTTGCTGCGCCCGGAACGCCGGCAGATCGACCGCCTTGACGGCGACCTCCATCGCCTGCCGGTAGCTGCCCTCGTCGTAGACAAGGCCGGTCGGCGAGCGATGCGGAAACGCGCTGATCAGATTGCGGCGGCGAATCTCCACGGAATCGATGCCGAGGCGGGTTGCCGCAACCTCCATCAGACGCTCCATGGAGAAGGTCAACATCGGCCGTGACACGCCGCGGTACGGCGCCATCATGCAGGTGTTGGTCGTAACGCCGCGCGAACGGACGCCATATTCAGCAAGGTCATACGGTCCCGGCAATTCAGCCAAGGCCATCAGCGGCTCGACGCCACAGGTCACGGGATAGCAGGAGAACGCCCCGACATTGGAGCGCAGATCCGCATCGAGCCCCAGCAACTTGCCGTCCCTGGAAAACGCGCCGCGCAAGGTGAACGCCAAATCGCGGCCGTGGGCGGAGGCAATAAAATTCTCCCGGCGGTCCTCGATCCACGCCACACTCCGCTTCAGTCTTCGCGCCAGCCAGACCAGCACAATGTATTCCGGGAATAGTGACATCTTCTGGCCGAAGGCGCCGCCGACGTCGGCCGCGATGACGCGCAAGTCGGCCTCGGCCATGCCGAGCGCGTCGGCGATACCCGTCCGCAACATATGCGGCATCTGAACCGATGCGGTGAGCGTTACGCGTCCCGACGCGGCATCATATGACGCCACGCCGCCGCGGCTTTCCAACGGCGCGGCCGATTGCCGGTGCGACCGCAGATCCAGCGTGACGATCTCGGCAGCTTCCGTGAAGGCCTTGTCGAGGCCCGGCGTCTTCATTCGCCCTTCGACCAGCACATTCGAGTTGGCCTCCGGATGGATCGGCTCGGCATCCGGCGCCAGCGCGCGGTCGAGATCGACGATCGCGTCCATCGCATCGATATCGACGAAGACCTGATCGGCGATATCCTCCGCAAGCGCGGGATCGTCGGCAACAACGACGGCGACGGCCTGTCCACAGAAGGTGACGCGGTCGATCGGCAGCACCGGCTGGCCGATCGCAACGTAGTCCGGGCGATGCAGGATCGGTTGGATCGGTTTCACGTCGGACAGATCACGCCCGGTAAACACTGTTACCCCCGGCGGGATCTCGATATCGGTGATCGCACCGCGCGCGAGCGGACTGCGAACGAAACGGACGGAAGCGGCCTTGCCGATGCGATCGGCGACATAGCTGCCGCCCCCTTTCAGCAGGTGCGGATCCTCGAGCCTCGGCAGCGATCGTCCGATCCAGTTCATGCCGCAGCCTCGGTCAGCGCGCGCTTGACGGCGGCGGCGATCAGATCGCGCCGGTACTCGGGCGAGGCGTGGATGTCACCGATCGGACTGATCGCGGCCCACGCCTGGCGGGCGATGTCCTCAAACACCTCCTGCGATGCAGTTCGATCCTGAGCGCCGCCAGCGCCATGCCCAGCGCAAAATCGCCGGCGCGCCGCGAGAACTCGTAAAAGCCGGTCCGCCAGCCCTGCGCCATCGCCGGCAGGCGGATCTCGGCCAGCAACTCGTCGGCCTCTAGATCCGTCGAGAAGGTGCCGTTGAAGAAGTCACTGCTGGCAATGACCCTTTCACTGCGAGCGCTCTTCACCACGACGCCGGCACCGAGCGTCGTCACGACGAGACACCATTCAGATGCCGGATCGGCATGGGCCAGACTTCCCGCAAACGTGCCGCGCTGCCTGATCGGGTAATGGGCGATATGACCTGCAACCCTGGACAGGAGCGCGCCGAGCGGCCCATCGACGACGCACCGATGGAACGCGGCGTGACGCGTCAACGCGCCGATATGGAGGCCGTTGTCGTCTGCCCTGATGTAGTCGAGTTCGTGAAGGTCGTTGATGTCGATCAGCACGGCCGGCCGCGCCAGCCGAAAATTCATCGCCGGAACGAGGCTCTGGCCGCCGGCCAGGATCTTGCAGTCGTCCTTATATTTCGCCAGCAAAGCGAGCGCGTCGGAGAGGCTCGCCGGCCTGAAATAGTCGAACGGCGCGGGCTTCACGTTTTTTAACCTTGCTCAATTTTATTGAATTTGATTAACATGGCACAATTCCGGTGTCCACTCAACACGACGGTGAGCTTGCATGGGCTGGACCAAAGCCTCGGTACGCGGGTGCGAAGCGGCGGCGCGCAGTTACGATGGTTCGTGTGCTGAAACCTGGCACGCCTTGCCCCAGCGTGTGCCGAAGTCAGCGGGCGCGCCATTGCTCCAGCAGGTCGGCGGCATCTGTCACCAGGCCGAGATGCAGCGACACCATCTTCAGCGCGGCGTCCTCCATATCCTCATCGGTGCCACGTACCAGGTCGCGCAGAACGACCACGCGGTAGCTGAAATTGCCGGCATCGAACGCCGCATTGAGAATGCAGCAATCGGTCATGCCGCCGTTCAGAATCACGGTGCGGACGCTCATCTGACGAAGCAGGAAATCGAGGTCGGTGGCGAAGAACGGCGACAGCCGCTTCTTGCCGGCGACGATCAAATCCTTGGGCTCGACCTGCGTCACGAACTCGGTCCAGCGCGAGCCTTCAATGGCATGCGCATCGCAATTGGGAATGGCGCCGACGTGGAGCGGGAATGTCCGCCGCCATGCAGAAGGAATGCCGGCGACGTCGTCGACGCCGCCTTTGCGCAACACGGATTTGACGTGGATGACCGGCACGCCAATGGCACGCGCGGCGGCATGAAACCGATCGATCGGCGCGACGATGTCGCGCGCGCGCGGCGCGGGACAGGGGCAGTCCGGCGTATCGGCGAGATGCCCCTGATGCATGTCGATCGACACGATCGCCGAACGCGAGGCCTCGGTGAAGTCCTCAAAGCCATCCGGCAGATCGCGCCTGGTCCCGTAAACGTAGGCTTTCACCACGCCTCCTATCGCCGCTCTCGATGTCCTGGTTTTGGCGATCGAAGCAATATCCAGGCCGCACGCCTGTCAACCGGTACTATTCCATTTCGGACATTGGCCCAGCCAAAAACCATATCCGCGTTTCTTGATCGGCAACGTTTGGCTGCCCGCGTCCGACTTCTGAACCGGAGGTTACATCCGGCATTCCTGCACGGACCGCCGTGATCTCGTGACGACGATATCGGGGAAACTGCCCATCGATTGGCTCGACGGTGACTAAACAATTGGCGTGCTATTTTTCTCAACAATGCGAAGCTTTTCGCCGTGCGTTCAGAGCCGGTCGAAGAATTCGTACAGCAGAAGGAATTTGCGTAATGCGCTGGACTGCAATCCCCGTACTTGCCGCCGCCCTGACTGGCGGCGCCGCAATCGCTTATGCCGCCGGCTTCACTCTCCCGGCGACACCGAAAATCGCGTTCCTGTATTTTGCCGACAAGAGCGACGGCGGCTGGACCCAGGCGTTCGACGAAGCCCGTCCGAAGATCGAGAAGGCGCTCGATATGCCGATTCCGTTCGTTGAAAACGTGCCGGAAGTCGCAGGTCAGATCACCCCGGCGGCCGAGCGCTTCATTCAGCGCGGCTACAACGTGATCATCGGCACCGCCTTCGGCTACTCCGACACATTCAAGGAGCTGTCGCTGAAATATCCGAAGGTGGCCTTTCTCAATGCCTCCGGCACCACCAACGGTCCGAACCTCGAATCCTTCTACGGCCGCACCTATGAGAGCCAGTATCTCTGCGGCATGGTGGCGGGCGCGATGTCGAAGACCGGCAAGCTCGGCTTCGTCGCCGCGCATCCGATCGGTCCGGTGAATTGGACCATCAATGCCTATGAATTGGGCGCACTGCAGATGAACCCGAAGGCGACGGTGACGGTGATCTTCACCGGGGCCTGGAACGACCCGGTCAAGGAACGCGCCGCGGCTCAGGCCATGGCCGACCAGGGCATCGACGTCATCGGCCAGCACGTCGACACCCCGACGCCGCAGATCGTAGCCCAGGAGCGCGGCATCTATGGCACCGGACATCACCGCGACCTCAGAGAATTCGCTCCGAAGGCGACCTTGTGCTCCTCGGCCTGGACCTGGGATAGCTTCCTGTCGCCGGAACTGAAGAAGGTGGCGGCAGGCAACTGGGAGCCGAGCCCGTACGGCGCCTTCCCGGGCATCAAGGAGGGCGGCACCGACATCGCCTGCTGCAACACCGTGGTGCCCAAGGACGTGGTGGACAAGGTGATGGCCGAGCGCGACGCCATCATTGCCGGCAAGAAAATCTTTACCGGGCCGATCAAGGACACCGCGGGTGCCGAGCGCGTCGCCGCCAACGCATCGCTCGACGACGGAGGTTTTTGGAAGATGGATTGGTATGTACCTGGGGTGATAACCCAGAAATGATCGACCTCGCGTACTGATGTCGCTGGCGCTAAAACTCTTCGGCATCCGAAAGTCCTTTGACGGGGCGCTGGCTCTCGATGGTGCGTCCTTCGAGAGCCAGACCGGCGAGGTGCATGCGCTGCTGGGCGAAAATGGCGCCGGCAAATCCTCGTTGATGAACGTCGCCGCCGGACTCTACGCACCGGACGCCGGATCGATTGTCATCGATGGTGTTGCAGTTTCGCTGAGCGGCCCTGCCGCGGCCCGCCAGCACGGCATCGGCATGGTGCATCAGCATTTCAAGCTGGTAAAACCCTTCACGGTGGCGGAGAATGTGTTGCTCGCCAATCCGCAGCCACACTTCGCGTCCGGGATTCGCGACATCCGCGCTGCGATCGAGAAGCAGGTCGACGCGCTCAAATTCGCCATCGACCCCGACCGTCGCATCGACATCATGACGGTGGCCGAGCAGCAGCAGGTCGAGATCATCAAGGTTCTGGTCGGCGGCGCCAAAATTCTCATCCTCGATGAGCCGACCGCGGTACTGACCGATGCGGAGGCGATTGGCCTGCTCGAAATCGTCCAGCGCCTGGCGCGCGCCGGCACCGCCGTGGTGCTGGTGACGCATAAGCTGCACGAGGTGAAGCGCTATGCCGACGTGGTGACGATCATGCGCGGCGGCAAGACGGTCGCAAAACTCGACCCGCGCCAGTCGAGCGCGGAAGAACTGACCGAGCTGACGGTAGGCCAGACCTCGGCGCTGCCCGAGCGCACGCCGCATCAGGGCGGACCGACGCGGCTCAATGTCGGCGCCTTGAGCTACACACGCGGCGACGGTCGCACCATGCTGAACAACACCAGCTTTTACGTTCGCGCCGGCGAGATCTACGGCATCGCCGGCGTCAGCGGCAACGGCCAGGCTGAACTCGCAGAAGCGCTGATCGGCGCGATCGAGCCGTCCTCCGGCGAAATTTGGCTCGACGGCACCGGCGACATCAGCCACGCCAGCCAGGCCAAGCGCCGGGAGGCCGCGATCGCCGCGATCCCCGCCGACCGCTACGCCTATGCGCTGGCGGGGAGCCTGCCGATCACCGACAACCTTGCGGTCGCGCAGATCCGCTCCGGCCGCTACGGCAGCCTCATCAAGCTCGACCGGTCGGCGATGCGCCGCGATGCAATTGCCGCGGTCCGGGACTACGACGTCCAGGGTGTCCGCAGCATCAACCAGAAAGCCTCGCTCTTGTCCGGCGGCAATGCGCAAAAGCTGGTCATCGCGCGGGAGTTCAGCCGCGCGCCGGAGGTCGTGGTCGCACACAGCCCGAGCCGCGGGCTGGACGCGCGCGCCTGCGCGGCCGTCCATCAAAGCCTGATCGCGGCGCGCGAACGCGGTGCGGCCATCGTCCTGATCAGCGAAGACCTCGATGAGGTCTTGAGCCTGTCGGACCGCATCGGCGTGATGAGCCGGGGCGCCATTGTCGGCGAATTCGAGCGCCCCGCCGATCGCCAGGCGATCGGCCGTGCTATGGTCGATCATGGATGACCTTTCGCGCCAGGCCGGCCCATTGACCTCTCCTGCCCCCTCCGCGTCGCGCGGTCTCGGCCGTCTCACGCTCGACGTGCGCCAGGATCTGTCGCCGTGGAAGCAGGCGGCGTTCGTCGGCACCTCGCTAATCCTCGGCCTCGCAATTTCCATCGCCATTCTCGCCGTGGCCGGCATCGCGCCGCTGACGCTGGCCAGTGAACTCGCCGCTGTGCTCACCGCTGAAAACCTGCGCGGCGTGCTGATCCAGGCAGCACCGCTGATCCTAGTCGGGCTCGGCGCCAGCCTCGCCTTCCGCATCGGTTTCTGGAATCTCGGAATCGAGGGCCCGATGATTTTTGGCGGAATTTTCGCCGCTGCAATTTCGATCTACGAGGTGGGGCCGCC
>WNGQ01003534.1_pt1 | contig 15706 bp, 17 predicted proteins | sample 5407661 | NCBI WGS metagenome assembly WNGQ01 (sample SAMN13153382, study PRJNA577476) | soil metagenome | isolation source: 60 cm soil or saprolite under Garry oak tree replicate 2 | place: USA:California | collected 2016-06-15 | reverse complement strand
ACATCAGCGATCGTCCCTTCTGCAGCCAGATCGGCGACGCGACACGCGATCGCATGCAATCGGCGCGAACCCGCATCGATCGTGATATCGAGCTTCCGGCAGGCGTTCTTCGCGTTGCACCTGTCGAAGCGTCCGCCAACGGCGCCGTTTTCCTCTCCGTCTGGCGGCCGATAATTACCGAAGGCCGCAATCTCTTCCTTCGCTTTGTCAACGGCCGTGTCGCGATCCAAGGAGGTAATGCCGACAAGATTGATCAGGAACTGACTGCAGCCGGTGGTGACGCCCGCATGTTTCGGGAATTCGCCCTCGGCTTCAACCCCGCCTTAGAAGTTCTCCGTGAAGCTCCTTTCATCGCCTATTACGGGTATGGATCCGGCGTCGTGCGGCTGAGCCTCGGGGACAATGAAGAGATGGGCGGAGCCAACCGAGGGGGTGGCGTTTACTGGAATTTCATCCACAACGCGACAGTTACCGCCGGCGATCGCACGCTCGTCAAGGATGGCAAGCTTACAGCGGTAGTGGATACATGATCCAGCCAACGGCAAGAGCAACTGCGAGGAAAGAGAGAAAAACGAAAATACCGTAACGGACTTGTTCGCGGGGTTCGTTTTTCGTGATCAAGGTGAAGACAACGGAGACGACCAGGGCGAAAAACAACAGAGCTTGGAAATGAGACAGAGTCATGGCCTTCTGCCTTGAGCGATGTCGAAGGCATCAAGCACGATCAGGTAATTCAAGAGCCCGCAGACCCATAAGTAGGTCGTGCCGTAATCGTAGCTGGGAGCTGTCATCATACCGATTCCCATATCCAGACGCTCGGCAACCAGGTATGGAAGGCCTGCGCCGACATTTGCGATGAAAGCAAAAATGTGCAGGGGTTCTTGAAAATCGAGATCGTAAAGTTTGCCATGCATGCCGATACCCGCCGCAAACATGAGGAGCACGCAGGCGGCAAAAATCAACCCCCGAATCCATCGGCCGATAAGGATGTGACTCAGTCCCGGAACCAGCCAGCCACCCGAACAAATCGCCAACGTCGCGGCCATATTCATGGGGCGCACGGCGATCGGCTGCGCTCGCGGCGTGGATTCCAATTCCCCGTTAATCTGTTCCATGGATGATTCGTTCTGCAATTGCGGGCTTCAGACCGCGTCCCTTTCGGCGAGTTTCCTTTCGAGGTCACTGCTTTTCAAGCCTACAATCTGAAAAATTTTGTGTCTACTCTTTTCTCCCGAAACGAGCGAAACGGCCGACTTTGCAACTCCAAAATACCCGGATATGAACTTGATGGCGGCTTTGTTCGCTCTTCCTTCAAGGGCCGGAGCGTTCAATCGAAGAACCAGTTCATCTTCTCGCTCACCGCCAAACGACGTTTTCCTTGCGTTCGGAATGACGCGCACCTTCAGCTTGATGGGCGAACTCATCGGCGTTCTCCAAACAAGGCGGTCCCGATGCGCACCATGGTTGCGCCTTCCTCGATCGCCACTTGAAAATCGTTACTCATTCCCATCGATAGGTCGGTCAAGCCAAACTGCTCTGAAAACCGGCGCAGTCTCCTAAAATAGGGCCGCGCGTGTTCAGCATTTTCGAAGAATGGCGGGATGGCCATGAAACCTCGCAACTGCAAACGCTCATATTGACGAAACTGTTCGACGAATCCCGGCAGCGCTGTCTCGGCAACTCCTGATTTATTCGGCTCTTCATGCAACCTCACTTCGATCAAAACTGGAAACGGACGGCCGGCAGCCTGGTTCAATTTTTCAGCCAACTCGGTACGATCTATGGATTGGATCCAATCAAAATTCTCGACGACCTTCTTGGCCTTGTTGGTTTGCAGGTGTCCAATGAAATGCCAGGTGAGGGCTAGATCCCGTAAGGCCTCACGTTTGGGTAGGGCTTCCTGGAGCCGGTTCTCGCCTATATGGGAAATGCCGCATTCCACGGCCTCTCGGATCTTTTCCACGGGGACGGTTTTGGTAACTGCAATCAATCGAATGGACTGAAGGTCCCGTCCGCTGCGCAACGCTGCTTCCCGGATCCTGTCGAGAACACGGTGATAGTTCTCGCGAACCCCGATCATCGAGCTTTTCTGGACCTGGCCGTCCTCGCCGAACGGGCCGCGCCCGCGCCGACCGCTTCCTCTTCTTCAGACGCCGGACCGCGTGTGGACGCGCCCTTCTTTTGCGTCTCCTTCAGACTCTGCTTGAGGATCTCCATGAGGTCGATAACTTTCGTGGGCGCCGTCGCTTTTCCGGCCGGGGCTTGCGGCGCGACGCCCTCGACTTTCATCCGGATAACTTCGAGAACCTTGTCGTAATACTCGTCTTTGTATTTTTTGGGGTCGAACTGGTCGGACATGGAGTCAATGAGAGTGTTCGCCAGGTCCATCTCTTTCTTCGACATCTCAGCCTTCTTGGGGAAGTTCAGCGAGCCTGCATCGACGATCTCGTGGGCGAACCGCATCGTCTGCAATGTGATCATGTCGCCGATGGGCTTGACCGCCGCCAGATGTTCCCGCGACTTCAGAACGACCTTCGCAATCCCAACTCTCTTGGATTGTGCCAATGCATCTCGCATCAGCGCGTAGGCATGCTCGCCGCCTTTCTGAGGTTCGAGGTAGTACGGCTTATCAAAGTACAGCGGGTCGATTTCTTCCTCGTTGACGAACTCCATAATCTGGATGGTCTTGCTCAGTTCAGTGTCGGCTTTCTCCAAATCTTCGTCGGTAATTTCAACGTATTGGCCCTTCTCATACTCATAACCGCGCGTGATCTCTTCCCAAGGCACCTCCACATCCTCGGTATCGCAAAATCTTTTGTAGGAGACCGAACTCATGTCCTTCTTATGGAGGTTGTGAAACGAAAGCTCGTTTCTCCGTGTCGCGCTGAAGACAGAAATCGGAATGGAAACGAGTGCGAAACTGATGCTGCCCTTCCAAATAGCTCTCATCTAGCGTCCTTCCCTTCGGGTCGACTATAATCTCAATTCTAGCATCGAGTTACAAGCGTCTGTTGTGAGGAGAGGCTTTTTGCCGGGTTTTTAGAGAGTCCAGAAGTCTCGATGACGCTTCGGATCCCAGTACTGCAAGGCCCTATCCATCAAACTTGCCTATAATGCCTGTGTGGACCGTTTCATCGTCATCCATTACAACGAACTCGGCTTGAAGAAAGGTAACCGCGATTACTTCGAGAACCGCTTGTGCTTGAACATCAACAACGTTCTCGAGAATTGCGGCGCCGAGAGAGCCCGCCGGATTTCTGGCCGGATACTGGTCCGTGTTGGACCGGATACCGAGATCCATGAGATCAAAAAGCGGCTCTCCAGGGTTTTTGGAATCGCCTACTTCGCTGAGGCGTGGAGTTCTCCACAGGCTATGGAAGAATTGGAAAAGAACGCCTGGAGCCTGATCGAGGGGCGCAACTTCGGTTCCTTCAGGATCGATGCGCGCCGGGCGGACAAGAGTTTTCCGCACACGTCTGTGGAAATCAATCAACGCGTCGGTGCGTACGTGAAGGAGCGCTCCGGGGCCAGGGTGGACTTGGAAGACGCGCAACTGACCTGTTGGATCGAGGTCGTCGAAAAATATGCGCTACTCTACCTCGAGCGTCTAGAAGGCCCGGGCGGCCTGCCCGTCGGCACGAGCGGCAAGGTTGTGGTGCTGCTGTCCGGAGGCATTGATTCTCCTGTAGCGGCATGGAGAATGATCAAGCGCGGCTGCACGGCGGTATTCGTTCACTTTCACAGTTTTCCTTACACCAACAAAGAGTCCCAAGAGAAGGCCAGGCAGATTGCGGCATTGCTTGCTGAATACCAGTTGCGGTCGAAGATTTACTTCATCCCGTTTGCGGAGATTCAGCGCCACATCATGGTGGATACGCCCATTGAAACGCGCGTCATCCTCTACCGGCGATACATGCTGCGATTGGCCCAGCAAGTCGCCTGGCGGGAGAAGGTGCGTGTTCTCGTGACCGGCGATAGCGTTGGTCAGGTCGCTTCGCAGACAATCGAAAACATCGACGTCATTTCGCGGGCCGTTCAAATGCCGATTCTGAGACCGCTCATCGGCGACGACAAGATCGAGATCGTCGAAATTGCCCGGCGCCTCGGGACATACGACATCTCGATTCAGCCGGATCAGGATTGCTGTTCATTGTTCGTGCCCAAACATCCCGAGACGAAGGCGGAACTCGCTGAAATCGAGGCCTCTGAAAGTCGATTGGACGTTGTCGAAACCATGAAGCTCGCAATGGACTCCGCGGAGGTTCTGTTACAATACCCCGCCGCTGCAGGTCTCTCCGTCCGGGAGAGTGCTCAGGAAGCGAAAACGAAATGACACAGGGCCGATTCGTCAGTTTTGAAGGCATCGAGGGCTGCGGAAAGACCACTCAGATTGGTCTCCTGTCGGAATACCTCAAGCAGCGGTCGATTCCACACCTGATCACGCGTGAGCCGGGTGGAACGGCTGTCGGCGAGGGCATTCGCAGGATTCTGCTCCATTCTGAAACCCTTCACCTGACCGCTGCCTCCGAGTTGCTGCTCTTTTATGCGTCGCGCAGCCAGAATATTCTGGAGAAAATCAAACCGGCGCTTGAACACAACGAGATGGTGATTTGCGATCGCTTCTATCACGCGTCAATGGCATATCAGGGCTTCGGACGCGGCATTCCGTTCGACTTTATCCACAAGCTTACGGACCTGGTTTGTCACGGCTTTCGACCCGAAGTAACGATGCTGCTCGATATCGATCCCGAGGTCGGCCTGGCACGGGCGCGCGCAAGGAATCACACCCGCATCGAAGATGAGGGTCGGTTCGAGAAGGAAAATCTGGAGTTCTACACACGGGTGAGAGAAGGCTACCTCGAGCTGGCTTCTCAAGACGAGCGGATTCAGCTCATTTATGCCGACCGGCCCGTCGAAGCCGTGCACCAGCATATCCTGACGCTTCTTGGGCTTCTTTAATGACCTTTGATTCTTTCATCGGAAATCTAAAGATCGTCGACCGCCTCCGCGCGAAATTGCGCACGGAACGGTTTCCTCACGGACTCATTTTTTCGGGACCGGAAGGCGTGGGCAAGCACACATGCGCGCGGATGATTGCCAAAGCTCTAAACTGCACGAAAGCCGCGACCGGCGATTTCTGCGGCGAGTGTTCCAGCTGCCGGAGAATCGATTCCGGGACTCACCCGGACGTGATGACGATCACCGTTGAAGAGGAAGCTTCGCAGATCCGGATTGCCCAGGTGCGGCAAATCCTCAGCATGCTGGACCTAAAACCCCTCGAAGGCGGAAGCAAGGTTTTCCTTATAGATCCCGCGGACCTGCTGAATCCGGAGGCATCAAACGCACTCTTGAAAGGCCTGGAGGAGCCACCGGAAGACAGCGTCTTTATTCTGGTCACTGTTAATGTCCGCGAGCTTCTTCTGACGGTGCGCTCGCGCTGCCAGGTCTACAACTTCACTCCGCTCACGCTGGAGGAAATCCGGCAACATGGCGTGTCCGGCGAATTGATTGCCCGATGGTCACAAGGCAGCATTGGCCGCGCCCTCAGCCTGGATTTGACTCGGCTGCACAAAGAGCGAGAGTTGGTGCTGGATTTTCTGGAAATGGCAGTGAGTGCTGGTGAGGATCAGTTCCAGGATTTGCTCGCTTTGAGCGCGGACCTCAGCCGGGCCAAGCAGGATTTCGATGATCGAATGACGATCCTTTCGGTGCTCATCGGCGACGTCCTCTATTTGAAAGAAAACATACCCGGCAAAGTCATCAATATCGATGTCGGGGAACGGCTGGCAAGGATCGCGGGTGCGGTCTCTGGGGATCGGCTCATCCGAATGTCCGAATTCCTGGGTTTCATCGCATCTAGCCTGAAGAACCACGTCAACCGGCAGATGCTCACAGACACGCTAGCCATGGTCGCGAACGAGACGGTTTCATTGTGGCTGTCGTAGCTTCAAAAAACTGCATGACTTTCGCCGCGAAAGCCGCTAAAATTCGTCTTACTTAACTGCAAACCTGCGCAAACCTCCGAACACCTGTTCATTTGCGACACGTTTTTGTGAGGAAGAAATGTCAAATCGGAAATTGATCCGTCCGAGCCTTGCCGAGATCAAAGAACAACTCACGGTAAGACAGCCGCGAAACCACAAGAAACCATCGCCGAACGATCAAACGAATGCGGAGAATTTTTATTACGTCAAGCAGATGCAGAACAGAACGCCGATGGTCGTGGTCTTGCAGGACGGTGAAACGATCAAGGGCGTCATTGAGTGGTACGACAGGAATTCTATCAAGCTGAACCGGCCGGCTGAGCCGAACCTTCTGATCCTGAAGCATTACATCAAATACATGTACAAGGAGAACGAGGACAAGGAAGTCGACTAACGCCTCCCCCGCGTCCTTCAATGCAAGCCACCATCGGGATCACGACCGGAGATCCGGCCGGCATCGGCCTTGAAACCGTTCTCAAATCGATTTCGGCCGTTCTGACGTCCGCCCGCTGGGTGGTGTTTACCGACCGTTCGATTTTTGAAAGAAACGTCTCACGGTTTCCTCCCGGTGTAAAGTGGCGCTGGATCGAAGACTGTTCCGGCGTAACCGGCGAGCCCGTTCTGTTCGTCAAGGATCTCGGCGACACCTGCTCCGGTATCGAGTGGGGAAGACCGAGCGCCGCAGCCGGCCAGCGCGCGCTCGCGTATCTTGAAGCCGCGAGCACCGAGGCTCTGGCAGGACGCATCCGCGCCATTGTCACCGCCCCGGTCAGCAAAGAAGCTATCGGATCCGAATTCCGCGGTCAAACCGACTTTCTCGCCGAACGTGCCGGCCGCGCGGAATATGCGATGGCATTCTTTGCGCCTACCTTCAAAGTTGTTTTGGCAACGATTCATGTCTCCCTGCGCGAGGCTCTGGCGCAGATTTCCACCGAGCACTACCTGCGACTCATTCGATTTGTCGATGCGGAGTTGCAGAGGTTCAAATTCACCCAACGCCGGATTACGGTTGCGGCGATCAATCCTCATGCTGGAGAAAACGGGATGTTTGGCCACGAGGAAACCGACTTTCTTGCGCCGGCCATACGCCAATGCGCGAGTGAGGGCATCCGTGTCACTGGACCTCACTCGGCGGATAGCCTTTACTTCCGCGCCCACTCCGGCGAATTCGATGTCGTCATAGCGCCCTACCACGATCAGGGCCTGATCCCCATCAAGCTCATTGCTCACGGTCAGGCAACCAACGTCACGCTGGGCCTTCCTTACGTCCGCACATCACCGGATCACGGCACGGCTTTTTCAATCGCGGGAAAAGGTGAAGCGGATTCGGCAGGGATGGAAGCGGCCTTGAAATGCGCGTTGGATCTGGTCCGGCGGGATCAGAAATGATCCCTAGGGCAGTCCTTGCACAACCCATAAATCTGCAATTTGTGGTCGAGAACCTTGAACCCGAGCTGCTCGGAGGCTTCGTCTTGAAGTGCTTCGATATCAGCGTTGTAAAATTCGATCGAGTTGCCGCACTGCATGCAGATCAGGTGGTCATGATGCTGGTGGTTGTACAGGTGCTCGTATCGAGTGATGCCATCTGCGAGATCGATCTCGCGGGCGAGCCCGCAATCCGCAAGGATCTTCATCGTGCGATAAACTGTGGTGTAGCCCACGCGCGGATCCAGCTCTCGAACTGTACGATAGATATCCTCAACACTACGATGCCCCTCGTGTTCGAGAAACGATTCGAGTATGAGTTGGCGATGCGGAGTGACCTTGAGTTTCCGATCCTGCAGGTACTCCAGGAAAACCTGCATTTCAGGAGAAAGCGTTTTCATGGAGCCGCCTGGTTCGGCGGCAACAGCTTGACAACATCGTTGTACATGACGATCACGAAGAGCATCAAAAGAAAAACGAAACTGACCTGAACAATTCTCTCCTTCATGCGCAAGCTGAGATCGCGCCCCATCAACGATTCGACGAGCAGCAACAGCATCGCACCGCCGTCCAGTATGGGAATAGGCAACAGGTTCAGTACGCCCAGATTCAAGCTGATGATCGCCATCAAGGTAATCAACGTCGCCATTCCCGCATCCATGGCCTGGCCGGATATTTGGATGATGCCGATCGGTCCATTAAGTTGCTTTATCGAAGCTTCACGTCTGAAAAGTTTCGGGATGAGTTGAAATAGCAGCGCCGCGTTGTCTGTGTTGACTTGAATGGATCTTTTGAGGCCGTCAACCAGTCCGAGCTTGATCATAACGGTTGGAAACGGGATCTCAATGCCGATCATTCGCATGCCGTTCTTCATTTCCGGAGTGACCTGAAGCTCGATTTCTCGACCATTCCGAAGGACGGTGATTGGAAATGTCTTTTCCGGGACCTTCTGTATCGTCTCCTGAACATACCGGCCGCTGTTCTTTAATTCGATCCCGTTGACCTTCAGTATTTCATCGCCAACCTGGATGCCTGCCGCAAGCGCCGGTGCCCCATAGACGCGGCGAACGACCGTGCGCACCAGCGGCCCCATGCCAACGTAGCCGGACTCGTCAGGACCTTTCCGTTCCGGAACGAGGGTTGTTTCCACTCGTTGCCCGTGACGCTGAACCACAACTGGCAGGTTCGCGCCGGGACTGGTCAGCACGACGTTGAACACATCTTGCCAGTCTGGCCGCTCTTTTCCCTCTAACGAAGCGATCTCATCACCCGGCTTGATCCCGGCCCGATCCGCCGGCGAACCCGGCTCAACGGCGCCGACCACAGCTTGCCCCATGAGGAATTCAGGAACCTCGGTTCCATACACATATAGCCCGGTCAAAATTCCGACAGCGAGCACCACGTTCATCGCAGGGCCGGCAGAAGCAACCAGGAAGCGCTGCCATTTGGGTTTCGAGAGGAATTCGTGTTCCGCACCCGTAATGGTGTCGCTAGGCGTCTCACCGGCCATTTTCACGTAACCGCCCAGAAGAAACGCACTGATGCGATAGTCCGTTTCGCCTCGCCGGAAGCCAAGGAGACGCGGACCAAACCCGACCGAAAAAGTTTCGACTTTGATCTTGAAGAATTTCGCGACCAAAAAGTGGCCAAGCTCGTGGATGACAATGATGACTGAAAGTACCAGTACCGCACCCAGGATATTCCAGAGGACGCTTGCTATCGGATTCCAGTCGCGCTTAGGGACATCCGCGCTCTGAAGTATAAGGAGGAGATTTGAGATGATGTTTCCTGTCATTGTTTACCCGCGTAAAGACGTTTCACCTGCTTAAACACGCTACCGTGATTCTAACACGTTGCACGTGAGTTGCCGCGAAGGAGAAGGACCCCAAGAAATACAAGAGCACACAAAAATACAGACTTTTTTCTGCGTTTTCTGCCCGTTTGATTAACTCAACCAACCACGAGCCCTCTGTCGAGCCCAAGAGTCTGCCTCAGTGACAGATTCTAGAGAATCCGCAGTCTTGGTTTTGTGCGCTTCAAGTGTTGATGCAATCAAGTTTGGGATGTCGGAGAAAACGATCTTGCGCTCTAAAAACAACTCGACCGCCACTTCATCGGCCGCATTAAGAACAGCGGGCGCCGTGCCGCTCATTTCGATAGCCCTGTAGGCCAGAGAAATGCACGGAAATTTCTTTGGATCCGGAGGAACAAAGTCGAGCCTGGAAACCGTTGTCCAATCCAGATGTGGTACCGACGACGGAAGCCGCTCCGGATAGGTGAGAGCGTATTGAATGGGCTGGCGCATATCCGCTGTGCCGAGTTGTGCGACAACCGACCCGTCCACGAATTCAACCATAGAATGCACTATAGACTGCGGATGAACCATGATATCGATCTTTTCCGACGGAATATCGAACAGCCAACGCGCTTCGATGACTTCCAGTCCTTTGTTCATCAGCGTTGCCGAATCGACTGTGATCCGCTTGCCCATCTGCCAGACCGGATGTTTCAGAGCTTGCTCCGGTGAGATCTTTCCAAACTGCTCGACCGGTGTTTCACGAAAAGGCCCGCCTGACGCAGTTAGGATCAGGCGTCGTACCTCATTCTTTCGCCCAGACCTCAGGCATTGGTCGACCGCGCTGTGTTCGCTATCAACAGGAATAATTCGGGCGCCGCTCTTTTCCGCGGTCTTCCGTAACAGTTCACCGGCCACCACCATCGCTTCCTTGTTCGCCAATGCGACCGTCTTGCCCGACGCAACCGCGCTGTAGGTGGGACTCAGCCCGGCGGCGCCGACCGCGGCCGACACAACAATGTCGACTTCGGGGGCTGAAGCAATCTGACGAAGACCATCCTCGCCTGTTACCACTTCCGGAATAGAAATTCGCCGCTTCTGGCATTGAATTACGAATTCATCGACGCGGCCGCCATCCGTAATCCCAACAACGGCCGGATGGAATGCTGCGGTCTGCTCGGCCAGGCGATCCACGGCTGAGTGCGCAGTCAGCGCGAAAATGCGGAAGCGATCCGAAAGGTGCTCGACGACGCGCAACGTGTTCTGACCGATCGAACCGGTCGAACCCACAACTGCAAGACGTTTCATGCGTTGAAAAACCAATAAAAAACCGGCGCCGCAAAGAAGAGGCTGTCCAGACGATCGAGTATGCCTCCATGCCCAGGCAGAATTGAAGAGGAATCCTTCACGCCTGCGCTTCTCTTCAAAACCGATTCGGCAAGATCACCGAATTGTCCAACCACGGCGGTTACCGCCGAAATCATGATCAACTTCGGCCACGGTTCGCCTAATAACAAAACACCCGAAGCAGTTCCGGCAGCCACGCTTGCCAGGAGACCCGCAGCGCCACCCTCAATCGTCTTTTTCGGACTGATTTTCGGCGCGAGTTGGTGCCGGCCGAAAGCCCCTCCGACATAGTACGCGGCCGTATCCCCTACCCAGATGATCACAAACAATAACAGAATCAGTTCCCGCGGCAACAAGACCAGAAAACCCAGCGTGACGCAGCAATACAGAAGACTAGCGAGGCCGATTCCGACGCGCCCCAGCGCAGTCTCGATCGAACGACCGAAGATCGCAACGGTAAGTAGCGCCATCACGGACAAAGAAAGCGTCGTCAGAACCCACCCAGCGCCGCCAATGAAGGAAGTTGAAACCAGGACTGCTGGCGCAAGAAACCATTTTCCCGGACGGCCAATTCCTCGTATTGCACCAAGCGACAAAAATTCCTCGACAGCCACGCCTGCAACCAGACCGACTACAAATGCGAAGATCCAATCCGGAGCATAGATCGTGATGAGAAAGACGATAGGAATCGCGATAACGGCCGTCAGGACTCTCTTCATCTCTATACGTGTCACTGGGAACACGTATTCCCCTCCTGAAACGGAGGAGTATCAGCGACAGCATAAACCCGCTAAATGTCCGGCCCACCGTCCGGCATCGTCTTGCGGCAGGACTCCTGGAATACCGGACGGTCTCCCCAAGTCATCTGCGGCTCTAGCCCGCCGTAGCGTCTTTCGCGTTTCTGAAATGCGATGATGGCTTCATAGAGATGCCGCTTGGCGAAGTCCGGCCAAAGAGTGTCCGTAACCCAGATTTCGGCGTAGGCAATCTGCCAAAGAAGAAAGTTACTGATGCGCAATTCGCCGCTGGTGCGAATCAGCAGATCCGGATCCGGCAAGCCCGCCGTATAGAGGTGGCTCGCGAATTCTTTCTCTGTGATTCCGCCGTTCACTGCCGCCGCTTTGCCGCCGTTTCTGAGAATGCGATTCACGGCATCGACGATTTCCGTGCGGCCACCGTAATTCAAGGCCACGTTGAAAATCATTCCCGTGTTGCCGCGCGTACGCTCGATTCCCTTCTCCAACTCGCGCCGGACGGATGGATCCAGCTCATCGGTCCGGCCGATTGTGCGGAACTGAATGTTATTCTTGTCGATATTCTCCAGCTCTTTACTCAGGAATTCCTTCAGGAGCTGCATCAGCGTCGCAACCTCTGTGTGCGGCCTTTTCCAATTCTCAACGGAAAACGCATACAAGGTCAGCACAGGAATGCCGAGCTCTGCAGAACCCTCAACAACCTCTCGGACCGCACTGATTCCAGCGCGATGTCCGGCAACGCGCGGCAGGCCTCGCTTACGTGCCCAGCGGCCATTGCCATCCATAATAATGGCGACGTGAGCGGGTAATGCGCTCCGATCGATCTGCTCCGAAAGCTCCTGAATTTTCCTCCCCATGCTGATCAATCTTATCACGTTGCCTTTCGGGATTTGCAATGCAAAGTGCTTTGGAATTGATCAATATTCGACCGAGATGAGGTGCAATCCATGTGCCGGCAACGACGGTCCAGCCCGGCGGCGATCCCGTGCCTCGAAAATCTCGGGTATTTGTTCCGGGGCCAGTCGGCCGCGACCGATCTCCAGGAGCGTTCCCGCAATTGTCCGAACCATGTATTGAAGAAAGCCGTTGCCCCGGATTCGAAAGATCCATTCGCTCTCCTCACGGCTCCAGGATGCCTCATAAATGGTCCGCATCCGGTCCTCCACCCCGGTTGCGGTGGCGCAAAAAGATGTGAAATCATGCTGGCCGACGAAGTAGGTTGTACCGCTGTCCACCGCGCCTTGATCCAAAGAGTAACGAAATGCATGAACGTAACGGCAGTGAAACGGGCTCACAATCGCATTTCGCCATATCCGATACTCATATGTTTTCGAGCGGGCGCTGCGCCGCGCGTGGAAATCCTCATGGACTTCTTCGACAGCCAGGACGCGGATCTGGAGTGGAAGCAGTGCATTCACTCCGCGCAACATCGAATCGGCACCCATTGTGCGTATCGTTCTAACATTCGCAACCTGACCATGGGCATGAACACCGGCATCCGTGCGGCCCGAGCCGGTCACTAGAACGTCGTGATTGAAGAGTCTCTGAAAAGCCCGTTGGAGCTCGCCTTGAATGGTCGGAAGATGCGGTTGGATCTGCCAGCCGTGAAAGCCGGTGCCGTCATAGGCAACTGTCAGCTTGAGGTTCCGCATTCGGTTCGGTTATAGCATGTGCGTGGGGGGCCTGGCCATGCCCGGAATCACGGCGACAATCATCACTTTCAATGAAGAAGACCGCATCGCCGAAGCAATCGCAAGTCTTGCGTGCTGCGATGAAATCGTCGTGGTGGACTCGGGTAGCACTGACCGGACACTTGAAATCGCGACTGCACAGGGAGCGCGTGTGATTACGCATGCCTGGGAAGGATATTCCAGCCAGAAGAACTTTGCGGCTGGTCAGTCACGGCATGACTGGATTCTGAGTCTCGATGCGGATGAACGGCTGAGCGTGGAATTGGCCGACGAAATTGTTCAATGGAAGAAGGAGCAGAACACTTTTGCGGCGTTTTCGATGCCACGACGGGCGTTTTATCTGGGGCGATGGATTAACCACTCCGGCTGGTATCCCGACAGGAAGTTGCGCCTGTACGATCGCCGGCGATGCCTGTGGAAAGGCGACTTCGTCCATGAGCGGATGGAAGTGGATGGTCGCGTGGGCCGGCTCGGCGGCGATCTCCTCCACTTTCCCTATCGCAGTTGGGACGACCATCTCGCGAGAGTTGAAAAGTACACCGAACTGGCAGCGGAAGCCGCGCGTTTGAATGGCCGCCGCGGCAGCGTGTTGAAGATGCTGGTTGCGCCTCCCGTAGCGTTTATCAAAGGCTTTATTGTCCACGCAGGATTCTTCGACGGGTGGCGCGGCCTGGCGATCGCCTACATGGCGGCTCGCTATGTTTTCATGAGGGAGTTCCGTATACTGCGCTGATGGAATTGGTTCTCGCTTTGATTCTCGGCCTCGTTATTGGCAGTTTCCTGAACGTTTGCATTCTCCGAATTCCACTGGAAGTGCCAATCACTGTGCCTCGATCGCATTGTCCTCACTGCAAGAAACTGATCCGCTGGTACGATAACGTCCCGGTTCTGAGCTACCTGATTCTCGGCGGGCGCTGCCGGCGCTGCAAAAAGAAAATTTCGGCTCGATATCCGTTGATCGAGGCGGTCACCGGATTGATCAGTGTGTTGCTCTACCTCAAATTCGGCTTGGGGGTGGAGTGGGCGATCTTTTTCCTCTTTTCGGCAGCGTTGCTGGTGCTGGCTTTCATCGACATCGATCACCGCATTCTTCCTGATGTCATCACTCTCAACGGCATCTGGCTCGGCGCAATCGCGAGCGTTTACCTGGCAGAGCCGAGCCCCCTCGTATCCCGAATTTTGCGCTCCGCCGGTCTCGACGTGACCAATCCGCGCTTTATCGCCCTGGTTGGAAGCCTGCTCGGAGTCGTAGCGGGAGGCGGTCTCCTATGGGGCGTCGCCGCAGCGTACTTGCGCTTGCGCGGGATTGAAGGTATGGGATTCGGCGACGTCAAGATGATGGCAATGGTTGGCGCTCTCCTGGGAGCGCCTATGGCTCTGCTGACGATCATGCTCGGATCCCTTTTGGGTTCTGTGGTCGGCTTGACTTTTATGCGCTTGACAGGCAAGTCGCGCGATTACGAACTACCATTTGGAACATTTCTCGGCATTGCCGGAATCGTTGCGGTTCTTTACGGCGAAGACCTTGTTCGACTCTATTTCGAGCGCATTATTCAACCCGCTCTATGAACATCCTATTCAGCCAGTATGTCGCCGACAAAATGCCGAGTGGTCTGATGATCTTGAACCGCGAGGGAAGGATCATCGGTCACAATCCGGCAAGCGATCGCATCTTCGAAGAAACAGACATAACCAGCCGTTTGTTGCCGGAACTGGTGCGCGAGTCGCAAACCCTCGAAGAGCTCCTGGATCGATGCCTGAATGCCGGTGAAGTCTTCAGCCGGATCGAATTCAATGTACCGATGCGTTCAGGGTTCGACAAGCACATCGGAATCAATCTCTCGCCGATCTTAAGTCCTGGCGGTCAGATCGAAGGCGCGATTTCCCTTTTGTCCGATCTTACCGAGATCGTTGAGCTGCAGAATCAGATCAAACTCAAAGAAAACTTTTCGGCTCTTGGTGAAATGTCCGCAGGTATTGCACATGAGTTCAAGAACTCCATTGCAACGATACTCGGATATGCGCAGATGTCCAAAGTCGAGACCGATGTCGATACGTTGCAGAGCTACGCGAAGGAGATTCACAAGGAATCGCAGGCCCTATCCAATATGATCACCGACTTCCTGAATTTTGCCAGGCCGGTGATGGCGTCTATCTATGAGGTCGACCTCGTCGAGCTTCTGAAGACCGTGATCGGTGACGTCAAGAACTTGAGGCCCGGTGATTACGACGTTCAGTTCGCCGCGTCGGGCGACGCGCTGGTGCCCTGTGATGCGACGCTCATCCGTCAGTCCTTTCTCAATCTGCTGATCAACGCAACGGAAGCGCTCGACGGAAAGGGGACCGTTAAGGTCCTGGTTGACGCGCCACAGGATCGAGACCACGTGCGCGTCCTTGTCGAGGATAACGGCCGCGGAATACCCAGCCATCTCATTTCGAAAATCTTCTTTCCTTTTTTCACAACGAAGACCCAGGGCACCGGCCTCGGCTTGGCGCTATTACAGAAGATTCTGGTTGCGCACAACGGCCGAATCGAAGTGCAAAGCACCGAAGGTAAAGGCACTCGCTTCACTGTCACTCTTCCCAAGGAAGACGCGCGACTTGCGACTAATTAACCGCGGATTCTGCGGATAACTCGGATTCGATCCGTGTAATCCCACTGATCCGCGGGCACTCCTGGTGGACTATGGTGTGCCTTCACCGTTCGGT
>WNGQ01003526.1_pt1 | contig 15720 bp, 15 predicted proteins | sample 5407661 | NCBI WGS metagenome assembly WNGQ01 (sample SAMN13153382, study PRJNA577476) | soil metagenome | isolation source: 60 cm soil or saprolite under Garry oak tree replicate 2 | place: USA:California | collected 2016-06-15 | reverse complement strand
AGCGCAGGTGTCCGCGAAGGCAGCGTGGTGGCCGTCGTTGGGGATGGCGCAGTGGGACTGTGTGGTGTCCTCGCTTCCCGCCGCCTTGGCGCATCTCGCATCATCGCGCTGAGCCGGAATCCAGCTCGTCAGAAGCTTGCGGCCGAGTTCGGTGCCACCGACATTCTCGTTGAGCGTGGCGAGGCCGCGGTCAGCGCGGTGCTGGAGATAACGAATGGGATAGGCGTCGACGCAGCTCTGGAGTGTGTCGGGACGGGTCAGTCGGTCGCGACCGCGCTAGCCATCACTCGGCCGGGATCGATGGCCGGCATGGTCGGCGTCCCCCATGGGGTCGATGGATCGATTGCCGACACAATCGTTTTTCGCAACGTCGGCTTGAGGGGAGGCGTCGCCCCCGCGCGCACCTACATCCCGGAACTGCTCGACGACGTCCTCGAAGGGCGCATCAACCCGGGACGCGTCTTCGATTTCGAAACTGACCTCGACCACATCGCTGAGGCGTACAGGGCGATGGACGAGCGGATCGCCATCAAGTCGCTCATCCGGGTGGCTGCGTGACGGCCAAGCTCGCACGGAGATAGGCCGGAGTGGTGGAAGGAGACCGCATGATGACTGCTTGGATAAGCGACGAGCTCGGCAGGATCGAAAGTGCAGAAGAAGTCGAGATCGCCCATGCGGTAGCGAATCAGTGGCATGCGGTGTCAGCGAGTGTCTGCGTGAAGGTGTCAGATACGGTGTCAACACCGTTCAGACCGGCTCCACCATCGTCAGTCGAACGATGCGGTGGCAAGGAAACGTAACCTCGCCACCGCACGGCCGGAACTCCACTACTTGTCTAGGCCGCTCTCGGAGCGGTTGTGAGCGATCTGCTGGCCGCCGACCGAGGCGCCCTCGACGAGTCCTTGCTCTGAGCGATTGTGGGCGATCTGCTCAGCGCCCACTGCCGAGGTTGATGCCGCCGCGCTGGTGTTGTTGGTCACTGAAACTCCGGTCGCGACGGCTGGCACTGCGAGCGCGATTACAGCCCCGGCCACGAAGGCGAGCAATCCACTGGCCGCCGCCGTCCCGATGGGAACCGGTCGCCTGATCATCGTGCTGACGTTCTGCATTTGTTCCGACCTCCTGGTTATTGACCCGGCCTTTGTGCCGCGGTCTTGATGAGGTCAGCTTCGGCATTCAGCGAGCAATGATCATCGGGGAGGTCCCTCATTTCAGGAACCGAGCGAGCTCGGTGCGATTACGGGTACCCGTTCGGGCGAGGATGTTCGAGACGTGCCGCTCGACGGTCTTTCGCGAAAGGAACAGCCTGCTCGCGATCTCGGGGTTGCTCTTCCCAGCGGCGATCAGGGTCGCGATCTGCCTTTCCCGCTCGCTCAGTCTGTCCACTGCTTGCGCTCCACGAGTCGCGGGGCCCCGCCGCCAGGTTCTGACCCCGAGGCGGCGCAATCCGAGCTCAGCCATGTGCTGTTCGGTTGAGGCCCCCACGGAAGCCGCCAACTCGCCCGCCTGCCGAAACTCGTCCGCTGCGCGCCGGCTGTCGGTTGGCTGCAGCGCCGTGGCGAGGTCGAGCCTTGTCCAGAGTGCGGAGCCGACCAGGCCGAGCTGCATCCGCTCGGCGAGAACCGATTCCAGCTCGGCAACACCAGAACTGTTGCCTCGTGCGACCGCGATGAGGGCCGCCAGGTGTCGCCGCCACAAAGCGTCGTTGACATACGCCGACCGCCCAGCTTCATCCCACGAGCGCAGTTCGCGGGCGGCTTCTTCGAGTCGACCCAAACGGGCGAGTGCCTCGGCGGTTTTGAGCGTGAGCTCGCGGGCGCAACGCCGGCAACCGGCCGCCTCGGCATCGTGCCGGCCGGCTGCAATGTGCCGGTCGATTTCGCCACTTGGAATGCGATCCGAGCACCGTGCAAGCCAGACAAAGACGTGCCAGTGGAGATGCATCCGAAAATGTGGGTCCTGCTGGCGGGTAATTTCGCTTTGTAGACTGACGATTGCGTCGCGCCAGCCACCGCGCGAGAGCCAGACCTGGTGGCGGAGGTCATGGATCGAGTAGTTGCCGACTTTGCCCATGGCGAGGCGCTCGTCGCTGCCGGCGACACGCTGCTCCAGTTCTAGGCATTCCGAGATCACCTCGTCCGCCTCGTCAAGTCGCGCTGCATCGACGAGCTTGCTCAGCAGATTTGCGCCCGAACTGAGCATCAGCATGGGAAGCATTCGTTCGCGCGCACGGGTCCATGCGCGCCGTCCGCTGTCGATCGCCTCACCTATCCGGCCGGCGAACATCAACGCGGCGGCGCGGTCGTGGTCGGCCCAGACGGCTCCTTCATCTGAGCCTTGAGCTACATGCGTCAGCTCGTCGGCGATGCGGAGCTGGGCCGGGCCATCGTCCTCGACCACGGCGGCATCAAACGCGACCTGCAATGCGGCCACGTACGCGTCGCGTTCCAGCTCAGTCATCTCGAGAGGCGGTTGGCCCCATCGCTCACGGGCCTGTTGCGCGGCATGGAAGGCGGCACGTCGGCCTTCCTCCGCTTGGCGTTTGACAGCCTGAAGCAAGTTGGCCAAATGCGATTCGATTTCGACGGCTAGCACCGGGTCGTCGGTCGACTGGCGCTGGGCGAGCTCCAAAAGCGGAAACGCCTCGTGCCTGCGCTCAACGATTCGCATCGCGGCGCGAGAGGCTGCCAGGTACGCGGTGGCGCGGAGCGTTTGATCCGTGACGATGGAGGCGAGATGCGACCATCGGTCCAGAGCTAGCTGCTGCTCTCCGAGCTCGCTCGCAAGCTGCGCCACTGAAAGCCGAAATGCAATGGCGAGCGGCTCGGCAAGTCGCTCGGAGTCAGCGACCTGCGCGAGCTCCAGCAGCCCTCCTCGACCGAGCAGCCTTCGTCGCGGCGATTGCAGGATGCGAAGCGCAAGGTCGGTGAGGTCCATCCCCGCTTCGCGACGGTGGACGAGGGACTCGTGAAGCAATTGGACGTCGGTCTCTGCCTGCTGCTCGAACCACCGGGCGAGGGCGGCGTGCAGCTCACGGCGCCGAGCCATCGACAACTCGCTTGTTACCGACTCGCGGATCAGGTCATGGGCGAGTCCCAGCGACAGGCCGTGCCGGATCACCAAGCCAGACCGCTCCAGTTCGGCGACGGCGAGCTCACCGCGCGATTCATCCCAGGCCAACGCCGCGGCGCTTTCCGAAATGGCAAGTGGGCGGGTCGTGACCGCGAGGAGCGCGATCATTCGACCGGCGTCGGAGCCGAGGGCCGCGACATTCACTCTCTCCTCGCCGCGGGCGAGCATTCCAAGCCAGAACGGCGAGCCTTTCGCCCGTGACCAGAGCTCGGCAGCTTGTTCCGGACTAGAACTCGGGGCAAGTTGCCGGACAAGTTGTGTCCCGTCTTCGCGGTCGAGCGGGCCGAGTTCAATCGTCGCGACACGCTCGATGCCGAGCTCCTTGACAAGCGAATCCTGGAATACCCGCGCTTCCCTCGACGGCCGGGTCGCGGCGATCACGAAAAGTTGTCTCTGCTCGGTTACCGCTGAGCGGACGAGATAAGAAAAGAGGGCAACCGACAGCTCGTCGATCCACTGGACGTCGTCGACGAAGAGCACGACTGGATCGGCGAATGCGAGCAGAGACCGTCGCGCGGCCTCGAATAATCGCAAAGGCTCGAGCGAACCGCTCTTAGCCGTCACCGGCTCGGATAGAAGCTCGCTCAACATCGCTCCGCCGCCGGAAACCTCGCCCAGTTCACGGAGCAGATCCGCCGCGGCGGCCAGAGGAACTCGGGTGCCGGCCTCGTAGCCGGCCACGCGTAGGTGGTGGAGACTTCCCCCGCGGGCGCCGAACTCAACCAACAGTCGCGACTTGCCAGATCCTGGAGCGCCGGAAATGAGAGCGGCGGAGGGGATCTCGTCAGCGATCGCTTTCGAGCAGGTGCTTTCGAGCAAAGCAAGCTCGGTCTGCCGCCCCACGAAACCCTTGCTCATGCCCCGAAAGGAACAGGCTAACGTCTATTCGCATCCTTGACGGAGACGCCGGCGATCGCCACAGTCATGAGGTTTTGGCAGTCGGTTCTGGATCGATATGGGCGTGTCTCCCTCGCGGGCGGGAGTGTCGCGGATCAGGCGAATGTAGCTGTGACAGACAGATCAACCGACGATCTGTGACCCGTCAGCCAAAGGCTTTTGAGAGCAGTTCAGCCGAACTTGCACTACGTCATAGTGCTCGCGCAGGGAGTCGAACCCTGAACCTTGGGATTAAGAGGCTGCGGGCACGGAGTGTCAGGGAGTGTCTGCGTGAAGGTGTCAATTAAGGTGTCAGCCAATCGTTATCGGTACCTTCGTTGTACCCGCCCGCCTGCCAAGCAAGCGAGTGGAGGTGACATTGAGCGGTTTTGGTATTACTGCGTTCGGGGCGATTGCCGTCACCTTCATGATGCTTATGTACGCGCTTGAGCGTCGACACCGCGGATTCGTTCTCGCCTTCGCAGTCGGTTGCCTGTTATCCAGCGCCTACGGCTTCCTGTCAGGAGCGTGGCCTTTTGGTGTCGTGGAAGTGATCTGGGCAGCAGTGGCAGTTCGGCGTTACATGGGAGTCGTGGCGCAGCGAGCTGCAAGCTAGAGAGCGTCACCGGTGGAGGTGTCAATTGAGGTGTCAGGCGGCTCGTCTTACGACAGGTGGTACGAATGCGAGCCCGATCCAAGAACCATTGACGAGGCGAGGAACCTCAGGCCGGTCTAACCGCAGCTGTCCGCCGAACCTTCTGACCGCCGAGGAGCAGGGGCTCGGCCAACTCGAAAACAGTTCCATCCGGCTTTAGGATGGGCTCGGCAGAATACTGGACGACGTAGCTCCGCCGCGGGCGCGAAGTTCGGTTGGGGCCGCTCCGGTGCAGCAGTGCCGACGAAAACACCGCAATACTGCCCGCGGGCACGATCACCAGATTGCCTGGGTCGTCGCCGAAATACCCCACCAGATCGTTTAGCTCCGGATCCTTGACGTGATCGATCACCTCATGCGTGCCTGCGCGGGAGAAAGGCAGCACCGAGATGGTTCCGTTCTCCTCCGACATGTCGTCTAACGCGCACCAAAGGGTTACGTAGGTCCGCGTGTAGCTGGGCATGTTGTATTTGACATAGCCCGAGTCCTGATGCCAGGCGAATTTCAGTCCGACCTCGGCCATCTTCACAACAAACTGCTCAACGAAGAGGTAAGCGTCGTCGCCAATCGTGGCCTTGCAGATATCGGCCACCGTATCACCGAATAAGAACGCGTCGAGGCGACCCTCGGCCTCGGCGTGGCGATTGCCGATGAAGTAGCGCTTGCCGCGGCGATTCAGGCCGAATTCGTCGGTGCCGGAGGCATCCATGGCCGCCTCCGTCTTGGCGATGAATCGATCAAGCTCGTCGCGAAGTGCCGCCAAATCGGCTTCCCCGATTACCCGCTCGAGAATGAAGTAGCCCTCTTTTTGAAACTGCTGTTGCTGCTGGGCGGTGATCGTGAGTGCCAACGCTTCCTCCTAATTTGGAACGGATAGCCCGACGCTACCGTTCGGCGCTTGGGTCCCGCCTCTCGTGAGGCGGCGGAATTCTCTCGCCCGGCGTTGCTTCACCTCGCAGGTACCGGTTGGGGCTGGTTCCGAACGCCGCGCGGAAGGCGCGGTAGAACTGGGCGTGGCTGCCAAACCCCGCATCTTGCAGCGACTGCGTCACGCTGCGGCGGGCGCCATTTCCGTGGATTTGAAGGAATCGCTCCAATCGCAACTGGCTGCGGTACTCCTGGAGCGAAACCCCCATCTGGGCCTTGAAGACCTTTCCCAATCGAGATGGACTGAGGCCGCAGGCCGCGGCAAGCTGCTCAAAGGAATCCAGGGTCAGATCGTCACGCAGTTTCATCGCCGCGCGCTCTACGGCTGGATGCACTTCTTGAAGAAGCGATGTCTCAGCATCGGCGTAAAGGTGCCAGGCCTGCAGCAAGGCGAACTCGAGGCCGGCATTGTGCTCACTGGGGGTTTCCGTGCGGGTCACTGCGCCCAACAGCCTATGCAGCCAACCTGCATCGCGTTCTGACAGACGGCGGCTGTACAAAGATGTTCGTGCCGTGAGTTGCCGGTGCTTGCGCGACAGCGCCGGACCGAAGACCGCAACCCAGGTGTCGAAGTCGGGCGAGCGATCGGTGAGGATATGGTCCTGCGTCGGCCAAAGCCAGACGAGCGAACGCCGGACGAGGCGATCTCGACGGCCGGCGAAGAGATAAGTAGCAGCCCCACGGAGAACGAGGTTCAGCTCGAGTTCCGCGTGGCGGTGGCTGCTCACGATCGGAAGCTCGGGTCCGGCGCGCCAGGCCAACCCTAGGTGGCCGGTCGGAACCTTGAGTTTGACCAGTCCCACGGCTTGCTTTTGTAACTCTGACTCAAGTCGCGCCCGCGCCAACTAACGATGTGGGCGTGGCTCGATCAGTTAGCTAAGGACTGCTCCGTGATGGTTGTCGGAGGCACGGTGGTGCTCGCGCAGGGAGTCGAACCCTGAACCTTGGGATTAAGAGACTGCTGCGTCGAGTGTCAGGCAGTGCCTAGGAGTGTCAGACAGTGCCAAATCACGGCGGACCTTTGACGCACGAGTTCCAGGGAGTGCCACAGAGTCCCAGGGAGTGCCTCGGTCAATGTGTCACATAGGGTGTCAACCGCTATGGGTCAGCCCAGATGGCTACGACCGCGATCTACTGGTTGCACTCAGCATGGTTGTCCATTCATACACCGCGATGAGTGCCAGCGCTGGCGCAGCCAGCGCAGCAATGACAAACCACCATTCGTCGATCAGCAACGCGAGCGCAACAGCGACAACAATATCGACGGCTTGGAGGGCGCCGAGAGCAATCGAGAAACGTCGCCGTCGTCGGACCAAGAACAGGAGCAATACTGCGGCATTGGCAGCGGCGCCTACAAACATTGCTAACGCGAAGCGGGCGTCTTCGATGGCTGCCTCAGATCCGGGCCCTCCGCGCAGCAGGCCCTGGAACGACCACCAGATGGACCCAGCTGCAATCCACACCAGGACCTCAGCGGTCACTAAGCCAACGACTCCGCCAATTGCGATGACGCTACGACCGTTGCTGCCGCCGGCTGGCGAATCCACGGCCACGACATCCTACGTCGCGAGGAGTCGACCTCGAGCCCATTGGCTATACGCGATGGTGCTCGCGCAGGGAGTCCAACCCTGAACCTTGGGATTAAGAGGAGATTGACCTTCCTTGCCTGGACGCGGCAGAGCGTGCCATGGCACGTCTGACGTGTTCGGTGGAATGACGCACTTGGGTCACAGAGCGTCCTGTCGTGCCCCAGACTGCCCCGGCCAAGCTGTCAATTAAGCTGTCCTCTAATCACCGCGTCGACCCTACCCGCCATCGCACAGACTCGATCGGGCGCCTCCTGACCGACCGAACCGACAATGTCATTCGAGTCTGTGGAGGTGCTGACGCCCGCCCTCCTCCGTCAGCCCGCTTGACCAGGCCATCTGGCGTAACGAGCGTCAGCTGCGGGAATGGCGCCACCTCTTCTGTGTAACCAATCGATGGCTTTGATGTTTCACCTGCATGCGTCACGTTTACTCGGGTGCACTTGTCGCCGCCTTGGCCGCAGCAATGCTGAGTGGGTGTGGCGCCCAGACTCCGACCGCCGCGTCACCACCACCGGGGGTAACGGGAGCATCTCCAGTCCCATCGCCGACGTCCCCGATTGTTTCGGCGATCGTCGATAACGACACGCTGACCCTGACGTTCGACCAGGGCACGCACGAGTTCACCATCAAGCCTGAACCAAGTTCCCACTTCTTCGGCGGAGACGGACGCGGAACTTGGGTTGATGTCGCTGGAACGGCCGCCGCAGAAATCACCCTCACTGGCTTTCGAGGTGACCTACTGAACTACACCGGGCCCTCATCCATCAAGTCCAATGGCCCGCTTCTGCTGGAGGCGCGCGAGGTTAGCGAGTTCGAGGGATACGTCAAGTGGGCCGTCGGCTTGAGCCAGGCAGCTTGCGCAACGACCACCGCAGTCGGATCAACCTTGAGCTTTCACTTCACACCAAAACCCACGACTGGGTGCGCTTCGGGCACTTTGGCCGCGTAGAGCGGGAGGTGTCCTCCCTACATTTAGACGGAGGCTCAGCCTCAACCAACTCCATAAGTTTCAGAAATCATCAGGCGAAGGCCTCTTGTCGGCCATCACCCGAACTTGCACACCGTCGATGGTGCTCGCGCAGGGAGCCGAACCCTGAACCTTGGGATTAAGAGGAGATTGACCGTCTTTTGTCTGGACGTGTCAGGGCACGCCAGGAGGTGCCTCACGCACTCGGCTGTTTGACGCGTTCGTGCCACAGAGTGACCTGACATGTCACGGAGTGCCCCGGATAAGCTGTCAAATAAGCGGCGATCCGCCGAAGCCGGTGGGTTGGTACGGGCCTAGCGTCTTCGAATCTTCTTGGTTTCCCGAACCGCACCAAGCAGCTGCTGCTTCAGAGTGGTCGCCAGCCACACCTCATACTCCTCGGGGGACCAGTCTCGATCAAAGACCAGCTCCGCGTAGATTTCCGGCCGTTCCAGCGTTACGTACAGGTCAGTAGCGGTTTTGGCGGTCAGCCCGTGCCGGAGGTTGTTGGCGAGAGCCTCAATGAAGCGCTTCTTCTCACGCTCTCGTCCCCGGAGGACCTGCGACCAGATCTCCGCGATGGATGGGTCAGCGCGTGCAGCCTCCTGGTAGATCATGATCACGTCATAGCCTCGCTCGAGTTGCTGGCGATGCCACCTTGCAGCAAGGTCAACCCGCCGGCGTACGTCGCTTTCAGCCATCGCCTCGGCTAGCAGAGGTCGAACCTCGGAATCTCTGATCCAAACGCGCCGGATCTCATCGAGGATTGCCTTCTTGTTTCCGAAAGCTTTGTAGACCGTTGGCTCGGCGATGCCTGCCGCCTTACCTATCGCGGCGACGGTTGTACCCACGTAACCGCGCTCGGCGAATAGCCGTCTGGCAGCGGCGGCAACACGCTCTCGCGTCGCTTGAGCCTGGAGTTGCCGGTAACTCAGATTCTCCTTGACAGACACATTCGGATAGTACTACCATGCTGGGGAGAGTTATACTATACTGAGTAGGGCGAGCCTATACTGGGAGGAAAATGATGTTTGGAGTTGCGGTCCTTTTATCGAATGTAATTTGCGTACTGTTCATGACCGGCGGCGTGTGGCTCAGACAGCTCATCTACTACCCGCTGTTCGCGTTCGTTGGCGTCGATCAATTCCCAAACTATCAGCGTGAGAATCGCATCCGTGTCCAGCGATCTCTTCAACCGGTCCATGTGATCATGGCCCTTACTAGTCTCGCTTTGTTTTTCGTTCATCCCTCAGCGATTCCTCTTGCGATGCCCCTGCTGGGAGTGGTGCTCCAGGTCGCAGTGGCTGGCGCCACTGCTTACGAGTTGCCACGGCAAAGGAGCCTCGAGCACGGGTTCGACGCGCAAGTCCATCGGCAACTCCTCACAGGTAACTGGGTACGGACGCTTGGGCTCTCACTGCACACGGCGCTCGTGATCTGGATGTTGGCGCTGGTCATGCGGGCCGACTGACGGTGATGCGCGCGGGCGGTCGCGGATAGCACTCGAGAAACCCAATGGCGGCTGTACAAGTGCGTGGAACAAAACGTTGGACCCCACCGTAGGCGGGCACGGGATTATTGGTTCGCCGCGAGCCGGTTCTAGTCCACCGAATGGACGCTAGCTTGAGTTCAAAGCGAGCCCTTGTCCACCGCCGTTTGGAGCTTCTTTCTCAAACCGTAAGCTGTCAAATAAGCTGTCAACAGCGGAGTCGCGGCAAAGCCGCCCCCAACGCTTGGCGCGTCAGTACACCAGAGACACGTCCTGACGCTGTGGGACACAACATGATGGTGCTCGCGCAGGGAGTCGAACCCTGAACCTTGGGATTAAGAGGAGATTGACCTTCCTTGCCAGGAAGCGTCAGGACGTGCCACCCGTATTCGCCCGGGTGACACGTTTGTGTCACAGAGCGTCCTGGCGTGCCACAGACTGCCCTGAGTAAGCTGTCAAATAAGCTGTCAGGTCCCAAGCTGATTCTCCGGTCCGATCCGGTGCACAGTCCGGCTGGCCAGATCCTTCAGCAAGCCCGATGCAGATCAGGACGATCGAGACCTCCCAATTCGTGAACTGATCAATGGCGTCAGCCACCGGTTCGCCGCCCACGCGACCGGAAACAGCAGAACCCCCGCGATCGGCATCACGGCGAAGAGGTAGACAACTCGCGAGTAGACAACATCGACCAGAGCCGCTGCGATGAGACTTACTACTACTGCGATTCCCACCCACCAGACCAGTAGCCCGACGCGCGAGGGGCGACGCGACCCCAGTGGGCGAATTTCCGACTGGTGAGTCACGTTTTGCCGGTCATGGTGCTGCCGGGATCCCGAGAGACACCGCAAGAACCATGTAGCCGAAGGCCAGCACCTCGCACACGCCAAAACCAACCACGAGCCCGAGCACCGCGACCTCTGGCTGCGGCGGCTCGGCCGACAATCGCGCGGCTGCGAGTGACAGCCCAAGAATGGCGAACAGCAAGCAGGCAAGAGGTCCGAGCGTTAGGCGCACCTCAATGGGATGCACCGTCTGACCCGTACTCCAGACCGCCCAAGCCACGAAGATCGCCGGAGCAGCCACCAAGCTCGCGGATGCCGTCCAAGTGATGGCTGTACGAGGAACGTGCATGCCCCCTAGTTTGCCTCTGGCATGAGTGCACGGCCTTGAGCTCCGCGCACCCTCTACGTTTGTCGCTTCGCTTGGCGTGGGGCGACCAGGTGAACTCGGTCTCCGACGAGTAACCAGAGAGGCGCCCGATCGTCGAGAAGCCTCAACCATGCCTCCTGCAGGCGAATCGAACCGTGGTCATCATTTTCGAGAGAGCGGTAGGCAACCTCATAGGATCCGGCCCCTTTGGGATCGCCCATTCCGCTCATGTCTCCCCAGGGCGTGAAACTCGGGCGCGAACGTGCTGGCCTGCCAGCAGCCTCAACGGCAACTGCCCGGCCTTCCCGGACTGCGGATACCAATGTCACGACGCGATAGGCGACCAACATGGCGCAACCCAGGCCGATCGCGCCGAGCGCCACTACAACGACGGGGATCGGGCGAACGGCTGAAGTTACGCCCCATGCGGCCAAGCCGAGGAAGACGGCCGCCCCGAGGATGTAGCTACCTCCGTCCAGCCCGGAGGCGACCGCAGCCAAAACCCGGATGCTCGACACACGTCGTGGCGGTGCTGGCTGCTGGTCAAGGACAGCACCGATCATCGCTGGCACTCTGTACATGTCAGGTCAGAAGTCTGTGAGGCGCGAGCTGCCTACTGCCTGCTCAGAAGGCCCAAGCAATCGGAATGCCGATCGCGAGAACCAATGCCACTATGACGATCCCACCGCCCAGCAAATTCGGGTGCAATGCGGTCCAACTGACCGCGTTCGGGAACTCCGCCTTGAACTCACGCGATGAAATCGCGGCGTCGCGGTACTCAAGGCTCTTGCCGGTGGCGTCGACAATCTCGCCGATGGCCTGGTCCCCCCAAGCCCGAGTGTTGAGCGACATCAAGGCCTGTCCGCTTGGTGAGAGCACGTATAGGACTCTTTGCGGTGGCGAGTTTTTCGAATAGACGACCGTCGCGATCAACAATCGCCCGACGTCTGGCGTTTGAACGATGGTCGTCTGTCCGACGAGGTTGCGCTGTCCGATTACTCCGGGGCCGGTAAGCAGACGGGCGTTGCGCAGCCAGAGCAACAGGTAAGCGAGAGCCAATGCACCGACCGCAAACATGGTCCCCCCTATGCCTTCTGTTCGAGCTGAAAGGTGCATTTCACGTGAGGACAGGAGAATCAGCAGACCGAGCGCCGAAAGCCCACCCATAAAAGGGACGAGCCGTCGGGCAGCCGTGCCCTGAGGACGGATCTCCTCCACGGCGCTGAGGATAGCCTTAGGGGACCTGTCCTCCGCAAAAGTTAGGCTGTCAATGTGACGGCTGCGAGCAGGGCCGACGCCAACATGCGAATTGCTGACGGTTCCGCGCGGGCTTCAATGGCGCAGTGGCTGGCCTGCCGTTTCTACAGGGCTCACGTCACCGCCATCCGGCTATCTTCACGACGTGCCCTTCTGGACGAAAGCCAAGTCGAACCGCGCCACGGAACTCGCGGACCGAGTTCGAAAGTTGGCATCGCTAGATCAGCGGTCCGGCATCGTATTTCATCAGGTCGAGGACGACAGCAAAGCGGTTGCGGCCGAACTGCTTGATCTCGATGACCAGACCTTCGCTGAGGTGCTTCGCGATCTTCTGAATCGGCCGGGTCGCCTGTTTCGTGCCTATCACTTGCCCAGCGCGGTGTTCGGGTCAGCTCGAGCTAGGGCGAGCCTTCAAACCGCGGGCGACATCGAAGGCATCGCGGGGATTCTGCTGCAGGCTTACGGTCGTCCGGGGCTCCGTACGGACAGCGCGCCCTATACCTTTCTGATGGCGCCGCTCAAGAGTCTGTTGGTGTCAGGCGTAGAGGCGGCGGACACCAAGGACCCAGGGGTCGACAGCGCAATGCACGTACTCGTTGACCTACTTGCTGAGGAACATCCTCATTTGGGCGACATCTCTGGTCGCTGTGCCGCGAGAGTACGGCGATTGTCTGCACCACGTTTCAAGTCGCTACTTGGGCGATGGGTGGGCGCCCAGCGCTGCCTGGGCAAGCAACTTGCGGCCCTGCGCAATGGCGTAGGCGCTGACGAGAGCGCCTTTCAGACAACCATGCTCGTGCTCCTGGATGCGCCGCATTCGGATCCGACGGCAGATTGGCTGGGCCGATGGTCCGTAGCTCGGACGTCGCACGACTCTGGGGGCCTTCGCGAAACATTGGCCGAAGTCGTTGAAATTGGGGTGTCCGAGCCAGGCATGGCCGAGGGTGAGCCCGTCTCGCTTACGCGAGGAGCGATCTGGGGACTGGCCGATTGGACCGATTCGCGTACGCGCGATCAGCTTGAGTCGATTCCCCTCGCCGAAGTCCCGCGCGAGGTGCCTTCTAATGCCGCCCTGTGGTCGTTGGCGCAACCTCATGACGATGAGAGCATTCGTCGCCTGCTGAGAGTCATCAGCAAAGTGCGCCACCGCGGGCTGAGGACAAGAGCAGAGCGTTTGCTGAGCCATGCGGCAGAGCCCCGCCACGAAACTCCCGGCAGCCTCGCCGACCGGCTGGTGCCCACCCACGGCCTCGATTCAAACGGAGCACGCTCCTGGGTTGTCGACGGCTATCGGGTGGAGGTTCGGCTGATGCCCGACGGCGAGGTCCAACGCGTAATCAGACGACCCGACGGAAAACCGGTTGTCTCGGCGCAGAAGGCGCTCCAGAACCAGGGCATTGATATCTGGCGAGAGATCGCGGCAACGATCAAACGCCTGAAGAGCGAGTTGACTGAGCAGAAGCATCGGCTCGAGGACGCGATGGTGGAAGGCCGATTCTGGTCGGTCCGTGACTGGCAGTCGACGGTCGGAGCAAATCCGGTCATGGCGTCCCTTGCGAGACGGCTGGTCTGGAAGGTGGCCTATCCCGGCCACGACCTTTTTGTCATGCCGGCAGGTGACGATCGCTGGGAACTCCATGAAGGAGGGCACGTCGAGATTCCGGAGGAGGCTGCGATATCACTCGCTCATCCCCTCGCAATGCCCGCAGAACAACTCGACGGCTGGCGGCACCGCATCGTGGCAACTGGAATCGTCCAACCACTTCGTCAACTGTTCCGTGAGGTCTATGTGGTCACCCCCGTCGAGCGTCAGGCGGGTGACCATAGCGCTCGATTCGCCGGCCACAGTGTTCCGCTGGCTCAGGTTTACGCGCTGACCAAGACGCGTGGTTGGAAAGGAAAGCTCGGTCTTGCCGGCTTTGAAGGGGCCGGAGAGGGATGGAAGGAGTTTCCCGCGAGGCAAGTCCGCGTCTGCCTCCGACACGCAGGCGACGATCCGCAGTTGGCGCTTGGGGTGATCGAAGACGTCTACTTCGAACGGAAGGAAGGCGGCAGGTCAAAAAGCAAGACCTGGCGCCGAAATGCAGCTCGCCGACGTCGATCCGATTGCATTCTCAGAGGCGATGCGCGACGTCGACCTGATCGTTTCAGCCGCAAGCATAGGTCGACAGTTCAGCGCTCAGGAGTGGGAAGCGTTGCGAAACAGCGATCGGGAAAGCTGGCTAGCCGCCCAACCCCGCGCCGAGTATCTGACGCAGGCATCGGCCCAGACCCGAGGTCAGCTGCTTCTCGAACTGGCGCCACTTCTTGGTATCCAGGACCGCGTTCTTCTTGATGGCCACTTCGCAGTCGTCGATGGGAAGCTCGGACGCTATCGCATTCATCTAGGAACCTCTTCGATCTACATGGAACCAGGCCGGCATGCCATTTGCATCATTCCCGCCAAGAGTGAAGCACGGCGCATCCTCCTACCGTTCGAAGAGCGCGATTACATGACCTCGCTGGTGTTCAGCAAGGTGCTTCTGATGCTGGACGACGACCGAATCACTGACCCGACCATCCTCCGCCAGATGGGTCGAACAGCCTAGATCCGGAACGCTATCGTTTCGATCGATGGTTGAGATCGAGGCGCGCATCGTTGGCGGTTCTGGTGACCGAGGCCTCGGCAGCGTTTTCCTCAGCCCCGCCCAACGGGACGCCACGGCCAGTGAATTGATCAAGCTAGGGGTGGACGAGCAGATCCGCGAACTCTTGGCGAAGCGCCGTCTCTCCACCAGCGAGGCGATCCGCGCACTGCGGCGCCAGTATCAAACGACCGGTTCGCTTGCGTCTTTACCAGAGGAGACGCGACTTGACGCGCCGCGGGAGACTGGGCGGGCGTTGGCTGCCTTCACAGTTGGCACCTGCCTGCTCTTTGTGAATGGTGAGCAGGTTCATGACCTCGCTCAGCAAGTAACGCTCGAGGCTGACACGAAGGTCCAGTTCCTCAGATTGGTTCCCCTAGCCGGAGGTTAGTGGCTTTGCCTATTCGGCAAAGCAGGGGATTCGTGGTTCACTACGACGTAGCTCAGTCCCGTCACAAAGCTGCCGATTGAGTTCAAACCAGGGCGCAATCGTCGCCGTTTGCGAGCTGTTTCGTCATCCGTAAGCTGTCAAACAAGCTGCCAGCGCACAACCGGACACATTCTGCCGATCAACACTTTGGCACGTCAGGTACACCAGAGACACGTCCTGACGCGCTGAGACACAACATGATGGTGCTCGCGCAGGGAGTCGAGCCCTGAACCTTGGGATTAAGAGACTCCGGACAGATCGTCTCAGGACGTCTCAGCGAGGATCACGCCATCTCACCTCTATTCGAACCCGATGACGCAATCGTCTCAGGACGTCTCAGGGAATGTCATGGCGTCTCATGGTTAAGCTGTCAAATCATCGTCTGCGGCGGGCCAAGTAGATCGTAGCCAAGGGATAGGGATGGTCGCTCGCATTATCGCGGGAGTCGTCGGGCTCTTCTATGTGGTCACTGGCGCCTGGTCTTTCCTGCTCCCAGCGAATTTCTATTCAGCGGTTGCCAGCTTTTCGCCTTACAACCTCCACCTTCTACATGACGCTGGCGCTTTTCAGATCGGCCTGGGAGCTGTGCTGGTGACCGCGGTGCTAAGCGGCAAAGGCCTTGTGG
>WNGQ01003689.1_pt1 | contig 15725 bp, 14 predicted proteins | sample 5407661 | NCBI WGS metagenome assembly WNGQ01 (sample SAMN13153382, study PRJNA577476) | soil metagenome | isolation source: 60 cm soil or saprolite under Garry oak tree replicate 2 | place: USA:California | collected 2016-06-15 | reverse complement strand
CCACATCATTGTTGAAGAACGGGCTCGCTACGAAGAGGAGTGGAGTGCCGACCTACGGGAGATGCCCAACTCGTTGTTTAAAATAACGTATGCGCTCACAAATTTTAGAAAGGCAACGGCGCACCGCATCAATGCCGAGTTCATAGCGGCCGTCCTGGAGGTGTTGGACGATTTGGCCTCCGATTCCGCCAGCTCTTTCCAAATATTACGAACCAAGGTTGAGTACATTGGGTCCCGTATTGACAGAGGGATCGCTCGCCGGGGAAACGAGCAGCAATACCAAAAGGTTGTCGAGGGGTTCGCGAAACTCAAACAGGCGACCTCGCGTTCCAGCGTCGCCCGGTCGGGGATGCGCCGGTCGAGACATTGGCCCGACAGCACGGCGAGTTCCGACTCCGCCAGATCGAGCCAGCTGCCGTGCTTGGGCGTGTAGTGCCACTCGAACCGTTCGAAGAGGCGGCGGGCCTCGTCCGGTGCGAACGCCTCGTACAGCGACGCCGGTGAGTGCGTATTCAGATTGTCCTGCACCAGAACGATCTTGTCGGCGCGCTGGAAGTGGGTGTCGCTGAGGTCTTTCAGGATCTTCGCGTAGTCGATCGCGGTGCGCCGATCGGTGACCTCGACGTGGCGCCAGCCTTCGAGCGGGGCGAACAGCATGAACAGATTGGCCGTCCCCTTGCGCTCGTACTCGTAGTCGTGGCGCGCCAGCTGGCCCGGCAGCATCGGCAACGGCGCGCGTGTCTCCGCGACGAGCTGTTTGCTGGTTTCATCGAGGCAGACCAGCGGCCGGGCCGGATCGTGCGGCCGGGTATAGACCTCGAGCACGTCCTCCATCGCGGCGACGAACGCGGCGTTCGCTTTGGGCGGAATCACCCAGTATTCGTTCAGATGGGGCTTCAGATCGTTTTTTTTAGCGCGCGGCCGACCGTATTGAAGTGCGCGGCCGGCACGATCTTGCGTTCGACGACCTGCTCCGCCAACAGACGGATCGTCCAGTTGGCATGGCCTTCGGGCGGCTGCGAGCACGCCAGCGCGATCAGCTGGGCTTGTCGCTCGCCATCGAAAATGGGCTGAATTGGCGGAGTTTCACGTTTTTTGCGCGTGAGCACCGCGTCGAGCCCCTCGTCCACCAGCGTGGCGCGGACGCGGGCCACCATGGTGACGTTGGTGTCGAGCGCCTCGCAGATTTTCTCGTCCGACCAGTTCTCTCCGCCTTCGGACTGATCGGCCTTGAGCAGGATGCGGGCTTTGAGAATGGCCTTTGCCGCCGCTTTCCCCTTCGAGATAAGACCATTCAACCGCGCCCGCTCTTCATCGCTTAGCTTGACGACGAATTTCTTGTTCGCCACGGCGATCCCCCTTGTCGGTTCGATCCGACAAAACAAGAATCAGTATTCGCGGCGGAACGCAACATCTCTATTTAAGTGGTGCATTCCACTAGATCGCCCCCTGCCGCTTCAACGCCTCGAGCTTGGCACCGTCATAGCCGAGCTCTGCCGACAAGACCTCGCGCGTATTCTCGCCCAACAGCGGCGGGGCGCGATAGTCGGTGACCGGCGTCTCCGAAAAGGTCAGCGCGTTGCGGATCAAGGCGAGGTGCGGCTCGAAGGGGTGATTGACCTCGACCCGCATGCCGCGCTCGCGCACATGCGGATCGGCGAACATTTGCGCGAAATCGTTGACCGGCCCTGACGGCACGCCGGCCTTTTCCAGCTCGTCCAGCCAGTGCGCGACATTGTTCTTCAGGAAGAGGCCCGCGAAGATCGCCATGATCTCCTTGCCGTTGACGACGCGGTCGTTATTCACAGCGAATTTCGGATTGGTGGCGAGCTCCGGCGCGCCCAGCACCGCGCAGGTGCGCGCAAACTGCGCATCGTTGCCGACCACCAGCATCAATTCGCCGTCGGCGCAGCGGAACACGCCGGCCGGCATGCCGCCATTGCCCCAGGTGCCGCGCCGCGGCGGTGTCTTGCCGTTGACGAGATAGATCTGCGCATAGTGCGACAGCGAGGCGATCACGGTGTCGAACAGGCAGACGTCGACATGCTGGCCGGCGCCGCCGTTGACTTTGCGATGATAGAGCGCGGCGAGAATGCCGATCGAGGAATTCATGCCGGTCATGTAGTCGACGATGGAGGGGCCGACCTTCATCGGCCCTGCCCCGGGCTCGCCGTCCATGTGGCCGGTGACGCTCATCAAACCGCCCATGGCCTGGAAGATCGCGTCATAGCCGGCGCGCGGGGCATAGCGTCCGGTCTGGCCGAAGCCGGTCACCGAACAGTAGATGATGCCGGGATTGATGGCGCGGATCGCATCGTAGTCGAGCCCATAGCGCTTGAGATCGCCGACCTTGTAGTTCTCCATCATCACGTCGACGTTTTTGGCAAGCGCGCGGATGATCTCCTGGCCCTCGGGACTGGCAATATTGACCGTGACCGACTTCTTGTTGCGGTTGGCGCAAAGATAGAATGAATTGTTGTTGTTCTCCTTGCCTTGCGGATCGACGAGATAGGGCGGGCCGAAGGCGCGCGCATCATCGCCGGTGCCGGGACGCTCGATCTTGATCACCTCGGCGCCGAGATCGCCCAGCATCTGCGCCGAGAGCGGCCCCGCCAAAACGCGCGTGAGATCGAGAATCTTGATGCCTGACAACGGCAAGGCCGACATGAACTTTCCTCCGGGATCTTGGTCTTGCGGCGCGCCACGACGGGCCGGCGCCTGATGACGCCAGCCGATACACCATTTTGCGGTGTCGAGCCCTGCGCTGGCGGCATGAAGCTATCCGTTGGCGGCGACAATATCCGAACGCAGGCGGCTGGGTTCTCCGACCGACCGATGTCTGTTTCAACGATGACCGGGCTCAAAAAGATCGCGCGCCTTGACATGGACCATTTAATGGTCCATTTATTGTTCCGGCATTTTCAAAGCTTCCGGAGCGCAAGATCGTGCGGATTTCCGTCACCGAAGCCAAGGGACAGCTGACCGAACTGGTGCGCCGCGCCGAAGCCGGCGACGAAGTCATCCTGACGCGTCACGGGCATGAGGCCGTGCGGCTGGTCCCGATGGTAAAACAACCCGACCGTAAGGCACGGAAAGCATTGCTCGAGACCGTTCGGGTCAGCGGCGCGGCAAGGGCCAAGGCAGGGCCGAATGCTGCAAGGAGCCAGGACTTCCTCTATGGCGAGGATGGCCTGCCGGAATGATCGCCGTCGATACGTCTGCCCTGATGGCCATCGTGCTCGGCGAGACCGAGGCCCATGCCTGCATCGCCGCGCTGGAGACCGAGGACGAGATCCTGATTTCGGCTGGCACCATCGCGGAAGCATTGATTGTCGCGGCGCGGCGTGATGTCGGCCAAGAGATGGCGAGCCTGATCGACGGACTTGGGTTCAATGCCGTGGCGGTCACGCCTGCCGCAGCGCGACGGATTGCTCTGGCCTATCAGCGATGGGGAAAAGGCGCCCACACCGCGGGACTCAATTTTGGCGACTGCTTCGCCTACGAAGTCGCGAAAGAGCACGATTGTCCCCTGTTGTTCGTTGGCGATGATTTCGCCAAGACCGACATCAAGGGCGTTCTGTGAGTCCAGGGTTGGCCGGCGCCGATGCCGTGTGCCGCGGGACCAAGAGGCTGAAGTGCCTGTGGGCGTGACGTATCAGCCCTGCTATGACCACCGGAACAAAATGGAATATGGGCGATGGGCCCGTTGTCATCTTCCTATCGATCGTTGCAGGTACCGGTCAACGGCAAGGCGGTTCTGGTCTGCGCGCAGCCCGGTTGCCAATTGCCCGGATTTGTTGACCATGGTCGGCTCGCCAGATGCCTGGAGCCTCGAGGAATGACCGAGCCAACCGACTATGTGCCGCCCAAGGTCTGGACCTGGAACAAGGAGACCGGCGGCCGGTTCGCCGCCATCAACCGTCCGATCGCCGGCCCTACGCACGACAATGAGCTGCCGGTCGGCCGCCATCCCCTGCAGCTCTATTCGCTGGCGACGCCGAACGGCGTGAAGGTCACGGTGATGCTGGAGGAGTTGCTGGCGCGAGGCCATGCCGGCGCCGAATATGATGCCTGGCTAATCAAGATCGACGGCAACCAGTTCGGCAGCGGCTTCGTGGCGATAAATCCGAACTCGAAGATCCCGGCGCTGATGGACCGCTCGGGGCCAACGCCGGTCCGGGTGTTCGAATCGGGTGCGATCCTCGTCCACCTCGCCGAGAAGTTCGGCGCGTTGCTGCCGACCGACGCGCGCCGCGCCGAATGCCTGTCCTGGCTGTTCTGGCAGATGGGCGCCGCGCCCTATCTCGGCGGCGGGTTCGGCCATTTCTACGCCTACGCGCCGACCAAGATGGAGTACGCGATCGACCGCTTCGCGATGGAGGTGAAGCGTCAGCTCGACGTGCTCGACCGGCGTCTTGCCGAGAGCGAGTATCTCGCAGGGCACGATTATACGATCGCGGATATCGCGGTGTGGCCGTGGTACGGCGGCCTCGCCAAGGGCCTGCTGTATGGCGCGGGCGAATTCCTTGCGGTCGACGAATACAAGAACGTGCAGCGCTGGACCGACGCGATCGCCAAGCGGAAGGCGGTGCAGCGCGGACGCATGGTCAACCGCACCTGGGGCGAGCCTTCGAGCCAGTTGCACGAGCGCCATGACGCCAGCGATTTCGAAACCAGGACGCAGGACAAACTCGAGGTCGCCGCCGGGGCATAACGACCGGCGGCGCGAGCGCCTGCATCCGTATCACAGCCGGTCGCCGTTCCGGGCCATCATCGCGACCTGATAACCGCCGGCGTGAAAGCGCCTCGCCATGCAGCACCGGTGCCCGGCTCGACGCCGGTGATGATTGCGAGCGGTTTCATGACGCTTCCTCCGGATCCACTTCGGGAACCCGTCCCAAGATAGGACGGCAGATATCGGACCGCGAAAAGCACGCCCAAAAAAAGCATAAAATTGCCGCTTCGCCACTCGGGCGCCACATTTCGCGCCGGACTTTCTCCGAATTGCGGCATCTCTGTCGGACTCTAAGAGAGCTTGAATTTCCGGCTTAACAAGCGGCTAAGCGTCGCAACAGAGTTGGCCGCTGGGATGCGCATCGGCCCATCTTTCCATCTCCACTTCGCGTTCTCGCCTGCTATCAAACGGCCGTCAGATTTCTGTTTGGGTCGGACGGAGGATGTATTTGAACGGTGTTGAGCAGGTCGGCAGCCAAGCCGAGGCGGCGATGGCCTCCATGCATGCGCATGGCGTGCTACCGACGCCCTCGAACTTTTCGGTCTGGTACGCATATCATTCGGGCCAACATTCCGATCTCGCCCGGACGATCGACGTACTGCTCTCGAACCATTGTCCGATCGACGATCAGGCGCTCGATGAGTTGCACGGCAAGTTCTTCGGGCCTCCCATCACGGAAAGGACGCTGTGCGACAAGTCGATCCGGGCCAAGGACGCCTTGAAGAACGTCCTCGAGCTCGTCGAGAAAGCCAAGGGCGATGCCGACGGCGCCGGCGCGGCCAGCGACGAGATTTCGGCCCAGTTCCTCGCCAACCTGCACTGTCTGGCCGACCTCATCGATTCCCTGATCGAGGAGACCAGCAGAATAGTGGGTCGCAGCGAGCGGTTCGGCCACGACCTCAAGCAGTCGTCCGACAAGATCGACGCGCTGGAGCGCACCCTGGAGGATCTTCGGCGCGAGGCCACGACGGACGCCCTGACGGGTATCGCCAACCGAAGATATTTCGACGTGTCGCTGCAAACCATGAGCGGCGACGCCATGAACAGCGGCGACGATCTGTCGCTGCTGCTGGTCGACATCGATCACTTCAAGATGGTCAACGACACCTGGGGCCACGCCACCGGCGACACAGTCATTCGACTCGTCGCGGCCACGCTGGCACAGAGCGTCAAGGGCCAGGATTGCGTCGCGCGCTACGGCGGCGAGGAGTTCGCCATCATTCTGCCCGGCACGCCGATCGACGCGGCGATGCGGGTCGGAGAAAATATCAGGACGGCGCTCGCGCGCAGGCTGTTTGTCCCGCGCGACGTCGAGGAGAACATCTGCGCCGTGACCGTGTCGATCGGCGTCGCCTGCTACGATCCTGGCGAACCGCTCGCGCAATGGATCCAGCGCACTGATGCAGCCCTCTATCAGGCCAAGAAGACTGGAAGGGACCGTGTCGTCTCTGCCTGAAATCCACCGTACCTGGAGCCGGAAATGAGAAGGTGTCTGATTGTCGACGACTCGCGCGTCGTGCGTTTGGTCGCACGACGCTTCATCGAAGCCTTGGGCTTTGCCGTCGAGGAGGCCGGCGATGGCCAGCTGGCCGTCACTGCCTGCGAGCAGCAACTGCCCGACGTGGTTCTTCTGGACTGGAACATGCCGGTGATGACGGGAATCGAATTCCTGCGTCATCTGCGCGCGCGGGACGGCGGCGGCAAGCCGATCGTGATCATGTGCACGACGGAAAGGGATGTCAGCCACATCCATGAGGCGATCGCGGCCGGAGCCAACGAATACCTCGTGAAGCCTTTCGACCAGGACACGCTGACGGCCAAGTTCAGCAAGGTCGGACTTGGATCGATGCAGACCTCGGCCGGTTAGGTGGATGCCAGCGATGCCGGCGCCTTGCACTGCTCGACGCCCGATCTCGCGTCAGAACAGGCGCGCGCCATCGGGCACGCGGTGGTCGGGCGCAAACAACACGACGTTACCTTCCGCATCAGGGAAGCCCAGCACGAGGACTTCCGACATGAACTTGCCGATCTGCCGCGGTGGGAAATTGACGACGGCCGCGACCTGACGTCCGATCAGCGCTGCGGGCTCATAATTCTGCGTGACCTGCGCGCTCGACTTCCTGGTGCCGATGCCGGCGCCGAAATCGACCGTCAGCTTGAGCGCGGGCTTCCTGGCTTGCGGAAACGGCTCGACTGCCGTGATGGTGCCGATGCGAATATCGACGGCAAGAAACTGATCGAAGCTGATCTGCGGCATCGGCGCCGCGCTCGGGTCGTGAAGCAGGTGCATGTCCTCAAATCCCTTCTTGTGCCGGCGCCGGCCGCCGGAAGACGCGACACGCCTCTAGTGCGCTGGCTGCGGCAGCACCGGATCAAGCTCCTCTTGCTCCAGCCACTTCGCATCGTCGCGCTGGAGATATTCGACCAGGTCGGAGATGGCCGATTCCGTGGTTTCTACCTTGGGTCTGATGCGATCGGGGGGAGACCTTCCGAACCTCTCGGCGATATCAGCCGACATCAAATGGGGCTTCAAATCCCTTGCTACGGTCCTCTCGATGGTCCGAAATATCCACGTGCCGTCCGGATCGATGTCCGACCAGTGGAAGAATGGAACATCGCGTGGCAGTGTCGCGGCCAGCGTTCTCAGCGCCTCTTGCGTCGCCAACGATGGATATCCTCCGACGTAAATCGTGACGCCGGCCCGATGCCGATCGGCTTCGATGATGTGACGGCTGAAACTGGCGAAGTTTTCGATCGTCAGCAGATATTTGGGCCGCTCGCGAAATCGCAAACGAGCGACCTCGTCGGGAGGTATGCCGAAATACAGCGGCGCGGCGGCCGAAAGTTCGGCCACGTCAAAGTCGATGTGACCGGACAATAACATCGGCGGAGCAAACTTTTCCAAGCCAAGCGTGCGCAACGCATCCTTCGGTCGGGCGGTGGGCGGCAGCTCCATCGTCAGGCTCAGAAGCCTGACGACCGGCCCTTCCAACTTTTCGAGGGCCTTGCTGTCACCCGAGATCCGGCGGGAGAAGGTGCGATAGTCGACGCCGCGGTGCCGGCCTTCGAGGATCGCCTGGGCCATGATGAAAGCCGGGCGCAAGCGATCGACATCGTCGAGCGAAAACCCCTGCCATGATCGGCCCTGCGCCCACGCCTTCCGAAGCGACTGAAGCGCAGGCTCGAACTCATGCGACAGAGCGAGCCCCTCCAGGAGGCGGCCGCTCGCCGCGTCGGCGCGTTCGCCGATCGGACGACGTTCCAGAAGGGCATAGAGACGGGCCGGCGCCTCAAGCCGGACATGGGCGATCTCCTCGCTGTTGCGACCACGCCCCATTGCAAGACGGACGGCCCCATGTCGTTCGGCTTCGCGAAGTTCCTTGTTGAATTTATCCATCGCGACAACATCGGCGAATCCCTGAATGTCGGGATAGCCGATCGGGCTTGCCGCACCTCCCTCGTGACGGTCGAGAAGATCGCCCATGAGCGCACGGGCGTCGGTGAAGTGTCTGGCCATCTACTCGGCAGCCATCTTTCTAAGCTCGTCATCAGACATGAGATCGGGATCCATCGCCCGAAGTTCCTTGCGGGCCCGCTCCTTCAATTGCACCACGGTCGCCCGCGCGCTCTCGCCGATCCGGTCCACCTCGACGACCGTGTCGATATGCTCGAGAACCGCGATCCGTTTCTCGTTCGGGGCGGCGATGACGATCTGCAGGCCGAGCTTCTTGTAAAAACTCATCATCTGACGCTGGTTCTTGCCGTCCATCTTGGAGAACGCCTCGTCGAAAATGGCAAGCGCCATGCCTGCGGGACGGCTGCCGCCCGACTTGCCGGTGCCGTAGACCGCAGCCAGCGACGCGCCGATCGCGACATAGATCGGAACCTGCTGCTCCGCGCCGGAGCCCGTGCCTCGGCGGGTCTCCCACCGCGTGGTCCGGCCACTGACGACGTCTTCCATGTGAATCTCGAACGTGAAAAAGTTGCGATAATCCTCGAATTCGCTGAAGTCCTTGTCGGGATCCTCGAGCAGGGCCTCGATGTCCCGCAGGGTGTCCCGGTGGGGAAAATCCTCCGGCACCTGGTCCCCCTTGAACAACATGTCGAGAGCGTCCGGCGACGTCTTGCTGATCTCGATGATCCTGAGAATGGGCTGAAACTCCGCCAGCCTCGTGTGATGGAACGAATATCTTTCATTGTGGAACGGATGATCCTTCAAGCCGTGGTTCATCGCGGTCAATTCGCGCTCCATCTTGCTGATCCGCGAGGTCAGCGCATTGATGAACTCGCCCCGGAGCAACGTCGCCGCCTTGTCCGCGGCGTCGCGCGCCTGACGCTCATATCTCCGCAGCTCGTTGGTTTCCATGTCCTGGATCAACTGATCCATCCACGGCCTGACCTCGCGCAGAGGTTCGCTTTCGGTCCCGACCTGCGACACCACCCCGAACTTGTCGAAGTAGTCGCCAAGGGTCTGCCGGACCTGTCGCTCGATCCGGATGCGATCGGCATCGGCCCTGTCGGTTGCTTTCGCCGCCTCGTCCGCAATGGCGCGATGACGATCCGCGCGGGACCGGCCCGTGAGAGCATTGAAGCGACCGCGATAGGCCGCACGGCCGGACACGCGATCGTAGAGAAACAGGATCTTCCGATACAGTGACCAGGCGTATTGTGCGCCGAGCTTCGAGCCGGGAACAGCCTCGCTTCCCTCGATCGTGTGCCGGGCCGCTCCGGCCGCCACCAGATGCTTCCGGAATACGATCTCCTGCGCCTTGCGCTGCTCCAGACGGTTGGTTCGCAACTCCCGCTGCACCTGCCGCTTGCCGCGAAGGCCGCCATCGCCCTTCCCGTCCAGCGCCGCGATGCGCTGCTCGAGTTCGGTCTTCTCCTGAGCCGATCTGGCGAACTCCTCGACGATCGACCTGAACGTCGGCGCCGTGTCGCCGAAGAAACGGCAGAGCGCGGCATAGGCCGTATCCGCAAGCCTGGCGGCGGCGTCGGAATTGACCGCGGTCTCGGCAAGCTGATCGGCCTGGTCGGCCAGCTCGCGCAGCGCCTGCATCTGCGCGGACTTTCCGATCTTGAAATTCGAGGGCTCGGCCGCCCGATGGGTCCGCACCAGCCCGTCGTCGTACAGGCCGTCCTTCATGATCGCCCGACCCGGCTCGTTGAACTGATCGATCGTGTCAGCCAACCGGACCGATCCGTATCGTCGGATGATGAAGGCCAGCGCGTCAGCGTCATCGGACACGAACAGCGACGGAAACGTGCCCGGCTGCGGCGGCGCCCTCAACGGATCGAGCTTATTCAGGCTCACCAGCGACGCCCCGCGGAAGTCGCGCCGGCCTTCCTTGAACAGGGCGGTCGCGCGCGAGATGTCGGATCGATCGACGAACACCGCCTCCCGATCGCGACCGAGAAGGCCTTCGGCCGCGGCCGTCCATGTCGGATCCGATATCTCGACGAGATCGCAGAGCACGCGGGGCGCCATGCCCGCCTGCCGCAGCTTCGCGCAGAGTTGCAGAGTTGCATCTGCGAGATGCACGCCCCCGCCGCCGCTGGCATGCTGGCGAAGGCGCTCCTTCAAAAGCTGGGCTCTCGACTTTTCCTCTTCCGCCTGGCGAATCAGACGCCGTCGGGCGTCATCGACCATGTCCAGCAGGCTGCGATCGACTGACAGCAGCTTCGATTCCGCCTCCAGAACGGCGGCCGTCGACCTGTCGATCGCGGCATCTTTCGCGGCGGAGGCGAGACCCGAGATCGCGGAGATGCACGCGTCGAAGCCAAATCCCGCCATCGCGCTCAGCGGCTGCAGCGCCCGGACCAATGCGAGCCTGCGCTCGAATTCGCCGACCGCCCGCTGCACCGCCTGTGCCGTCGAGCCGAGCGACTGGACCAGCGTGTTGCGGCCGGTGTTGGCGTCATGCTCGGCGATCGCGATGTCGAGCCGCCTGATTTCGGCGTCGATCCCCTCCAGCTCCTCGCCGAGAAACTCGAACTCGGCCCTGGCCGCCTCCTGCTTTGCCGTTTCGTCGGCAAGCTTGCGGACTTGCGCATCATAGGCATCGCGTGCCGCGAGCGCGGCGCCGCGCCTGGCGATCCACTGCTCCAGCGCCCTCTTCTCGTGGGCCGAGGCCAATTCATCGATGACCGCCCGCAACGCCACCAGCGCCTCGAGCTTCTCGCGCATGGTCTTGATCGTATCGTTGATGTTGCGGTAGGTCCGGATCGACTCCCGCAGCTCGCCGACCCTCATGTTGTTCTTTTCGAGAATGTAGTTGCGCACGAATTCCGTCGCGGTCTGGTCGTGATCGAGCGTCATCGCGTTCACGACCGCCTTCTGCAGCGAGTTCGCGTTCTGCTCACCGACGACCGACGCATGCGGAACGAGTTTGCGCATGTACTCGCGGACATAGTCGATGGCCTTGTCGCGATGATTGACGAAATTCTCGCGTCCGACCATCGCAACGATTCGATTGCGGGCGTCGTCCCATTCGGCCGGAAAACGCTTGCCGTCGCGCAATTCGATGAAATCGTTCGCGGTCAGGATCTTCCCCGTCACCACGAAGCGGCCGAGGACGGTTTCGCTGGTTTCCGAACGACGGGCCTCGATCGCCATGCCGATCGAAACTGGCGGGCGCTTGCCCTCCTTGTCGACGAAGCCGAGGCAGATGTAGGTCCGGGCCTGCTCCCGCTTGCGCTGGTCTTCGCCCAGCGCTCCCAGGCAGTAGTCGACCACGCTGCGCTTCGAGGCGCTTCGGCTCTTGCCTTTGTCGCTGGCCACGGCGTTGAGGCGCTGCACATTGCGGTTGCCGCCCGTCAGAACGACCTGAGCCATGTCGAGGATGGTGGATTTGCCGGATCGATTTTCTCCGAACACGCCGGCATGTGCCGTCAATTCGATATCCTCGACGTCGAACAGGTGCCAGTTGACCATGGCGATATGGCGCAGTTCCATCATGCGTCGTCTCCGCCCGTGGCGGGCATGCCGACCTCCTGGGAACGGATGAAGCGCTCGATCCGCAGCAGCGCATCGGAGCCGCTGATCAGCTTGATCATCGGGCGTATCGCCACTTCGATGTCCTGGGCCTCGCTGTCGAACTCTCCGATATCCACCAGACTGCGTTGCGACGCCTCCTTGAGGATATCCCGGAATCTCGGCAAGGACATCGCGTTCGCTCCGTTCGCCTGGACCATGTCCTTGTAGCGATCGAACAGCGTGTTCAGCGTGGTGAGCACGATCGCGCGGTCCTCGACCGCGCCGACATTGACCTCGTCCTGCCAGTGGGCCGCCAGCACCAGGATCACGATCGTCTCGTCGAGCTTCATTTTGGGCAATGGGACGTCTTCGCCGAGCGCCGTTATTCCCGCCCACTGGGCTTCGGTATCGCGATGCACGCGGTAGCCGCAGCTGTCGAAAAATTCGTCGATCACCGACCTGAATCGGCCGTCCATGATGACGTTGTAGACAGTTGCCGTCCTCGCATCGCCGGCGAACACGAATTGACGCCGCAGCAGGAAATGCAGCGCCTTTCTGAGATCGCTGGCCTTCTCGGCGCCCGCCGAGCGCTCGATGGCCTCGAATTCACTGAGCATGGTGACGTCTCGTCGGTGTTGCCGGGTGTCTCGTCACGATGAAATTGGCGCACCGCAGCCAGTCGCTGTCGTGCGGCGGCAGATGCGGCGCGAACTCGAGATCGAAAGATTGGGCGATCTCCGACGGCACCTCTTTCGTCAATGCAAACCGGCGCGCGGCATCGAACGCGAGAAAATCGTCCACCGATTGCGGGATGATGAAACGCGCCTCGCGTGTGCCGGCCGTCGGCACCTGACGCTCGAGAAAACGCCGGATGTCGGCCGGTGCCGGCGCGATCCGCGCGATATACTGCAGCCGAAGCTGCTTGCGGATTTCGTAGAGCGGATCGGTCGGGCGCTCTCCCAGCGCCTGCTGCTCCACCGGCCGGCGCGGCTCGCGGCTCGGCGCGTGATGGAATTCCGACCATGGCGACCTCAGCGGCTCCAGGCTCCATTCGATCGTCGCATTCGGATGCCTGCCGCGACTGATGAGGCCGTCGAGCCGGCGCACCAGATCGCCCGCCCGCCCGACGAGACCGTGGCCGCCGCGCTCGGCATATCTGATCGTGTTCCGCACCCGCGCTTCGAGCTGACGACGGAACAATTCGATCCGCTCGAACATCTCGCCGATCTGGCCGAACGTGCTTTCGATGGCCAGGAGGTCTCCCTCGACGTCGAGGGCGGCCTCCCTCATCGAGGGCGAAATGCTGGCGGCGACGTATTCCTCGGACAGGACCTGCATGGTCGGAGGCGAATGCGCTATGCGCCGCGCGAGATCGACGATGGCGTCCCGAAAGCGGTAGGGATGGTTGAAGGTCAGGATCGATTCGAAATCCCGCAACAGGAGCTGTTCGACGAACTCCTCGAAGAAGGCCTCCAGGCGATCTCCGACCGTCTTGGAATCCATGACCGTGCGGCGGATCCTCTTGAGGTCCGAGAGAATGGCCCTCAGGCTTTTGGTGAATTGATCGACCTGGTTGCGGGCCTCCCGCAGCGCCAGTGCGACCTCGCGCTGCTTGCGATCGACCACTTGAGGCGTGAGCTTTTCCACCGCTTCGAGATTCAGGCGGATGGTGACGATGAGGCCGCCAAACCGCTGGGAGACGTCCTTGTTCAGGCTCGCCAGGCGCTGGATCACCAGCAGCGGCCCCATCGACATGTCGACGGTGACGCGAAGGCCATACTCCTCCTCTTCCAGCCAGCCCCACCCGATCAATCGTCCATACAGCTGCCGCGCGATCAGAAGCGCCTTATCTCCTTCTTCCGTCGTGTGCGCGCCAGCGCGCTTGATGCGCCGCCGGCCGGCCGAAATGACCTCGGGCAATGGCTCGCCGAAGTCGTCGTTCTCGCTCCAGAGCGACGGATTGGCCCGCATGACGTCGTAGATCGCATGCGTGACCTCCTGCGGAGTCGGGAATGCGGGAGCGCCGCTAAAGAAGCGCTCGTACATATCCAGCAATGCCGCAGCATAAAGATGTTTGTGTTCTCGCGAAAACGCTAGAAACACATCGTCATGAAGATACCTGAATAGCAACGCCCGCTCCTCGCGACCGGAACGCGACAGATCCGACGATTGCGAATCGATGCCGCAACGCAACCGTTCCCTTTCCGTTCAGGTTAGGGCGATGAATTGCGGATGTCCATGGCTCCGATGGCCCGTTCAACTGGTTATGCCCCAGCCATGAAGGTTCCGAGCCGGGAACTTCCCCGGCCCCGAGGCTCGATCGCCATTCGAGCGCGTTCCTGGCTGTTCCCGGACGCTATCCACCCCAAAGGATCCTCCCTTGCGGCTTGAGCGGCACATCCAGAACTCAATCGCGGGTGTTCTGGTTGCAACGCGTCGCATTCCATCGTGCGATTTCGCTTTCGAACGCCCGCCTCGATCACGACCCGTTGTCGTGGGTTGACGGTATCCCAGCGCCGCGCGGCAGCAGTTCAGCCCGGCGGATTGAACGTGCGCGCGAAAAAGACGGGGGATTTGGACTTCTTCAGCCGGTAGAGCTGCGCCGGCCGGTTGGGACCCTTGCGCATCCTGGCCACCGGCTCGATCAGATCGGCCGACAGCATCCGGGTGCGGAACGCGCTCTTCTCCAGGGGACGGTCGAGCACGATCTCATAGACCCTCTGCAGGTCCGGCAAGGTGAACTCCGGCGGCATCAGATAGGCCGGCAATGAGGTGTATTCAACCTTGCCGCGCAGGCGCTGGATCGCGGCCTCCAGGATGTCGCCGTGATCGAAGGCAAGCTTCAGTTTGACCTTGCCGGCGAGAAGGGGAAACCACTGCGCGTCGGCGGCAGATGTCTTCACGGCCGGCACCAGCGCGAAATAGGCGTGTGTCGCCGACCAGCCGCGCGGATCGCGGATCGCGCTCCCCCAGCTTCCCAATTGTTCGAGGTAAGGGCTTGCGATTCCGGTCTTTTCCTGGAGCTTGCGGATCGCGCAAGCGGCCAGATCCCGGTCCTTGTCGACGTCGACGAAGCCGCCCGGTAGCGCCCAGAGGTTCGGAAACGGCTCGCCCTCCCCCGCCCCGCGTTGAACCAGCAATACGTGAAGCGCGTCTTCCCGGATGGCAAAGATGACGACGTCGACCGTCGTCAGCGGCCGCGGAAAGTCCAGCTTCGGCCGGCCATCCCCGCCATTTTTGCAGCCCTCGCCCATCGCCATGAACCCTTTCGCTTCTGCCCTTGACAATAGCATACTTAGTTGTACTGTCCAACTTACTTAGTTGCTCAGGCGCACTTATTCACGGAGGCTCTCATGTTCGGATTTCGGTTCGTCAAGGCCCAGCCCACCACCTACCTGATGAAATACCGCGCCGGCGCGGTGACCCAGCAGGGCGCCGGCCTCTCCGCGTTCTATTACGCCCCGGTGACGTCGCTGGTCGCGGTCCCCATCGCCAGCCGGGACGCCGCCTTCATCTTCCAGCAGATTGCCCGCGACTTTCAGTCCCTCACCGTCCAGGGACACATCACCTATCGCATCAGCGAGCCCGAGAAGGCCGCCTCCATGCTCAACTTCACCCTGAAGGCCGATGGCAAGACCTACGAGTCCGACGATCCGGAGAAGCTGCCGCAGCGCATCCTCGGCACGGTCGAGGTGCTGGCCCAGCAGGCGGTGAAGGAACTGACCCTGAAGGAAGCGTTGCGCGCCTCCGACCGCATCGCTGAGCTGATTGCTGCGGGACTGCGCGGCCGCGCCGACATTGTCTCCCTCGGGCTGGAAATCCTCGGCGTGTCGATCCGCGGCATCAAGCCGACGCCGGATACCGCAAAAGCCCTCGAAGCGGAGGCGCGGGAGGCGATCCTCAAGAACGCTGACGAGGCGATCTTCGCCCGGCGCAATTTTGCCGTCGAGCAGGAACGCGCCATCCGCGAGAGCGAGCTCGACACCGAAATCGCCGTCGAGCAGAAGAAGCGCG
>WNGQ01003520.1_pt1 | contig 15730 bp, 14 predicted proteins | sample 5407661 | NCBI WGS metagenome assembly WNGQ01 (sample SAMN13153382, study PRJNA577476) | soil metagenome | isolation source: 60 cm soil or saprolite under Garry oak tree replicate 2 | place: USA:California | collected 2016-06-15 | reverse complement strand
CCAGCAACGTCGGCCTCGGCCTGCTGAACACCAGCGCCGCCTTCCAGCACATCGACTACCGCGCGCTGCTGCGCCGCTGGCTTGCCGCGATGCCGCCCGAGTGGGGCCTGCTGGAGGAGAACAGGACCGCGCCGATCCGCGGCGCCGCGCTGCCGATGGGATTCAACCGGGTCCCGCACTACACCAGGGGCCTGCTGCTGGCCGGTGACGCGGGCGGGATGATCAACCCGTTCAACGGCGAGGGCATCGCGTATGCGCTGGAGTCCGGCGAGATCGCCGCGCGGGTGATCGCCCAGGCGCTCGCCCGGCCGACCGCCGCGGGCATGGAGAGCGTGCTGCATGGCTATCCGGCCGCGCTGAAGGACGCTTACGGCGGGTACTACACGCTGGCCCGCACGTTCGTGCAGGCGATCGGCCACCCGGCGTTCATGAAGTTCGCGACCAGGCACGGCGTGAAGCGCCCGGCCGTGATGCGGTTCACCATGAAGCTGCTGGGAAACCTGACCGAAACCCGCGGCGGCGACGCGGTTGATCGGCTGATCAACGCAGTGTCTAAGATGACGCCGGCGGCCTAGCCGCGCGGAGACCATGCTGCCGGAGATGACGCTGCCGGAGACGACGCTCCCCGCAGCCGCCCGAAGGGGGTGATGAGAGGCGATGAGCTTGTACGTCCCGATCCTGGTGCTCGCGGCGCTAGCCGCCGTCTTCGCCGTCTTCTCGCTGGTGATGGGATCGCTCGCCGGGCCCAAGCGGTGGAACCGGGCAAAGCTAGAGGCATACGAGTGCGGCATCGAGCCGACCAGGCAGCCCAGCGGCATCAGGTTCCCGGTCAAGTACTACCTGACGGCGATGCTCTTCATCGTCTTCGACATCGAGATCATCTTCCTGTACCCGTGGGCGGTCGCGTTCGACCGGCTCGGCGTGTTCGGGCTGGTCGAGATGGTGACCTTCATCGCCGCGGTTCTGGTCGCGTATGCCTACGTCTGGCGGCGCGGCGGTCTGGAGTGGGACTAGCCATGGGCCTGGAAGAGAAGCTGCCGAGCGGGATCCTGCTCAGCACGGTCGAGAAGGTGGCCGGTTACGCGCGCAAGAGCTCGGTCTGGCCGGCCACCTTCGGGCTCGCCTGCTGCGCGATCGAGCTGTTTTCGGCCGGCGGGCCGCGGCATGACCTGGCCAGGTTCGGCATGGAGCGGGCATCGAACACGCCCAGGCAGGCCGACCTGATGATCGTGGCGGGCCGGGTGAGCCAGAAGATGGCGCCGGTGCTCCGCCAGATCTATGACCAGATGGCCGAGCCGAAGTGGGTCATCTCGATGGGCGTCTGCGCGTCAAGCGGCGGCATGTTCAACAACTACGCGATCGTCCAGGGCGTGGATCACGTCGTCCCGGTGGACATCTACCTGCCAGGCTGCCCGCCCCGGCCCGAGATGCTGCTCGACTCCATCCTCAAGCTGCACGACAAGATCCAGAACATGAAGCTCGGGGTGAACCGGCAGAAAGAGATCACCGAGCTGGAGCAGGCGCGGCTGAGGCGGCTGCCGCTGGTGCCCGGCCTGAGCGGCGCGGTACCCGGGACCACGGGGGCAGGAACCACGGGTTCAGGAATCGCGGGGACAGGCCAGTGACCGAGACGAACCAGCCGGGCCGGCCCGGCGAGGCGGCCGGCAGCGCGCCCGACCCTGCGGAGGTCGCGGGCCGGGAACGGCTGTCGGAGCACGTCGTGCGGACCGGCATGTTCGGTGTCCAGGACACCCCCGACACCTCCGGGTACGGCGGGCTCAAGGTCCGGCAGCCACCGCCGCTGTCCAGCCCGAGGCCCTACGGCTCGTACTTCGACGGCATCGCCGACGCGCTCGGCAGCTCGCTGGAGCAATCGGGATCGAGTTTCGGCGACGCGGTGGAGCGAGTGGTCGCCGACCGCGGCGAGCTGACGTTCCACATCCGCCGCGAGCGACTGCCCGCGGTGGCGGGTCGGCTGCGGGACGATCCCGCGCTCGCGTTCGAGCTGTGCACCGGGGTCTCCGGCGTGCACTACCCGGTCGACGAGGGCCGCGAGCTGCACGCCGTCTACCACCTGGTGTCGATCACCCACAACCGGCGGCTGCGGCTCGAGGTGTCGGCGCCCGACAGCGACCCGCACGTCCCATCGCTGGTCGACGTCTACCCGACCTGCGACTGGCATGAGCGGGAGACCTGGGACTTCTTCGGGATCATCTTCGACGGGCACCCGGCACTGACCAGGATCGAGATGCCGGACGACTGGAAGGGCCACCCGCAGCGGAAGGACTACCCGCTGGGCGGCATCCCGGTCGAGTACCGGGGCGCCACCGTGCCGCCGCCGGACGAGAGGAGGGGTTACGAATGACCGCCCGGGCCGGCCGGACCGCCGCCGCGGAGAGCGAGGCCGAGGGCCGCGTCTACTACGTCGACGGGGAGGACTGGGACGAGATCGTCGCGGCCGCTGGCGAGGGGGAGCGGTCCGGCGAGGAGCGCATGGTCGTCAACATGGGCCCGCAGCATCCGTCCACGCACGGGGTGCTACGGCTGATCCTCACGCTGGACGGGGAGACCGTAACCGAGCTGCGGCCGGTCATCGGCTATCTGCACACCGGCATCGAGAAGAACATGGAGTTCCGCACCTGGACTCAGGGCGTGACGTTCTGCACCAGGGCGGACTACCTGATGCCGATATTCAATGAGACCTCCTACTGCCTGGCGGTGGAGCGGCTGCTCGGCATCGAGGACCGCATCCCCGACCGGGCGACCGTGATCCGGGTGCTGATGATGGAGCTGAACCGGGTGGCCTCGCACCTCACCGGGATCGGCCCGTTCGGCCTGGAACTCGGCGCCACCACTGTGTTCCTGTACGGGATGCGGGAGCGGGAGAAGGTGCTCGACCTGTTCGAGCTGATCACCGGCTTGCGGATGAACCACGGCTACATCCGGCCCGGCGGGGTGTCGCAGGACCTGCCGTCCGGCGCGCTGGAGAAGATCCGGGAGTTCCTCGGCGTGATGCCCAGGCAGCTCGGCGAGATTCGCGCGCTCTTTGACGCCAGCCCGGCCTTCCTGGCCAGGACCAAGAACATCGCGTACCTGGACCTGACCGGCTGCATGGCGCTCGGCGTCACCGGCCCGATGCTCCGCACCGCCGGGCTGCCCTGGGACCTGCGCAAGAGCCAGCCTTACTGCGGCTACGAGACGTACGAGTTCGACGTGCCGGTGCGGGACACGTGTGACGCGTACGGCAGGTACCTGGTCCGGATGGACGAGATGGACCAGTCCCTGCGGATCATCGAGCAATGCGTGGACCGGCTGGCCGGCCGCAGGCCAGCCGATGACCGGGTCATGATCGCGGACGCTAAGCTCGGCTGGCCCGCCAAGCTGGCCCTCGGCCCGGACGGGCTGGGCAACTCGCCCGACCACATCAAGCACATCATGAGCCAGTCCATGGAGGCGCTCATCCACCACTTCAGGCTGGTGACCGAGGGCTTCCGGGTGCCGGCCGGCCAGGCGTACGTGGCGGTGGAGTCGCCGCGCGGCGAGCTTGGCTGCCACGTGGTCAGCGACGGCGGCACGCGCCCGTACCGGGTGCACATGCGAGATCCGTCATTCACCAACCTGCAGGCGCTGTCTGCGATGGCCGAGGGCGGGATGGTCGCCGACATCATCGCGGCCGTCGCCAGCATCGATCCGGTGATCGGAGGGGTGGACAGGTAAATGGGGCCACTTGACGAGCTCCGGTCCAGGCTGGGCGCGGATGCCGCCGAGATCGTCGGCCGTTACCCGAAGCCGCGATCCGCGCTGATGCCGCTGCTGCACCTGGTGCAGGCCGAGCAGGGATACATCACCGGGGACGGCATCACATTCTGCGCCGAGCGGCTCGGGCTGGCCGAGGCGGAGGTCACCGCGGTGGTCTCCTTTTACACCATGTTCAAGCGCCAGCCAGTCGGCGAGTACCACGTCGGTGTCTGCACCAACTCGCTGTGCGCGGTGCTGGGCGGCGACGCCATCTTCGCCGGCCTGCAGGAGCACCTCGGTGTCGGAAACGACGAGACGACGCAGGACGGCAAGGTCAGCCTGGAGCACCTGGAGTGCAACGCGGCCTGCGACTACGCGCCCGTTGTGATGGTGAACTGGGAGTTCTTCGACGACGTCACCCCGCGGTCGGCCAGGGACCTGGTCGACGGGCTGCGCGCGGGCGCCGATGTCGTGCCGACTCGCGGCGCGCCGCGGCTGTGCACCTGGAAGCAGGCGTCGCGGATCCTGGCCGGCTTCCCCGATGGCCAGGCGACCGGCGGCCACACCGCGGGTGACGCCAGCCTGGCCGGCCTGCGCAAGGCCAGGGAGCAGGGCTGGACGCCGGAGCCTGGCGATCCGGGCAACCCGAGAAGTGGGGTGCGGCAATGACCGCGGATGTGCCGGATGCGACGGCAGGCTCGCCGGCCCGGGCAGACGGCAAAGGGGCTCCGGGGGCCGGAGCTCCCCGGACTGGGGGCCCGGGGGCCGTCCCCCGGGCCAATACCGTGCTGACGCCCGAGCTCACCGCGCACTGGGACGAGCCCGACTCGTTTACGCTAGCGGCCTACCAGCGCAACCGCGGTTATCAGGCGCTGCGCAAGGCCCTGGCCATGGCACCGGAGGAGGTCATCCAGACCCTCAAGGACTCGGTGCTGCGCGGCCGCGGCGGGGCCGGCTTTCCCACCGGGGTGAAGTGGGGCTTCATCCCTTATGGCGATGGCAAGCCGCACTACCTGGTGGTGAACGCCGACGAGTCGGAGCCGGGTGCCTGCAAGGACATGCCGACGCTGCTGGCCAACCCGCAGGCGCTGATTGAGGGCATCGTGATCGCCGCCTATGCGATCCGGGCGAACCGGGCCTTCATCTACGTCCGCGGCGAGGTCCTGCACGTGATCCGCAGGCTGCAGCACGCCGTGGCCGAGGCCCGCGACGCCGGCTTCCTCGGCCGTGACATCCTGGGCTCGGGCTTCGACCTGGAGGTCGTGGTCCACGCCGGCGCGGGCGCCTACATCTGCGGCGAGGAGACGGCGCTGCTTGACTCGCTGGAGGGATACCGCGGCCAGCCCCGGCTGAAGCCGCCGTTCCCCGCGATAGCGGGCCTGTACGCCTGCCCAACGGTCGTCAACAACGTCGAGTCGATCGCCACCGTGCCCTGGATCCTGCTCAACGGCGCGGAGGACTTCACGTCGCTCGGGACGGAGAAGTCCAAGGGGTTCGGGATTTTCTCGCTCTCGGGGCACGTCACGACGCCCGGCCAGTACGAGGCGCCGCTCGGCACGACCCTGCGTGAGCTGCTCGGCCTGGCGGGCGGCATCCGCGCCGGGCACCGGCTGAAGTTCTGGACGCCGGGCGGGTCATCGACGCCGCTGTTCACCGACGAGCACCTGGACGTGCCGCTGGATTACGAGTCGGTGGCCGCCGCCGGGTCGATGCTCGGCACCCGGTCGATCCAGATCTTCGACGAGACCACCTGCGCGGTCCGGGTCGTGCTGCGGTGGGTCGAGTTCTACCAGCACGAGTCGTGCGGAAAGTGCACGCCGTGCCGGGAGGGCAGCTACTGGGTCGTGCAGCTGCTGGACCAGCTGGAGCGCGGCGAGGGCAGCGAGGCCGACCTGGAGAAGCTGCTGGACATCTGCCAGAACATCACCGGCCGGTCGTTCTGCGCCCTGGGCGACTCGATCGAGGCACCGGTGAAGTCGTCGATCACGTACTTCCGGGATGAGTACATCGAGCACCAGCGGCGGGGCGGCTGCCCGTTCGACCCGGCGGCTTCTACCTTGTTTGCGATGGAGTCAGCCCGATGACAGTTTCTTCGGCCACGGGGCAGCCGAGCCAGCGCGGCGAGGTCGCTCGCCCGGCCGATGGCGTGACGGTCACCATCGACGGATTCGAGATCACGGTGCCCAAGGGGACCCTGGTGATCCGCGCCGCCGAGCAGCTCGGCATCGAGATACCACGGTTCTGCGACCACCCGCTGCTGGAGCCCGTCGGCGCCTGCCGGCAGTGCCTGGTGCACATCGATGGCCAGCCTAAGCCTCCGGCATCCTGCACCACGACCTGCACCGATGGCATGGTGGTGCGCACCCAGCTCACCTCCGGTGTCGCCGCGAAGGCGCAGCGCGGCATCATGGAGCTGCTGCTGGTCAACCACCCGCTCGACTGCCCGATGTGTGACAAGGGCGGCGAGTGCCCGCTGCAGAACCAGGCCATGTCCGCCGGCCAGGGCGAGACGAGGTTCAGCGGCACCAAGCGCACCTTCGCCAAGCCGGTGCCGCTCTCGTCCCAGGTGCTGCTGGACCGGGAGCGGTGCGTGCAGTGCGCGCGCTGCACCCGGTTCGCCGAGGAGATCGCCGGCGATCCGCTGATCGAGCTGTTCGAACGGGGCCCGCAAGAGCAGGTCGGGACCGCCGACGGCGCCCCGTTCGACTCCTACTTCTCCGGCAACACCGTGCAGGTCTGCCCGGTCGGGGCGCTCACCAGCACGTCGTACCGGTTCCGGGCCCGCCCGTTCGACCTGGTCTCGACGCCGAGCGTGTGCGAGCACTGCGCCTCCGGCTGCCGGCAGCGCACCGATCATCGCCGGGGCGCGGTCACCCGGCGGCTGGCAGGCAACGACCCTCAGGTGAACGAGGAGTGGAACTGCGACAAGGGCCGGTGGGCATTTACCTATGCCACGCAGCCCGACCGGCTGGTATCGCCACTGGTGCGCGACGAAGCCGGCGTGCTCGTTCCGGCCTCCTGGCCGGAGGCGATCGAGTCCGCCGCCCGCGGCCTGGCCGCGGCACGCGGCAGGGCCGGGGTGCTGACCGGCGGGCGGCTCACCCTTGAGGACTCCTACGCCTACGCCAAATTCGCCCGGCTTGCGCTGGGCGGCAACGACATCGACATGCGAGCCCGCCCGCACTCCGCCGAGGAAGCGCAGTTCCTGGCCGGCCACGTGGCGGGCCGCGGCATCAGCGTGAGCTACGCGGACCTGGAGCGGGCTCCGGCGGTGCTGCTGGCCGGGTTCGAGCCGGAGGATGAGTCACCCATCGTCTTCCTCCGGCTGCGCAAGGCGGTGCGCAGACGCGGGCTTGCTGTCTACTCGCTCGCCGCGCTGGCCAGTCCCGGTCTCGGCAGGCTCTCCGGCGTCCTGCTGCCGACCGTGCCCGGCGCCGAAGCCGAGGCGCTGACCGCCCTGGCAGCAGGCCCCGGTGCGGTTTCCGGCGCTGCTGGTTCCGGCGGTGCGGTTTCCGGCGGTGCGGTTGCCGGCGGTGCCGGCGCTGGCAGTGCTGGTTCCGGTGGTGCTGTTTCCGGCGACGCCGATGCTGGCCGTACAGGGTCCGCCCGCGACGCGGCCAGCGCGCTGCACAGCGAAGGCGCGATCATCCTGGCCGGCGAGCGGCTGGCCGAGGTGCCCGGCGCGCTGTCTGCCGCGGCGCGGCTGGCCGAGGTCACCGGCGCGCGGCTGGCCTGGATTCCGCGCCGGGCGGGCGAGCGCGGCGCGATCGAGGCCGGAGTACTGCCCGGCCTGCTCCCTGGCGGCCGCCCCGTCACCGACCCGGCCGGGCGCGCCGAGGTCGCCAGGGCCTGGGGGGTTGCCTCGCTGCCCGGCGAACCTGGTCTTGACACCTCGCAGATCCTCGCCGCCGCTGCGGCCGGCGACATCGATGCCCTGCTCATCGCGGGCGTCGACCCAGCTGACCTGCCCGATCCGGCGGCGGCGCTCGCGGCCATGGAGGCCACGCCGTTCATTGTCAGCCTGGAGCTCAGGGCCAGCGCGGTCACCGATCGCGCGGATGTAGTGCTGCCGGTGGCGGCGGTCGCCGAGAAGGCCGGGACCTTCGTGAACTGGGAAGGCAGGCCAGGCTCGTTCAGCGCGGCACTCCAGGTTCCGGCCGTCGAGACCGATCTGGAGGTGCTTGGCGAGATTGCCGACGAGATGGACGTCCACCTCGGACTGCCGTCCGCGGCCTCGGCCCGCGCCGAGCTCGCCGCGCTCGCGCCAGCTATCGCCGCCGCGGCCACCTCGCGGGCGGCCGCCCCAGCGCGGCTGGCGGCGGCCGAGGGCAGGCCGGCGGTACCGCAGGCCGCCGTGACCGGGCAGCTCGGTCAGCTGGGCCGGGCCCACCCTGGCCCCGGCTCGGCAATGCTCGCCACCTGGCATCAGCTGCTTGACGCCGGGCGGCTGCAGGACGGCGAGCCGAACCTGGCCGGAACGGCCCGCGTGGCCGTCGCCAGGATGTCCGCAGTGACCGCGGCGGAAGTTGGCGTCGGCGACGGCGGTAAGGTCACTGTGGCCACCGAGCGCGGGGCCATCACCGTGGCCGCCGAGATCGCGGACATGCCGGACCGGGTCGTCTGGCTGCCTGCCAACTCGGCGGGTTGCGCGGTCCGCGCCGGGCTCGGCGCGGGTCACGGAAGCCTGGTCACCATGAGGAGCGCGGAATGACAGCCCTGGCCGTCGCGATGCCGCCGCGAGCCGTCGCCGCGGCTGATCCGACGCTGTCCGACTTCGGGCACGACATCTGGTGGCTGATCGCGGTGAAGGTGCTGGCGATCTTCCTGTTCCTGCTGCTCGGCACGCTCTTCATGATCTGGGCCGAGCGCCGGGTGATCGGGCGGATGCAGCAGCGCCCCGGGCCGAACCGGGCCGGGAAGTTCGGCCTGCTGCAATCCCTGATGGACGGCATCAAGCTGCCGCTCAAGGAGGACATCATCCCCCGCGGCGTGGACAAGATCCTTTTTGTGATCGCGCCCGCCTTGTCCGCGATCCCGGCGTTCATCAGCTTCGCGATCATCCCGTTCGGGCCCACCGTCTCGATCGCGGGGGTGCGGACCCCGCTGCAGCTCGCCGACCTGCCGGTGGCCGTGCTGCTCGTGCTCGCGATGAGCTCCATGGCCGTGTACGGGATCGTGCTGGCCGGCTGGTCCTCGTCCTCGCCATACGCGCTGCTCGGCGGTCTCCGCTCGTCGGCGCAGGTGATCAGCTACGAGATCGCGATGGGACTGTCCTTCGTCCCGGTTTTCCTCTATTCCGGATCGCTGTCCACCACCGCGATCGTCGCCGCGCAGGCGCACGGCGCCGAGTTCCACTGGTTCGGCGCCGGGCTGCACTACCCGTCCTGGTTCGCGGTGCTGTTGCTGCCGTCGTTCGTGATCTACCTGATCACGATGGTCGGCGAGACCAACCGGCTCCCCTTTGACCTGCCCGAGGGCGAGGGCGAGCTGGTCGCCGGCTACCACACCGAGTACTCCTCGCTGAAGTTCGCGCTGTTCTACCTCGCCGAGTACGTCAACATGATCACGGTGTCCGGCCTGGCCACCACGCTGTTCCTCGGCGGCTGGCGGGCGCCGTGGCCGATCTCCGTATGGCCGGGCGCCAACACGGGCTGGTGGCCGCTGCTCTGGTTCCTGGCCAAGATCACGATCTTCATGTTCGTGTTCATCTGGCTCCGCGGCTCGCTGCCCAGGATCCGCTACGACCAGCTGATGAGGCTGGGCTGGAAGGTCCTCATCCCCGGCGCGCTCGCGTGGACCCTGATGATCGCGACCATCCGGGTGTGGCGCCGCCAGGGCGGCAGCACCGGCCTCTACATCGTGGCCGGCCTCATCGTCGCGGCGCTGATGCTGCTCGCGTGGGCCTGGGACGCGACCGAGGCCGGCCGCGCCCGGCGGGCCGCCGAGGCCGACGCCGCCGAGGCCGACGCCCGGGCGTTCCCGATCCCGCCGCTGGACTTGCCGCACTATCACGGGGCCGGCGTGTTCGCAGAGAGAGCCGCGGCAGTTCCCCCCGCAGCCGCCGACAGCAGAGGGAAGGAGGTCACCGGTGCCTGACTTCCTCAACCCGATCAAGGGTTTCGGCGTGACCTTCCGGCAGATGTTCCGGAAGGTCGACACCGTGCAGTACCCGGAGGAGATGAAGCCGACCGCTCCCCGGTTCCACGGCCGGCACCAGCTGAACCGCTGGCCCGACGGCCTCGAGAAGTGCATCGGGTGCGAGCTGTGCGCCTGGGCCTGCCCGGCCGATGCCATCTTCGTGGAGGGCGCCGACAACACCGAGGACGGGCGGTACTCTCCCGGCGAGCGGTACGGCCGCGTCTACCAGATCAACTACCTGCGCTGCATCCTGTGCGGGCTCTGCGTGGAGGCGTGCCCCACCCGCGCGCTGACCATGACCAATGACTACGAGCTCGCCGACGACAACAGGGAAAGCCTGATCTGGACCAAGGAACAGCTTGTCGCGCCGCTGCAGCCGGGCATGGAGGCCCCGCCGCACCCGATGCGCTTGGGTGACACAGAACGCGATTATTACCTGCTGGGTTCCGCTGGAGTCGTCGGTGCCAGCGAGCCGGCTGACGATGGCCAGGCCGGGGCCGCCGGGGCAGGCCGATGAACCACGGCATGGCGCTCGCCTCCGGCGTGGCCGACCCGGACCTGCCTCCTGACCAGCCGCCTGACCAGAACGGAGCGGGCCGGTGAATCATCCCGTGCTGCTGGCCGCCGGGGCCGCCGCGACCACCCAGGCTATCGCGTTCTGGGTGCTAGCCATCGTCGCCGTCGCCGCGGCCCTGGGCATGGTGCTGGCCAGGCGGGCGGTGCACTGCGCGGTGCTGCTCGCGCTGGTGATGCTGACCCTGGCCGTGCTGTATGCCATGCAGGGCGCGCCGTTCCTCGCCTTCGTACAGGTGATCGTCTATACCGGCGCCGTGCTGATGCTCTTCCTGTTCGTGCTCATGATCGTCGGCGTGACCTCGGCGGACTCGGTGGTGGAGACGATCAGGGGCCAGCGGCTGGCGGCCGGCGTCGCCGGGATCGGGCTGCTCGTGCTGCTGAGCCTGATCGTCGGGCAGGCCGCGATCGGCCCGGCCGCCACGACGGGCCCGAATTTCGGGTCATCGAACGTGGGCGGCATCGCCGCCCTGATCTTCACCCGGTACGTGTTCCCCTTCGAAGTCACAAGTGCCCTGCTGATCACCGCGGCGCTCGGTGCGATGGTGCTCGCGCACCGGGAGCGGACCAGCCCGCGGCCGACTCAGCGCGACCTGTCCATCCGCAGGATTTCCGGCGGGCGGCCGGCGCCGCTGCCGGGACCAGGCACCTACGCGCGGCACAATGCCGTCGACATGCCTGCCCTGCTGCCCGACGGCAGCCCGGCCAGGCTTTCGGTCAGCCCGGTGCTGGCAGGCCGGGACGAGTCAGACGCGGTGCTGGCGGGCCGGGCTGAGGCAGGCACGCTGCTGCCGGGCCGGGCCGAGTCGGGCGCGGCGCTGGCCGGCCGCGCGGAATCAGGCCAGGCCATCGCCGGGGCAGGCAAGGCCGCGCGCGAAGAGGCCGCGGCACCCGCCGGGGACCAGGCACAGCCGCCGGGCAGCGAGTCAGCGGATGCCAGCGACGAGGAGGAACGGTGGTAAGCCCCGCCCACTATGTGGCGCTGTCTGTGATCCTTTTCGTGATCGGCGCCGTGGGCGTGCTGGTCCGGCGCAACGCCATCGTCATCTTCATGTGCGTCGAGCTGATGCTGAACGCGGTCAACCTTGCCTTCGTCGCCTTCGCCCGGATGCACGGGAACCTCGACGGCCAGGTCATCGCGTTCTTCGTCATGGTGGTCGCCGCCGCGGAGGTCGTCGTCGGCCTGGCGATCCTGACGTCGATCTTCCGTACCCGCAGGTCAGCGTCCGTGGACGACGCGAGCCTGCTGAAATATTGACCCGGGGGCTCCGGGCCATCGGGGTCCGCGGGCTTCCCCCGGGGGGCGCTTTGTCCCCCGGGCCAGCATTGCAGAGGGGCTAGTCAGTGACAGGCTCAGTTGCGGGCGGGCACGCGCCGTCGGCGGCGGTGATGACGGCCCTGCAGGCGGTCGGCATCCAGCGCGCGGCGTGGCTGCTGCTGGCGTTCCCGCTGGCGGGCGCGGCGATCCTGCTGGTCGGCGGCAAGCGCACGAACTCCTGGGGCCACCTGATAGGCGTCGCCATGCCGGTCCTGGCGTTCTGCTACGGCGTGGCCGCCTTCATCGCCATGCTCGGCTACCCGGCCAGCCAGCGGGCCCGCGACATGACCCTGTTCACCTGGATCAACGTCGCCCGGTTCCACGTGACCATCGGGCTGCTGCTGGATCCGCTGTCGATCAGCTTCGTGCTGCTGATCACCGGCGTCGGCTCGCTGATTCACATCTTCGCGGTCGGCTACATGTCGCACGACCCGGAGCGCCGGCGGTTCTTCGGCTACATGAACCTGTTCCTTGCCGCGATGCTGCTGCTCGTGCTGGCCGACAACTACCTCGCCCTGTACGCAGGCTGGGAGGGCGTCGGCCTCGCCTCGTACCTGCTGATCGGGTTCTGGCAGTACAAGCCCACGGCCGCCACGGCGGCCAAGAAGGCCTTCATCGCCAACCGGGTCGGCGACGCCGGGCTGTCCCTGGCGATCATGCTGATGTTCGCCACATTCGGCTCAGTGACCTTCTTGGGCGTCTTTCCCGCGGCCGGGGGGGCCAGTCATACCGTGCAGACGGCACTCGGGCTGCTGCTGCTGCTCGGGGCCTGCGGCAAGTCCGCGCAGCTTCCGCTGCAGTCCTGGCTGCTCGACGCGATGGAGGGCCCGACCCCGGTGTCGGCGCTGATCCACGCGGCGACCATGGTCACCGCCGGCGTCTACCTGATCGTCCGATCGAACCCGATCTTCAATCTCTCCCCCGACGCCCGCCTCGCTGTCACCGTCGTCGGCGCCGCAACCCTGCTATTCGGGGCAATCATCGGCTGCGCGAAGGACGACATCAAGAAGGCGCTGGCCGGCTCAACAATGAGCCAGATCGGCTACATGACGCTGGCGGCCGGACTCGGCCCAGCCGGGTATGCATTCGCGATCGCGCATCTGCTCGCGCACGGCTTCTTCAAGGCCGGCCTCTTCCTCGGGGCCGGCTCGGTTAAGCACGAGATGAACGACGAGGTGGACATGCGCCGCTTGGGCGGCCTGGCCAAGATCATGCCGATCACGTTCGTCACCTTCCTGTTCGGCTATCTCGCGATCATCGGCGTGCCACCCTTCTCCGGCTTCTTCAGCAAGGACCCGATCATCGAGGCTGCCTTCGACAAAGGCGGTACCTCGGGCGCGATACTCGGCAGCGCGGCGCTGCTCGGCGCGGGGATCACCGCGTTCTACATGACACGGGTCATGTTCATGACCTTCGCCGGAGAGCGCAGGTGGGAAGAGAACGCGCATCCGCACGAGGCGCCGTCCGTGATGACCTGGCCGATGATCGTGCTCGCGGTCGGCTCGCTCGGCGCCGGAGGGTTCCTGATCCTGGACAACAGGCTCGTGACCTTCCTGGCCCCGGTAGTCGGCACGCCACCGGCATCGCACGGGATATTTACCGCGCCCGGGATCGCTTCGCTCGCGCTGGTGGTGGTCGGGGCGGCCATCGCGTGGGCCATGTACGGGCGCCGGGAGGTTCCCGTCCGCGCGCCCGCCGGGCGGTTCGCTACCGTAGCGGCGCGCAAGGACCTGTACGGCGACGCGATCAACGAGTCCGTCCTGATGCGGCCCGGCCAATGGCTGACCAGGCTCTCGGTGTACTTCGACAACCGCGGCGTGGACGGGCTCGTCAACACGCTGGCCGCCACCATGGGCGGCACCTCGGGCAGGCTGCGCAGGCTGCAAACCGGATTCGTGCGCTCCTATGCCGCTGCGATGTTCCTCGGCGCGGTGCTGCTCGTCGGCGCGCTCCTGCTGGTGAAGATCTAGACCTGGTGAGGCTGCGGATCCCATGAGCTCATTTCCCTGGCTGACCGTGGCCGGCGCGATTCCGCTGGCCGGCGCGGTACTAGTGGCCGCCGTGCCGGGCACCACGACGGCCGGCGCGGCCGCCCAATCCGCGCGTGACAACCTCGTCAAGCGGCTGGCGCTGGTGTTCTCTCTGGCCACGCTCGCGGTCACGATCGCGATGGCGTTGCGCTTCGCGCCGAACGGTCCCGATTTCCAGTTCAACCAGACCGTCCGGTGGATACCGCAGTTCGGCGTGCACTACGCGGTCGGCGTGGACGGCATCGCGCTGGTGCTGATCGTGATGACCGCGGTGCTCGTGCCGGTGGTCGTGCTGGCGTCGTGGAATGCCGTCGGCGCCGACGCCGGCGCCAGCCCCGGCCCGGCCGGGGAGCCGCCACGGGATGCCGGGGCCGGGCCTCCCCGGCACAGCGTGAAGACCTACTTCGCGCTGATGCTGGTTCTCGAGACCATGATGATCGGCGCCTTCGCCGCGACCGACGTGTTCCTGTTCTACGTCTTCTTCGAGGCCATGCTGGTCCCGATGTACTTCATGATCGGGAGCTATGGGGTCGGACAGCGCCAGTACGCGGCGGTCAAGTTCCTGCTGTACAGCCTGCTGGGCGGGTTGCTGATGCTGGTCGCGGTGATCGCACTGTACGTGTACTCGGTGCGGGGCGGGCACCCCGGCACGTTCTTGTTCGGCCAGCTGATGCAGGTCAGGCTCAGCCCGACGGTGCAGAAGTGGCTGTTCCTCGGCTTCTTCGTGGCGTTCGCGATCAAGGCGCCGCTGTGGCCGTTCCACACCTGGCTGCCGGACGCGGCCGCCTCCGCGCAGCCCGGCGACGCGGTGCTGATGATCGGCGTGATGGACAAGGTCGGCACCTTCGGCATGATCCGCTACTGCCTGGAGCTCTTCCCGTCCGCATCGCACTACTTCACGCCGCTCGTCATCACGCTCGCGGTGATCGGGGTCCTGTACCCCGCGATCGTCGCCATCGGCCAGGCGGACCTGAAGCGGCTGATCGCCTACGTCTCGGTGTCCGGCATGGGGCTGATCACGCTGGGCATCTTCGCGATGACGAGCCAGGGCCAGGCGGGCGCGACGTTGCAGATGGTCAACCACGGCTTCCTGGTCGGCGCGCTGTTCCTGATCACCGGATTCATGATCGCGCGCCGGCGGTCGCAGCTGATCGCCGACTACGGCGGCGTGCAGAAGGTCGCGCCGGTACTCGCCGGGCTGTTCCTGATCGCCGGCCTGGCCGGCCTCGCGCTGCCTGGCCTGTCCACGTTCGTCAGCGAGTTCCTCGTCCTGGTGGGCACGTTCACCAGGTACGAGGTGCCCGCCATCCTGGCCACCGCGGGGATCATCCTCGCGGCGGTCTACATCCTGTGGATGTACCAGCGCACGATGACCGGGCCGGCCGGTGACAAGGTGGCCGGCATGCCGGATCTGCGAGCCCGCGAACTGTGGGCGGTCGGGCCGCTGATCGCGCTGATCATCGTGCTCGGCATCTATCCGAAGCCGGTTATCGACGTGATCAACCCGGCGGTGCGCCACACCCTCGTCCAGGTGCATTCCGCCGATCCGGTCCCGCCGCACCCGGCCAGCGCGCTGCACCAGAAGGGAGGCGCCCGGTGACCGGGATCCTCGCCGCGGCCGGCCCGCCGATCGGCGCGCCGCATATCGAGTACTTCCAGCTCTCGCCGATGCTGCTGGTCTTCGGACTGGCCGTGGCCGGGGTGCTGGTCGAGGCATTCGCGCCGCGGCCGCTGCGGCGCGGCATTCACCTGGTGCTGACGCTCGGCGGCCTGGCCGCGGCGTTCGCGCTGACGATCGTGCTGGCCGCGTCGAAGTCCGTGTTCGGCCACGGCAGCCCGGGGCACGTCGCCGCGGTCGGGGCGGTCGGCGTCGACCGGCCGACGCTGTTCATCCAGGGCACGATCCTGGTTCTTGCCTTCATCAGCGTGCTGC
>WNGQ01008253.1_pt1 | contig 15731 bp, 20 predicted proteins | sample 5407661 | NCBI WGS metagenome assembly WNGQ01 (sample SAMN13153382, study PRJNA577476) | soil metagenome | isolation source: 60 cm soil or saprolite under Garry oak tree replicate 2 | place: USA:California | collected 2016-06-15 | reverse complement strand
TGCCGTTCCTCGGCTAGCCCAGCGAGCACGGGAAGGAACATCAACTCCTGGAGGTCAGGATGAGTACCATTAACGTGCCCTCAGCAACGAAGGCCGCGCAAGTCAGGCTCAATCGAGTTGGACTTTCACACTGTCGAGTCGTACTCGACAACCCGCCGCTCAACCTCATGGGTCCGGAATTCGTTCCGGAGATCCGAGAGATCGTCACGGCGCTCGAGAACGACGACCGAGTGAAGGTGGTGGTCTTCGAGAGCGCCGTCGACGGCTTCTTTCTGAATCACTCCGACTTCCTCGCGAAGTTCGAGGATCTGACCAGCATCCCGCAAGGTCCGACCGGCCTCGAGGCATGGCCCGACGTCCTGGTGCGCCTGACGCGCGCCCCGTTCGTTTCGATCGCGCTGATCCGGGGGCGGGCGACCGGAAATGGCAGTGAGCTCGCGCTCGCCTGCGACATGAGCTTCGCGAGCCGGGAGAAAGCGATCTTGTCGCAGTTTGAAGTGGGCGTGGGCCTCGTCGCCGGTGGCGGGCCCATGGCGCGATTGCCACGGGTCATGGGCCGGGGACGCGCCCTCGAAGTGCTCCTGAGCGCAGACGACATCCGAGGCGCCGATGCCGAGCTCCTCGGCTACGTGAACCGTGCGCTCCCGGATGCCGAGCTGGACTATTTCGTCGACGCACTCGCAACCCGCATCGCCTCGTTCGACAAGTGGGCGATCGCCAACACCAAGCGCCTCGTGAACGAAGCCAGCCTGCCGCCCGACGTCGAAATCAGAGCGGGCTGGGACGCCTGCATGGCCTCCGTCAAGCGACCAGCGGCGCAGGAAAGAATCAAAACCCTCCTGGCACAAGGGTTCCAGAAGCCTGGAGACTCAGAAAATCGGCTCGGATTCTACGTGGGACAGCTGGGCCTCAACGGCGAGCGCTGAAATCCGAACAGCCTATCCCACTTTCTAAAGGAAGCACACGACCATGGACTTGCTCACCATCGCGAAGAAAATCGCTGACCGCGTCGAGGCCGAGCCGCTCAAACAAAACGTACCGGATGCGATTAGGAGGCACAGCGCCGGGAATGCCCTTAGCCTCGATCACTGTCCCTGGCCGCACGTGAACAGGACCGCGGATGCCTGACGACACGGCCGGCACGGAACACCAAAGCCCGGCCACACCTGAATCCCGGCGTGAACCGACGATCTGGGATCCGGAGGTGGAACGGCTGGATGAGGCCGAGTGCTGGCGGCTCATCTCAGCGGGCGGTGTGGGCCGCCTCGCGTACTCCGGCCGGTCCGGCCTGGCCGTGCTCCCGGTCGGCTACCAGGTACAGGAAGGCGGCCTGCTGTCCGCATCGCGCTGGGCAGCCCGACCGACGAGGACCTTCGCACCGGGATAGAAGGTGCCGAATACAAGGTGGCGGTGGAGATCGACGACGTCGGCACGGACGCGCAAGACGGCTGGTTCGTCTTCATCCAGGGTGCCGCGCATCACCTGGACTCCGGCCACGATCACGCATCAACCGGGCCGCCGGGCGGGCAGCCATCGGCCGGCACGCAGGACAATTTCGTGCGCATCACGCCCACCTTCATCGCCGGCCGCCGCCTGCGCCGCCACTGACGTCCCGCCAGCACCGGCAATCCCTGCCAGCACTGCGGCCGGAACTCCATACCCAGCATCGGGCTGCTGGAGCCCCGTCCGCTTTCATGGAAGGCCCGCTCCACACCACGCGCCGCTGCCCGGATCTATGCGGGCTGGGCAAACCTCAGGCGCGGGCTGACCGCCAGATAAACGCTGGCCAGAATCCCCGCACACCGACGCGGGCGCGTCAGCCCTGCCGCGCCTTCTGGCGCGGATCCTTCTTGTTCACCACGAATGTCCGGCCGCGCCGCCGCACAACGATCGAGCCCGGGCGCACCTTTAGCCCCCGCAGCGAATTCCTCACCTTCATCATTTAACTCCTTCGCCTTCTCAGCACCTGTAACCACTTCCCCAGCCAGGTCATTCCGTCCAGCAAGGCGCGTCCAGGGACACTGAGGACTCGGCCCGCCGGAGGCCATGACCGCCCCATATTGCCCCGATCTGCGCCGCTCAATCGATGAGCATCGAGGCCGCCCCGGACGGCGGCTCGGCGCGCGTTCTCAAGGCTCCCATCATGGCGGCCAGATCTTCGGTGGATACGCCATGCAGGTGCAAGTTGGTTGCACATAGCGCCTCGATCGCGGGCAGCGGCGGAAGTGGCTGGACGGCCGCACCAGTTTGGGAAGCGCGGGGGCGTGGTACGGGCCGCACCTGCCAGCATGCGCCCGCGCCGCACACCAGCAAAGCCCCAGGACGGCGCCACGCCCAGGAGGACGGCAGCGGCGGTAGCAGGACGTAGAGCCGCACCCACTCCGGCCCGTCGGCGGCCGCTGGGAACAAAGTGGGAACCACGAGCGCTCGCCAGAATGGTCCACAGCTCTATTCCGCTTACTTGTGCGCGGGTTCACCTGCGGAAATATGAACCTGACCTGGTAGTGAGGATAGGTATGCATGGCTGGGGGTCAAGGGGTCGCGGGTTCAAATCCCGCCGTCCCGACGTTTTTTCGAACGCTTGTACCCCGAACTGGGAACGAATCCAGCCATGATCGTTCCCACCTGGCCCAGCGGGACGAGCAAAGCATCCAAGGCGGCGACTATGCAGTCCTGATGATCGCGTTGCCGCGATGGCGGGGATCCGGCGCCCGACACCACCCGGCGCACGGATCCTCGTCAACCGGCAGAACGGCAGCAGCGGCCTGGACCTAGGCGTTCAGCACGGACTGTGGGTCGGGCGGCTGGGACGAGTCCACGCCTGGCAGGCCCGGCGCCATCCGGGCCCGGCGGCCCTCGATCTCCAGGAACCCGGCCGCCGCCGCGATCAGCCAGTCCCGCATCAGCTCCTCGACGTCCAGCCCGCTGCGCAGCGCGGACAGGGCAGCTCGATGCCGAGATCCCGGCACGCCTGCACGGCCTCCGCCGGGCACAGCACACCGCCGCTGGTCAGCGTCCTCCCATGCCCACTCACTCGGCGAGCCTGCGGACCCGGGCCAGCGCCGTGCAGGACAGCGCAGCAACGGCGAGGTCAGGAGAGATGACAGCGGCAGCAAGGGAGGCGGCCATGCCGCCCGGCACTATCCGCCCGCCCAGCCCGCCACACCGCGAATCGCCCTCGCGCCAGGCGAATCACGCGCGCCCCGGCGCAGCCACCGAGCTGCAGGCGGCCTCCCCGGCCGCCGGGAGCCGCGGCGCCGTTCGCCTCCGCTCGCCGACAGGCCGCACCGGCGGCCCGGCCATTCCCGGTAGCCGAGTGCGGGGAACCGTAGACTGTTGTCTGTGACTGCGGCTCACGACTATGACGACCTGCACCACCTGGTGGACCGGCTCAGCCCGCGCCAGGCGGAGCGGCTGCGCGTACTTGTCGCCTCCGATCCCGAGTTCGCTCCCGCCGCAGAGCCAGAGGCTGAGGGAAAGCGGACGGGGCAGCGGCGCCTGTCGGTCATCGGGATCTGGGACTCTGGCCGCGGCGACTTGTCCGAACGGCACGACGAGATCATCCGCGGGCGGCTGAAGCACCCCGCATGACACTGCTCCTCGACACCGGGCCGCTCGTCGCGGCCATCGACCGCTCCGACAAGCACCATGCCCGCTGCGCTGCCCTACTGGAATCCGCCGAGGGCTCTCTGCTGGTCCCCACCACGGTCATCGTCGAAGTGTGCTGGCTGCTGGAAGAGCGACCCGACATCGAGTCGGCCTTCCTGACCTCGGTCGCCACAGGCGAGTTCGAGCACGTCACCATCACCGGTGCCGACCTGGCGCGCATGGCCGAACTCGTGCGCGCCTATGCCGATCTGCCACTCGGCGCGGTCGACGCGTCCGTCATCGCAGTCGCCGAGCGGCTCAAGCTGACCGACGTGGCCACCCTGGACCTGCGGCACTTCACCGTCGTCCGCCCCAAGCACACCGCCGCCCTGAACCTCCTGCCATAGACGCCGATCGCCCGCGGACCACCACATGGCATTAGACGGATCAACCTTTCACGCTCCGTCACGGGAGTTCAATGCGCTTGAGTCCCCGAGCCGCCGCTATGGGCGGGCCAGCGTGGATCTGACGGCGTCGTCCCCGGCGATACCGATCTGGGTGATCTGCGCGGGCACCCGCAGAGCAGCATGAGCTCTTCGGGACGCCAGGTTGGCCCACGGTTGGGTGGCCAGTCCGGGTGCACCGATCGGCCTGCGACACCCTGCGAGGTGATCACGCTGACGTGGGGCGGTACCTGAGGTAGACAGCACCGCTTGCAAACGGCTGCGTGTCCAGTAGTTCGAGATCCGAGCGGACACCGTTGGGGAGCGCTCGCTTGCCGCCTCCGACGACGATGGGAGCCAGGAACAGCTGCAGCTCGTCGACCAGCCCGGCCTTGATGGCCTGCCCGGCCAGGTCCGCACCCCCACTGTCATGTCGTGCTCGGTGGCCGACTTCAGTTGCCGGACCATGTCGGGATCGAAGTTCGGTTCGATCCGTGTCCTGGCGCCCGGCACCGCACCGTTGGCGCCCATTGTCTCCTCCAACCAGGCCTTGTCCTCACCGGCCGGCTCCCCGCGCCCGGGCGAGTCGTAGCTCCAGGGCCCACCGAACACCCAGTAGTGCAGGCGCTCGCCGCCGACCCCGAGCCCACAGCCAGGGCCATCGCCGGGCCCGGTGATGAAACCGTCCACCGAGATGGTGATCCCTGCAAGCACCTTGCCCATCGGCTCTCTCCTCTAGCATTCAGGCCGCCGGCAGCGGTGATCGATCAGACAGACGGCCGGCACGGGCCGAAATCATCGCTCGGGCGGCTTGACAGCAGCATGGACTGAGAGTGCTGACACGTTCACCCCGGGCCGCCTCGACCCTCCTGCCCCGGAGGCCATGGACCTGGCCAGCCGATGATTCCCAGGGCACCGTTAGAGAAGCTGGAGCTCCCAGGTATTCGCGGGCAGGAGGTGTCATTGACAAGGCAGCGATCGGCGGGAAATCCGCTGATAGCGGTGCAGGCGTTGCCGTGGGAGAAAGCCCAAAAGAGTTCTCCTCGAGCGGCCTTCTTGTCGGTCCACCATTTGGGACGTGCGCTGATTCCCAAAGTCATCGCTCCGCCCGCCGCGGACCCCTGAGACTGCGGGCGTCAAACCGTCGGCTGCGTTTATCACCGCAGGACTTCACGCTTGGTCACGAAGGCTCAACCTGACCGCGTACCCGGAGGCCTTCGTTCGGTACGGACATCAGCACGATGTTGATCTAGACGTGGCTCGCTCGGATCGGGACGTTCTGTGCGCCGCTGGGGGCAGGGCCGCTTGTTTGCTGCCGCGCCGGGCGCGGTGGCAGATGGGCGGCGCGCTTCCGGCGGCTGCCATACGCTCCATGGCATGACTGATGCCGTCCGTGGCGCCAGTGAGCGCAAGGCTGACACGATTGACCGGCTGGAAGGCGACGCCGACGTATGGGTGGCAACGGCCAGCGCGGGCCGGCCTCATCTCGTGCCGTTGTCGCTTGCGTGGGATGGCGCTCATGTCATTCTCGCGACGCCGGCGAACTCGCCCACCGCCAGGAACGCCGCTGCCAGCGGTGACATCCGCCTCGCGCTCGGCACCAGCCGTGACGTCACCATCATCGAAGCAGCGGCCGAGGTGGCGCCCTGCGCTGACGCGCCGGACCCGATCGCACGGTGCTATGCCGCCCGGACCGGGTGGGATCCACGGCATGAGGACGTCCCTCACGTCTATCTGGTCGCCACCCCCCGCACCATGCGGGCATGGAAGAGTCTCGCCGAGATAAACGGCCGCACCATCATGCGCGATGGTCAATGGACGCCAGCCTGACAGTTCCCGCCGCAAAGAAGCGAACCCCGCGCCACGCTCACCGGACTCCGGGAAGGAGCCATCACACTCGGTCACCAGCAGGCGATGGCTGCGACGCACAAGAGCCGCCGCTCGGCGCGGACTGTCTGCGCGTGTCGCACCGGTTTCGAGCAGCCGGCGCAGCGCTTCGAGATCGGCCTGCCGGTGCTTGGAGACATACATGGTCAGCCGCTGGCGAATCAGCAGCGATAGTGCCAGCGCGCGGAGCTGCCGGCCGACCCCGGTCCACTTGGCGCCTTCGCCACCAGCGATAACCAGCGTCCCCTTGGGAGTAAGTGCCCGCCGGAGCCGTGAGAGAGGGCTGTTCCCGCCGATGTCGAGGATCAGGTCATAGTGCTGGCCGCCGTCGGCGAAGTCCTCCCGGGTGTAGTCGATGACATGGTCGGCACCGATCGACCGGACGAGATCGGCTTTGGCGGTGCTGCACACGCCGGTGACCTTGGCTCCGAAGGCATTGGCGAGTTGCACGGCGTAGGTGCCGACGCCTCCCGAGGCACCTATAACCAGAACCTTCTGCCCTGCCCGGATGCGCCCGGCGCCGCGCAGTCCCTGGATGGCGGCGAGCCCGGAAACCGCGACGACGGCGGCCTGCTCGAAGCTCAGCCTGGCCGGCTTGGGGGCCAGCTTGTCTTCCCGCGCGGCGGCGTACTCGGCGAACGAGCCCCGCGCGATGCCGAACACCTCGTCGCCGGCCCGGAACCTGGCGACATCGGCGCCGACCGCGACGACCGTGCCCGCCACGTCCAGCCCGGGGATGGGGTTCTTCGGCCCGCGGACCCCAAAGCCCAGGATCCGCATCAGGTAGGGCCGGCCCGCCATCAGATGCCAGGTGCCCCGGTCCACCCCGGCCGCGTGCACCCGCACGAGGACCTCATTCGCCGCGATGCCGGGCTTGGCGATCTGCGCCAGCCGGAGCACATCCTCCGGTGCGGTGCCGTACCTATTCTGCACGATTGCCTGCATTGTCACCTGGCCGGGTGTCACCGCGGCCGGCTCGGCCGGCCGGCTGAGCTTCGTTGTCCTCATCGCTCTCTCCTCCTTAGGCTTACGATGTAAGTATGGTACGCTTACAGTGTAAGCCTTGTCAACCGTGGAGGAAGGAGCCCGCGGTATGCCGTCTGCCGAGCACGCTGCAGTCCGCAGAGCGCCGTTGAGCCGCGGCCAGGTGCTGCGGGCCGCGGTCGCCCTCGCCGACCAGAGCGGCATCGGGGCGCTCAGCATGCGAAAACTCGGCGAGGTGCTCGGGGTGGAAGCGATGTCGCTGTACAACCACGTGGCCAGCAAGAGCGACCTGCTCGACGGCATGGTCGACGTCGTGTTCAGCGAGATCGGACTGCCGTCCGGTGACGCCGGGTGGAAGGCAGTCATGCGTCAGCGAGCGATCTCGGCGCGCGAGGCGCTGGCGCGCCATCGCTGGGCGATCGGGCTGATGGAGTCGCGGAGATCACCTGGGCCGGCGACGCTGCGGCACCACGACGCCGTGCTCGGATGCCTCCGGGCAGCGGGCTTCTCGATCGAAATGACCGCCCACGCGTATTCCGTGCTGGACAGCTACATCTACGGGTTCGCGCTGCAGGAGGCCAGCCTGCCATTCGGCACCGCGGAGGAGACGGCGCAGGTCGCGCAGGAGATCGCCGGGCAGCTGCCCGCTGATGAATACCCCCACCTCACCGAGCTGGCCGTCGGGCACGTCCTCCAGCCCGGCTACCACTACGGCAACGAGTTCGAGATTGGCCTCGACCTGATCCTCGACGCCCTCGAGCGAGCGGCCGACACGCCCTGACGCAGCCCCGGCCAGCCCGCTGGGGACGCTCTTGGCCGAGGCCATCACGCTCCGTGAGGAGCACCTCGGCATGCTTGACGCGCCTGACCCGCCTGCGCGGCCGTGGCGCAACGTGGACCGAGACGCTGGCCGTTCCGATCTGGGCATTCTGTGTGCCCATTGCACCGGTGGCGAGAGAGGGCCGGCCGGACTCCTGGCGTCCCCGGCAGAGCCCGGCAGGGCAGCCGGAGTCGACCTCTATGTGCCGATGAGAGGGTCGTGTCGGCAGCCGACCGTGAGCTTGGCCCGCAAGAGGCTTGACCTAAGCGGCTGAGGCTATAACATATAGCTATGGCTAGTGCCTCTAGCGTCGTGATGGGGAACCGGCGGCTGGCACGCCGCCGGCAGACGATCGAGGAAGCACTCGACGCGGCCGTGGCGATCATGGAGCAGGCGGGCGTCGGCGGCCTGTCGATGTCGGAGATCGCTCGCCGGCTCGGGATGCGCCAGCCGTCGCTGTATAAGTACTTTCCCTCACTGCACGGGGTCTACGACGCGCTGTTCGCCCGGGGCCTGGAGCGCAGCGGCGCCGCCGTGCATGCGGCCGCCCGGCCGCTGCCCCCAGGGGTGGCCCGGATCCGGGCCGGGGCCCGCGCCTGGATCGCCTGGGCGGTCGAGAATCCAGCCCTGGCCCAGCTGCTGTGCTGGCGCCCCGTGCCCGGCTTCGCCCCCGCGGCCGCGACCTTCGCCGTCAGCGTGCAGCAGATGGAGGAGGTGCGCGGGGAGTTCGCCGAGGCCGTACGCCGCGGGCAGCTGCGGCCCGATGCCGCCTGCGCCGAGGCGCTGCGCCTGTACACGGTCGTGCTGAACGGCGTCATCTCCCAGCAGATGGCCAACGAGCCCGGCGCTGACTACGGCACCGGCATCTTCACCAGCCTCACCGACACCGCCTTCGACATGTTCTTCGCCCGATACGCACAGCCCGGAGGAACCGATGCAGACCCTCGATCATGACCGTCTGACCCTGCACATCGACGCCCCGCCTGACGTGGTGTACGCCCTGGCCGCCGATGTCACCCGAACCCCCGAATTCAGCCCGGAGATCGTGTCCTGCACCTGGCTGGACGGCGCCACCGGCCCGGCCCCCGGCGCCCGGTTCCAAGCTGTCAACAAGCTCTCCCGGGGGCCCGCGTGGAAGAACCGCCCGGTCGTCATCGCCGCGCAGCCGGGACGCGAGTTCGCCTTCTCCCGCACCGAAAAGCTCTCTGGCACCCTCGTCTGGCGTTACCAGCTTGAGCCCGACGGCAACGGCACCCGGCTGACCGAGTCCTACGACGTCACCACACCCATCTCCCGCCTGGGATGGTTCATCATCGGCCGCCTGTACGGATGCCGCGACCGCCGCGCTGAGCTGCGGGCAGGGATGCAGCAGACGTTGCAGCGCATCCGCGAAACCGCCGAGCGCGACATCCGAACCCGTCCCGCATCGCCCGGCGCGGCCAAGAACCCCTGAGCAACCGGCTCGTGTACTCTTCTGGCCGCATAGGGCGCGCGCCAGGCCGGGCGGGATCCAGCCAGCGGTGGCCGGGCCGTTCGTTCGCAGCATCGACGGGCACCTCGCCCGACGGCGACCTCCAGGCCAGTCACGCCGCACCGAGTCGGCGGCCGGTCGGCATCGGGCTACGTCGATAGACGGCATCACGCTAAGTGATGGAGAAGGGCAGGAAGAACGCACGCCGAGCCGCCGTTCTGCGCGGGCGCTGGCTCGATGCCGATCAAGGCAAGGGCCGTGCAGATCTGGGAATTCTGCGCGCATGAGCTGGTGAGGGATCGCTGGTCTGCTTCCTGGGGGTCCGCCAGACCCGTGCTGTACCTGACCGGAAACAACCACCGGATGGAGGGCAGCGTTGAGCCGCCCCGGGCGGTGTGGCCGTCAGGGCAGGGGGCTGGCCTGCGGGGATACGGTGAGTGCTGGTGACAGCTCCGGGAGTGACGGGTGACGGGCTGGTTACGTTCAGCGATGTAGGTTCAGGCGGTGGCGGCGGTTTCGACCGGGGTGAGGGTGACCTTCATGCCGGGGTTGAGGCGTTCGAGGTCGCGGATCTTGGAGCGGGTCTGGCGTGCGGGGTTTACCCGGCTGTAGTTCGGCGCCGGGGTCGGTGAAGCGGGCGCCGGGGTCGGCGATGAGGATGGCGGAGATCTCGCAGATGACCCGGGAGACCGCGACGATGGCTTTCTGCTTGCCGCGGCGCCGGGCTATCCGCCGGTACTGCTCGCCGAGGCGGGTGTCGGTCTTGGCCGCGGCCATCACGCTCTGGCCGAGCGCGCCGCGCAGGTAGGGGTTGCCCTTGCCGGTGCGGCCGTTCTTGGTGGTGGTCCCGGACTGCAGGGTGCGCGAGGTGAGGCGGGCCCACGCGGCGGCGTGGCCGGGGGTGGGGAACACCGACATGTCGGTGCCGAGCTCGGCGATGGTGACCTGGGCGTTGCGGACGCCGACCCCGGTGACCTCATCGAGCCGTTCCACCAGCCCCAGGACCGGCGTGCCGTCGCTGGCGCAGCCGGGCGAGTGCCCGCCGCCGATCAGCCCGCAGTCGCCGCAGGCCGGCGCCACGCCGGGGATGGACGCCAGCTGCTGCTCGATCCGGGCGTCCAGGCGGGCGATCTCGGCGTTGATGGCGTCGATGAGCCGCAGGTGCGTGGCGATCTCGAAGGCGTGAACCTCGCGGAACCGGCCGGTGAGCGCGGCCTCCAGCTCGGCGGTGCTGGCCTTGAGCCGGTAGTCGCCGAGCGCGGCCAGCGCCTTGGGGCTGCGCTGCCCGGCGACCAGGGCGCCCGGGAACCGCCGCCCGCTGGTCCCGAACAGGTCGGAGATCACCACCGAGATCTTCAGCAGCGCGTCCTCGAGGATCTTCTCCACCCGGCTCCGGTGCCGGGCCTGGTCCTGGGCCAGCCGGGACCGGGTGCGGGTCAGCGACCGCAGGTCCCGGATGCCTTCGGGCGGCACGAACGAGCGGCGCAGCATTCCCCGCTCGTTCAGCTTGCACAGCCACACGCTGTCTTCCCGGTCGCTCTTGCCCCGGCCGGGCAGGTGCTTCACGTCCCGGGCATTGACCAGCCACACCTGCAGGCCGGCGGCCTCGGCCAGGTAATACCAGATCCGCCAGTAATCGGAGGTGCTCTCGAGCACCAGCCGCTGAATGCCCTCCGACCTGAGGTGATCCATCAGCGCGACCACCGCGCCGTAGCTGGCATCCACCCGCCACACCTTCTGCCGCTTGCGGTCCGCCCGGCTGCCGGGCACCCGGGTGCACACCATCCCGAACCCCTTGGCGACATCGATCGCGGCCGCGTACGTCACCACCTCGACGCGCTCCTCGGTCACCTCCGCGCCGTCACCGCCGTGCTGGCCGGCAGCACCGCTCACCTTCGCGTTGTCGTTCTTCCGCGCGGCCATCGCCGCCTCCTCTCCTGGTATACCTGCAGGAGGCTGCCTGGGGGCGCGCGGGGAAACCGAATCTGATCGGCGTGCTCGAAGCGACAGTACCCAGCCCGCTGCCAACGCCCCAGCGCCAGACTCACATCCGGGCACGAAGCGCCAAGGATCAACCGGCGTCACAGGCAGCACACCACCATCGTGCGGCGCAGCCGCCCGGCACGCCTGCCTGATAAGCAAAACCAGCAGGGCCCGGCCCGGCTGGACACCAGGCGCATCCTCCGCCACCCTGGAACTGGTCACGGCGCCGGCCGGCGCACGGGCAGCACACCCACCGCCAGACACGCCGGCCCGTGACCATCAGAACCTGGTCGTCGGCCCCAGTTTCGCGGGAACCTGACGCCGCCAAGACCTACTGACTCACAAGTTCCTGACTGGGTCTTGGTGACTGGGTCAGCGGCGGCCGGTCCGGGGATCGGCCGCCTTGCACCGGGGCCGGGCACCTGGGCGCCGCAAGGTCATGGCTGATTCCTGGTTTCGCGACGTGACGGAACGGGCTGCGGCCCGCTCCTGCGGCTGACGTCGGCGGCGTAGGCTGTCCAGTCCCCGGCGGAGATCTTCTGCCACTGGACCGCGACCTGGACGTGGATGCCGAGGGTCTTGGCCAGGATGGCGGCGGGGACCTCGGCGGCCAGGGCGAGGAGGGCTGTGCTGCGGCCCTGCCGCGGGCTGATCCCGATGGCGTGGAGCCGCTGGGCGAGGGCATCCTCGGTGAGCGCGCTTCCGGGCCGGTGCCCTGGGAACAGCCAGGGCGAAGGGATGCCGAGCAGGCTGCGCCCGCGGGTCTCGCGGCTGTCCGCGAGCCTGGTGACGAGGTCGTCCAGCGGGGCGGGCAGCGCGATCGGGCGGCTGCCCAGGCGCAGGAGGGTGCGGCTGTCGTCGTGCAGGACGTGCTGGGTTGTCAGCGCCGCGATGACGTTCAGCTTCTGGGCGTAGAGCAGGATGAGGAGTCCGGCGACGCGGTCGGCTGCTGGGTAGGCGTCGTCGTTGAGGAGCCGGCGTGCGTCTGCCCACCGTCGGTCCTGGTCGAGCGGCCCGGACGGGCCGGTCCATCGCGTGGCCGGGGCGGTAAGGCGGGAGGCGTGGCGGTGGCCGGCTGCCCAGCGGACGAAGTTCGCTGACCGGGCGCGGAGGGCTGAAGTCCTGGCCAGCCACTGGTCAAGGTCGGCCTGGGTGCAGCCGGCCAGGGTCAGCTCGCGATCTTCCAGCCAGTCCAGGAACGCCGCGGCGGCGGTGACGTGGTCGCGCACGTTCTTGGCCTGGTCGCGGGAGGCGGGCCGTCCGTCGAGCCGGCCGCGCAGGCGGCGCAGGTGGTGCCAGGCCGCGTAGCCGTGCAGGACCCGGCGGTGCACGGGATCCGCGAGCCCGGCGATGGCCTGGCTGATCCACTGCTCCAAGGCCGTGAGGCGCTCGTCCCGGTCCGGGAGGACGCCCGTAGCGACCATCATCGCCCGCACGTGGTCGAGGGTGCCGCCGGGCGGCAGCACGTCGAGTGCCTCGTGCGTCGTGGCCTGCCCCGACGCGATGGACTGCAGGACAGGGCGGACGTGGGGCTTGTGCACCCAGTCCAGCATGTAGTCGGCGCGGTCGACGCGGACGAGCGCCTCGCGCAGCCTGTCCAGTTCCGGCGGGATGGTGCCGCCGGGCGGGGTGAGGAGCTTCCTCAGCTTCTGGTCCAGGTGGCAGCGCGTGCATTCTGCCGTCGATAGCTGCCAGGTCTCCTGGCAGGAGGCGCACCTCTTCCAGAAGGCGGGGTCGGGGTTGAGGCAGCGGGCGCAGAGCGGCTCCTCTAGCGTGCCTCCCTTCAGCGGTGCCCCGGTTCCGCAGCGGGAGCAGGTGGCCCACCGCTTGCGGCACCGGTTGCAGACCGGGGTGCCGGTTGCGCGGGAAATCCCGATCCTGCTCTCGCCTGCTGACCCGCAGATGCTGCAGGCCAGGTCGGGTCCCGGGCGGCAGCTCTGGCAGACCGGCCCGGCCTCGGTGATCGCGGCGACGCGCCGCTCGTTCCCGCACTTCGCGCAAGGTTTCCAGCTGCGCGGGTCGCGGCGCCAGCAGTTCTGGCAGATGGGCTGCCCGCCGTCGTTGCGCCGGGCGACGGAGCTCACCTTCCCGCACCGCCCGCACCGCAGGGACCGGGCCTTGCCGTGGCACCCGCCGCAGATCCGGAGCCCGCCGGCCAGGCCGCCGAGGGGCCGCTGCCGGCCGCAGCGGGGGCAGGACGGCTCGACCACGGCGGTCGTGCCTGCTCGGGCGAGTGCGCTGATGAACCGCAAGACGCCGGGGAAGGGGGCGCTGGCGCCCTGGCCCGTGAGCAGGTCCGGCTGGGCCTTCACGGCGACAGCGATGCGCCGCCGCCCGTCCGGCCTCGCCGCCGCCTGCCCCAGCGCCGCGAGGACGGCGCCCTCGCTCAGGGCAGGGTCCAGCGCCGTCATGAGGGCAAGCAGGGAGCCGACCGGGTCCGCAGTCCCTGAACCAGGGGCGCCGGTCACTGCGCGGCCCCGGCGATCCTGGCCCGCCGGGGCCGCAGCTCCCCGACGCCGGCCTCGGCGCCGCCGCCCGCGCTAACCTTCTTCTTCCTGCCGGCCCCTGCGGCGGCGACCGGCTCGATGAGGTCGTCCATCGTGCAGCCCAGGATGTCGAGGAGCGCCATGAGGATCTTCAGGCTCAGCCGCTCCGGCCGGTCGGTGACGAGCCGGTAGACCTGGCTGGACGACAGCGTGATGTCCCGGTCGGTCAGGGGGCCGATCAGGTCGGTGGTGGAGAACATGCCACGAGTGGCCATCACCTGCCGCAGGTGCCACCGGTAGTCCAGCCTCGCCGCCATGGTCACTTCCTCCCGTCGCCTGCCGGGCCGAGCGCGGGCCCCAGCGCCCGGCGCAGCGCCGTGTTCATGTAGTCGTCGCTGACGTGGGTGTAAACCGCCGTCGATGAGTCGCACTCGTGTCCTACCTGCTGCTGGATGAACCGGCGGTCGGCCCCGTCCTCGGTGAGGTGGCTGACGTAGGAGTGCCTTGTCGAATGGGGGGTCAGGGCCTTCGGCAGGCCGAGCGCGTCCCGGTAGGCGACGAAGCGGGCGTTGATCTCCGGCGGCTTGACCCGCCCGCCCCGCTCGGTGACCCAGAGCGCGGGGTGGTCCTCGCAGCCGAACCGGGGCCGGACGTTCTCAACGTAGTCGGCGACCGCCTCCACCGCCCAGCCCATCACCGAGGCCACGTTCCGCCGCCTCGGCGGCTGGCCTCGCTTGGCCTTGCCGTAGCGGACGCCCAGCATCCCGTACCCGCCGAACTCCGGGGCCGCCGGGTTGCGGCCCCAGTCCGCCAGGTCGAGCTTGGATGTCTCGGTGCGGCGCAGGCCCCAGCCGTACATGACCTTGAACAAGGTCGCGTCCCGGTAGGCCGCCAGCGCTCCCTTCCGCCTCCCCAGCACCGCGCGGTCGACCTGTTCGTCGGCGTAGTCGAGGAACCGCTGCATCTCCTCCCGGGTGAACGGCCGGGCCTCCGGGTCGCCCTCGTAGTCGTTGAGGTGCGCGATGGTGTTCCACTCGTGGCAGATCGCCACCGGGTGCTGCCCGGGACCGAACGCCTCCTCGCACGCCGCCGCCCAGCCATAACGGCCGTCCGCCAGGAACTCGGTGAACTGCCTCAGCGTGCACTGGTAGGCCCGGATCGTCGACGGTGCCAGGTGCTCCTCGGCGGTCAGGTGCAGCGACCACTCGTCCATGTGCCCTGCCGACCACTGCCACGGGTACTCTCCGGCAAACGCGCCGAACCGGCGGACCAGCCCCTCCCTCGTCGCGATCGTGTCCCCGCGCAGCCCCCGCGCCGCCTGCTGGGCACGCCAGCCCCGCAGCATCGCCTCGAGCATCGCGTCCTCCGGATGCAGCTGCGCCACGCCGGAGACCAGCTCCAGGCGGGCAGCGCCCGCCAGATCACCCCGTCCCACCCGACCCCCGAGTCCCCGAAACCGCAACCGCCTGACGGCACGATCATGCATCAGACGGGATGCACGCGCACCGGTTTCAGGAAACAATAGGTATCCGAGGCACTACTGTCGGCTCATCCGGACGCCCTGCATAGCCGCTAATCCGGGCAAAGCTCGCCCGTCAGATGCAATTCCCGAGGTTTGGCGTAGGCGCCGGCCCGGTCCCGGCAGATCACCTTGGCTCCGGGATGCTCCTTCAGCCACTCGGCGAAGGTGTCCGCCTCGCGGTCGCGCAGCAGGTCCACAGGCTCGCCTGTCTCGGCGTTGACCAGGATGGTCCCGTAGTCCCGGCCGCGGCGGAACGCGAAGTCGTCCGCTCCCAGGACTTTCACGATCCCGGTCTGCGGGTCGGGCAGCACCATTACCAGGCGCAGCATGCTGGACCTGCCGGCCGTCAGGTCCAGCCCCGCCGCCAGCCGCGCCCCGGCCCGCCCGGCCAGGGCCAGCGCGATCGCGGTCAGCGTCCGCGCCAGCGGCGGGGTCCGCCGGGCGCGCCGCGAGGTCAGCCCGCCGGCCTGCTCGGCGAACGTGACAGCTGCGCAGTCCGGGTTCCCGCAGAAGAACCGCCGCACCGCCAGCCGGATCGTCACCGGCT
>WNGQ01009639.1_pt1 | contig 15738 bp, 16 predicted proteins | sample 5407661 | NCBI WGS metagenome assembly WNGQ01 (sample SAMN13153382, study PRJNA577476) | soil metagenome | isolation source: 60 cm soil or saprolite under Garry oak tree replicate 2 | place: USA:California | collected 2016-06-15 | reverse complement strand
GGCGTGCCGTCGGCGGCGTGCAGCGCGAACAGCTTCAGTCCCGGCGCGATTTTCGGCGCCTCCGGAAAGAGGTCCGGCACGTCCTCGGAGCGGATCTGCTTCACATAGGCGATATGGCCCTCGCCAAGCGTTGCCAGCGCCTCCAGAGAGACGCGGGGTTCCAACGCAACATTACCTTCGGTCATGGTCTCGACTCCTCTGTCAGACTTTAAGCGGTCGAGTCCGCTCCTAGTTCCATTATTCGTGCTCATTGATAGCGATTGTCTTAACGATCTTCTCCGGCTCGGGCCGGGCAAGGTCGATCGACAACAACCCGTTCTTCAGATCCGCGCCCAGCACATGCATCCCCTCCGCCAGCACGAAGGTGCGCTGGAAGTGGCGCGCGGCGATGCCGCGATGGATGTATTGCCGGGCCTTGTCGTCCTGCTGGCGGCCGCGGATCACGAGCTGGTTTTCCTCAATGGTTACATCAAGTTGGTCGCGGGTGAATCCCGCCACCGCCAGCGTGATGCGCAGCCGTTCGGGGTGGCCGTCGGCGCGGTCACATCTCTCGATATTGTAGGGAGGATAACCGTCGGCGCCTTTGACGACGCGATCGAGCACGCGCTCGATTTCGTCGAAGCCCAGAAGGAACGGACTGGAAAGCGAAGGAACACGAGACATAGTTTACAAAGTCCTCTCGAAGCGACTTTGAAGTTTCAGGGCCCTAATGGCACCCCTTGTGGAGCAATATGGGCATGATTCTGCAGGCGTTCAAGCGCCCGGAACCAGGCGAAACCGTTGGGAAAGTTCCCGTTGGGAACGTTCCTGTTTGGAAAATTCTATAAAGTGATCCTCTGACGCCCATCGTCGCTGAACAGGTGCAGTCTGTCGCGCGGCGCCACCGCCTTGATCCGTTCTCCAGTCGAAGGGGCGGCGGTGCCTGGCACCCTGACGATGATCTCGCCGCTGGCGAGCTCTCCAGGATTGGCGGCAATCCCCGCGCCGTTCTTGTGTCGAGAACCATAGACAAAGGTCTCGGCCCCCACATGCTCGATCGCGTCCACAACTAGGTCGAGCGCGATCCCGCCGGGGATCGCGCCGTTCGAAATCACGAAATCCTCGGGCCGGATGCCGAGAATGCCGGCCGTGCCGGGGGCGTCGCCGCCAAGCTGGGACCGTAACTCGTTCGCTTGCAGCGGCAGCAGGTTCATCGGCGGCGCGCCAATGAACGAGGCGACGAAGGTGGTCGCCGGCTTCTGGTAGATGTCGAGTGGATTACCGATCTGCTCGACCCGCCCGCCATTCATCACCACCAGAACATCGGCGAGCGTCATCGCCTCGAGCTGGTCGTGGGTGACGTAGATCGACGTGGTGCTGAGCCGGCGCTGCAATTTTCGGATCTCGACCCGCATGGCGATGCGCAGCTTGGCATCGAGGTTGGACAAGGGCTCGTCGAACAGGAACACTTTTGGTTGCCGCACGATCGCGCGGCCCATCGCGACGCGCTGGCGCTGGCCGCCGGAGAGCTGCCCCGGCCTGCGCTCGAGCATGGCGCCGAGCTCGAGGATGCGCGCAGCTTCCTGGACGCGGGTGTCGATCTCCGGCTTGGGCATGCCGCGGTTGCGCAACCCGTAGGCCATGTTGTTGTAGACGCTCATATGCGGATAGAGCGCGTAGTTCTGGAACACCATCGCGATGTCGCGCTCGGCCGGCTCGATCTGGTTGACGATGCGTCCGCCGATGTCGATCTCGCCGCCGGTGATGGTCTCCAGCCCTGCGACCATCCGCAGCAGCGTGGACTTGCCGCAGCCGGACGGGCCGACCAGGACGCAGAACTGGCCGTCGCCGACCTCGATGTCGACGCCTTTGATGGCCTCGAATCCGTTGGGATAGGCCTTACGGACGTTGCGGAGGGTGACGTTAGCCATGGGAACTCCGAGCGAATGGGGAGTGGCGAATAGCGGATGGGGAAGAATGAGGCCGCGAACGCCGAACAGCACCTCTATTCGCCATTCGCCATTCGTTACTCGCCCCCTTCATTTTTCCGTCTCGATCAGGCCCTTGACGAAGAGCCGTTGCATCAGCACGACGACGGCGACCGGCGGCAGCATGGCGAGCACCGCGGTCGCCATCGCCACCGACCACTCGGTCAAGGCGTCGTGCACGTCGATGATCTTCTTGATGCCGATGACGATGGTCTGCATGTCGTCGCGCGTCGTGATCAACAGCGGCCACAGATATTGATTCCAGCCATAGATGAAGAGGATGACGAACAGCGCCGCGATGTTGGTCACCGACAGCGGCAGCAGCGTATCGAAGAAGAACCGGACCGGGCCTGCGCCGTCGATTTTCGAGGCTTCGACCAGCTCCTTCGGCACGGTCATGAAGAACTGCCGGAACAACAGCGTCGCCGTCGCCGACGCGATCAGGGGCAGGATCAGGCCGGAATAGGAATCCAGCATGTGCAAGTCGGAGGTGATCTTGTAGGTCGGGAAGATGCGCACCTCGACCGGCAGCATCAAGGTAATGAAAATGGTCCAGAACGCCGTCATGCGGAACGGGAACGAGAAGAACACGATCGCATAGGCCGAGATGATCGAGATCGCGATCTTTCCGACCGCGATGCCGATCGCCATGATCAGGCTGTTGAGCATCATGCCGCCGACCGGAGCGCGCGTGGTCCTGCCGGTGCCGGAGACGATGGTGTTCCAATAGGTCTCGATCGCGTGGGAGCCGGGATAGAGCGGCATCTGGCCGTTGGCGATCACGGTGTTGTCGTGGGTCGAGGCGATCACCGCGAGATAGACCGGAAAGGCGACGATCGCGACGCCGGCCAGAAGGACCAGGTGAGGCAGCAGATTTCCAAATCGGCGGTGCTCGATCATGGCGTTTAATAATGAACCTTCTTTTCGACATAGCGAAACTGAAACGCGGTCAGCGCCACCACGATCACCATCAGGATCACCGACTGCGCGGCCGAGCCGCCGAGATCGGCGCCGGCCTTGCCGTCAACAAACACCTTGTAGACCAGCGTCTGCGTAGCCCCGTTGGGCCCGCCGCCGGTCGCCGTGTCGATGATGCCGAGCGTGTTGAAGAAAACGTAGGTGATGTTGACGATGATCAGGAAGAAGGTCGTCGGCGACAGCAGCGGAAACACGATGGTCCAGAACCGCCGCATCGGCCGCGCGCCGTCGATTGCCGCCGCCTCGATCACGCTCTTGGGGATCGCCTGCAGGCCTGCGAGGAAGAACAGGAAGTTATAGCTGATCTGATTCCACACCGCGACGATGACGACCAGGATCATCGCTTGCGTGCCGTTGAGAACCGGATTCCAGTCGATGCCGGAGCGCTGCATCGCGCGCGCGATCATGCCGAGCCCGGGCTGGAACATGAAGATGAAGAGCACGCTGGCGACCGCCGGCGCCACCGCGTAGGGGATGATCAGGAAGGTGCGGTAGATCTGCACGCCGGGGATGTTGCGGTTCGCCATCACTGCGAGCAACAGGCCGAACGTGAGCGAGAAGAACACCACGAGCGCGGAGAAGACGAAGGTGACGCCGATCGCCTGATAATATTCGGGGGTTCGCAGAAGATTGCCGTAGTTCTCGAACCAGACGAACTCGGTCGAGAGCCCGAAGGCATCCTGGACCAGGAAGGATTGCCACAGCGCTTGCGCCGCCGGCCAGTAGAAGAAGATCAGGGATACCGCAAGCTGCGGCAGGATCAGAAGATAGGGCAGCAGCCTGCCTGAAAAGATCGCCCGGTTTTCCATATCCCCCCGCTTGGAGCACGACGCTATCGCGCTTTGGAAAATCGTGGCCGGGCGAAGAGCCGGCCACGATCGTCGCGAACCTCACTTGGCCGCGGTGCGCTCGAATTGCCGGAGCATCTGGTTGCCGCGCGACACCGCGGCGTCCAGCGCCTCCTTGGCCGACTTCTTGCCGGCCAGCGCCGCCTCGATTTCCTCGGACCAGACGTCGCGCATCTGCACCATGCCGCCGAAGCGCAGGCCACGCGAATTCTCGGTTGGCGTCTTGTTGTTCAGTTCCCTTAGCGGGACTTCGAGGATCGGGTTCTTGTCATAGAAGCCGGATTCCTTGGTCTTCTCATACGCCGCCTTGGTGATCGGCAGATATCCGGAGACCTCGTGCAGATAGACCTGGCGGTCGGTGTCGGACAGGAAGGTGAAGAATTTTGCAATTCCCTTGTATTCCTCCGGCGACTTGCCGCCCATCACCCACAGCGATGCGCCGCCGATGATCGAGTTCTGCGGTGCGCCGTTGACATCGGGGAAATACGGCATGGCGACAGCGGTGTAGTTGAACTTGGCATTGGCCTTGACGTTCGGATAAAACGCCGAGGAGGTCAGGTAGATCGGACATTCACCTGATGTGAAGCGCCCTTCCCCGGTGTTGGTGCGTCCGGAATAGTCGTAGCTCTTGTCCTTCTGCAGCTCGACGAGATTTTCCAGGAGCTTGGTTTCGAGCGGATTGTTGAATGCGAGCTCGGTATCGAAGCCGTCCAGCCCGTTGGCCTTGCTGCCGATCGACAGGTTATGCCAGGCGGAAAACTGCTCGATCAGTCCCCAGGTGATCCAGGACCCGGAGAAGCCGCAGGTCGGGCTCGTCGCATGCAGTTTCTTGGCGTCCGCGAACAGCTCCGGCCAGGTCTTCGGCGGCTCGGCGATCTCGGCCTTCTTCAGTGCGTCGAGATTGATCCACAGCACCATGCTCGACGAATTGAACGGGAACGACAGCATGTCGCCCTTCGACGTCGAGTAGTAGCCGGTGATCGCCGGCAGGTAGGACTTGGGATCGAAGGTTTCGCCCTGCTCCTTCATCAGTTCGGAGACCGGCTTGATGGCGCCCTTGGCAGCCATCATGGTCGCGGTCCCGACCTCGAACACCTGCATGATGCCCGGCGCGTTGCCCGCGCGAAACGCGGCGATGCCGGCGTTCAGCGTATCGGCGTAGCTGCCCTTGAACACCGGGACGATCTTGTAGTCGGGTTGGGTGGCGTTGAAATCGTCGGCAAGCTTGACCACGACGTCGTTGTTCGGGCCGGTCATCGCGTGCCACCACTGGATCTCGGTCACAGCGTGGGCTGGCGTTGCGAGCGCAAGCGTGGCGGCGACTGCGGAAGCAGCACCGAATCGTCGAAAAGCCATTAAGATACCTCCCCGTTGGACCGTCATCCTCGTTCGTGCGCGTTACCAGCGCCGGATGACGTGCAAATGACCGTATAAGCGAGCGGATCGTACGGGGGAAGTCGAGGCAAAGGGAAGCCCGAAAATGGGTGGGCAGCAGCCTCGTGTCCCGGACGCGCTGCAGCGGCGCGCCACGCTCCGGGGCACGAAGGGGCATCAGCGCTTGCGCTCGGGGCCGCAGACGACACCCTGGGCGACCAGCGCGTCGACGTCGGCTCGGGAATAGCCGAATTCGCCAAGCACCTCGACGGCGTGCTGGCTGAATGTCGGCGGCGTCCGACGCAGGCTCGGCTTCGAGCGCTCGAGGCGGATCGGCGAGGCGACGCCCTTGTACCAGTCTTTCTCGATCACATCGCCGCGGTGGATGGTGTGCGGGTTGGTGAGCGCCTGGTCGATCTTCTGCACTGGACCTGCCGGCAATCCGGCCGCGAGCAGGCGATTGCACAGGGGCTCCGCGTCATGCTCGCAGAACACCGCCGCAAGCTCCATGCGCAGCGCGTCGCGGTTGGCGATGCGGTCCTTGTTGCGCGCAAAGCGAGGGTCGGTGCCGAGTTCGGGCTTGCCGAGCTCCTTGGCGAGCTTGCGGAAGGTGCCGTCATTGCCGACGCCGATGAAGATGTTGTCGGTCTTGGTCGGGAAGATCGCGTAAGGCACGAGGTTCGGATGCTCGTTGCCGGTCAGCCCTGGCGGCTTGCCGTGCATGAAGTAGTTCGCGGTATGCGGATGCATGATGGCAAGCCCGGTTTCGTACAGCGTGGTTTCCAGGAACTGACCGAGACCGGAGCGCTGCCGCTCCGACAGCGCCATCAGGATGCCGATCGCCGCATAGAGCCCGGTCGTGATGTCGACCAGGGGAACGCCGATCCGCATCGGACCGCTTTGCGGCGATCCCGTCGCGGCGATCATGCCGGTCATGGCCTGGATGATGGCGTCATAGCCGGGATTACCGCCGCGTGGGCCATCGGCGCCGAAGCCGGAGATCCGGCAATGCACGAGGCGCGGGAATTTCGCCTGCAGCACGTCGCTGCCGAGACCCCATTTGTCGAGCGTGCCGGGCTTGAAATTCTCGATCAGGACGTCGGCGGCTTCGAGCATCTTCAACAGCACCGAGCGCCCGCCTTCGGATGCGAGGTCGAGCCCGATCGAGCGCTTGTTGCGGTTGATCCCGACGAAATAGGCCGCGTCCTCCTCGTGGAAGGGAGGTCCCCAGTCGCGCACCTCGTCGCCGGCCGGCGGCTCGACCTTGATCACGTCGGCGCCGTGATCGGCGAGGATCTGCGTGCAATAGGGCCCGCCAAGCACGCGCGTCAGGTCGATCACGCGCAATCCGGCCATCGCGCCGGGAGCGGCAGAGGAACTCATGGAAGCAACCTTCGCTCGAATGGAAAGTGGAATGGGAGGAGCGTTCGGCTTCCAGAGCTAGCGAGGATCGTGCGCGGCAGCAATGCCTCGTGGCGCGGGGGCGCATGGGCCCCGTCGAGGACGATCAATGGTCGCATGGATGGTGACAATCGTCGCCGTGGCCCGCCGCTGGTCACGGCGGGCCATCGGCGTGGCCGTTCAAACGACGGTCAGGCGCACATCAACATTGCCACGGGTGGCGTTGGAATAGGGGCAGACCTCGTGAGCCTTGGCGACGAGCGCCTCGGCTTCCGCGCGCGGAATGCCGGGTAGCGACACGGCGAGGTCGATGTCCAGGCCAAAGCCGCCGGCCGAGCGCGGTCCGATGCCGACGGTCGAGGTCACGGAGGCGTCCGCCGGTACTTTCGGGCCGCCTTGCGATGCCACGAACTTCATCGCCCCAATGAAGCAGGCCGCATAGCCGGCGGCAAAGAGCTGTTCGGGATTGTTACCGGCGCCACCGCCGCCGCCCAGTTCCTTCGGCGTGGTGAGTTTGACGTCGAGTGCGCCATCGAGTGTGGCGGCGTGGCCATCCCGGCCGCCAGTGGCCTTGGCGCTGGTTCGGTAAAGCACATTCACGGACATTGTGGTTCTCCTCGTTAGGGTTTCCGCTGCTTTGTATTGCATACAATCGAATTGTGTACAATATAAAAAAGAGAGGCCCGCAATTCAATTGGCCACAATTGATTGTGAGGACGTATGGGACCAATATGACCGGGAATTCGGAAAGCGAGGTGACAATGGCCAAGAAACATGCGGCGGAGGCGTCGCTGCGGCTAGGCAATCAGGTCTGCTTCGCGGTCTATTCCACCGCGCACGCCTTCAACCGTGTCTACAAGCCACTGCTCGACCGGCTCGGCCTGACCTACCCGCAATATCTGGTGATGCTGGCGCTGTGGGAGCGCGACGGCGTGCCGGTCAAGGACCTCGGCGAACGGCTATTTCTGGATTCCGGCACGCTCACGCCGCTGCTCAAGCGGCTCGAGGCGGCGGGTCTCATCAAGCGAACGCGTAGCACCGAAGACGAACGGCTCGTGCTGATCGCACTCACCCCCCAAGGCCAGTCCTTACGGGAACAAGCCGGGACGGTGCCACAGTCGATCCTCGCCGCCTCGGCGTGCTCTTTGGGCGAGCTTGTGACGCTGAAAGACAACCTCATCGCGCTGCGCGACCGGTTGAATGCGGCGCTGGGGGAGTAGGTACGGGCTCTCAGGTGAAGCGTCAAAACCGCTTCTTGGCGAATGCGCGGCCCGAGTGAGACTTCAGCCCGTCTTCGCCCTGCGGGCTACGCCGGGCACCACGCTTCGCTCTTGGGGCATCACGTGGCTGCGCCACGCGAAGCCCGAAGGGCGAAGCGTGGTGGAGCCAGGCGGGATCGAACCGCCGACCTCTTGCATGCCATGCAAGCGCTCTCCCAGCTGAGCTATGGCCCCTTGACTAGCCGATACGCCTTGGGCGGCGCACCGGCGAAACGTGCTCAGAACATAGTTCGGGACTTATCTCAAGTCTCCTCGTCGTCGCCGACGTCGCCGATGATGTCGGTGACGTCCTCGTCGCCTTCTTCCTCGTCGGCGATGAAGGTGGAATCATCATCGTCGTCTTCGATGGTCTCGTCGACCTCGATGTCGTCTTCCGATTCGGGCACCACCGCCTTCACCTTGCCGGAGTTCTCCTCGGCATCGGCTTCCTCGAGCGGCACCTCCTCGGCAACCGGCTCCGGCACAACCTCCGCGGTGGCCGCGGCCGCGGCGCGGCTGTCGGCGCGGGTCCGCGCCGGTGCAACCGGTGCGATCGGCACGACCTCACCTGTATAAGGCGAGATCACCGGGCTTTTGTTCAAGTCATAGAACTTCTTGCCCGTGGTGGGGCAAATGCGTTTGGTTCCAAGATCGGATTTGGCCACGTGCGGAATCCTGGGGATTTCTGAAAAGCGGTGCTTCACTTGGCTAGTTGCCGCGCCGCTGTCAATAGTGCTTTGCCGCGATGTGGCGGACGCGTGACGCCGCCCGACCCGTGTGTTACCTGCCGGGCCACAAAAGGACGCCAATCTTGACCCATTCCGCCCGCCCGACCCCGCTGGAAGCACGCGCCTCCGGTCCTCTGATCGGCAAGGTCCGCGTGCCCGGCGACAAATCGATGTCCCATCGGGCCCTGATCCTGGGGGCGCTGGCGGTGGGGGAGACCCGGATTTCGGGGCTCCTGGAGGGCGAAGATGTGCTCAACACCGCCAAATCCATGCGGGCGTTGGGCGCCAGCGTCGAGCGGACGGGCGATTTCGCCTGGGTGGTGCACGGTGTCGGCGTCGCCGGCTTCAAGGCGCCGCAGATTCCTCTCGATCCTGATCGGCGCGAAGGTCACCATCGGCGGCGAGGGTGGCCGCTTGCCCCTGACCTTGCAGGGCACCCGCGATCCCGTGCCCGTCGAATATCGTACGCCCGTCGCCTCGGCCCAGATCAAGTCCGCTGTGCTGCTCGCAGGGTTAGCCGCACCCGGCGTCACCACCGTGATCGAGCAGGAGGCGAGCCGCGACCACACCGAATTGATGCTGCGCCATTTCGGCGCCGAGATCGTCACCACGGCGGAAGGCGTCCACGGCCGGCGGATCGCGCTGACCGGGCAGCCCGAGCTGCATGGCGCCAAAGTGGTGGTACCGGCCGATCCGTCGTCATCGGCGTTCCCGATCGTCGCCGCGCTGATCGTCGAGGGGTCCGATCTCGAGCTCTCCGATGTCATGACCAATCCGCTGCGCACCGGTCTGTTCACGACGTTGCGCGAGATGGGCGCGTCGATCGAGGAAAGTGGGGCGCGCGCCGATGCCGGTGAGCCGATGGCGCGATTGCGCGTGCGCGCCTCGAAACTGCGCGGCGTCGAGGTGCCGCCCGAGCGCGCGCCCTCGATGATCGACGAATATCTGGTGCTGGCGGTGGCAGCCAGCTTCGCCGAGGGCCCCACCGTGATGCGGGGATTGCACGAACTGCGGGTCAAGGAATCCGATCGGCTGGAGGCCACCGCCGCCATGCTGCGGGTCAACGGCGTCAAGGCGGAGATATCGGGCGATGATCTCATCGTCGAAGGCCGTGGCCATGTGCCGGGCGGCGGTCTGGTCGCCACCCACATGGACCACCGAATCGCCATGTCGGCGCTGGTGATGGGATTGGCCGCCGACCAGCCGGTGAAGGTCGACGACACAGCTTTCATCGCGACTTCGTTCCCGGACTTCATCCCGATGATGCGGTCGCTGGGTGCGGAGTTTTCGTAACTTGGGAGTCGAGCGAAAGGGAAACGCTATGCGCCCAAGCACGCTCGCTGAGGCGGCTGAGAGGATTCAGGTGACTCACATCCCGGACAGAACATGATCATCGCCATCGACGGACCCGCGGCATCGGGAAAAGGCACGCTCGGCAAGCGGCTCGCCAAGCACTACGGCTATCGCCATCTCGACACCGGCGTGATCTATCGCGCGGTCGCCAAGGCGCTGCTGGATGCGGGGGCCGACCTGACCAACGAGGTGCTCGCCGTCTCCGCGGCGCTCGAACTCGACCCGGAAAAGTTCGGCGATCCCGTGCTCAAGACCCAAAAGGTGGGCGAGGCCGCCTCCATCGTCTCGGCGATCCCCAAGGTGCGGGAGGTTCTGGTCAATTTTCAGCGTGCTTTCGCCGCTGATCCGCCCGGTGCGGTGCTGGACGGCCGCGACATTGGAACCGTGATCTGCCCCAACGCCGACGTGAAAATCTTCGTTTTGGCCGACCCCACGGTCCGCGCCCGCCGCCGCACCCTGGAGGCCAAAGCCCGCGGCGAGGACGCCGACGAGGCGGCGGTGCTCGCCGACATCGTGGCGCGCGACGAACGCGACCGGAACAGGCCCGTTGCGCCGCTAAGACCGGCCGCGGATGCTTACTTGCTAGATAATTCCCATTTGGATATAGAAGGCGGCGTCCGGGCCGCCATCGACATTGTCGAGGCCGTCCGAGCGGGCCGGCAGCGGGTTTGAACGGCTTTCAAACCAAACCGCTGCCGTCATTGGAGGAACGCCCGCTCCCCGCCTCGAAGGTCGATATCTCGATCCCGTTCCCGGGATCGTTCGGTTTTTCGGCTCCGGACATTTAAGACCACGTAAGACCACGCGCATTCTGAATCGCAAAACCGGCTCCGGCTTTGCGAAATGCGCGTCATCAACGTATCGAACGTACAGGCAATGGCCGGCCCGCTTCTGCGCTTTCGCGAGGAGCGGTCGTTTGAGGGTTTGCGGACCTCCGACACTGCACGCGCGATACGCCCTTTCACAGCAACGGCCGGCACGACCCGCATCTGGAGAACAAATGGCTTCGACGAGTGTGAATTCTTACAACCCCAGCCGCGATGATTTCGCTGCAATGCTGGATGAGTCCTTTGCCGGCGGAAATTTGCAGGAAAGTTCCGTCATCAAGGGCAAGGTTGTTGCGATTGAAAAGGACATGGCCGTCATCGACGTCGGCCTGAAGACAGAGGGCCGCGTTTCCTTGCGCGAATTTGCCGGGCCCGGCCGCGACAGCGATCTCAAGGTCGGCGACGAGGTCGAGGTGTTCCTCGACCGTATCGAGAATGCGCTCGGCGAGGCCGTGCTGTCCCGCGACAAGGCTCGCCGCGAAGAGAGTTGGGGCAAGCTGGAGAAGGCGTTCCAGGGCAACGAGAAGGTCACCGGCGTGATCTTCAACCAGGTCAAGGGCGGCTTCACCGTGGATCTCGACGGCGCCGTGGCCTTCCTGCCGCGCTCTCAGGTCGACATCCGTCCGATCCGCGACGTCGCGCCGCTGATGAACAATCCGCAGCCGTTCCAGATCCTCAAGATGGATCGCCGCCGCGGCAACATCGTGGTGTCGCGCCGCACGGTGCTCGAAGAGACCCGCGCCGAGCAGCGTCAGGAATTGGTGCAGAATCTCGAAGAAGGTCAGGTCATCGACGGCGTGGTCAAGAACATCACCGACTACGGTGCGTTCGTCGACCTCGGCGGCATCGACGGCCTCCTGCACGTCACCGACATTGCCTGGCGTCGCGTCAACCATCCGACCGAGGTCTTGACCATCGGCCAGACCGTCAAGGTCAAGATCATCAAGATCAACCACGAGACCCACCGCATCTCGCTCGGCATGAAGCAGTTGCTGGACGATCCGTGGCAGGGCATCGAGGCGAAGTATCCGCTTGGGGCGCGCTTCACCGGCCGCGTCACCAACATCACCGACTACGGCGCATTCGTCGAACTGGAGCCGGGCATCGAAGGTCTGATCCACGTCTCGGAAATGTCGTGGACCAAGAAGAACATGCATCCCGGCAAGATCGTCTCGACCTCGCAGGAGGTCGAAGTGCAGGTGCTCGAGGTCGATTCCGTCAAGCGGCGGATTTCGCTGGGTCTCAAGCAGACCATGCGCAATCCCTGGGAGGTCTTCGTCGAGAAGTTCCCGGTCGGCTCGGTGGTCGAGGGCGAGGTCAAGAACAAGACCGAGTTCGGTCTGTTCCTCGGGCTCGAGGGCGACGTCGACGGCATGGTGCATCTGTCCGATCTGGACTGGAAGCTTCCGGGCGAGCAGGTCATCGACAACTACAAGAAGAGCGACGTGGTCAAGGCCGTGGTGCTCGATGTCGATGTCGAGAAGGAGCGGATTTCGCTCGGCATCAAGCAGCTCGAAGGCGATCCCTTCGCGGAGCCGGGCGACGTCAAGAAGGGCGCGGTCGTGACTTGCGAAGTGCTCGACGTCAAGGAGAGCGGCATCGACGTCAAGATCGTCGGCACCGATTTCACCACCTTCATCAAGCGCTCCGAGCTCGCCCGTGATCGCAACGACCAGCGCGCCGAACGCTTCGCAGTCGGCGAGAAGGTCGACGCGCGGGTCATCCAGTTCGACAAGAAGGCCCGCAAGGTGCAGGTCTCGATCAAGGCGCTGGAAGTGGCCGAAGAGAAGGAAGCCATCGCGCAGTATGGCTCCTCCGATTCGGGGGCGACGCTCGGCGATATTCTCGGCACCGCGCTCAAGAATCGCGGCGAGAAGTAAGTCGACTGGCTTTCTCTTCAATCATCAGGCCCCGGTTTCGACCGGGGCCTTTCTATTTGGGTGCTCAACTGGTCCATTCGCGGCCGTCGTTCCGGCCAAACGAGCTCCCGGCGGCGCTTGTACGGTCGGGGCAAGCGTGAGCCGGGATTGAAGGCCGCAGGCGCCCGTGTTTGTGACGGCGGGGGCACCATTTGTTGCCGCGCGACATCCACCGATCGTTATGCCGGGACGGCGAATGGAACCATGTTTTCTTCAAATTGCGCTGCAATTGATGTATCTGGATGAGCAAAGATTCAAACACCGGGAATGCATGACCGGCCGACAGCTTTGAGGAGAATCTCGATGTCGCTTGATTCGGATGTGATCGTCGATCGCCGCAGGATCCGTCGCAAGCTGACGTTCTGGCGCGTGGTTGCCGTGCTGCTCGCGGTCGCGGGTGTGGTCGGCGTAGGCATAATGGTGTCGCCGGGCGGCCGCAGCGCGCTCGCGACGTCGGGCTCGATCGCACGTATCAACATCGAGGGCCTGATCCGCAGCGATCAGGACCGCGTCGAGGCGCTGGAGCGGCTGGAAAATTCGGGCGCCGCGGCCGTCGTCGTCCATATCAACTCGCCGGGTGGCACCACGGCCGGCTCCGAACAGCTCTACGACGCGCTGGTGCGGCTGAAGGCGAAAAAGCCCCTCGTCGTCGTCGTCGAGGGCTTGGCCGCCTCCGGCGGCTACATCGCCGCGATCGCGGCCGATCACATCGTCGCGCAGCAAAGCTCGCTGGTGGGGTCGATCGGGGTGCTGTTTCAATATCCGAACTTCGCCGAGCTCTTGAAAACCGTCGGCGTCAAGGTCGAGGAAGTGAAGTCGTCGCCGCTGAAGGCAGCGCCCAACGGATTCGAGCCGACCAGCCCGGAGGCGCGCGAGGCGTTGGATGCGCTGGTGAAGGATTCCTATGCGTGGTTTCGCGGACTGGTGAAGGAGCGGCGAGCCATGGACGACGAGCAGCTCGAAAAGGTCGCGGATGGGCGGGTGTTCACCGGCCGGCAGGCGGTGGGTCTCAAGCTGATCGACCAGCTCGGCGACGAAAAGGCCGCGGTGGCTTGGCTGGTCGCCGAGAAAAACGTCAAGAAGGATCTCCCGGTCCGTGACTACACACTGACCCCGAGGTTCGGCGACCTGACTTTCCTGCGAACGGCGGTGTCGGTCGTGCTCGACGCGTTCGGCCTCAGCGCGATCGCGCGACAGGTCGAGCAGGCCGGAGTGGCGCAGGCCATCGATCGGCTCGGCCTGGATGGAATGCTCGCATTATGGCATCCCGCCCAGGCCAATTGAGCCGCGGAGGGAGGCACGGACCGCCGTTTCCCGCAATGCGGGTATTGTGACAAAGCCGAATTCCGTCAATTGCCAGCTATTTCGCGACGCGCAAACCTGATTTAGCGTCTTGACAGTTCAAGTGATTTTCACGGAAATGCATAGTCACAAGCCGCCCGGGTCCAACTCTCGATGATCAAATCCGAACTTGTTCAGCGCATCGCCGAGCACAACCCGCATCTCTACCAGCGGGATGTCGAGAACATCGTGAACGCGATCCTCGATGAGATTGTGGCGGCACTTGCGCGCGGCGACCGGGTCGAACTGCGCGGTTTCGGCGCGTTCTCGGTCAAGCACCGCCCCGCACGATCCGGCCGCAATCCGCGCACCGGCGCTCACGTGCCGGTCGATCAGAAATGCGTCCCGTTTTTCAAGACCGGCAAGGAAATGCGCGAACGGTTGAACCGCGACGACGGGGTTCCCGATATCGGTTCGTAGCGGCGTTCCGGATCGGGCCACTGGTCCGGTACTAACATTCGCATCCCTCCACCAGCGGCGCGAGAGATGATCATGCGCAAGTTCTTCACCTCTGTGCTCCTGATCTTGCTGGGCGTGATCCTCGTGGTCTTCGCGGTGGCGAACCGGCATTGGGTGACGGTTTCGTTCGATCCATTCAATTCCATCGACCCGTCGCTTGCGGTGTCGCTGCCGCTGTTCATCCTGATCATCGTCGTCGCGATCCTGGGCGTGCTCGCGGGCGGCTCTGCGACCTGGTACGGGCAGCGCCACTGGCGCCGGGCGGCGCGCCGGCATGAGGCCGACGCGCGGGACGCCAAAACGCAGGTGGCCGATCTCAAGGCCGCCGCCATGGCCTTGCGGGGCGAGCCGGCGCGGCTGGCGGGGCCGTCCCAGGGCGCATTTTACGGTGCGGCCGGGCGAGACAAGCAGGGCGCGACGTTGTAGAACCCGCGCATCCTCGAAACTCCTCGAATCCCGGACCATGTCCCTGCTCGTCAAAATTTGCGGCCTGTCCACGCGCGAGACGCTCGACGCGGCGCTTGCGGCCGGCGCCGACATGGTTGGATTTGTCTTCTTTCCGCCGTCGCCGCGGCATCTCAGCCTCGAGAGCGCGCGCGAGCTCGGGCGACAGGCCGCGGGCCGCGCGATCAAAGTCGCCAACACGGTCGACGCCGATGACGCAACGTTTGCCAATATCGTCGAGACCCTTCAGCCGGACCTTCTGCAATTGCACGGCAGGGAAAGCGTGGCGCGCTTGCGCGATATCAAACAAAGATTTGGCCTGCCCGTCATGAAGGCGATGGCGATCGAGACCGCGAGCGATCTCGAAATTCTGCCGGGCTACGCGGCCGTGGCCGACCGGATCCTCTTCGATGCCCGTGCGCCCAAGGACGCCACGCGTCCGGGCGGCCTTGGCGCGGTGTTCGACTGGCAGATTCTCGAGGGGCTCGCTCTCGAGCTGCCCTTCATGGTTTCGGGCGGGCTGACCGCGGACAACATCGCCGAGGCTGTCCGCGTGACGCGGGCCAGCGGGGTCGATGTATCCTCGGGCGTCGAGCGCGCACCGGGCGTGAAGGACCCCCTGATGATCGAACGGTTCATTCGTGCCGCGCGATCAATCGAAGAGCTGCCTGTACGATGAACCCACTCCTCAATTCCTACCGCAGCGGGCCCGACGAGCGCGGGCATTTCGTCATTTTCGGCGGACGCTTCGTCGCGGAAACCCTGATGCCGCTGATCCTCGACCTGGAAAAGGCCTATGCCGAGGCCAGGGCCGATCCGGCCTTCCACGCCGAGATGAAA
>WNGQ01003517.1_pt1 | contig 15738 bp, 15 predicted proteins | sample 5407661 | NCBI WGS metagenome assembly WNGQ01 (sample SAMN13153382, study PRJNA577476) | soil metagenome | isolation source: 60 cm soil or saprolite under Garry oak tree replicate 2 | place: USA:California | collected 2016-06-15 | reverse complement strand
TCGATGGGCTTGCCGTGCGGCGTTGTCCGCGCGGCGGTGTCCCATTCGCCGACACGGCGCTCGAGCTCTTGTCCTGCGACGAGCTTTTTCACGGCGACGAGCTTCTCCAGGGCGGCGAGCCAGTGCTCGTAGTAGTGGGCGCCGTCGTCCGGCTCGCCGCGCGCGCTCGCCGCGGCGAGCTCCGCGGCGAGCGCGTCGGCCCATTCGCGCCAGGTGAAGACGCCGCGCGCCTGGAGCGAAACCGCCATCGCAAAGGCCTGCGCCTCCCACGGCGCCTTGAACACCGGCCCCAGCTCGTCGCGCGGCAAGGCGGGGAGTGCCCGAAGATTCGCTTCAGGCGGGATCGAGGTGGTCATCCCACAGATCGAGGTACACGCTGTCGCGCGCGGATGCCCGGTGCCCCCAAAGCTCGCGCGCGGCGAAGCGAACGCTGTAGCAATGCTGGGGCTTCTTGTCGCGCGTCATCGCGTGCGTGTCGGGGAAGATGAAGACGCCGTGGTCGCGGTCGACGACCCCGCGCTTGCCGCGCGCGTAACGCGGCAAGCGCGTGTGGCCGATGGGGTGGTCGTTGTGCGTGAGAACGCGGACGCCGGGTGTGAACTTTGGCGGCACGTCTTCGTCCATTCGCGCGAGGCGGCGCACGCGCAGGAACCCCGCCACCTCGGATGCCCGGAGGACGCTCACTCCGCTCGCCTTCGATTCGGCGCGGCCCGTCCGCAGCTCCTTCGCCGTGACCAGGCCGTTCTCCACGAGCAGCATCTCCAGACCGCGCAGCCATTTCTCGTAGTAAGTCGCGGCGAGGTATTCGGCGGGCGGGATGCGCTCGCGCGAGTGCCGTCCCACGTCGATGTTCCACTTGCGGTGGAAGCCGCACGCGAGATTGAGCGCGTGCACGCGCGCCTCCCACTCGGAATGGAAGACCGGCTCGTTCTTCTCGATCTCGACCGGCCCCATGCCGTGCATGCCGCCCATGTCGTGCACGCTGTTCATCGCTGGCTCCGCCGCGGGGCCTTTACCTGCTTTACCTGCGCCACCCCGATCATCGCGTCGCGCGTGACGATCTCCGCGAGCTCGTCCTCGCTCCAGCCCTCGGTTCCCGCCGGGCGCTCGGGCAGCACCAGGTAGCGAAGCTCGGCGGTCGAATCCCACACGCGCACCTCGACGTCCTCCGGCACTTCGCACCCCAGCTCCTTCAGCACGCCGCGCGGATCGATCACGGCGCGCGCGCGATACGGCGCGGACTTGTACCAGACGGGCGGCAGCCCGAGCACGGGCCACGGGTAGCAGGAGCAGAGCGTGCAAACGACCATATTGCGGATCTTGGACGTGTTCTCGAGCACCACCATGTCCTCTCCCTGGCGCCCGATGAAGCCGAACTCCGCGATGGCGGCGGTGGCGTCCTCGAGCAGGCGCCGCTTGTAATCGGGATCCATCCAGGCGCGCGCGACGATTCGGGCGCCGTTGCGGGGCCCGACCTTCGTCTCATAGGTGTCGATCAGCTCGTCGAGCGCCTTCGGATCGACGAGGCCCTTCTCGACGAGCAGGGACTCCAGCGCCTTGGCGCGCAGCGCCGGGCCCGAGAGCGGGCGGTCGTGCTCGCGAACGTGGTCATCGTCGTGGTGGTGGCGATCGCTCATGGTTCCTCAGCGGGTGCCGCATTGCGCGAAAGCTGTCGCCCGACAATTTAGCACGGTATGATTCGTCTGAGATGCTGTTCACCAGAGCTTCGAAAGCCCTCGCACGTTTCACTGTCCTCGATCTCACCCGCGTGAGGGCGGGTCCCACGTGCGTGCGCCAGCTCGCCGACTGGGGAGCCAACGTCGTCAAGATCGAGTTGCCGCCGGAAGCGGGCGCGGGCGACCAGCCCGGCGGCCCGCGCGACGGGCCCGATTTCTATAATCTCCACCGCAACAAGCGCAGCATGACGCTCAACCTGAAGACTCCCGAGGGCGTGGCCGCGTTGAAGCGCATGGTGAAGAAGGCCGACGTGCTGGTCGAGAACTTCCGCCCCGACGTGAAGAAGCGGCTCGGCATCGATTACAAGCAGATCGCCAGGATCAACCCGAAGCTCGTGTATGCGAGCATCTCCGGTTTCGGTCAGACCGGCCCTTATCGCGACCGGCCGGGCTTCGACCAGATCGCGCAAGGCATGGGCGGCCTGATGTCGATCACCGGACTCCCCGGGCAGGGACCGGTACGCGTCGGCATCCCGATCGCGGATCTGACGGCGGGACTGTTCTGCGCGCTCGGCGTTTTCGTCGCGCTGCTGGAGCGGGAGAAGTCGAAAAAGGGCCAGCACGTCACCACTTCCCTCCTGGAAGCGCAGATTTTCATGCTCGATTTCCAGGGTGCGCGCTGGCTGATCGGCGGCGAGGTGCCCAAACAGGCGGGGAACAATCATCCGACCAGTATCCCGACCGGCGTGTTCAGGACGGCCGACGGCCACATCAATATCGCGACTACCGGCGGGCGGATCTGGGAGCGGTTCTGCACCGCGCTCGGGGCGCCGGAGCTCATGCAGCGGCCCGAATATCGCGCCGCAGATGCGCGCTCGCGGAACCGCGACGCGCTCAACGCGGAGATCGACCGATACACGGTGAAGCGAACGAGCGGCGAATGGATCGACGCGTTCAACGAGGCGGGAGTCCCCTGCGGGCCGATCTATTCGATCGACCAGGTCTATGCCGATCCGCAAGTCGTGCGCCTCGGCATCGCGCAGAAGGTGAGGAAGAAGGACAGGACTCTGCCCATGGCGCGCCAGCCGGTGTCCCTGTCGCGCACCCCGAGCAGGCTCGTCGCGCCGCCGCCGGACCTCGGCGAGCACACCGACGCGATCCTCAAGGAGTTCGGATTCAAGGCAGTGGAGATCGCCGCGCTGCGCAAGACGAACGCGATTTGAGCGCGACGCTCGCGAACGCGGCACACAGGAGCAATGACATGACTCAGACCGACAAGATGCTGTCACGCCGGGAAGGACGCGTGGGCTACCTGATCTTCAACAATCCCGAGCGTCACAACGCGGTCTCCCTGGACATGTGGGCCGCGGCCACTCGCATCCTCGAGGATTTTTCGCGCGACGACGGGGTGCGCGTGGTGGTGGTAACCGGCGCGGGCGGCAAGGCCTTCATATCCGGCGCCGACATTTCGCGCTTCGGCGACGAGCGCTCGACCGGGCAGGCGGTCGCGCATTACAACGCGACGGTCGACCAGGCCAGTGCCAGTTTCTACGAATTCCCCAAGCCGACCATCGCGATGATCCGCGGCTATTGCATCGGCGGCGGCGTCGGGCTGGCTGTCTGCTGCGACCTGCGGATCTGCTCCGGCAATTCGCGCTTCGCGATACCCGCGGCCAAGCTCGGAGTGGGCTACAGGTACGCCGGGCTCAAGCGGCTGTCCGACCTTGTGGGGCCGGCCTTCGCCAAGGAGATGTTCTTTACCGCGCGCCAGTTCGACGCCGAAGAAGCCCGCGCCATGGGCCTGGTCAACCGGGTCGTGCCCGAGGCGGAGCTCGAGAGCTACGTGAAGAATTATGCCGACACGATTGCGGGCAACGCGCCGCTCACCGTCAGCTCGGTCAAGTACATCGTCGGCGAAGTGGTGAAGGAGGAGAGCGAGCGCGACCTGGCGCGCGCCGCCGAGCTGGTGAAGAAGTGCTTCGACAGCAAGGACTACGTCGAGGGCCGTACGGCCTTCATGGAAAAGCGCAAGCCGGTGTTCACGGGGACCTGACCGGCGTGACCGGACAATCGCACCGCGAGTCGACGTGGCGTCGGTCGAGCTGCGCTCGCTGACCAAGCGGTACGGCTCCGTCGCCGTGGTCGACGGCGTGTCGCTGCGCGTCGAGCACGGCCTCCTCGTGTGCCTGCTCGGGCCCTCGGGCTGCGGGAAGACGACGACGCTGCGGCTCATTGCCGGCTTCATCGAGCCAACGGCTGGACAGATCGCGGTCGGCGATCGCGTGGTGTCGGCGCCGGGACGCACGCTGCCGCCGGAACGACGCAACATGTCCATGATCTTCCAGAGTTATGCCCTGTGGCCGCATATGACGGTCGCCGAGAACGTCGCCTACGGCCTCAAACTGCGCAAGCTCGATCGCGACACGATCGGGCGCAAGCTCAAGGCGATTCTGGCGACGACCCGACTCGAGGCACTGACCGAGCGCTATCCGGGCGAATTATCGGGCGGTCAGCAGCAGCGCGTCGCGCTTGCGCGCGCCCTCATCGTCGAGCCGGAGATCCTGCTGCTCGACGAGCCGCTCTCCAATCTCGACGCCAATTTGCGCGAGGAGATGCGCTTCGAGGTACGCCGTCTCCACGACCAGTACCGCTACACCACGGTCTACGTGACCCACGACCAGTCCGAGGCGATGACCACCGCAGACCTCATCGCCGTGATGAACGGCGGCAGGATCGAGCAGGCGGGCTCGCCCGAGGATATCTACGATCGGCCGCGCTCGGAATTCGTCGCGCGCTTCATCGGTTCCAGCAACATCCTCAAAGGCAGAAATCTCGACGAAGACCGCATCGAGTTCGCCGGCACGCCGTTGCGCTGCAGCGGCGCCAGGTTGCCGTCGAGCGGAGAAACCGCGGTGTCGATTCGCCAGCACGATATCCGGCTCATGCCGAAGGCGCCCGACGCGACGGAAAATGTGGTTCCGGCCACCGTCGTGCGCCAGGTCTTCCTGGGGAGCAGCCGCGACTATATAGTGCAGGTCGCCGACGGGACGCAGCTTCGCGTGGTCACATCGGCGCAGGACAACATCGCGCAGCGATCGTCGGTGTGGCTGCACCTGCCGCCCGAGCGTTGCCGCGCACTGACCGGTTGAAGCCGACATCATGAGGAAAGCGATGAAAAATTGGTCCCGTCGAGACGTTTTGAAGGGCGCGAGCGCCCTGGGACTTGCCGCCCTTGGAAAGCCGATCGAAGCCGCCGCGCCGCCCGCGCAAGCCGTGACGCCCGCATTGATCGAGGCCGCGAGGAAAGAAGGGAAGACGGTCTGGTACACCGCGGTGGACTTGCCGGTGGCCGAACGGGTCGCGAGATCCTTCGAGGCGAAATATCCCGGCGTCGCCTGCCGGGTCGAGAGGAGCGGCGCGGAACGCGTGTTCCAGCGCATCGGGCAGGAATATGCGAGCAACATCCACGCGGTCGACGTGGTCAATTCGTCGGACGCCGCACATTTCATCGTGTGGAAGCGCGACGGCCTGCTCGCGCCTTACGTTCCCGAGGACGTCGCGAGGCATTATCCGGCCGAGCACAAGGACCCGGACGGACAGTTCGCGACCTTCCGCGCGTGGCTGTGCGTCATCGGCTACAACACCAATCTCGTGAAGGCCGCGGACGCGCCCAGGAGCTTCGCCGATCTGCTCGATCCCAGGTGGACCGGCAGGATCGTCAAGGCCCATCCCGGCTACAGCGGCACCATCATGACTGCGACGTTTCAGATCGCGCGCGATCTCGGATGGGGCTATTTCGAGAAGCTCGCCAAGCAGCGCGTGATGCAGGTGCAGTCGTCGGCCGACCCGCCCAAGAAGCTCGCGCTCGGTGAGCGGGCGATCATGGCGGACGGCAACGAGTACAACATGTTCCAGCTGAAGGAGAAGGGCGACCCGGTCGAGATCGTCTACCCGACCGAGGGCACGCCGCTGATCATCGGGCCCAACGGTGTGTTCAAGGACGCGCCGAACCCGAACGCGGCTCGCCTGTTCCAGAGCTATTGCTTCACGCCGGAGTGCCAGCAGCTCATCGTCGACGTGGGCGGGTTGCGCTCGGTCCATCCTCTCACCAAGGAGAAGCCGGGGCGCAGGCCTTTCGCCGGGATCAAGAAGATGAAGGACGATCCGGCGGGCGTCGAGAGAGACTCCGAGGCGATCAAGGCGCGCTATACGCAGCTGTTCCGCGTCTGAGTCGAGCGGGTTCCCGTCCGGGGAGAAGAGAGATGCGAGACGCGGCGTTCACTCGAAGGGACCTTCTCAAGGCCTCGGTGGCCGCGGCCGTCGGCGTGCTCGCCGCGCCGGTGCGGGCGGCGGCGCCCGCGCCGTCACGGGTCACCCCCGAGCTGATCGAGGCGGCGAGGAAGGAGGGCAAGGTCGTCTGGTACGCCGCGATGGACCTGGCCGTTTCCGAAAATGTCGCGCGCGCCTTCAAAGTCAAATACCCCGGAATCGAGGTGCGGATCGAGCGCACCGGCTCCGAGCGGCAGTTCCAGCGCCTGGGCCAGGAATACGCGAGCAACATTCACGCGGCCGATACGATCAACGCTTCCGATGCCGCGCATTTCATTGCATGGAAACGCAACGGCTGGCTGGCTCCCTATCTGCCCGAGGAGGTTGCGCGGCTCTATCCGCTTGAGCATCGCGACCCTGACGGCTGCTACGTCACCTCCCGCGTCTACGTGAGCTCGCTCGGCTACAACACCAGGCTGGTGAAGCCGGAAGACGCGCCGCGGAGCTTCATCGACCTGCTCGATCCCAGGTGGATGAGCAAGATCGTCAAGGCCCACCCGGCGTACAGCGGCACGATCATGACGGCGACCTTCCAGATCGCCCGCGAGCTCGGCTGGGAATATTTCGAGAAGCTGGCGAAGCAGAAGGTCCTGCAGGTCCAGTCCTCGGTCGACCCGCCGAAGAAGCTCGCGCTCGGCGAGCGCCACGTGATGGCGGACGGAAACGACTTCAACCTCATCCAGCTGAAGGAAGCGGGGCAGCCGGTCGAGGTCGTCTATCCGACCGAAGGATCGCCGCTGATCGTATGCCCGAACGCGGTGCTCGGGGGCGCGCCCGATCCGAATGCCGCGCGCCTGTTCCAGAGTTACCTGTTGTCGCGCGAGGGCCAGCAGGTCCTCATCGACTTCGCCGCGCAGCATTCCGCCCATCCGCACGTCAAGGAGAAGTCCGGCCGCAGGCCTCTTTCCCGGATCAAGGTGATGAAGGACGATCCAGCGGCGGTCGAAGCGCAGAGCGAAGAGATCAAGGCCCGGTACACGCGGTATTTCGGCGTGTGAGGATTGATCTCTCCCGGCCGGTCGTGATCGGCTTTGCGGCGATCCTGTGCCTGCTGATCGTCTTGCCGATGTCGTGGCTCGTCTATTTCAGCGTCACCGACCGCAGCGGTGCGCTCACGCTGGGAAACTTCCGCCAGCTGGTCACCGATCCGGTCTTCGTCGCCCCGCTGGTCACGACGGCGATCATCGCAACCACCTCGAGCCTCGCCTGCTGCCTGATCGCCGCGCCGATGGGCTGGCTGGTGGCGCGGACCGACATGCCGCTGCGGCGCACGGTGCGCGCGCTCGTGACCGCATCGTTCGTGACGCCGCCGTTTCTCGGCGCGATCGCCTGGGAGCTGCTCGCCGCGCCGAACAGCGGGCTGCTCAACCAGGCCTTTCGCGCGCTCACCGGCGCGCCGCAGGACGAGCATCTCCTCGACATCTATTCGCTCCCGGGCCTGATCTTCGTGATCTCCTGCTACACGTTTCCTTACGTGTTCGTCCTGGTCGCGAACTCGCTCGACCGTATTCCCGGCGAGCTCGAGGACGCGTCCTCCATCCTCGGCGGCCGCGCCTGGGTCACGGCGCGCAGGGTGACGATCCCGCTCGCGCTGCCCGCGCTGCTCGCCGGGGCGCTCGTAGCCTTCCTGCAGGCGATGACGCTGTTCGGCTCGCCGGCGATCCTGGCGATTCCGGCGGGCTTCCACACGATGACGACGAAGATCTGGAGCCTGTTCCAATATCCGCCCAAGCCGGAGCTCGCCGCGGCGGCCTCGCTGCCGCTCCTGGTGCTCACCGTTCTCCTGCTTCGCGCCGAGCACGTCATTCTCGGCCGGCGCGGCTACTCGGTGGTGGGCGGCAAGCAGGGCGATCCGCGGCTCGTTCGGCTCGGGCGGGTCAAATGGGTCGCGCTCGGCGCGGCCTTCATCGTGCTGCTCAATCCGGTCTTTCTCCCCTATTTCGCGCTGCTGAACGCGGCATTCTCGCGCGTCGCCTCGCAACTCGTGTCGTTCGGCAATTTCACGCTCCACAACATCCATTTCGTTTTCTTCGAGCTCTCGTCGACCCGGCTGGTCCTGAAGAACACATTGGTACTCGGCGTCCTGTCGGCGACGATAGGAACGCTGATCGCGGTGGTGATCGGGTATCTCACGGCGCGCAAGGCGATCGCCGGCCACCGTGCGCTCGGGTTCCTCGCGACCGCGCCGGTCGCGGTCCCCGGGATCGTGCTCGGGGTGGGCCTGTTCCTGAGCTACACGCGCCCGCCCTTCGTCCTCTACGGAACGCTGTGGATCCTGCTCATCGCCTTCGTCACCATCGCGATGCCCGCGGCGTATCAGCAGCTCCAGTCGGCTTACCGCGCGGTTCATCCCGATCTCGAAGATGCATGCCGGATTCTCGGCGGAACGCGCCTTCACGCGCTGGGGCACATCACGGCGCCGTTGCTGCGTACGAGCGTGATCGCGACCTGGTGCTTTATTTTCGTCGGCGTCATCCGCGAATTGTCCGCGGCCATCATGCTGTTCACGTCGGAAACCAAAGTGATCTCGGTGCTGATCTTCGATCTCAACGAGAGCGGGGACCTGGGCGCCATCTCCGTGCTTGGAATCATCATGCTGGTAGTCACGTTCGCCGTGGTGATTCTCGCCAACCGCATTCCGACGTTCGGCGGGCGCATTCGCCTGCGCGATGCCTGAGGCGGCGGTCCGCAGCTCAGCCGAGGTAGCCGGCCAGCCTGGGAAGCGCGAGGACGAGCGAAGGCACGAACGTAATGAGGAAGAGGACCGCGATGAGGGCCAGGATGAACGGCACGAGCTCGCGCACGATCTCCCTCACGGGCGTGCCGGTCAGGCCGCTGAGGACGAAGAGGAGCACGCCGTAAGGCGGGGTGAGCAGGCCGATCATCATGTTCAGGACGATGACCACGCCGAAATGGACTAGGTCCACGCCCAGCGCCCTGGCGACGGGCAGAAGCAGCGGCACCAGCACGAGGAGCAGGGTCGTGGTGTCGAGCAGGCAGCCGAGCACGAGGAAGACGAGGTTCGCTACGACGAGAAATCCGAGCGGGCCGAGGTCGAGCGATAGGAACCATCTGGCCAGGCGCGCCGGCATCTGCTCGGTCGCCAGCACGTAGTTGAAGAGAAACGCGCCGCAGATGATGATCCCGACCACCGCCGAGGATCGTGCGGTGTCGGCAACGACGGACACGAGCCCCTTCCAGTCAAGCGCCCGGTACACGAAGAGCGCGAGCGCCAAGGCGTAGAGCGCGGCGACCGCCGCGGCCTCGGTCGGGGTGAACACACCTGAGTAAATGCCTCCGAGCAGGACGACCGGCATAAGAAGGGGGAGCAGCGTGCGCAGGAAGATGCGTGGGACCTCGGACCACGGCACCGGCGTCTCCATCGGGAAATTGCGCCGCCGGGCGATCCAGACGATGACGAGCATCATGACCGCCGCCATGAGCAGGCCGGGCACCACGCCTCCCAGAAAGAGCGCGCCCACCGACGCGCCCGAGACGAGCGCGTAGAGCACCATCGGAATCGAGGGAGGGATGATGGGACCGATGGTGGCCGAGGCCGCGCTCACCGCGACGGCGAAGGGCCTCGAGTAGCGGTCGTTCCTGCACATCATCTCGATCTCGACCATCCCGGGCCCGACCGCATCGGCGATCGCGCTGCCGCTCATGCCCGAGAAGATCACGCTCGCGAGCACGTTGACGTGCGCGAGGCCTCCGCGAAACCGGCCCATGATCGCGTGGGCGAGCCCGTAGAGGCGCTCGCTCAGGGTGCCGCAGTTCATCACGTTTGCCGCGAAGATGAACATCGGCACGGCGATCAGCACGAAGCTCCCGAAGAGGCTGTTCAGGATCTGCTCGGCGGCAAGGCCCATGTCCCGCCCGGTCGCGCCGAGATAGGCGATGCCGCCCGCGATCATCGCGAGGCCGACGGGACCCCGCAGCAGGGCGATGGAGACGAATACGGCGAGCATCAGCGCGAAAGCGGCGCTCATGCCTTGTCGGATGTTTCGGGGCGGACGATCGCGGCGAGGCAGCGCAGCACCACCATGACGGCGGCGGCGAGAAAGACGCTATAGACGGCGCCGTAGGGCCAGTCGAGCACCGGCGTCCGCTCGCGCATCATGAAGCGCAGGTAATCGGCGATGCCGGGCAGCGCCCAGAGAAAGCAGCCCCCGAGCGCCGCGAGCCCCAGCGCGTAAAGCGCACGCTGGATGCGGGGCGCAAAGCGCGGCACGACGAAGTCCACGGCGACGTGATCCGAGAGCGGCACGGCGAACGCCGTCCCCCAGAAGATCACCCAGACGAAGGCGATCGTCGCGAGCTCCTCGGTCCAGGCCGCGGGCGCGCCGAACACGAAACGCCGCACGACTTGCACCACGAGGCTCAGGAAAAGGACGGCGAAAACGCCCGCACCGATCAGATCGGCCCAACGCTGAAAACCGGGGACAGACCACGGTTTTGCGGAAACCGCGGTCTGTCCCCGGTTTGTTTCATTTGACCGCATTGATGCGCTCGAGGAGTCCGCGCGGCCACTTCTCCGCGTACTCGGACTTCAGATACGCGTCCTGGACGGTCTTCCTGAACGTCTCCACGTCCGGCGTCGTGATCTCGATGCCCTGCGCGCGGAAGAATTCGATGAGCTCTCTTTCCTCGCGCACGCGGTTCTCGTCGTTGAACTTCCCCGCCTTCGCCGCCGCTCTCCTCACCTGGGCCCTGTGCGCCGCCGAGAGCGCGTGCCAGGTCTTCGAGGAGATCGCGAGCTGCAGCGCGTCGACGAGGTGCCCCGTGAGCACGATCTGGCGCGTCACCTCGTAGAACTTCGCCGACTTCAGCGTAGGCAGCGGGTTGTCCTGGCCGTCGATGGTGCCGGTCTTCAAGCCGAGGTAGACCTCGGTGAAGGCGAGCGGCGTCGGGCTTGCGCCGAGCGCCTGCCCGAGGAAGAGCCACTCCCTGGACCCCGGCATTCGCAGCTTCACTCCCGCGAGATCCGCCGGGGTTCTTACGGGCCTCTGCCGGGCGAGGCTTACCTGACGAGTGCCGAGGTAGACGGCCTGCAGCAGCTGGATTCCCATCGCCTCGGCGATCCTGCGGCTCACCTCCGCGCCGATCGGCCCGCCGTACACCTTCGCGAGATGATCGGGGTCGCGGATCAAGTAGCCGGCGGTGAAGATCGAGTATTCGGGAACCTGCCGCGCAATGTCCTGCATCGACAGGAGCGCCATCTCGAGATTGCCGCGCTGCATGGCGACGGCCTCCGCGCCCTGGCGAAAGAGGGTCCCCGAGTGGTGCACCTGCACGTCGAAGCGGCCGGGCGCCGCATTGTTGAGCTCGTCCCTGAAAACGTAGAGCATCTTGACGTGCCAGTCCTCGGGCACCGCCGGCGTGGAGATGCGCAGCACGGTCTTCGTCTGCGCGAGCACGGGCGCGGCCGCGGCGACGGAGCAGGCGGCGAGCGCGGCGGCGAGCGCGCGTTTCATGCGTATGCCACCGGCTGCCCCATGTCAGTATCCCCGAATGTGACGGCGAAGTATGGCATAAGGAGCCTCCGAAGAGCCGGGCCGGCCGCTCTCCCCGAACTTGACCCGCGGGGGCTCGCGTGCGCATGATCACGCCATGAACCGTTCATTTCTGATCGTGCTGCTCGCGGGGATCACGTCGCAGGCCATCGGCCATGATCTAGGCTGAACGATATGCTAGCAAGAAGGGCTGGCTCACATTCTGGGGTCAAGCTCATCGACTCACCACAGGGAGAAGACGATGACACACAGCGCAATACGGAAGTCCTTACCGGTTTTGGCGTTGATCTTGGCCGTCGGGGTTCCCCTAGCATCGCTCGCCGCCGATGTCAGGCCGGTAGTACGGATAGGTTTCGATTTCGGCGGGGACAAGCTGGCAAGTGCGACATTCACGAACGGTTCCACCGATACGATCAAGGCCGGAGAGTTCATCTATCTTGGTGGCGGTCTCTCAGTTATCACCGATTCGAAGGACATCGAGGTTGAGGTAACCCTGTCTTACAAGAACGACAACATCAACGCGAGCAACGGGAAGATCGATTGGACCCGGTATCCGCTTGACGCGCTCGTCTTCTACCGTATGCCCAAGTTCCGCCTAGGCGGCGGTCTCACTTATCATCTCGGCCCGAAGCTGAGCGGCAGCGGAGCGGCGAGCAACATCAACGGGAATTTCGACGACTCCCTGGGGTTTTTGCTGGAAGGCGATTACCTGATAACGCAGAAGGTCAATGTCGGCCTGCGATATACGAACATCAAATACAAAATAGGCGGCAGTTCGATCGACGGCAGCAGTATAGGGATCACGGCGGGCTACCGCTTCTGATCCTCACTTCAAACCACGAGGCTCAGCGGCGCGGGCTCGGCGATCCCGAAGCCCTGGGCGAAGTTGACGCCGACTTTGCGCAGCATCGGGAGCGTATCCGCGTGCTCGACGAATTCGGCGATGGTCTGAAGCCCGAGCTTCTGGCAGTAGCCGTTGACCTCGAGCAGCTTCGACAGGGCTTCCGGATTCCTGTGGATGTTCCGTACGACGCTTCCCGAGAGCTTGACGACCTGCGCGCCGGCGTCCTTGTAGCCCCGGGCGATCATCTCTGCGCTGGAAAAATCCGAGATCGCGATGGCGCATCCGAGCGACTTCAGGCGGGTGATCGTCTGCTTCGCCGCGTCGGGAAGCCTCGCCATCTGCTGTGACGTCATCTCGAACCACAGCCGGTTGGGCGGGATTTTCGTCTCCTTGAGCTGATCGCGCACCTGGCCCCCGAAATCCTTGTCGCGAATCGTGTCATCGGCGAGGTTGAGGTTGAAGCGCGGAATGTGCCAGTTGGGCTGGGAGCTCTGTTTGTCGGCCGCCCACCTCAAGACCTCGCGCACGACCCACCTGTCCAATAGCGGCGTCAAATGATTCGCCTCGAGTATCGGGAAAAAAGTGCCGGGCGGCAGCAGCTTGTCCTCCTCTTCGCGAAAGCGCACGAAGATCTCCAGATACTTGTAATCCACTTTCGCCGATTCGACAGGCACGATCGGCTGGCAAAACAGCGCGAACAGGTTTTTTTTCAGCGCGTCCGTGAAATGCCCCGCGGTCCGGAACCGCGTTTCGATGTCGTCGGCTTTGGGCATCGCGGCGCAGTGATCTAGACTTTCCTGGTGCGCTCTCGCGCGATGCTGATCGGCGGGATCCACGGCTTCTCCGCCCAGGCGACTCCCACGCGCGCCACCTGCGCGTCGATGAGATAGGGCCTGCCTTCCACCGTCGCCTTGCGCGCGCGCGCCAGGGCCGCCCTGAGCTGCTCGGGCGACTCGGCGATTTCCCCGTCGACCCCGAACCCCTTGGCGATCTGCGCCATGTTCATGTCCGGGCTGCCGAGATAGTCGTGCACGAATTGCCGCCTCTGCACCATCTTGCCTCCGGCCGTCTTCTCGATCACGCGGCTGTGCGGGCCGCCGTAGGCGTGGTTGTTGTAGACCACGGTGATGACCGGCAGCTCCAGGCGAGCCATGTTCCACAGCGCCGTGGGCCCGAAGACGAACGATCCGTCGCCGACGAGGCAGATCACCTGCTGGTTCGGGCGGGCGAGCTTCACGCCCGCCGCGGTGCCCACTCCCGAGCCGAGGTGCGCGCCGTAGTAGAAAAAGAGCTCGCGACCGCCGGCCGGATTGAACTCGAATCCGTGCAGCACCACCGAGCCCGCCTCGTGGACGATGATCGCGTCCTTGTCGGCGAAACGCGCGACCTCCCAGGTGACGCGGTCCGAGAGCATCGGGCTCCTGTCCCAATCCGGGTTCTTCGCGACCAATGCCCGGAGAGCTTTCGCCTTCTCGCTGAAGCGCCGGACTTCCTGTGCCCGCTCCTGGAATTTCTTGCGTGACGCAGGCGTTATCAGGCCTTCGACCGCGGCCGTCAGGTCGTCCAGGCCATACGCGACGTCGGCGACGAGCGGAACCTCGGTGTTCATGACGTTGCCCATGCTCCAGCTATCGATCCGCATGTCGATGAACTTCGCCTCGCGCGGAACGACCGGCGCGGGGCTGTTGTGCTGGAGCTTGTTGCCGACGTTGATGACGACGTCCGGGTTCCTCGGGAAATCGAGCGAGGTGAGTCGCGCGGCGGGCGGACTGCCGACCCAGAGCGGATGTGTCTCGGGAAAATTCGCGTAGATCTGGCGCGCCTGCGTCACCGGCATCCCGAGCAGCTCGGCGAGCTTCGCCGCCTTGGCCGACGCCTTGGCGGTATAGATCTCGTCCCCGGCGACGAGGAGCGGCATTTTCGCCTCGACGAGGAGCTTCGCCGCGCGCTCGACCTCGGCCGGGTTGGGCCGCACGCGCATGCGCGGGTCGACTTTCTCCTGGACGATGATCTCGGCGTAGGCCTTTTCATCGTTCAGATCCGAATGCCAGGATGCGTAGGTGGGTCCGTGCGGCGGCGTCCAGGCGGCCTTGAAGGCGCGGCGCACGGTCTCCGGGATCATGTCGGCGCGCCGCGCAAGCCACGAATACTTCGTCATCGGCTGGACGATCTGCTCCTGGTTGGCCACTTCCTCGAAGCCGTCGCGCCCGGCACGGCGCGTCTGGTCGGTGCGGTAGCTGTAGAAGACGAGCGGCGTCTGCTCCTTGAACGCGTTGAACATCTGTCCCATCGCGTTGACGAGGCCCACGACGGCCGCCTGCATCACGATGGTCGGCTCGCCGGAGGCTTTCACGTAGCCCGCCGCCATCGCGGCCCCCGGTCCTTCGTGCGGCGTGAGGATGTACTTGAGCTGGGGCCGCTCGACCAGCGCCTCGTAGAACTGCGCGTCCTCGCTCGCCGAGTTGCCGAACACGTATTTGACGCCGGAAGCGATCAGCTGCTCGGCGAAGCACTCGGCGCCCGTTCCCTCGACCATCTTGATCGCCTCGGGGGCGATGCCCCGCGCCTCTTGAGCGTGGGCGATCGGGACGAGCGATTCGAGGATGGCTTCCGCCGAGGCGAGCGAGATTCCGGCGGTCGTCAGGCCTTTTAAGAACCCGCGCCGTGAAATCGAGCGGGACAGATACCGTGCGACGAGCTCTCTCATGGGCTTTCCTTCGGTGGGCGGCCTTGTTTCGATGCCGCCGCCTGCCGCCCGTATGCCGCGGCGAGGTAGTCGGCCATGGTCCCGATTTCGCCCTCGGTCCAGAGGGCGCCGCGCCCGACCATGCGATAGAGCACGCTCTCCCACCCTCTGCGGTCCTGTCTGTGGTCCTGCCACATCGTCGGGGCGTGGCACTGAAAGCATTTGCCGACGAGCACTTCTTTTCCGGGCGCGTCGGGGAACCCGGGCGGCTTGGCACGCTGCTCCTGCGCCGCGCTCGCCGAGGCCAGGCTGCAGAAAAGAATCGCAAGGGCGGGTTTGCGGGAAAAGGGCATGGTGACTGCCTCCGATCGTTGCAGGCAACGATAAGCCGGGCCTCGCGAGAGTGTCAATGTCAATCGCGACTCATCGCGCCGCCCGGACTGGGGCGACATCGGGCACGAGCTGGATTCCGACCCAGAGCGCGCGCGGCGCGCCCGGCGCGTAGAACGTCTCGTTGACCTGGGCGCCCGGCGCCGCCAGATTGCCGCCTGGAAAGAAGTTCTGCTGCAACGCGCCGGCGGTGGCGTAGCGCCTGCCGAAGACGTTGCTCAGTTTTGCGAACGCCCGCAGGCCGCGATCCAGCTTGTAGTCGAGGTTCAGATTGAAGATCGCGTAGCCCGCGATCTCACC
>WNGQ01003515.1_pt1 | contig 15744 bp, 13 predicted proteins | sample 5407661 | NCBI WGS metagenome assembly WNGQ01 (sample SAMN13153382, study PRJNA577476) | soil metagenome | isolation source: 60 cm soil or saprolite under Garry oak tree replicate 2 | place: USA:California | collected 2016-06-15 | reverse complement strand
CAAGGCTGGATCAAGACCTGTCCAGGTAGACGGTTCATTTGTCCTAGCTGGTAAATTCGTCCGTGGATTAAAAGGACGTTTTTTCAGCTTGCCATGCTCAACCGTATATTTCCAGACAACAAACTGCGGGTAGGCTGTTAGCTCTAAAAGCAATCCTGCTTGCAACCGCTCTCTGAGGTCTTGGGCGTTTCCTGCGTAGGTTCTCTGTTCCTGGGGTCTGTATCGTTGTGTTCGTTCCAGCTGCATAGTCAGTGCTTTTTTGGGATGCTAGTCTTTTACTAGCTCTCTGTCAAGGGAAAAAGAAAAACAGGAGAATAATGAGCTATCATATTCCTTATGGTTATACTGTCCAGCTAAAAAGGCTACATTGGGTTCGACATGATCCACCTCGTGATCATCAGGGGTTTGTCTTCCATGCTTTGGGGAAACCGGCATGGTATACTAAGATAACATTCCTCCGGTAGAGTGTGCGTTAAACCCATCTGCAAATTGGATACACGGTCTTGAGAGTTCACACCAACCCTTGCCGGATGGCGTAGGCTACGGCTGCCGCTCTTCCCGGTACATCTAGCTTTACAAAGATATTGCTCAGGTGACGGTTGACCGTGCGCGGGCTGATGATCAGTGTTTCGGCCACCTCACGGTCAGTATGGCCCTCCGCAACCAGACGCAACACTTCTTGTTCTCGCCTCGTGAGGTTGAGGTCGAGATGATACTGGGAATGTACTGCGTGTGCTGAACGTGCTGAATGTGCTACTCTATCCCGTTCTTGAGCCGGGGTTTGGAGTTGGACGACCTGTCCAGACTTATCCTGCCGCCTGGCACCTGGGGTAGCATTTTGTTCCAGTTGTCGCACACCTTCTTGCAGGGTATCCACCAGGTCAACGGCCCGCTGCAATTTGTACTGGAGAAACAACGTTCGCGCCTGGTCGCATAAGATATGTACGCGCTGTAGTATCTGCCGCTGATCTTGTTCAGGCTCCAAACCACTCTGCACCAGTAGTGCGCGGGCCTGTTCATAGAGGATGGTCGCCTCCTCCGGCTGGTTATTAGCACGGCGGCAGAGTGCTAATCCGGCTTCAAAGGCCTGCTCTGCCATAGCCCAATCTCTCGACCTGGCTGCTACTACGCCCAGCACCCGGTCTACCGAGTTGCCATAGTACATGAAGCCACGCAGGGCGCGGATACGCTCGACATAGGCTGCGGCTTTTTCATTTGCCTCCAGGTGTAAGTAGCCTTCAGCCAGGAACGGAATGTAAAAATCACCGCCATAGCCTGGTGGCTCTGGATGGACAGCGGCACGATCAAGTTGCGTTCGTGCCGCTGTCCTCCGCCCGGTCACGGCGAGAAAGTGGCCGTAGAGGGCCACTGTACCGGGATACCACTCGGTATTCGTCGCCGCCTGGATGCTTTCCTGAAAATAGTGTTCTGCCTGCTGCCAGTCTCCCTGGCGGAAATAAAGTTCTGCCTGAGCCTGCATGACCAGGGGCTTGAGTCGCAGGTTGTTCGTTGCCTCTGCTTCTCGCATAGCTTCTTGTAAGTGGGAGCTGCTGCCTGCCCAATCGCCACGGGCAAGGGCTATAGCTCCAAAATTCCAGTGTAGCCAGCCAAGATTGTAACGAGCTCCGTAGCGACGCGCTCGTTCAAAACCACGCAGGGTATAGAGGTGAGCACGCTCCATCTCTCCTAAGGCCTGATAGATGATGCCAAGGGCATGGTCGCCCAATACCGCTCGGAAAGGGTCGCCTATGGCGATATAGAGTTCGTGAGCCTGCTCCAGGAGGCGGATGGCCTCATAGATATGCTCGCCCCAGCCACGCAGATAGCCAACGAAATGTAATGCAAAAGCCTGGCTCCCCCGGTCGCCAATTTCGGTGGCCAGTTGATGCGATTGCCAGAGCGCTGCCTCTGCTTCTTTCTCACGAAGGAGGAGAATATCAAGTGTGGCCTGAGCCTGTAGGAGCAAGATGCGTTCGGCTGTACTTACACGTTCCAGGGTCAACACGTTGCTCCCACCTGGAAAATTACGACCTGGGAACCATGGAGCAAAGGCTGAATGGCCGGTTTGACTACTTTTCTCCTCGTATCTACCTGCATCGAGAGCCGTACGTGCAACCTGCAGGTGGGCCAGCGCTTGATCGTACTTGCCCTGCATACGATAGACATCGGCGAGCAAGCGATTGGCCTGGGCCAGTTGAAGGGGCGGGGGTTGGTCTGAGTGGAGAGGAGACTCTTGTGGTCGCCCAGGTGCGGAGTAGGAAGATTGTTGTAATTGCTCAAGAGCCTGCAGGAAGGAGTGCGCTGCCTGCTCAAGCTCTCCTAGTTTAAACCATAATTCACCGATAGTAATATGAAGCTGAGTCGGCGATGGAACCTGGGCAGAAGATTCGCCTGCCTCAAGCAACCGCAGTACCAGGCGGAAGTGACCGATAGCCTCCCGATGGGCCTGCTGGCGAACAGCGTCTTCACCGGCCAGGAGGTTCCAATGCAAGGCTGCCGCTTTCTTGCCTCCCAGTACGTAATGACGCGCCAGTTCCGCCGCATGGACGGAAGCAGCATGAGCATAGACTGCTTCTAAGGCTGTACCAATCACTCCATGAAGTGAACTTGCCTGGTGTTTAGGAATCTGGGCGCTCAATACTTCTTGCACGATACCCTGGCAGAACATATAGGTAAGAGGGGCAAGCTGAGAGGTAGAAATGGGGTCTATCGAGGAAGTATAAGAAGTATCATCCTCAAGCCAGCCAGCATCATTAGCATTGGAAGTAGCGGCAGGAACTATGGCGATAATTGCTGCCTGTGTTGCTTCATCGATCAACGACAAAATTCTGCTTTCCTCAGTAGCCTCAAATACTTTGAGGAGCGCTGCAAGGGGGAAGGTACGGCCAAAGAGAGATGCAACGCGCAAAAGTTCACGACATCCTGCACTCAATTCTTGCAAGCGCTGCCCAACTGCCAGCATAATGCTGTCCGGCAGTTCTGTACTGATGGCCTTCGTCGCTTGCCATCTATTCCCATGTACCACGAGTTGCTGGTTGAGCGTGAGCATACGCACCAGCTCTTCCAGGAAAAAGGGGTTGCCTTCAGCCCGGTCCAGCAGCACCTGTGCCAGGCTTTCGGGAAGTGTGCCTGGGAGGAGCGCGTGCAACTGCTGGGAAGCGGCAGAAGGACTCAATGGTCCAAGGGGCAGCAAAAGGAGCAGTCCCTGGCGCATCATCTCAGCAAGCGCTCTGGCAGCGCTAATGCTGGCATTCGTCGTTACCAGGGAATCGTTCGAGTCCATACGCTCTCTCTGCATCTTTGGTGGACGTGTCGCACCAGCCAGGACAACGCGACTACGGTGTAAGCGCACCGTGAGGTACATGGTCAGTTCCAGGCTGGCGCTGTCGGCCCATTGCAGGTTGTCAATGCCCAACAGAACAGGCTGATCCATCGCGATATGTTCTAGCAAGGTTGCAACCGCATCAAGCAAGCGGAACTTCTCCTGGTCAGGCGAGAGTATTTCTGGTGCGCTTGTTCCACTGAGCTTACCTGTCTCACCTAGCATCTTTGGGAGTTCGGGGAAAAGGCGAGCCAGGGCGCCTATCAAAGGCATACCAACCAGGGAGATATTCTCCTCATTGCGCTGCGATCTCTGTTGTTCGTTGGCATCACTGACATCAAGGGAAAGCGCAAGCCCCACGTAGCGGCGCAGTTGCTCTGGTGTAGATGAGCGTAAGACTGGGCGCAGCGCCTCAATAAAAGGGAGATAGGGAAACATACTACCCGATTCGTATGTGTGCCCTTCCAGGACACGAAAGCCAAGCGTTCGCGCTTCTGCATACGTCTCGGCCAGCAAACGTGACTTGCCAACACCCATTTCCCCGGTGATCGTCAATGCACGCGGCCCTTCTGGTAGATCAAGCAGTACTGTATTCAGCAGAAGGCGCATAACCTGCATCTCGGTTTCGCGATCAACGAGTGGTAGTGCTTTATTCAGGAGATCCAGTCCTGCGAGAGGATCAGCGAATGGTGCCTGCATAGAATTCTCCGGGCGACCACAAGGGATAGTGTGAGAGCCTCCCAGGCTCTCCTGCCTGTCTCCCAGACAGGGTTTCCCTATTAAGGGTCTACATCTTTCAGGAGGATGTGGTTTGTAGGGGACGGCTGTACCGGGCTCTACACATTGCGACCTAGCGTTTTTTCCCTCTGCCTTCTCATGCGAGGTGCAATATCGTGGTAGATGAACAATGCGTAAAAGACGGCCAGGAATGGTACATCAAACAAGAAATAGAGCCAGAAGACAGGCAAGGCATTGAGCATTACGAGGTGATAGAGCAATGCCAGCGCAACGAGGGTTCCGTATACCGCCGCAACCAGGGCAAGTGGGCGTACGCGTGCCCATTCCCTTTCGGTAGAGAGGTAGATAGCTCCAATGCCGTTGCCAATGATGATGGCTCCGATAAAGCGATCAAGGACGGGTGAGATGCTTACTGGCCACACGGGAAGTTGGAGTTCTGGCAAGAAGAAAAAGGCGAGACCAATAACAAGGTTGAAGAGTCCCGCGAATAATGCCAGTCCACGCTCGGGCAAGCTAAAAGTAAGGTGGTTCATTAATAGCTCCTCTCAGACTAGGGTTTGCTTCAATGATTATACTACAGTTTCCTGTGATACGGACACAGTATTTTTCCTTTTTTGCGCGCCGCCACAGGCGGCGCGTAGGAGATGAGAAAGTTGGGGCACAGCCCCAAGCCCCAGGTTAAGGGCTGCCGCCCTTAACAATCCTGCTTAAGTTGACGTCTGTGGAGGGCACCCCAAACGCCGCGTAAGAAGGAAGCAACCTATGAATGGGTAATCTTACCGATGAATATACATGCTCTTCTAACTAAACTAGCCATAGGACGAGTGTAGTAGCCGGAATGATACAGGGTTACTACAACGTAGTTCCGCAGTGGAACATTCCGCAAACAAAAGTACGAGTAGTTTTCGAGGGAAAGAAAGGAATCCAAAACGTATGTTGAAGTTGTTTACCCGGCGGTTCACAGGTTTTTGCATGTTAGCATTGACACTGGTAGCACTAGGCGCGCTGAGCGCATGTTCAGTCAATCCCGCAGGCGCTGCTGACTCACTGGCTAATACTACTAGCGGTAGTAGCCATGCGAGTAATGCCAATCAAAGCAGTTCATTTACGTTTAGCATGGTGCCATCCTCCGGCATCACCGCTTGTTTACCCAAGGCTCATGGTTCCGTGACTATTACACCTGGCTCATTAAACGATACGATGAAAGTAAGTGTGACGGGTCTCGTTCCTAGTACGGGCTACGATCTCTTCGTGATCCAGGTTCCCAATAAGCCCTTTGGGGTAGCATGGTACCAGTCTGATTTGAAAACAGATTCAACGGGTGCAGGCAGCGCGACCGTACGCGGCATCTTCAACAAGGAGACATTCTCGGTCTCCACCGGTGGTACAGTAACATTCTCTCCGACGCACCAGTTTCACCTGGGCCTCTGGTTCAACGATCCTAAGGTACCCTTCAATAAGGGCTGCGAACCCGGCCAAACCAGCCCAATCATCACGCCGTTCAATGGCGTCCAGCACGCGGGTATCCAGGTGCTGAATACAAGCAATTTCCCGGATAACGCTGGCCCGCTATCGCATGTGTCATAAGTGAATTCCTCATCAGAGGAAAAATGAAGCATCTCAACCGGACAGCACATTGCTGAAGACCGGGCACGCAGCTCAGCTACGTGCTCGGTCTTCAGCAATGTGCTGTTCGCGATGCTGCAGGGCGATTTAAAAGTATGTGAGTCAAAGAGGGAAGTGAATACAGTGGGGTGTAGGGCACTCCCATGCTGGTATGCGGAAGCGTCTCATGCCACTGTTTGCCCTCTGCAAATGCCACAGCCCTCTTATCATGCTGTTCACACATGAAAAGAAAGTCGCAACGGAAGAGCTTGGAAAAACCATCGCAAAAAAAGAGAGGTGCTGGCGTCTTTCTAAGAGAATGTCCCATCCTCTTCTCAAATGAGGGAGGGCTGAGATGGAGGCATTTTCTACAAGCATTCCCTGTTCAAAGGAAGAGAGATTTGGAGGAAGGTGGGCAAAAATTGGAAACACCACACATGCTTACCGAAGAAGAGAGAGCCTTTCACCCCTGGCCGTGGGAAGAGGAAGTGATAAGCGCAGCAGAATATAGGCGTTCACTTCAAGACCTCAACCGTTTCTTAGCAGAAGCGCAAGTGAGTCAACTCCACACCGTAGAAGATGTCTCAGCAGTCGCCTCTTTAGTTGGTCATGATGTCCATGCGGTAGCAGTCGCCAATGGTCAGAAAATTGAGAAAAAGATGGCCGAGCCAGAACCAGGATCGAGTGAACCACTGGGGCGTCTTGAAAGGGAATATGTTTTCACCAAAGGGATGGGTGACCGCGAGGTAGTTGTTACTGCGAGTAACGGTTATACTTTAATCTCAGAACGCAGAAGAGTGAGATTTGGATTTCACGGCTACTACAACGAGCTACTCAGAGTCAGGTTGCCATCGGATAGAGACATTGCCATTGGGGAGAAACCCATCGGGAATGAGCAAAGCATTTATGCCATAGATTTGCGGGAAGCGCACATACGAGAATATCATCCCGCGAAAGAACCAAATAACGCTGAAATACAACAAGGATTTACCCGTGTCCTCAAAGACGCTCTCAGAGCTATTGTTTCTGGGCTTATCTAATTGGCTCAGATTGTTGAAGAGGGCCAGTGGTCGGAAGGCCTTCCGACCACTGGCCCTCTTCAATTGGAATTGTTAAATGACAGGCAGGGTCTGCCCATCGGTCATAGCCTGGGGGCCGGCGTGGAGTGGTCCTCCGCCGCCATCGAAGGGCGTACCTGGTTGAGTGGGATTATGTAATACCTGCCGGGCATTGATAATTCCGTCAAACCACATGCCGACGTGTTCCAGCTGGATACCGGAGGCGTTACCTGATTGATCCGCCGATGTACCAGGGTTGCGATTATCAGCGGCAAAGGCTACAAAGGTGATCAGATGGAAGACCGACTCGCCACTGCCATCGCCGCGAGTAATCACATCTCCCACGTACTCTGCATGCCCAAAGGGCTTGGCGGAAAGCTCGGTGAAGAAGACCGTAAACTTGACGTTGGGGGGCATGTCCTGCACATCAACCGTCACAGTGTCGAAGTCGTTAGCCACGGGATTCTGAAAAACGGTCACCAGTGCACTGGCTTTGGGGAAGAGCGACTTGATACTTGCCGGAGTGAGTGGGAACTGCACGATCAAGGTTGGATCGACCGAAGCGAGCACCTTGACTGTCGGAGCTACCTGACCTGGACTGCCGAATGCAGGTGTACGAAGCGATGGCGCATTTGTCGGGAAACTGTTGCCGCCACTAGTCGTCTGTTTCGTCTGGGTGTTTTGTGACGAAGAGCTATCACAGGCGGCTAGCAGCAGGCCCAGGAGCACGATTACCACAAGTGCGATGACAGAACGGTTCCTTGAATACGCCCTGGTAGAGTGCGATATATATCTAAGCATTAGTTATCCTCCTTTTAGCGCGGAACGCGATAAATCGGGTCCTTACTAGAACACCGGAGCGGTCTGGCCGTCGGTCATGGCTTGTGGACCTGCGTGAAGCGGCGGATTACCACCATCGAAAATCGTCCCTTTGAGGGAGTTGTTGTTCAGTACTTTTTGTGCATCCTGGAGGGACGAGAACCACATGCCCATATGCTCCAGGTTTATTCCTGAACTCAAGCCCTCCACGTTGTCCTGCGATGTGCCTGGATTGCGGGCATCCATGGCAAATGCAAGGGTCGTGATGAGCTGAAAAATCGACTCGCCACTGCCATCGCCTCGCGTCGTCAGGTCAGCCACATACTCGACATTGCCAAAAGGCTTGTTGGCAAGTTCAATAAAGAAAATGGTAAACGTGATGTTGGGTGGCATGTTCTGCACATCAACCGTTACCGTGTGGGAAGGGCTATCATTATGACTTCCGACGACTATCGTTACCAGAGCTTTGGCGTTAGGAAAACTTGCCTTGATGCCACTGGGCACCAACGGAAACTGGAGAATGAGAGTAGGCGGTAGAGAATCTAATACATGTACTGTTGGCGCCAGGTGACCATCATGCACCATTTGCCGTACGTAATGAACTTTTGCATTATACGGAACATGGTTAACTGTGTGGTTGCTATAGACACTCGCCTGGATTGATGCATTGCTAGCTGCATTGACCTGCATGGTAAGAAGCAATAGCATGACCAACAGTAGCGGAGCGCCTAAGGTTATCCTGCGTATAGGTTGCAGAAATGACATCTGAGTCCTCCTTTGGGAACGCGATAAATCGGGTGGACGCGATGAATCGGGTCCCTACTAGAATACTGGGGCGTCCTGGCCGTCGGTCATAGCTTGTGGGCCAGCGTGGAGCGGTGGATTGCTGCCATCAAAAGGCGTGCCCTTGAGAGTAGTGTCATTCAGTATCTTTTGTGCATCCTGCAGCGAGGAGAACCACATGCCGAGGTGTTCTAACTGGACACCAGAGGCCTGGCCACTCTGGTCTTGCGATGTGCCCGGATTAGCGGCATCCATAGCAAAGGCGACAAGAGTAATGGTTTGAAAGCTGACATCTCCATGACCATCATCCCGTGTATGTAAATCGGCAACATACTCGGCATGACCGAAGGGTTTCACGGCCTTTTCGATGAAGAAGATGGTAAAGGTTGTATCGGGTGGCATGTTGGCGACATCAACCGTCACCGTTTCAAAGAGACTCACTGCTGGATTGCCCTGGACAATCGTCACGACTCCTGTAGCCTTGGGAAAGGTCTTCTTCAATCCACTGGGGAAGATTGGGAATTGAATGATGACGCTGGGTGGCTGGGAGGAGAGCACCTGGACCGTCGACGCCAACTGGTGCTCTGCAATCATTTGCTGTAAGGTTTTGGGTTGAAAAGTCTGGCTGCGTATCTGGCGCGCAGTCGAGCTGGCGCCGCCAGGATGCGCTACCACTAAGGTGGTGAGTAGCAATGCTGCCAGGATCATGCCGATCAAGATGATGCGGCGTGTAAAAGTTTTTTGTCTCATAGTAGCTCCTCCAATTGAGCGTGTACTAGAGCATAACCACCCCACCTCTTTGGGAAAGAGGGAAAGGCAAGGGGACGCCCCTTGCACCCCGGCAGGGGAGATCCCCTGCACCCCCTTTTCCTATCATCTCCGGTGGTTTTGCACTAGCCTGTTCGACCGGGCACGTTCACCCGGTCAACAATTCATCCAGGCTGCTGGCCTGGCCTCTGTTCTACGAGAAGTGTACCTATGATTCATTTTATACACATCCGCAATCTTACCCATTTTTTGGTAGTAATTCTTGCGAACAGCTAGCATACCACCTTTTGCTTGCTCTTATGATTGCTCAAGCGTAAAAGGAAAAATAAATGCAAGTAATGCTTTAGTATGTTCACTTTTTTCTTGCAATATTCAGGTATTATTAAGCCATTTGTTGCGGTTTGAAAGACTTGTAAATCTCCACTATTTATGGTAAAATTGGTGCGTCTTATTGAAGAGTAGGCATAAGAAGTGAGAGCAGGCATGCGCAGCTTTGGTAGTACGCTCACGCTTAATAATCGCTATCGCCTGGACAAATTGATTGGGGAGGGTGGATTTGCGAGTGTCTTCTTAGCCACTGACCTGGAGTTGGGTCGCCAGGTTGCCATCAAAGTGCTGGAAGCAAACTGGGTCAAAGACAAGGAGCTTTTAACCCGCTTCCGCGCCGAGGCACGCGCTGTTGCCGCCCTGGATCATCCGAATATTCTCCAGATCTACGATTTCGGAGTGGTCAAGGGTGCTCCTTACCTGGTGATGCCGTATATAAGTGGAGGCACCTTCGCCGCTCGCATGAAGCAAGGGCCGTTTACCCCGGATGAAATTGGCTTCTACCTGGATCAGATTGGGGTTGCGCTGGATTATGCGCATGAACATGGAATAGTCCACCGTGATGTCAAACCCACCAATCTGTTGATGCGGTCCAATGGGCAACTGGTGCTGATGGATTTCGGGTTGGCCAAACTGCTCGATAATGTGGCACTTGAAGAACAGACGGCGGTGGTCGGGACGGTTGCCTATATGGCTCCCGAACAGTGCCAGGGACTGGTGAGCGCAGCCAGCGATATCTATATGCTGGGCGTCCTCTTCTACCAGATGCTTACAGGAAACATACCATTTGAGGGCAATACCACGCGGATCATGGTTGGGCACGTCTATGCAGAACCTCCCTCGCTCAGCAGTCAGCCCAGGATGAACTCATTTCCGCCAGCCGTTGTTCAAGAACTTGAACAGGTAATCACGAAGGTCCTTGCCAAACGCCCTGCTGATCGCTATTCCACCTGCCAGGCCTTCTGCAACGCTTACTATAAAGCCTTACAAGCTGATCCAAAAAGAACCTCCAGAGACTACCGCCGCGATAAAGGTTCCAAAAAGCCTGATTTCAGCGAGACGCTGCTCACAGAGCAACCACTTATTGTGCCAGCTACTCCGACGCCTCCTCTCGCGGAAGTGGTCAAGGTCAAAGGAGTTGAGGTCGAGCCTGGGATACACGTGCCGCCTGCGCCAGATTCTAATCTCGAGAGCACACTGATCGACCCTCCGTATATGCCGTCTTCCCCACCAGCATCTCTGGCAGCCGCAGCACAAGAAGCGGCCCCAGTCGGCCTCGATGCCACCCTGTTCACCCCCAGCCGACCACCACGTCAAAAGATAATGCTCAGGCCAGCACGATTGATAGTGACTACCGAGCCTGACAAGGTCTTCCAGGCGGCATTTGACCTGATGGGTCAAATGGTGACACTGGGGCGAGCGACAGATAATAACATATCCCTGCCTCTTTCGATCATTTCGCGTTACCACGCGGTGTTTAGCCGCGTCAATAGCGCATCCCAGGAGCCAACCTACAAAATTATTCAGCGCAAATCCATCAACCCTCTTCTTTTTAAAGGAAAGGAAGTACAGGAGAAGGAGCTGGAGAACGGAGATACCATTGAAATTGGGAAGCGGGGGTATGCTGATTATATAGTGAAGCTCACCTATCGGGCCCCCGAATATGGCCTTGAATGAGGAGAAGTCATACCAGGCTGTGTTGTGGGGGTAGTTCCTCATGAAATTCTGTGTGAACCAGTTGGAAGTTTGGCCGCTAAAAAAATAGCTTCTCGTCGTTTAACTAATGATTAGCCTAATGCATTTTTTTGTCTCATCATTAAAAGGAGGTTAGCCCGATGGCAATATCGACTATCGATCAGGTAGGTCGGTTACTCAGGGGACGCGAACTCCAGTTCCGAGCGGTAGTGATTACCGCGCTGTGCTCCTACTTTCTCCAGTTATTCGCAATCTGGCTGCACTGGGCCCTGTGGGCTATTGCTCTGGCCACCATTCTTCCATGGGTGCCTCTCTTCACCATGAAGATTCTCTGGACCAGCAAGCATTATGGCTTTATGGCCGCTTACCTTGTGTTTATGATCCTGCAAGCAGGACACGTGGGGGAGCACGTGGTGCAGATGCTCCAGTTCATCTTCATCTACGATCCCAGCCATAAGTGCTACGGCTTTAGCTGGTATGGAGTTTGTGGCCTGGCTCACGGCGTCTTTGGGGAACTGGACCGAGAAACGGTGCATTTCATCTGGGACGGTCTGATCCTGGTGGCCTGTGTTGTCCTGCGTATCCACTTCTGGAAGGTCAAGAACATCTGGTTGACCCTGGCTGTGATCGCCGCCGCCATTCACCAGTTTGAACATTGCTGCCTGTTCGGCATCTTCTTGTTTGATAACCACCTCTACACTCACGGAGGAACGTTCCTCGGCATTCACCTGACCGCGTATGGCGCCCAGGACGGCGTGATGGGCCACGATGGCATTGTCGGGTCACTGATTCCGCCGCTCAACGTTATTCTACCAGCCCGCATTCCTCTACATTTCATCTACAATGTGTTTGTGCTGATCCCCATGATGCTGGCCTTCCGCAAACAGGTGCGGGTCATCTATGACGAGTGGCTGGCCAAAGCGCTGCCGCAGTTGAGCGAAGAGCAGTTGATCGCGGCAACTGCGCAATCCGAGAATGTAAAATTTGATGCAGGTCAGATCATCTTCCGGCAGGGCGATCCTTCGGACAAGTTCTATATCATCACCAAAGGCCAGGTCGATGTCTTACGCATGGATAAACGGAGCGGCCAGGAAACGCAGGTGGCGCGGCTGGCCGAGGGGCAGTACTTCGGCGAGATTGGCCTGTTAGGTCGCACTGAACGCACGGCCACGGTCAAAGCGGTGACGGAGGTGGAGTGCCTGGCCTTGAACCGCGAGGTCTTCAAGGCGTTGATGGCCTCTTCGGCCGAAGCCTATAAAGATGTGGATCTTGTGCTGCGTCGTCGCATGGTGCAGCTAGGGGCCCTGCAAGGTCTGGCGGTGAAAGACTCGGTCAATGCCGACCCGGATACCGTCTTGAAGACGCGCATGATCCGCGATCGCCTCAAGATGCTGCAAGGGGACGATGTCAGCCGTATCCTGGGTCACGGGCCGATCAGCGTCTCGCCGCCCTCGCCATTTGGGGCTCCACAAGCCCAGCCGCTTCAACAAGCAGGCGTGGCTGTAGCGGAGCGACCGGCGACTCGTCCGAGCCCTACACCGGCTGTGGGGATACCAGCTTTCGATCCTGAGGCAACGTACCGGGTGGCCCCGGCTAATAGTGGCTACCATCGTGGAGCGTTACTGGTACGGACTGGCTCATCAGCGGGTCAGCGCTTTGAGGTCAATGCGCCGCGTATCATCGTGGGACGCCGCAGTACGGATTCTAATACCGATGTGCCGTTGATGCAGATCGACGATGCGCGTGTCTCGCGCCATCACCTGGAAATTTTCGCGCAGCCTGATGGCCTCTATGCTCGTGACCTGGGATCGGCCAATGGTACCTGGCTGAATGGCAGGCAACTCACCGGCGAACCGGTGCGCTTGCAAGATGGGGCCGAGGTCCATGTAAGCCCCGATACCACGCTCAAATATCAGGTGAACTAAATGGCGGGTGCATACACCAACAAGAAGCGCGTGTTGATTCTTGGAGGAGGGTTTGGAGGCGTTACCACGGCGCAACGCCTTCAACACCATTTCAAAAGAGAGCCGAGTGTCGAGATTACGCTGATCAACCGTGATAACTTTTTCGTCTTCGTGCCGCTGCTGGCTTCAGCAGCCTCCGGCTCCATCGAGACACTTCACATTCTCAATCCTATCCGTCGTATGATACCCGGCATCACTTTTCGTGCAGAAGAGGTGATGGAGATCGACCTCCAGCGCCGCCTTGTAACGGCTGCCTCTCCCATCACAGGGCGTGAGGTTCGCCTGCCCTACGATCATCTCGTCCTTGGCCTCGGTAACACCATCAACCTGGCCTCGTTGCCCGGCCTGGCCCAGCATGCCAAAACCATGAAGAGTTTGGGCGATGCCCTTCACCTGCGCAACCATGTCATCTCGATGCTGGAAGCCGCCGATGTGGAGACCGATCCGCGTATTCGTGAGGAACTTTTAACGTTCGTAGTAGCAGGAGCTGGGTACAGCGGAGTCGAAACAATAGGGGAGATAAACGACCTGGTACACGAAATCTCCAAAAACTACCCCTCGCTCATGCGGGAGAGTATAAAAGTAATACTCTTGCATAGCCGCGACCGTATTCTCCCTGAGATGGGGCCAGGGTTGGCCGATTTCGCGCTGAAGAAGTTGCGGCAGCGTGGTGTAGACGTGCGTTTGCAAACGCGCATAGCCGCGGCGACACCTCACGAAGCAATTCTGAATACAGGAGAGCGTATTCCTACCCGCACACTTGTGGTAACGGTTGGAGCGGCAATTAATCCAGTGCTGACTTCACTGGCCTTGCCTCGCGAGAAGGACCGCATCCTTACCGATTCCTTTATGAGCGTGCCGGGGATGCCAGGTGTATGGGCCCTGGGCGATAACGCCGCTGTGCCTAATGCAGCAGCCAAGGGTGAGTTTTCGCCACCAACGGCCCAATATGCCTTACGCCAGGGCAAGCGCCTTGGCGATAACCTGGCGGCGGTGATACATGGGCAACCCCAGCGCCAGACGCCTTTTGCCTTTGCCGGACTCGGCCAATTGTGTCTTGTGGGGCACAGGGCAGGAGTAGCTGAACTGGCCGGCGGCATAAAACTTTCCGGCTTTATTGCCTGGTTGATGTGGCGCAACGTCTACCTTATGAAGCTGCCAGGCTGGGATCGCAGGATACGCGTTGGCCTGGATTGGACTCTCGATCTTATATTCCCACCTGAACTATCCTACATCAATCTGGCGCGCACCCAGGTGGTAAACCAGGTCCACTTTGAACCAGGCGATTTCATCATCCGTCAAGGGGATGTAGGTGATCAGTTTTATGCTATCGTATCGGGCGAGGTCGACGTCTTCAAAGAGATGCCCAGTGGAGAGAAAGCTCACCTGGCCAGGTTAGGCCAGGGCGAGTTCTTCGGAGAGTCGGCTCTGTTGACGGGGAGACGCCGCAACGCCACTGTTCAAGCCAGTAGCCGGGTCGATTTGATGTGCATGGGTCGCGACGAATTCAATAATCTGGCCGGTGCCTGGCTAAAATTTTCGGAAAGTGTGCAGTCCCTGTCAGCCGAGCGAGGTAAGGTGTTGAGCAGTGACATTGAACAAGGCCGTGAGTTCCGGACCATCATGGTTGGTTCAGCGCTTGGCGCTCACCTGTCAAGGCTGGGGCTCCCGCCTGTTCCAGCCTCCCCACCTGGCAATGCTGCTGATAGTGGAAGAGTCGCAGCGCAGCCTCCATCCTATGTTCTACCGCCTCCACCACCTTCTTTGATGAGGAGTGATGGAGCAGAATTGCCATTAGAAGCTGATGTGTTAAACATGGGACGAGCGCCAGATAACCATATTGTGGTGAATGATAGGAGGGTATCGCGCCGGCACGCTGTACTGAAGCGAGAGGGAACGAATTACGTGCTGGAAGATCTGGGAACGCCTAACGGGACATTCGTCAATGATCAGCGCATCCAGCGCCAGGTCCTGGCTCCGGGCGATGCAATCAGGTTAGGCCAAAGCGTCTTCACCTATCGCGTACCTGTAGCTGAGCAGCGCTAGCCCTGGCAAGTTAGGGAAGTTGAAGAAAGGAAATAATCATGTTGAGAGTTGCCCTTGTAGCGCTAGTCCTGGCTATTGGGGCTATTGTGATCCTCGCGCTTAGTGACGCTCTTAGCCCATCAGGTATTGGTAGTTTGAGCGGAGGTCCAGGAGTCTTGCTTCTGTGTATTCCAATTTCCTTAGCATTATTCGCTTTCCTTGCTCACCGTCAAAAAGGGCGGCTCAGGCCTGGAGAACAAGAAGGAGAAGAACTCCGAATCAAAAAGGAATAAAGCTGCATATTGACAAACCTGCTTGTATTCTAGTACTCTATGATTAAGAAAGACGTTCGCATAAGTTCTGGCTTAGCCAGTCCATGAGGAGGTGCAAAGTATGAGAAAGCACGTATATTCACCAGTTGTGCTTGTATGCACCTTGTCTACCCACCTGGCGAGAGGGGGTAACGAGCGGACGCTGCCAGACCAGGGCCTTGATATTACAGTGGAAAAGAAGATACCTGGCATCCATTAAATGGCAGAACATTGCTCACTCCCTCCGCACGGTAGACAAACATCAAAAGTCATTAAACCGTGTTTTTTTATTCTCCTGGAGGGAAAGCATTGATTAACGACCCGGAAAC
>WNGQ01003514.1_pt1 | contig 15749 bp, 17 predicted proteins | sample 5407661 | NCBI WGS metagenome assembly WNGQ01 (sample SAMN13153382, study PRJNA577476) | soil metagenome | isolation source: 60 cm soil or saprolite under Garry oak tree replicate 2 | place: USA:California | collected 2016-06-15 | reverse complement strand
GCAGGTGGAGCGACCACCTCACCGCCGCCGGCGACTGGGCCAATGACTGTGGCCCGGTCGAGGCGGAGCCGGTCACCGGTCATCGACTGGAGCTCGGTGGGCGCGGTGACCAGGGACGCGTAGGCGGCGCGAAGGCGAAGTCGCAGAACAGGCAGCGGAAGCCTTGGCTGGGCTGGGCCAGCTGCACCAGCAGCAGCTCGCGGTTGCACGACCCACAGCCGACACCGATGGTCATCGGGTTGCCTCCGTGGTGGTTGTGGCCGGTTGCCCGTCGAGCGTCCGCCGGCTGCGCGCGTGTCGTGCCCGCTGGAGCCCGTCGATGAGGACGTCCAGGCCGGCGGTGAACCGCTCGTCGCGGTTGTCGACCCAGACGTGCTCGCCGAGGGCGACCAGGGCGGGGAAGCGGTCGGCGGGCAGCGAGCGGAAGAACTGGTGAAGCTGGCGTCTGGTGGCCGCATCGCGGACGCGCTGCTGGTTGGTGGAGATGTGCGGGCTGCTGACCGCAAAGCCGGTGGTGTAGTCGATGACCAGGAAGAAGGCCAGGCCGGCCTCGTGGTTGGGGAACCCGGCAGCCTGCAGCGGCATCAGGAACGCCTCAGCCACCGCGAGCGAGTGCGGTCCCAGCGGGTCACGCAGCTGCAACAGCCCGGCGACGCCAGGATGGCCCTCGAGCACGGTGCGGAGCCGATGCGCGAGCACCTTGATCTGCTGGGTCCAGGCCAGGGCGGTGTCGAGGTGGCAGTCGACCTCGGCGAGCACGCCGTCCAGCACCAGGTCCTGGAGTTGCTCCTTGTTGCGCACATGGCGGTAGAGCGCGCCGGGGACCACCCCAAGACGCGCGGCCAGGGTGCGCATGGTCAGCGCCCCCACGCCCTCCTCGGCGATCACCGTGAGTGCCTCGGCGACCACGCGCTCGCGGGTGAGCGGGGGACGGCGGTCCGCGACGGCCATCGGAGCGTTGAACCACAGCGTGTGCGACTCCCGCTGGTGGTCAGGGGGCTCGTCAAGTGGCGCCTTCGCCTCCTGCTTCATGTTCACGCTCCTGAACAACGACCTTGACAGTAAACAACGATTTTGACAGTATACACTGTTTACCATAGGCTGTGCTCGCTCGGCACGTGCACTCGGCAAGTGCATCCGCTCCACCTGGACTGCGTCGTCCCCGAGTCCTCGGGCCGCCGATGGTCCATGCACGAGGGAGAACCGATGATGGGGACCCAGACTGGAACACCCCCGCAGGTGATCCCGACGTTGCCATTTCCCGTGCCCCGCCTGGCCGCGCTCGCCCGGCATGCCACCCCGCACCTGCTCGAGACCACGCTCATCCCGCTGGGCTTGTTCTACGGCGGGTTGCAGCTGTTCGGCCTGTGGGGCGCGCTGCTGGCCGCGCTGGTCTGGTCCTACACCTCACTGCTGCGCCGGCTACTCACCCGCCGCCGGGTGCCGGGCATGCTCATGCTCGCAATCGTCGGCCTGACGGCCAGGACCGCGCTGGCACTGGCCACCGGCAGCGCGTTCCTGTACTTCCTGCAGCCGACTATGGGGACCGGGCTGGTGGCCACACTGTTCCTGGGATCGGTGCTGCTGGGGCGGCCACTCGCGCAACGCCTGGCCGCCGACTTCCTGCCCCTGCCCGAGGCGCTGCTCGCCCGCCCCGGCGTGCGCCACTTCTTCCAGCGCGTGTCCCTGCTGTGGGCTGGGGTGTTCCTGGCCAACGCGGGCATCAGCCTGTGGCTGCTGGTCAGCCAGTCACTGGCCACCTTCCTCTGGACCCGCACGGTCGCCTCGCTGGCCCTCACCGGTCTGGCCATCGCCGCCTCGACGCGGTGGTTCCGCCACTGCGTACGCGCCACCCCAGCAGCGTAGCGGTGGATCGAGGCTGCGTTCTCGGGCGAGCGGACCAGCGCCCGGGCAGGCACGCCCGCCTCGGCGAGCAGCCGCACCAGCTTCGAGCCGGGTTGCCGGTGGCACCGGTGACCAGGATCACGGGCTCCTCCATAGCGTGTGGCGATCGTCGGGGGTACCCACCCCCCATCCTGCCGCGGACGCCAGTGCATGCCGGGGGGGGAGCCGGCCACCTCCCCGGTCAGGGCCGGACGGAGGCCACCTCAGTGGGGCCTGGCTCGGCTGGCTACGGGTGCTCGGTATGGGTGTATCCGTTCAGGTCAGTGGCACCGGCTCCTCGTTGGGATGATCGGCCGGCTTGAAGGATGGCGACGGCCGCGTCGATGAGCGTCTGCTGGTGCGAGGAATTGGTGAGGTCGACGGCCGTATGGATGGTCGCTGACAACCTCGACCTGGGGCGCCCGCCAACGTGAAGATCATCTTCGGCGGGGTCGGGTGTGTCGGCACTGGCCAGCCGCGAAGCCCAGCAGGCACACCGCTCTGCGCCGTACACCTTGGTAGCAAGCAAGCCCCACAACGGCCTCGCGTAGCACGGCGGCGATGGCCCCACGTACCGAGTCCCAGATCCCGCAGCTGAGCCGGCTTCGAAGCAGGTCGGGCTCAGCCGGCCCTGACAAGCAGCCAGATCAGGATGTAGTGACACAGGCCGGCGGCGACGGTGAAGGCGTGCCAGACCTCGTGGTAGCCGAAGACCGCCGGGCTGGGATCGGGACGCTGGCGGTCGAGGACGACCGCGCCCACCGTATACAGCACGCCGCCGACGATCAGCAGCGCCAGCTTGGCGATCCCCAGGCGGCCCGCCAGCCACCGCAGGGTCACCACCGCGAGCCAGCCGAGCGTCAGGTACAGCGTGATCCCCACCACTCGGATCCGGTGCCGCAGGATCACCACGGCGATCCCACCGAAGGCGACCGCCCACGCCACCCCGAGGATCGTGACCCCCCAAGTGCGGTCCAGGGCGATCCCAGCCGGGATCGACACCACGAACGCGACTTGGTGCAGGCGGCCCCGCAGCCTCGGCTTCGCCGGCGCTCCCTACTTCAGCGGCGGTTCGGTCTCACCGCGCCTGAGGCCGCTCATGCCGTCAGCACGCGGGCGCGCGGGGGACGGCCGGGAACCCGCACGCTCGCGGCACGCCTGCTTAGACACCGCATCGCCTCCCCTCCACAAACTCTGGCTGCGACATCGGCGCCATGCGGGGATCCTACCCCGCGGCGCCGGGAGATAGATTGGACGGCGGCGATTCTATGGACCCGTCCGCCACACGGCGTGGCTGGCGTGCTGGCGACCTATGGGGGACTGTGATCCTGTGGCTCGCGCTCTGCGGTGGCTGGCGGTTCGGTGAAGTCGACGTGGATGGACTCCTCCGGGCGGCGCTCCTCTTGCTTGGCAAGGTCGGCCAGAGCCTGTCTGTCCGACCGGGTGAGGGGCGGTTGCAGGATGCTGCGTGGCCACAGGCACCGGGCGCGGACGACGTTGACCTCGGCGGCGTACAGCGTGGCCTCGGCGGCCAGGTACAGCCACGACAGCAGCCCAGGACGATGGCGAAGAACCCGTAGATCTGGCTGGCGTGCTTGAGGTTGTGGCCGACCAGGTAGCCCCCGGCGCTTTGCAGCAGCACCACAGCACGCCGGCCACGGCGGCGCCGAGCGGGAGCTGACGGGTGGGGATCTGGCGGGGGGTGAGCGCGCGGAAGGCGAGCAGGAACAGCCCGGTGTTGACCGCGGCCGAGGCGGCCAGGTTGGCCAGGGTGAAGGCGAGGCTGTGGCCGACCAGGACGGCCAGCGAGGCGAGCGCGGTGGTGGTGATCACGCCCAGGGCGAAGACCAGCAGCAGCAGCAGCAGCAACCCGCGCACCTGGCGGGTTGCGAAGCTGGGCCGGTGCTTGCCTGGAACGTTCCAGATCTCGGCCATGGCATGCTGGCCGCCTGGGTCACGCCGCGGGCGCCCCACAGAAATCCGACCAGGCCGACGACCAGCCCGACGGCGTTGGCGCGCAGCACGTGGATGTTGTCCTGGAGCTGGTCGCCGATGATCGGGAATTGAGCCAGGGTGGAGTGCAGCACTCCACCCCTCCCCACCCACGAACTCAGCAGAGACACACTTCTCGGTTCCGCAAGCGGAACCGAGGCGACGGCGGCCCGGAGTAATTCCGGGAGTAGTCCGCAGGCGTCGTCGGCCAGCCGAATCCGCCCCGGCCGGGACAGCGGCCGCCGCGTACTCCTCGCGATGGCGCACGTTGTCCTGCCGGCAGTCGCGCCCCGAAGAGGCTCATCACACACAGGGTGGAATGCCGGTCGAGGGTCGGCCCATCGACGGGATGGGAGAGCCTTACCGACAGCGAGCGGCGGATCGCCGAGCTGGTGGCGGAAGGAGCGACGAACCGAGCGGTCGCCGCGGCTCTGGTCATCTCCACGCACACGGTCGACTCGCACCTGCGACACGTGTTTGCGAAGCTCGGGATTTCTTCGCGGGTACAGCTCGCGACGATCGTTGCCCCGTCGAGATCCAGGTACCACGCAACGGCTTCCCGATGCCCGGAGCGGCTTCCTGGATTGCTGCTTCACCGAGTCCCTTGATGACCGCCTGCTGGTCGTCATCGCGGGCGCAGGAGATGAACAACTCGAACGTGCTAGTACGTGGGCGTGGCTGATTTGGGGCTATGTTCACTCTGTCAGCGTGGCTAGCTGGATCTCGAAGATCTGGTCGGAGTCGATGCCCATTGAGGTGAAGTTCCCGGCGATTTCGAGGCTCACGAAGCCGTGCAGGCGGCTCCAGATAAGGACGGCGTCCAGGGCGGTCGCTGGGTCGATACCGGGGCTGTGTAGTTGCGCCCAGGCTGAGAGCTGGGATGCGAGTGGCTGGCTGGGCGGGGCGGCGGTGTGGTCCCCGAGTTCGCGGAGGACGCCGAGCAGCAGGTTCATCGCAGCTTGCGCTGCCTCGACGAGCCGGTGCGCGTGGGCGTCGTAGCCGGGCAGCGGTGGGCCGAACAGCAGCCGGTACCGGTGTGGCTGGGCCAGAGCCCAGGACCGGTAGGCGCGGGCGAGGGCCTCGAACCGGGCGCGCGGTTCCTGGCCCGCTGCGCTGCCGGCCGCGGCGCTCAGCGTGTCTGCCAGGTCGTGGTAAGCGTCGATGACCAGCTCGGTGAGCAGCTCGTCGCGGCTGGCGAAGTAGCGGTACAGGGCTGGCCCGGAGACCCCGAGTTCCTTGCCGATCGCCGAGACCGACACTCCCGCGGGCCCTGAGTCCGCGAGCTGGCGCAGCGCCGCCTGCTTGACCTCGCGGCGCACCTGCGCCCGGTAACGCTCACGCAGGGTTGACAGTTCGGGCGCGGGCTCGACTGGCACAGATCCTCCCGTCCGGGTTGACAGACATAGAGTAACAGGTACATTCTCTTGTTAGAGACTGTAACAATCGTATTGGGCTGTATCGCCAGACGTGACCGGAAGCACGGCAGCCGCCGAGAAAGCCGGCACGCCGATTCGCAGGGAAGGGACCAGCTATGTCCAACGCAGCCAACGCCGCCCTCGCCAGCCCGTGGAAAGACCTGTGGAACGGTGACCTCCGCGTCGCCGACCAGATCATCGCCAGTGACTTCGTCGCCCACGCGGCGCCGCTAACCGGAACTGGACCAGACGAGATCCGCGGCCGCGAGGCGCTGAAGGGATGGATCAGCGGCATTCACGCCATCGTCCCTGATGTGACCTTCGTCATCGAGGTTGGGCCGATCACCGACGACGAGTACCTGGTCGTGCGGTGGAAGGCGCGCGGCACCTACGCCGGCGGCTTCCCCGGCGCGCCGCCCGAGGCGGCCGGCCGGGACCTCACCTTCACCGGCACCGACATCCTGCGCATCGCCGACGGCAAGCTCGCCGAGTACTGGGCCAACGCTGACAGCCTCCTGTTCTTCCAGCAACTCGGCGTGCGCGAGGTACCCGCCACCGGCTGACTACCTACCCGGGCGGCCGGCGGTCTCGGTGGTCGCCAGCGCGGGCGGGTCCTCGGTGATGGGCCCGTGCACCGGCTCATAGGTGTAGAGGTTGTCCGCGTAGACGGCCTGGCCCCGGCGCCGGTGGCCACTTCGGCGATGCTTTGGGTCAGCGTGGGGAACTCCGCCGCCCACCGCTCATACGGCGGCTGCACGCAGTGGTAGACGACCGTGCTGGGCAACCCAGCCGCCGTCGGGGTTGGCGGTCAACCCGGCCAGATGGACTCGCCGGGTGTCCAGTTCGATGAAGAACAGCACCTGCAGGCGCCGCAGCGTGACGGTCTGGACAGTGGAGAAGTCACCCGCCAGGATTCCCGCAGCCTGCTCGCGGAGGAACTCCCGCCAGGTGGTGGCGGTCCGCCGTGGTGCCGAATGGCGCTTCATGCCGTCGCAAGCAGTTCGGCCTCACGCGCTGGGTCCAGTCCCACCTGGGCCCGTTGCGGGCGGCCGGCGCGCGGTGGCACCCCGCCGACGGTGCGCAGCCACTGCCAAGTGTCGGCGACCGTCCGCGCCACCGGGCGGCAGCGCAGCCCTGCCGCGTACGCCCGGCTCGGCTGACCACATTGAACGTGCCGCCAACACGCTCCCGGCCCCGGTCCAGCAGCCAGGTCACCAGGTCCCGGACGTCAATGTACTGCAGCGGAAGGTCGGCCGGAGCGGGGGCCAGCACCTGGCCACCACGGGCCACTCGCTGCAGCCACCAGGGAAGCCGGCCGATGTCCTCCCCTGGACCGAGGATCAGACCCACACGAGCGATCAGGGCGCGCTCACCGAAGAGCTCTTGCGCCGCTTGTTCGCCACCGGCCTTCAGCCCAGCGTAGCTGCCGTCAAGCGCGTTGGAGGCGGCGTCGACGACCGGTGCGTGCTCGTCGGCACCTAGCGCCACCGGCTCCCGGTAGACCGACCTGCTGGACACGTAGACGTAGTGCCCCGTCGAGCCAACCAGCGCTCGTGCGGCGTTCAGCACGGCACGCGGCGCCCCATCCCAGGTGTCGATGGTTACGTCCCACTCGCCGCCTGCCAGCGCCGAGAGCCCGTCGGGAGCCGAGCGGTCACCCCGCAGTCGCCGCACCCCGTCCGGTACCGCGCCGTGCAGTCCCCGGTTGAACACCGTCACCGACCAGCCTCGCCGCAGCGCCTCTGCGACCGTCGCTCCGCCAACAAAGCCCGTACCGCCCAGTACCAGCAATCTCATGGCGCTACTGTCCAACACCTCGACACCACGCGGTTCAATGTTCGCGGTTAGCCGATTGCGCCTGAAGCGGAATCTGCGCTTGGCCCGATCCGGTGGACAGGTCGGAACCTCATTGCTCGGGCCACGACCCTCGCCGCCATCGCCACCATCGGACCTACGATCTTCGACACGATCAGGTCGCCGCCGGCCGACAGGAAGTCGATCGCCCGTTCGGCCGGCGGGACGTTGGACACGGCCACCGCAGCCCCAGGTCGTCGGAGGCGATCACGCCGCCGAACCCCATCCCAGCCTGTAGCAGCCGCATCACGGTCGGCGAGAACACCGCCAGGTGGTGGGGTCGATGCGCGTGTACGTTGCGAGCGCAACCATGACGACGGGCACGCCCGCGACGACGGCCGCCCGGAACGGCGCGAGGGACGAGTCGTTCCGCGTCGTCACCGTGTCGACCACGCCCGCCACGTTGTCCGTGTTGCCGCGCACCCGCCCCAGTCCCGGGAAGCGCTTCGCCGTCGTGGCGACCCCCGCCCCCGTCATCCCCCGGATGAACGCAGTGCCGTGGCTGGCTGCCGTGGCCGGAATAGACACAGTTGGAACACTGCGAAATGCCACGCCCATCGTCACGGTTTGACGTGCGGCTGCGCTACCGCTCGGCGGCTGTCGTCAACGGCGCGGCTTGACGTTGCGTCCGGGAGGAGATGGTCACGTGTAGCGCGAGCCCGGCTGCGGCGGCGGATGCGATCGCCAGGATGAGGGCGACGGCCGACATGGCGTGGTCGGATGTCATCGGGCGTCCTGTGTGGGCGATGGCGAGGTAGAGGCCGCCGAGAGTAGCGATCCCCGCAGCTATGCCGAGCTGGGTGATCGTGGTGATCAGGCCGCTGAGGGTGGGGATGTGGGCGGCCCGGATGCGGGCGGTGAGCAGGGGCACCAGAGCGCCGAATCCGGCGCCGTGGCCCGCCCCGGCTGCCAGCAGCAACGGCCCCGCGATGGCATAGGTCCAGCCGGTGCGGACGGCGATGGCCAGGACGGCTTCTGCGGCGGCGAGGATGGTCAGGCCGCATACCGGCACGATGGGGTGGAGTCGTTGCGGTAGCCGGGACCAGGTGAGGTTGACGCCGGCGAACCCGGCGGCGTAGGTGGCGAAGGTGAGCCCGGAGCGCAGCGGGGTGTATCCGTAGCCTTCCTGGACGTGCAGCGCGATCGTGAACAGCAGTGCGCCATAGCCGGCCATCACGAGGAATACCACAACTAGCCCGCTCTTGACGCCAGCGGGGACGACCGCGCGGACGTCGAGCAGCGGGTGGCCGCCGCGGGCGGCGGCGGCACGTTGCAGCCCGATGAAGGCGGCTAGCCCCGCGAGGCCCACGACCAGGGTGATCATTGTCCAGGCTGGCCAGTGCTCGGAGTTGCCGAAGGTCAGCGGCACCACGGTGGCCAGCAGGGCGACAGAGAGAATAAGGACGCCGGGAAGGTCGAGTGGCCTGCGGACCGGTGCTCTGGTGGCGGACAGGGTGAGGCGGGCGGCGATCAAGGCCGCGACTCCAGCAGGAACCTGGATCAAAAACATCAGCCGCCAGGTCAGGCCGAACAGGTTCGTGGTGATGAGCAGGCCACCAAGTAGTTGCCCAGCGGCTACCCCGGCGGCCAGCACTATCGAGTAGAGGGCGAGCGCGCGGGACCGGGCCAGCCCGCTGAAGCGGAGCTGGATCAAAGAGAGCACCTGGGGCACCATCAGGGCGGCTCCGAACCCCTGCAGGACCTGGCCTGCGACGAGCGCCCAGCCAGCCGGCGCGGCCCCTGAGAGCGCGGCCGCGGCCGTGAAGAGAGCGAGCCCGGAAAGGAACAAGCGGCGGTGGCCATAGTCGCCAAGCCGGGCGCCAGTCATGAGCACGACTGCGTATGCCAGAACGAAGCCGGAGGCGATGAGCTGCAGTGCCGCGCCGGAGACGTGCAGGCTGGACTGGATCGCCGGTGCACTGACGGTGACGAGGGCATCCGCCATCGACGCCATGGCCTGCACGGACAGCAGGACGATCAGCTCAGGCCCCCGTCCGGCGCCAGACGGCCCAGAGGGGGTGACGGTTTGTGGTGACGCCTTCACCATCCGAGACACCGCCCGTCTCTCAGTAGTAAACTAAAGTTAACTACTGATAACCCTACGACCGGTGTGGCGTGGCGTCAACACCGGGAGGTTCACGGCAGGTACGGCAGGCATGAATGATCTTGATCTGGTAGTCGAGCTGATCAACACGGTGTGGGTGCTCGCCGATCCGCCCGACTCGCTCACCGATACCAGCGTCTACCGCGACATCCTGATCGGCGCAGGCGAGCGCCAGCTCGCCGATGACCTCGCCGCGTCAGACCTGGGACGCGTGCGCGCCCTGCGGGAGCGGCTCCGCGCCGTGTTCCACGCCCAGACGGCTCAGGAGGCCGCCGCCCTGGTCAACACGCTTCTCCAGGAGAATGCCGTGACTCCACAGCTCGTCGCAGGCCAGGAAGGGGACATCTCGCTCGCCTGGGATGCAGGCCGCCGCGGCTATGACGCGCTCGCCGCCCGGTTGCCCGCCGCACTCGCCACCCACCTCGCCACGCACGGGCTCGGCCGGATCGGCATCTGCGGAGCCGCGCCCTGCACCTGTGTCTTCGTCGACCGGACCCGGCCGGGAACCCGCAAGTACTGCTGTGACCAGTGCAACGACCGCGCCGCGGCCGCCGCGTACTACCAGCGCAAGCGTCCGTCCAAGCGAGACTGAGTCCCAGTCAGGCTCTGCCTCTGACTGCCGAGGTGAGCGGTTCCGCAGGCGTGCCCGTGCGGCTTGGTCTACCCTCGCGACATCGTCCCCATGCTGGCCCGCCGCGCCAAAGCGATGCGCGCCTTCCTCGCCGAACAGGCCGCACGCGGGCCGCAATCCTGGGCTCGCCTCTGGCAGGAAGGCGACGCCGACTCGTCGGCATGTTGCTTGGAAGCTTGGGAAGCAGCACGCGAAGGACATCGAGATCGTGGTGCTCCGCCAGCAAGCCAATGACTGCCAGATCGCGGGCGGGCGCCGGAGAAGCTCAAGCGACCATGAAGCCGAGAAAGGAAATCGAATTGATTGTGCGGATCTGGAGGACGCGTGTGCTGCCTCAGCATGAGGCGGCCTACGAGGACTTCGCACGCGAGCGCTCGCTACCGATGTTCCGCGAGCAGGTCGGTTTCCTCGGAGTTTTTTTCGCGAAGTCCGCGCCCGAGCGCGCGGTGATCACGTTGTGGCGCGATCAGGATGACGTGCGCCGACTTGAGGAGTCGCCGACCTACCGGCAGACGGTCGAGCAGATCATCCAGGCCGGAATACTCGATGGAGCGTCCGACGTCGAAGTCTTGGTCACGCACGGGTACGAGCTTGCTACGGTGATGCTGAACTCAGACGAAATGCGTTGATTCAGGCTGTGGCGATGGAGGCTTCGGACTGCTCCTTCTCGAGCCGGCCGGCACGCCCAACACCGGCGACCAGCCCGACAGCAAGCGGAGCTCCGGCGCCCGGTCTGTGGGGTGGCGTCTTGGTTCGCTAGCTAGGAAGCGCGCGGCTTGCTGCGGCGAGCAGCACACGGTCGAGTGCGGTGAACCTGGGCCGGCGAGCCTGGCGGCGGAGTACACGTAGCTGTTGCCGCAGGACCAGGATCTCCAGATCCTTGGTCGCCTCGTCAGCGCCTGAGAGGACGAGCAGGCGGGCAGGCACGCGGACGACCAACGAGAGTAGGAACAGCATCGGCGGATGGTACGGAGTCCCTGGTCAGGACGCGAATCCCAGTTTCCGCGCCCCACAAGGGCCGGAGGCCTCCAGCCGGGTACCTCGGGTCGCTCTGGCGCTGCTCGTCCCTGCCGTGGACGGTCTCGCGATGCTCGGTGGGCTGACGCTGGTCGCCCTGCTCGACGGCATCGGCGTCGCCGGCATCGGCGTCGCCGGCATCGGCTTTGCCATCGTCGCCTTCCTGACGCTCGCGGTCACCGGGACCCAGCAGCCAGGGATCAACCCGCGGGTCGGTGACGAGCTTCCCGCGCTGGTCGGGCGCATGGGGATCGCGTTCGCGATCACGGCGGTCCCGGCCACCCTGGCCACCGACTCCGCGCAGGCACTGCGGGGCCTCACTTGGGTTGCGGCAGCCGTCATCGTCCTCATCCCGATCGGGCGAGCATTTTCCTACTCGATGGTCCGGAGCACCCGCACGCATGGGCATGTGCAGGAGCCGACTCTGATCGTCGGGGCGGGCACGGTCGGTGCCCAGATCGCCGCTATCCTCCGCGAACACCCAGACTACGGCATGAGGCCCATCGGATTCCTCGACTCCTACCAAGGCACCGGGCTGTCCATGCCGATCCTCGGCGACGCCCGTGCCCTCGTGTCGACGATCGAGCACAACCACGTCACCAAGGTCGTGGTCGCGTTCGGCGCGATACAGGCGGCGGGGATGGTGCAGATCCTGCGCGACTGCGACCGGTTGCCCGTGGATCTCTACGTCGTCCCGCGGTTCTTCGAGCTCGGGGTCGCCCCGACGTCCTTCGCCGACGACATCTGGGGCATCCCGCTGATCCGGCTCCGCCGGCCGGCCCTTCGGCCGAGCGGTCGCGTACCGAAACGGGCGTTCGACATCGTAGTGAGCGCGCTGGCACTGGTGCTCGGGGCGCCGGTGCTGCTGGCTGCCGCATTTGCCGTGCGCTGCTCGAGCCCCGGGCCGGTGCTGTTCCGCCAGGAGCGAGTCGGAGTCGGCGGGGAGCTGTTCGAGGTGCTGAAGCTCCGGACGCTCACCCAGAACGACGACTCCGACACGACCTGGTCGGTCGCTGACGACGACCGTAAGACGCGGGTCGGGTCAATCCTGCGGCGGACCAGCATCGATGAGCTGCCGCAGCTCATCAACGTGCTGCGCGGCGAGATGTCCCTCGTCGGCCCCCGACCGGAGCGTGCCTACTTCGCCAAGCGCTTCAGCCTCGAGGTGCCGCACTACGACGACCGGCACCGCATCCTCGGCGGCATCACCGGCTGGGCGCAGGTCCACGGACTCCGGGGGGACACGCCGATCGACGACCGGGCGAAGTTCGACAACCAGTACATCGAGCACTGGTCGCTCTGGCGCGACATTGTCATCCTGGTGCGGACCGTCGGGCTGCTCGCCCGGCTCCGGTGAGCCGTGCCGCTCAGCGCATCGCATCGACGACGTAGTACGCCGCCAGGTTGCGGTAGTCGGCGAGGCGGACCCACTCCTCGTAGACCAGATACCCCGCCTGCAGCGGGCGAGAGAATCCCAGGTAGCCCGCTCCCATCCAGTAGGGCACGATCTCCGCCGCCGTCCAAGGCTCGAGCATCCGCTCAAGAGCGCTGTACCAGCAGTGATGGTAGTGAGCGGGGAAGACCGTCTCAGGATCGCGACGGAGCAGCCGGCGCAGCAGCCACGTCGCCGCCGGCTGAGGAATGAGCTGATTTGCGAGCCCGAACAGCGAGAACGTCCCCGAGAGCTGGGCCACCAACCGGCCGCCGGGCCGCAGGTAGACGCGCAAGTTCTCCATGGCCTGGTCCAGCGGCTTCACGTGCTCCAAGACCTGGAAGCTGAGGACCAAGTCGAAGCCCTCGACGAGCGCGGAAAGCGGCTCGATCACGTCGGCGACCACCAACGCATCGTAGGAGCCGCCGGGCGCCCGCTGGAGCTCGGCCCTGGAGATGTCGAGTCCGACGTAGCGGCAGCCGGCCGGCCGCCGGCCTACCGAGACGGTCGGGAGTCGTCCGGAGCCGACGTCGAGGATCGACAGCCCAGGGGCCAGCGCACGGTGGGCGCGACGGCTGAACTCGTCCCCCCAGTCCGGGCCGTAACGGTCGGGGAGGCGGCCGCGAAGCGCGTCCCACCCTACCCGAGCCGCGGGTCGCAGCGCCCCGACCTCCCTCACCTCGCCGTCTTCCGGCAGACGAACAGCAGGTGGACGCCGAGGTAGCGGAGCGGCCGCACGCGGCCGAGCGAGCGCTCGATCGATGGGATCGCCGCCGTCGGGACCAACCGGTACCCCTTGCCGGTCAGGAAGTTGTAGCCGTGGAGCTCGATCACCTGGAACCCGTGGTCGCGGAGCTCGCGACGCACCTGGAGAAACGAGCGCTGGTTCCACCACGTCTGCCCGAGGACGTGCCTTCGGAACAACACGCTGAGCGACCGTAGGCTCCATGAGTTGGAGTGCAAGTTGAACACGAAGATCCCGTCGTCGGCGAGGGCCCCGTGCAGCACCCTCAGGACCTCGCTCCGCAGGGTCTCGCCGGCGTTGAGGAAGAACCGGAACGCAGTGACCAGATCGTACCGGCCTGGTAGGACCGACGAATCGACGGTTACGTCACCGCAGATCAGCTTCGCTTTCGTCAGTTTCGCCCGCGCCAGCTCGAGCATCTCAGGCGAGGCGTCGATCCCGGTGGCGCTGCTGACCCGCTCCTCCAGGAAGGCGATGATCCTCCCGGTCCCGCAGGCGAAGTCGAGGTAGCGGATCTCGCGCCCGTCGAACCGGCGGTCAACGACGTCGGCGAGCAGGCGCCGTTCGGTCTCGCCCAGCCAACCGGCTTCGGACTCCTCGCGCCGCAGGTCTTCCTCATAGGCGCTCGCCGCCTCGTGACCGCGCCAGCCCGACCGGTAGTCAATGCGCCCCCGCCGCTGTCTGCCTGGCATGGCAATCCTTTCGCCGCACTCGTCCCTGGCCGTCAGTCGCCACGCCGCTCCGCCAACTCCCGCACGACTTCCCGCACCCTGACCCGCAGGGCGGCCTCCCGCAGCTCGCGAAGTCCTCGGCGAGCGGCCGCGAAGCGGACCCGGTCGTACCAGGCGATGATGACCAGCCCGTTCGCCAGCCATCGGGCGCTGGTCGCCGGCCACGGCGGCTCGAGGACGATCGACGAGAGCCGACGCCCCACCTCGTTCCTGAGCCCGCCGCCGAGCAGGCGCAGCCGCGCCCAGGCCAGCGCGGGATCGAATTCAGGGCTGCCGAATCGAAGCTGCGCGAAGTCCAGCAGGCAGACCCGCTCGCCGTCCCACAGCCAGTTACTCGGGACACAGTCGCCGTGCACCAGCACCGGATGCGCGGCCCGTTCGTTGCCGGCGCTGACCGCCGCCTCCAGGAGCCAGGCCGGGAACAGGTCCTCGACCGCTTCCAGGTTGGGGATGAGCCCACCGGGCTCGGAGCGCGACCGCGGCCCCAAGAGATCGGCCGCATGCAGCGCCGCCACCGCGCGACCGGCCGCCATCACCGGCAGCGCGCGGTCCACGTTCCTCCGACTCAGCACCCTCTGCACGCTGACCCCTGGCACGAACCGGGTCACGACGACCCCGCGGCCGGAGGCCAGGACCTCGGGAACCGACCCGGGCGGGACCCGTCCGGACAGGGCCGCCAGCGCCTCGGCCTCCCGCCGGAGCCGAGCGCAGTTGCCCTGGTCGTCAAGGTCCTTCAGCATCTTGACGACCCGGATGCCGTCCACCCACTCCACCGCCGTCACCCACGCACTGGGACTGACCCAGGTCCTGAGCTGCCTCCCGACCGGTGCGCTGCATCCCGGGCAGGCGTCGGCCGCGGCGGGAAGCGGAGTCGCGCAGCCGGCGCACGCCGTTGGGTTCATCGAGGATCAGACAGGCGAGCGCGAACCTTCCGAAGATCGGCTCCGATCCCCGGCAGGAGGAGCATGGTGGCGGCCGAGTACGCGAGCACGAACACCGACCCGAGCAGGAACAGCGTCCCCCATGACGAGTCGGCCGTCCAGATCCCTCCGAGCATTCGCAGTCCGGCCACCGCCAGGGCGGCCACCGCGACCACGACGGCCTGGCGGGCCAGATCGAGCACAAGGCGGCCGGCGGACAGCCCGACCAGCCGGGAGGCAGCGCTGACATATCCTCCCAAGAGCACCGATGCCACGACGGCCTGGAGGACACCTACCGTAACGATGCCACGGCGCCCGACCGTCGCGATCAGGACGCCGAGCAGCACGAACCAGGCGCCGCGCAGGGCGGCGTCGACGCCGGGACGTCCCACGGCGGCGAGCAGGGCGTGGATCAGGTGGGCGGCGGATCGCAGGCACACGTAGACGCCGAGCGCCCGCGCGACCGGCACCGACGGCTCCCAGCGAGCGCCGAGCACCAGCAGCGAGGGTGCCAGCGCGATGACGCCACCGCCGAACAGGCACACGGTCGCCATGGCGACACCGAAGGTCGAGCGAAAGGCGCCGCGGATGCGGTCCAGGTCCGGAGCAAGCCGCGCGAAGTATGGGAAGGTGACCCCGGCGATCACGTACGCGATGGCCAGGAACGGAAGGATGGCGATGCGGAACGCCAGCGAGTAGTAGCCCAGGGCGATGGGTCCAAGCAGCCGGCCAACCAGGACGTAGTCGATGTTCTGGAGCGCGAAGTCGAAGCCTTGGGTGGCTGCAATGTGCTTCCCGTACCGCCAGAGGCCGACCGCCAGGTCGGGATGCCAGTCGGGATGCCATGAGAAGCCGGACCGCGCGGGGAGAACGGCAAAACAGAGCACGAGCGAGAGCACGCTGGCGACGGCGTCCCCGATCACGAGCGACCAGACGCCGACGCCGGCAAGTGCCAGCCCGATGGTTACGACGCCGCCGACGATCCTGGGGAGGGTCTCGGGCACAAAGCGCCGGTTGAACGCCA
>WNGQ01006131.1_pt1 | contig 15752 bp, 12 predicted proteins | sample 5407661 | NCBI WGS metagenome assembly WNGQ01 (sample SAMN13153382, study PRJNA577476) | soil metagenome | isolation source: 60 cm soil or saprolite under Garry oak tree replicate 2 | place: USA:California | collected 2016-06-15 | reverse complement strand
GGCTGCGCCCGGTCGCCGAGATCATGTTCAGCGACTTCTTCGCCGTGTGCTGGGACCTGGTGGCCAACGAGATCGCCAAGAGCCGGTACATGTCCGACGGCCAGGTGTCGTTCCCGCTGGTGATCCGGTGCGCCAACGGGGCGGGCGTGCGGTTCGGCGCGCAGCATTCCCAGTCGGTGGAGAACTGGGCGATGGCGGTTCCCGGGCTGAAGGTGGTCGCCCCCTCGAACCCCCAGGACGTGGTCGGCCTGCTCGCCGCCGCGATCAGGGACCCGGACCCGGTGCTGTTCTTCGAGCAGAAGTCGTTGTACGCGGCCAAGGGGGAGGTGGCCGACGGCGAGATCGTGGACGAGCTCGGCCGGGCCACGGTGCTCAGAGGGGGCCGCGACGCGACGATCCTGGCGCTCGGGGCCATGGTCCGCCGGGCCAGCGAAGCCGCTGGCCTGCTCGCGGCCGAGCACGGCATTGACTGTAGTGTCGTGGACGTGCGCAGCCTGGTCCCGCTTGACACCGCCACCATCCTCGCCGAGGTGGCCAAGACCGGCAGGCTGTTCACGGTCGAGGAGAACCCGCGGCTGTGCGGGTGGGGCGCGGAGATCGTCTCGATCGCCGTGGAGGAAGCGTTCGGCGAGCTGACCGGGCCGCCGGTGCGGATCACCACGCCGCACATCCCGCTGCCGGCCGCCGATGCCCTCGAGGACCACGTGCTGCCGTCCGTGGCGCGGATCACGCAGACGGTGCGGGAGACATTGGAGGACGCGTGACCGCTGACCTTGCCGCCCTGACGGGCATCCAGGTGCCGACCGGGCTGTTCATCGGCGGCGAATGGACCACCAACGGCCGGACGATCGGCGTCACCGACCCGGCCACCGAGGACACCCTGGTGGAGATCGCCGACGGCACGCCGGACGACGCCCTGGCCGCGGTGGCCGCCGCGCACCAGGCCCTGCCCGCCTGGGCCGCGACCCCGCCCAGGCAGCGCGCCGAGTGCCTGCGCAAGGCATGGGCGCTGATGATCGAGCGGGCCGAGGCGATCGCCCGGCTGATGGTGCTGGAGAACGGCAAGGCGCTGCGCGACGCCCGGGGCGAGGTCACCTACGCCGCCGAGTTCTTCCGCTGGTACGCCGAGGAGGCGGTGCGGATCGACGGGGCGCTCACCACCGCGCCGTCCGGTGCCAACCGGATCATGGTGCTGCGCCAGCCGGTCGGGGTGAGCGTCCTGGTCACCCCATGGAACTTCCCGGCGGCCATGGCCACCCGCAAGATCGGCCCGGCGCTGGCGGCCGGCTGCACCGTGGTGCTCAAGCCGGCCAAGGAAACCCCGCTGTGCGCGTTCGCGGTCGCCGACATCCTGCGCGAGGCCGGCGTGCCGCCGGGCGTGGTCAACGTCGTCTGCACGGCCGGCGGCAACGCCCCGTTCCTGATCTTCGAGGATGCCGACATCGACGCCGCGATCGACGGCGCGTTCCTGGCCAAGATGCGCAACGGCGGTGAGGCCTGCACCGCGGCCAACCGGTTCTACGTGCACGAGCGGGTCGCCGACGAGTTCACCTCGCGGTTCGCGGCCCGGCTGAGCAAGCTGGCGATCGGCCCCGGCCTGGAGCCGGACATCGACCTGGGGCCGCTGGTGAACGAGGACACCAGGTCCAAGGTCGCCAGCCTGGTCGACGGCGCGGTCTCCGGCGGCGGCCAGGTCGTCACCGGCGGGCACGCCCCGGACCGGAAGGGCTACTTCTACCTGCCCACCGTGCTGCGGGACCTGCCGCCGGACGCGGCCATCCTGGGCACCGAGATCTTCGGGCCGGTGGCCCCCGTGGTGCGGTTCAGCACCGAGGACGACGCGATCCGGTGGGCCAACGACACCGAGTACGGCCTGGTCTCCTACCTGTACACCGGCGACCTGCGCCGGGCGCTGCGGGTCTCCGAGGCGCTGGACACCGGCATGGTCGGCGTCAACCGCGGCATCGTGTCCGACCCCGCCGCCCCGTTCGGCGGCGTCAAGCAGTCCGGCCTGGGCCGCGAGGGCGGCCACGACGGCCTGCTCGAATTCATGGAGAGCAAGTACATCGCGGTGGACTGGTAGCGGTGCTGGCCCAGGGGAGCGACCCCCTGGAACCCCCGATGGCCTGCGGCCCCGCGACTTCGTCGCGGGGCCTTGGCCGTGCTAGCCCCGCGGGCGACACCCCGGACCCACACAGCCGGAGCCTGGCCACGGCCGTGATTAACTGAGTTCCTGATGGACAGACGCATATTCGGGCTGGAGAACGAGTACGGGGTCACGTGCACGTTCCGGGGCAGCCGTAAGCTCTCGCCGGACGAGGTGGCCAGGTACCTGTTCCGGCGCGTGGTCTCGTGGGGCCGCAGCAGCAACGTGTTCCTGCGCAACGGGGCCCGGCTGTACCTCGACGTGGGCAGCCACCCCGAATACGCGACCCCGGAGTGCGACAACATCTCCGACCTGGTGGTCCACGACAAGGCCGGCGAGCGGATCCTGGAGGGCCTGCTCGTCGACGCCGACCGCCGGCTGCGCGAAGAGGGCATAGCGGGCGACATCTACCTGTTCAAGAACAACACCGACTCGGCGGGCAACTCCTACGGCTGCCACGAGAACTACCTCGTCGGGCGGCACGGCGAATTCGGCCGCCTCGCCGACATCCTGATCCCGTTCCTGGTCACCCGGCAGATCATCTGCGGGGCCGGGAAGGTGCTGCAAACCCCGCGCGGCGCGGTGTACTGCGTCAGCCAGCGGGCCGAGCACATCTGGGAGGGCGTGTCGTCGGCCACCACCCGGTCCCGGCCCATCATCAACACCCGCGACGAGCCGCACGCCGACGCCGAGCGGTTCCGGCGGCTGCACGTCATCGTCGGCGACTCGAACATGAGCGAGACCACCACGCTGCTCAAGGTCGGTGCCACCGACCTGGTGCTGCGCATGATCGAGGCGGGCACGGTCATGCGCGACCTCAGCCTGGAGAACCCGATCCGGGCGATCAGGGACGTCAGCCACGACATGACCGGGCAGCGCCGGGTGCGGCTGGCCAACGGCCGGGAGGCGTGCGCGCTGGACATCCAGCGTGAGTACCTGTCCAAGGCGCGCGATTTCACCGACCGGCGCGGGGCCGACGAGAGCGCGCGGCGGGTGCTCGAGCTGTGGGAGCGGACCCTGGACGCGGTCGACAGCGGCAACCTCGACGACGTGGCCAGGGAGATCGACTGGGTGACCAAGTTCCAGCTCATCGAGCGCTACCGGGCCAAGCACGACCTGCCGTTGTCGTCCGCGCGGGTGGCCCAACTCGACCTCGCCTACCACGACGTGCACCGCGGCCGCGGCCTCTACTACCTGCTGCAGCGGCGCGGCGCGGTGGTGCGCGCCGCCAGGGACATCGACATCTTCGAGGCGAAATCCGTGCCGCCGCAGACCACCAGGGCCCGGCTGCGCGGCGAGTTCATCCGCCGCGCCCAGGAGCGGCGCCGTGACTTCACCGTGGACTGGGTGCACCTGAAACTGAACGACCAGGCCCAGCGCACGGTGCTCTGCAAGGACCCGTTCCGGTGCACCGACGAGCGGGTGGAGAAGCTCATCGCCGGGATGTGAATTCGTCACCGGCGGGTAAATCGCCCGCGGCGCAACCGGCCGCCCCATGGGGGTAGCGTGGGTGCGGTCATAGTTGCGGGCCGTGACCGGCCCGGAACCGGTACGAGGCCTCCGGGGCCGCTCAGCCGGTAGGCTGGCGGGGCTTCCCGCCGAGACGACACAGCCGACGACGACAAGGTTTTCTTCCCATGCGACGTATCGCGGTTCTATCCGCTCTCCCCCTGCTGGCCGCCGCGGCGCTGGCCGGATGCGGCGGCTCCTCCACACCGTCCTCGTCCTCGGCCTCCGCCGTGACCGTGACGGGCAGTTTCGGCAAGGCCCCGGGCGTGAATATCCCGGCGCAGAAGGCCGCCAGCAAGCTCACCGTGAAGACCCTGGTGCACGGCAGCGGGCAGGCGCTTGCCCGCACCGACGCCTTCGTTGGCAACTACGCCATTTACCTGTGGAGCGGCACCTCGCACAAGCTGCTGCAGAGCACGTTCAAGGCGGGCGGCAAGCCCACGCTGTTCTCCGGCACGCTGCTGCCCGGCCTGGAAACGGCCCTGATCGGGCAGAAGATGGGCAGCCGGGTGCTGGCCGTCATCCCGCCCAAGGACGGCTTCGGCACCAGAGGGGACGCGCAGGCGGGCATCAAGGGCACGGACACGCTGGTGTTCGTCGTGGACATGATCAAGGACTTCAGCGGCACCGCGGCCGCGGCCGGGCGGCAGGTGTCCCACGGCGGCGGCAAGCTGCCCACGGTGTCCGCCGCGGCCGCCGGGGCCACCGGGGCCGGGGCCGCTCCGACGATCAAGATGACGGGCGGGAAGCCGCCGGCCAACCTGACCACCCAGATCCTGATCAAGGGCACCGGCCCCACGGTGGCCGATGGCGACACGGTCGTGGTCCAGTACGTCGGCGCGATCTGGCGCAACGGCTACCAGTTCGACTCCTCATGGAAGCGGAGCCAGCCGTTCGGTTTCACCATCGGCGCCAGCCCGAGCCAGGTGATCCTGGGCTGGGACAAGGGCCTGGCCGGCATGACCGTGGGCAGCCGGGTGATGCTGGTGATACCGCCAGCCGACGGTTACGGCAAGAACGGCAGCCCGCAGGCGCACATCAAGGGGACCGACACCCTGGTCTTCGTGGTGGACATCCTGGGCGCCTTCGGCACGGCGCAAGGCTAGCTCTGTTAGCCCGGGGGAGCGGCCCGGCCCTGGCCGATCAGCCCAGCAGGGCCGCGGCGTGGCGGCCCGCCGCGGCCGCGGCCAGGAAATAGGCCAGGTCCTCGTCCAGGCCGCGGCCCATCGTGGCAAGCGGTACCGGGCAGGCCGCCAGGGCCTCGGCCAGGCCGTCCGTCGCCACGCTGACCAGGTGGTGCCGTGCCGCCAGGTCGCTGGCCTGCGCCGCCACCCGGGCGCCGAACTCGCCGCCGAGCGCCGGCACCACCACGTCGGCGCGGGCCAGGGCCACCTTGCCGTAGGCGGTGAGGCTGTGATGGGAGACGCCGTAGTGGCGCTCCCTGGCATCGGCCTCACTGATCCGCAAGGACGCCACCGGCAGGCCGCCGAGCACCGCGGCCGCGTTCACCGCCTCGCCGCAGGCCACGCCGGAGAAGCCCCAGCGGGTGCCGGTGCCCAGGTTGCCCGGTCCCTGCGCGACCACGGCCACCTCGGCGCCCAGCACGTGCCGTGCCGCCAGCAGGCCGGTGTGCACGGTCACCGTGTCCAGGTCGCCGCCGAACGCCTGGCCGGTGCTGACCGTGCCCGCCAGCCAGCCGGCCTCGCGCAGTCCCGCGGCGGTCCGGGAGAACCAGGCGGGCAGGGTCCCGCCGTCCAGCATCACGTACGCGGCGACCGGCGCCGCCTTCCCGGCGGCGCGCAGTCCGGCGAGGATGGCCGGCAGCGCGGAATGCAGATCGGCCACGACGACCGGCATCCCGCCCAGGTCGCCGGCCTCGCGGAGCACCTCGTGGTGCGGTGATCCCTGCTCGTCCGCGCTCAGCACGCAGGCCTGCATCGGCGTGTACCTGGCCTTCATCACATGGCCGGGGCCGGGGGGATCGCCGGGCAGCCGGTCAGGCACCGCGATCACCAGGGCATAACCGCCGGTGCCGAGTCCCAGTTCCACGGCCGTATCGTTCAGCAATACTCGGTCACCAGCCTGCGGCCGGCCGGTCAGCGCCGGGTAAGCGAGCGCCCGCCGCGGCCCGTCGCCGGTGGTGACTTCCACCTCGACCGCGCCCTGCCATTCCCGGCGCACTCGCGCCACCACCGCGCTCCGCCAACGAATCACCCAGGCAGGGTAACCTGGCCGGCATCGGCGCCTTGCCTGGTCACCACAACCTCGCAGCGCGCGCCGCGCTGGCGGGGGACAATGGTCATCGGCGAACTGGAGGGCGGCGATGTCACGGCGGAAGACCGAGCGGCTGCTCAGCCTGGTGGTCTGCCTGCTGTCCAGCCAGCGCTACCTCACCGCCACCCAGATCCGGGCCGCGGTGCCCGGGTACCCGGATTCGTTCGACGCGTTCAAGCGGATGTTCGAGCGGGACAAGGAAGACCTGCGCGACCTGGGCATTCCGCTCGACATGGGCACCAACGGGGCGCTGGATGATGAGGTCGGCTACCGGATCCCCCGGCAGGCCTACGAACTGCCCGATATCAGGCTGGAACCGGACGAGGCGGCGGTGCTCGCCGTGGCGGCCCGGGTCTGGCACCGGGCCGAGCTGGCCGGGGCCGCCGCGGGGGCGCTGCTTAAGCTGCGCGCCGCCGGGGTGGACGCCGAGGAGACCGCCCAGCCCGGGATCGAGCCGAGGCTGCAGGCCGGGGAGGCCGCGTTCGCGCCGCTGTGGGAGGCGGTCAGGGACCGGCGGCCGGTCACCTTCCGCTACCGGGCGGCGGGCCGCAGCGAGGCGCAGCAGCGCGAGCTCGAGCCCTGGGGCGTGGTGAACCGGCACGGCCGGTGGTACGTGGCCGGCCACGACCGGGCCCGGCAGGCGGTGCGCGCGTTCCGGCTGAGCCGCATCGACGGCCGGGTGGAGTTCAGCGGGCCGGCCGGCTCGGTGACCGTGCCACCGGACGCCCACGTGCGTGAGCTGGTCCGGTCCTGGGACGACCGGCCGGTCCCGCCGCGCAGCGCGGTGCTGAGCGTCCGGACCGGGGCGGGCCTCGGCATCCGGCGCCAGGCCACCAGGGAGGTGGCCGGTACCGACGGCTGGGACGAGGTGGAGACCCCGTTCGCCGAGGTCGCCTGGTTCTCCGAGCACCTCGCCTCGTTCGGCCCGGACGTGATCGTCCGCGAGCCCGCCGACCTGCGCGACGCGGTGATCACCCGGCTCAAGGGGGCGCTGGCATGACGGCGCCGCGAGCGGCCGCGCACGGCGGCCCCGGCACCAGCTCCGACCGGCTGCAGCGGCTGCTCGCCCTGGTGCCCTACGTGATCAGCCGGAAGGTGGTCGGGCTGGCCGAGACGGCGGCCGCGTTCGGCGTCAGCGAGCGGGAGCTCACCGACGACCTGAACATGCTGTGGTGCGTGGAACTGCGCACGCCGGACCCCTACTGCCCGATCGACCTGTCCTACGAGGGCGGCGAGATCGTGATCAGCCAGGCCGAGCCGGTGGACCGGCCGCTGCGGCTGGGGGTGGACGAGGCGAGCGCGCTGCTGGTGGCGCTGCGGATGCTCGCCGAGGTCGGCGAGCTTGCCGCGGTGCCGGACCTGGCCGAGGGATCCGCGCTCAGCCGCACGATCGCGAAGCTGGAAGCGGCGGCGGGGGAGGCCGGGGCACCCAGTGCCCAGGTGGCCGTGGAGGTGGACCAGCACGCCGAGCGCAGCGTCCTGGCCCGGGTCCGTGAGGCCCTGGACGGCGGGCGGCGGCTGCACCTGTCCTACTACGTGCAGCGCCGCGACGAGGCCACCGAGCGGGACGTGGACCCGATGCGGCTGCTCGTCGTGGAGGGCCGCACCTACCTGGAAGGGTGGTGCCGCCGGGCGGAGGCGGTCCGGGTGTTCCGGCTGGACCGGGTGCTGCGGATCGAGGTGCTCGACGTGGCGGCGGAGGTCCCGCGCCAGGCGGAGCCGGTGGACGTGGACCAGGGCCTGTTCCGGCCCTCGCCCACCGACATGCGAGTGGTGCTTGAACTCAGCCCGCGCGGCCGCTGGGTGGCCGAGTACTACCCGTGCGAAAACGTGACAGAAATCGGCGACGGCCGGCTCCGGGTGACGCTGCGCACCCCGGACGGGGCCTGGGCGCGGCGGCTGGCGCTGGGCCTCGGCGAGGACGGGCGTGTGGTGGAGCCCGCCGCGCTCGCGGCGGCCGTCCGGGCCGATGCGGCCGCGGCCCTTGCCGCATACAGCACGGACACGCCGGAAGGAAGCGCTGCGCCCTCGCCGGGGTGAGTTACGTCCGGTCGGGGCGTACCATGTGCCTGACGGGTATCCCAATGGCGCGGGGGCAGCATCCTCGCTGACAAGGACAAAGGCACTATGGGACTCTTCGACAGCCCAACGCACTTGCTCATCATCCTGGCGGTACTGGTCGTGCTCTTCGGTTCCGCGAAGCTGCCCAAGGCCGCCAAGTCGATGGGCGAAGCCATGCGTATCTTCAAGAAGGAGTCGGCGAAGCTGCACGAGGAGGACACGACCACCACGGCCCAGGTGCAGGCGCAAGCCCCGCCGCAGGTCGCCCCCCCGCAGCCGCAGGTGACCCCGCAGCAGACCGCCCAGCAGCAGCAGATGGCGGCCCTGCAGCAGCAGATGGATGCTCTGCAGCAGCAGACGGCCCCGCCGGCCGCGACCCAGCCGCCGGCCAGCCCCACGCTGCCGGAGACGCAGCACACCAACCAGCCCGGCTGATCTGCCCCGGGGCTGACACATGAGCTCGCCGCCGGACACGGCCACGCCCGCACCCGGGCGCGGCTCGCGGCTTCCGCACCCGGGCCGGTCACGGGATCCCGAGGGGCGGATGCCGCTCATGGAGCATCTCCGTGAGCTGCGCAACCGGCTGATCAAGGCCGTCCTCGGGCTCATCGTCGGCATGGCCGTCGGCTGGCTCCTCTACAAGCCGGCCTTCAACTTCATCATCGGCCCGTACTGCCGGATCACCATCCAGCACACGACGGGCTGCGTCGGCCCAGACACGCACCCGCTGGTGGTCACCGGCGTCTTCGACCCGTTCTTCGTAAAGTTGAAGGTCGCCTTCGTGGTCGGCCTGATCGTGTCCTCGCCGATCTGGTTCTACCAGCTGTGGGCCTTCATCTCGCCGGGCCTCTACCGCCGGGAGAAGCGCTGGGCGTTCGCGTTCGTGGGCGCCGCGGTGCCGCTGTTCTTGCTCGGCGGCTTGTTTGCCTACCTGGCGATGAGCCGGGGCCTGCGCTTCCTGCTCGGGCTGACCCCGGATGGGGTCCGGCCGCTGATCACGATCGACACCTATTTCGGGTACACGATGGCGATGCTGCTGATCTTCGGCATCGCCTTCGAGCTGCCGCTGGTGCTCGTGATGCTGAACATGGCCGGGGCAGTCAGCCACGCCTTCATCCGCAAGTACCGCCGGGTGATGATCTTCCTGGTGTTCGTGTTCGCCGGCGCGGCGACTCCGAGCCCGGACCCGTTCTCGATGCTGCTGCTGGCCGTCCCGTGCGTGATCCTGGTGGAGGTCGCGGAGTTGTTCGTCTGGCTGAACGACCGCCGCCGGGCGCGCCGTGACGCCGCCCTGCTGGCTGCGGAGGGCCTCTCCGAGATCAGCGAGGAGTAACGGCTTCCCCGGACGCTGATTACCGCGGCTGAGCCGCCCGCCGGGCGGCGCGGCTCCGTCGCCTAGGCTGGAGCGCGTGTCCACCCACGCGAGCCCCGCGCAGCGGTATGCGGAATCCCGGCGGCGGCGGGCGCAGGACGGGCCCGCCCTGGCCGAGTTCCAGGCGCTGTACGAATTCAGCTTCGACGACTACCAGCGCCGGGCGTGCCACGCGCTGGACGAGGGCCACGGGGTGCTTGTGGCCGCCCCGACCGGGTCGGGCAAGACCGTGGTCGGCGAGTTCGCGGTGCACTTGGCGCTGGCCGCGGGGCGCAAGTGCTTCTACACCACGCCGATCAAGGCCCTGTCCAACCAGAAGTTCGGCGACCTGGTGCGCCGTTACGGGCCGGAGCGGGTGGGGCTGCTCACCGGCGACAACAGCATCAACGGCGAGGCACCGGTGGTGGTGATGACCACCGAGGTGCTGCGGAACATGCTCTATGGCGGCTCGGTCACCCTGGACGGCCTGGGCTACGTGGTGCTCGACGAGGTGCATTACCTGGCCGACAGGTTCCGCGGCGCGGTGTGGGAAGAGGTGATCATCCACCTGCCCGAGTCGGTCCGGGTGGTCGCGCTGTCCGCCACGGTGAGCAACGCCGAGGAGTTCGGCGAGTGGCTGACCGAGGTCCGCGGCGGGACGACGGTGATCGTGGACGAGCACCGGCCGGTGCCGCTCTGGCAGCACGTGCTGGCCGACGGCCACCTGTATGACCTGTTCGTATCGCCGAACGGCCGTGGCGGCGACTCCCCGCAGGTCAACCCGGACCTGCTGCGGCTGTCGCGGCGGGAGGAGCAGGCGCGGCGGATGTCGCCCGGCCGCCCGGTGCGCGGCGGCCGTCGGCCGTCCCGGCCCCGGCCGCCGAGCCGCCCGCTGGTGATCGAGCGGCTGGACGCGGCCGGGCTGCTGCCCGCCATCACGTTCATCTTCTCCAGGGCCGCGTGCGACGCCGCGGTGCGCCAGTGTCTGGACGCCGGGCTGCGGCTGACCACCCCGGAGGAAGCGGAGATCATCACCGAGGTGGCCAAGCGCCGCACCGCGGACCTGCCGCAGGCGGACCTGTCCGTCCTCGGATACGGGGAGTGGCTGACCGGCCTGCAGCGCGGCATCGCCGCCCACCACGCGGGGCTGCTGCCCACCTTCAAGGAGGTGGTCGAGGAGCTGTTCGAGGCGGGGCTGGTGCGGGTCGTCTACGCCACCGAGACCCTTGCCCTCGGCATCAACATGCCCGCGAGGACCGTGGTCATCGAGCGGCTGGACAAATGGAACGGCGAGGCCCACGCGGCGCTCACGCCGGGGGAGTACACGCAGCTCACCGGCCGGGCCGGGCGCCGTGGCATCGACGTGGAGGGGCACGCCGTGGTGCTGTGGCAGCAGGGCCTGGAACCGGCCGCGCTGGCGGGCCTGGCCGGGACCCGTACCTACCCGCTGAACTCCAGCTTCCGGCCCTCCTACAACATGGCGGTGAACCTGGTCGGGCAGGCCGGGCTTGAGCGCGCGGCCGCGATCCTGGAGTCCTCGTTCGCGCAGTTCCAGGCCGACCGGGCGGTCGCGGACGTGGCCCGCTCGGCACGGCGCGGCCGCGAGGAGCTGGACAGCCTGGCGGTGGCCTGCGACCGCGGTGACTTCGCCGAGTACTTCCGGCTGCGCCGGGAGCTGTCCGAGCGTGAGGGCGAGGCGGCCAGGCAGCGTGCCGCGGCGCAGCGCGCCGAGGCGGTGGCCTCGCTCAGCCAGTTGCGCCGCGGCGACATCATCAAGGTGCCCGGCGGGCGCCGGGCGGGCATGGCGGTGGTGCTCGATCCGGGGGTGCCCGCCCCCGGCCGCCGCGCGGACAGCCTGCCGCTGCCGCTGGTGCTGACGGCCGGCCGCCAGGTCAGGCGGCTGTCGCTGGCCGACTTCCCGGTCCCGGTGCAGCCCATCGACCGGATCCGGATCCCGAGCTGGTTCAGCGCCCGGTCGCCCAAGCACCGCCGGGACCTGGCCGCCAGCGTGCTGACCAAGCTGGCCGGCCGGGACAAGGAGCCGCCGCGCGGCAAACAATCCCGGGCGCCCGCCCTGGAGGAGATCGCCGCGCTGCGCCGCCGGGTCCGCGCGCACCCCTGCCACACCTGCCCGGACCTGGACGAGCACGCCCGCCACGCCGAGCGCCGGGCCCGGCTGGAACGCGAGGTGCGCCGGCTGGAAACCACGGTGGCCGGCCGGTCCCACGTCATCGCCCGCACCTTCCAGCGGGTCTGCGCGGTGCTCGCGCACCTCGGGTACACCGACGGGGACCGGGTGACCGACGCGGGCAGGCGGCTCGCCTGCCTGTACACCGAACTCGACCTGCTCGCGGCGGAATGCCTGCGCCGCGGCCTGTGGGACGGGCTGAGCCCGGCGGACCTGGCCGCCTGCGTGTCGGCGCTCACGTTCGAGTCCCGCACGGCCGAGGCGGCCACGCCGGAGCGGCTGCCCGGCGGCCCGGTCCGCGACGTACTCGCCGCCACGGTGTCGGTGTGGCGGGAACTGGACGACCTCGAGACCGAGCACCGGCTGTCGTTCCTCCGCGAACCGGATCCCGGGTTCGCCTGGGCGGCGCACGCCTGGGCCAGGGGCAAGTCGCTGGAGTCCGTGCTCGGGCCGGACCTGACCCCCGGTGACTTCGTCCGCGCGGTCAAGCAGCTCATGGACCTGCTCGGGCAGGTCGCGGTCGCGGCGGGCCGGGGCACGCCGCTGCGGTCCACCGCGCTCAAGGCCGTCAACGCCCTGGGGCACGGCGTGGTCACCTTCTCCTCCGTGGAGGAGCTACCGCCCGGCGCCCGTTTGTCCGGGGCGGGCGCGGCGGCGGCCGGTGTGCCGGCGGGTGACGGCGCGCCGGCGGGTGACGGTACGCTCCCGGCATGACCGACCTCGCAGACTTCGCCGGCCTGGTGGGCGGCGACCACGGCCTGGCCGTGGTATCCGTGCTCCGCCCGGACTCGACGATCAGCTCCGCCGTGGTGAACGCCGGGGTGCTCCGCCACCCGGTGACCGGCGAGCAGGCCGTCGCCTTCGTCAGCCAGGGCAATGCCCGCAGGCTGGGCTACCTGCGTGCCGCACCGCGCGCCACGGTGGTGCTGCGCTCCGGATGGCAGTGGGCGGCCGCGGAGGGCCCGGTGCAGCTCTGCGGCCCCGGCGACCCGGTGCCCGGCGTGGACGCCGAGGGCCTGCGCCTGCTGCTGCGGGCGGTGTTCACCGCCGCCGGGGGGACGCACGACGACTGGGACACCTACGACACGGTGATGGCGCGCGAACGGCGCACCGCCGTCCTGGTGACCCCGGAGCGCGTCTACTCCAACGCCTGAGGCGGCCGCCGCGCCCAGAACAGGGCGTGGCCGCCGTCTGCTTCCGGCACGAACTCCTGGGCGGTGACCCGTAGCCCGTCCGGGCGGCGGCTGCCTTTCGGCCTAGGCGGCCTGGCTGGGTGGGGACTGGCTGGGTGGGCTGTGACCGGGTGGTCCGTGGCTGTGGAGGGTGCGGGTGTGGTCGGGGCTGGTGGCGGTGGTGGTCCCGTCGGGGCGCAGGGTGAGGGTCCAGCCCCACCGGTGGATCGCGGTGAGATGGTGGAAGCCGCAGAGCGGGACCAGGTTGTGCATGGCGGTGGGCCCGCCCCGGCAGCGCAGGTGGGCGGGGATGGTTTCGGTGGCGGCGCCGATGTCCAGGGGCAGGCTGACCGTGGTCAGCGGCCGTTCGTCCAGGGCAGCGCGCAGCCGGGCGGCCAGGCCCTGGGGGCCGGAGAGGGCGTCGGCGGCCAGGCCGAGCAGGGCCCGGCGGAGCCGGTCGCGGGTGGCCGGGCTGAGCGGGCCGCTGCCGCGGCCGGGGGTGAACTGGTCGCGCCCGGGGCCGGTGTGGCGGCCGAGGGCGCGGGTGAGCAGGAACGCCTCGGCCAGCCGGTCCAGGGCGGCCCAGTCCACGTGCCCGGTCACCACCGGGAACACGGTCGCGTCGCACAGCGCCGCGTCCGCCTCCGGGCTGGTCAGCCACCCGGGCTGGGTGGCGCGGGCGGCCGCCCAGGCATCCTCGGCCGCCGAACCGCCCGCCGCGCCCCGCAACTGGGCCAGCGTCAGGTGCACCAGCACCTGGGTCGGCTGCCCGGCTCGCCCCGGGACCATCCCGGCCCTGATGAGCCGCTGGCATGCCTCCTCCAAGGCGTCATGACGCCGTTGCCAGGAGGTCCGCGTGTCCTCGGGCCCTGCCTTCTTCCCCAGCGCCTCCAGCACCGCCGCTAAGGCGGCCGCGCACCCGGGGGTCAGGTCGCCCTCAGCGCGGCCCGCGCCGCGGAAGGTGATGCCCAGCCGGAACCAGCGGTCCTCGAACCCGTCATCCCGCTCGGGCGGGGCGCACCGCTCGTACATCTCCCTGGCCAGGCCCGCCAGGCCGGTCAGATCCGCACCGCCGCGGGCGGCCCCGGCCAGGATCTGGTCCGCGTCGCTGCGGCGGTCTCCGGGCAGCCGGTCGGTCCACTCGCAGATCTGCCGGGCCCACGACTGGGACAGCTCCCCGGCAGCCAGGGCCTGCCCGATGGCCGGGTGCGCCGCCAAACGCCGCGCCCACGCCACCGCCGCGGCCGCCGCCCCGGCAGTGACCCGGGTCTGCCACTTCAGCCAGGCCCGCGCCGTGCCATGCCCGTCGTCCTCGAACCCGCCCTGGCCAGCGAACGCCCCCAGGGCCCGGGCCCGGGCCGCCGTGTGCTTGGCCTCCGCCCGCTCCAGGGCCCGCAGCGCCTCCGCCTGGACGGCCGGCGGTAACGAGGCCACATCGGCGGTATTGAGGTGATCCAGAGCGCGGTCCAGCATCGCCAGCGCCTCGGCCATGCCGCCCCGCGAACCCTCGCGGTGACACATGCTCCTCACCTCCCGCCCGAAGCGCCGGGTCGAAATCTAGTTCGATAATAGCGGTCCACTCCGACATTTCCCGGCCGCCACGACCAGATCCCGGAACAATTCCCGCGACCGGCCGAGCGGGAGGCGGCAGGTTGCGGCAACCGGTGTCCGCCGCTGCTGGCAGGATGGCGCAGGTGGGCTCGCTGATGCTGCTCGACACCGCCTCGCTGTACTTCCGCGCGTTCTACGGCGTGCCGGAGACCGTGGCCGCGCCCGACGGCACCCCGGTGAACGCGATACGCGGGCTGCTCGACATGGTCACCCGGCTGGTCCGGGCCCGGCACCCGGCCCGGCTCGTGGCCTGCCTTGACGCGGACTGGCGGCCGGCCTTCCGGGTCGCGGCGCTGCCGTCCTACAAGGCGCACCGGGCCAGCGCGGACGGCGAGCAGGAGGAGGTCCCGCCGGCGCTCGCCGCGCAGGTGCCGGTGATCGAGCAGGTCCTCACCGCCGCCGGGGTGGCGCTGGCCGGGGCGCCCGGTTACGAGGCGGACGACGTGATCGGCACGTTCACCGCCCACGCGACCGGGCCCGTCGAGATCGTCACCGGGGACCGCGACCTGTTCCAGCTCGTCGACGACGCCAGGCCGGTGCGGGTCATCTACACCGCGCGCGGCCTGATCAAGCTGGACATCGTGGACGAGGCCGCGATCACGGCCCGGTACCAGATCCCCGGGCGCGCCTACGCCGACTACGCGACGCTGCGCGGTGACCCAAGCGACGGCCTGCCCGGGGTCGCGGGCGTGGGCGACAAGACGGCGGCCGCGCTGGTCCGGGCGTTCGGTTCCATCGACGCGATCTGCGAGGCCATCGACAAGGGCCACGGCGGATTCCCGGCCGGGGCCAGGGCGAAGCTGGAGGCGGCCCGCGACTACCTGGCGGTCGCGCCCACGGTCGTCCGCGTCGCGGCGGACGCGCCGGTGCCGGAGGTGGACGGCGGGCTGCCGGTCAGCCCCGTGGACCCGGCCGCGCTGACGGACCTGGACGCCCGCTTCGGCCTCGGGTCGTCGCTGCGGCGCGCGGTCGCGGCGCTCTCCGAAGGCTGAACAACGTTCGCTGAATTACGGCCCGCCCGCCAGGCCGGGGCGCCCTCGGCTCAGCGCACGTACAGGGCGACCAGGCACATGTCGTCCTCGGTGTCGGTGGAGCCGAGCGTGTCGAGGACGGTGGAGATCATGTTCTCCGGATCCCTGATGCCCGCGGCGGCAGCGGTGAGCGCGGCCATGCCCTCGTCCAGGGACCGGTGCCTGCGCTCGATGAGGCCGTCGCTGTAAAGCAGGAGCAGGTCGCCGGGGCGCAGTTCCAGCGACGCGGCATCGTAGCCGGACCTGGCCGCCCCGAGCAGGATGCCCGCCGGTGACCGCAGCGCGGTCGCCTGCCGGCCGCGGACCAGTACCGGGGGCGGGTGCCCGGCCTGCGCCCAGGTCAGCACCCGGCTCGGCGGGTCGAAGTAACCGGCGATGACGGACGCGGTGTGCTCCGGGCCGACATAGT
>WNGQ01003836.1_pt1 | contig 15754 bp, 16 predicted proteins | sample 5407661 | NCBI WGS metagenome assembly WNGQ01 (sample SAMN13153382, study PRJNA577476) | soil metagenome | isolation source: 60 cm soil or saprolite under Garry oak tree replicate 2 | place: USA:California | collected 2016-06-15 | reverse complement strand
TCGCCGCGACGACGCGACGGATCTGGTCGGGGGAGGGCGACCCGGAGGGCTGCAGGGTCGACACGAACAGCGCCTCGGCCCGGACCGCCTCGAACGTGCCCGGCATCTCGTATCCGGCAAGCGATGTCTTCGTAGCCAGAATCTCCGCCATCGTTCTTGCCTCGCTTCCTTCTACCTTTGCGGCTTACTGGGGTTCGCGCCACATGTGTCCAGCTTCACGGCCAGGTCCGCTTACGTCTTCGTGGCCAGCACCCAACTCGACTACCTGCCAGCAGGAATCAGAGGGCTCTGGTCAGCAATCGAGGATTGCGTCCGCTGGTGGTGATGCTGGTCCAAGACCGCCGACCGCCGCGTCCGGCGGGTGCGGGTCGACGTCAGTGGATCTGCAGCGGGAGCTGGACGAGGATCAACGTCCCTTGGGCCGGGCGAATAGCTCTCCAGCGTCCCCGACCCGCACCTAGGGGCCCGTCGAGTCTTCGTAGCCGAGTAGCGTCGCCGTCCCGTCCGGCTCGTATCGGATCATCCCGGCGGCGCCGCCCCCGAAATGCCGCCGCGCCTCCCTGGTCGCCGCCGCGAACACCGCCTCGGGCGGTTCGCCCCGCGCGACCAGCGTAGCCAGCCGCCGCAGCGCCGCCTGGGTGTCCGCGAGCTCGCGAAGTTCCTGCTCAGCCTGGGCGTTGGCGATCGCCATCCTGGTGAGCTCGGTGAACTCGGCCATCCGCCACTCGGTGCCGGGCGGGAGGTCCTCCCGCGAGGTCACGGCCACCGTCACGCCCCAGCGGCGTGGCCCGGTCTGTCCGGCAGGCGGCCAACCCTACGGCCGGCTAGCTGGAAACCCCTGGGCTTAGGGCCACCACCGTCGACAGCCGGGGAACGAGGACGTATGCTGCGTGCTGTTCGTCAAAGTTGAGCCCGGGTGCGCCTGAGCTACGTGCGAGATCGAACCGAGCGGCGGGAGACCGGTTCGCCGGGCTGGAACGCGGTTCTGCGCTGGGCTTTCTGCGTGGAAGTGAGAATATGGAGAGCACTGAGCACTCCCCGCAGTTTACCGGGACTGCCTTCGGCCAGCAGCGTCACATTTGCGCGTTCTTCAACAGCATCGACGAGCAGTACCGCGTGCTTCGCCCGTTCATAAGGGAAGGTTTCGACCGGGGTGACAGGGCCTATCATCTCGTTGACCCCGAGCGGCGGGAAGAACATCTCAGGCGGCTCGCCGACGCAGGCATAAATGTGCAGGAAGCGATGGGCGTCGGCCAATTGGAGGTACGGCCGTGGCAAGACGGTCCGCTCCGCGGCGGCCGCTTCGACCAGGACACCTGGCTGGCTTCGTTCGAACAAGTTCTTCAGTCCGGGCCGGCCGCAGGGTACGCGCAGACAAGATTCCTGCTTCAAATGGAATGGGCGCTCGTCGACTTGCCAGGCGTCGACAACCTGATCGAGTTCGAGACGCGGGTCAACTACGTGGTCCCCAAGTACGAGGATGCGGTGATCTGTGCGTATGATCTGACAAAATTTGGCGCGAGCGTGGTGATCGACGCCATGCGGACGCATCCAGTCGTGATTATCGGCGGACTGCTTCAGGAGAACCCGTTCTTCGTTTCTCCCGACCAATTGCTGCTCGAGATCCGGGAGCGGCGGTCGGCCCGCAAGAGCGCAACCACGGCGCACTGAATGTCCATCGATACCGATGCTGAGATCCGCGCGCTGCGGACCGTGCTCAGGGATCTCGTGGCGCTTTCTACCATACCGACGGCGTGGGTCGGTATGGAACCAGCTGCCGTGGCTGCCGGTTTGGCCGATGCGCTGATCGGCTTGCTGCGGCTCGATTTCGTTTTCGTTCGTTTGTGCGTTCCCAGTATCGCTGGCGTAGTCGACGTCACGCGGGGAAGGCATGGAAGACGTTTCCGGAATGGCTGGAAAGTCATCTCGCCGAGAGCGGCCGGCTCTCGGCTATGGAAGTCATTCCCGATGTCGGCGGCGACGTCGAGCCTTGTCACGGTGTTGTCATTCCTGTCGGTGTCAATGCCGAGGGCGGTATGGTTGCCGCGGCCTGTGGTCGCATCGACTTTCCCACGGAGATTGACCAGCTTCTGCTGAGCCTTGCTGGTAATCACGCTGCGACAGCATTTCAGAGCGCGTGCCTCATCCACGAGCGGACGAGGGCCGAAGAGGAGCTTCGCAAGGCCCGAGACGAGCTGGAGATGAAGGTGGCTGAGCGGACAGCCGAATTGAGGAGAAGCGAAGCCTACCTGTCCGAGGCGCAGCGACTGACCCATACAGGAACTGCTGCTCTGAACGCCACCGGAGAGGTAACCCACTCCTCCGATGAACACTCCCGTTTGTACGGTTTCGATCCTGAACAAGGAATTCCCTCTTTCGAAGAGTTTCGCCAGCGCGTTCATCCGGAGGACCGTGCGAGGTGGACCGAAGCGCTCCAGAAGGGATTCATTGAAGCGACAAGAGTAGAAGGAGAGTTCCGAGTCGTTCCTCCCGAGGACCCGCTGAAACACCTCCGCGCAATCGTGCATCCCGTCTTCACCGCGTCCGGCGAGCTCGAGGAATTGATGGGAAACCGTCGTGGATGTGACCGAGCGCAGGCGTGCTAAGGAAGAACACCAGGCGCAGCTATGGTTCCTCGAAAGCATGGACGCGATCGACCGCGCCATCCAGGGGACCAGTGACCTGGAGCAGATGATGGGCGATGTTCTCGATGCCGTGCTGGTGACCTTCAGATGCGATCGAGCGTGGCTGGTTTATCCCTGTGATCCGGTAGTTGACGCCAATCGAGTGCGAATGGAGCGTACGCGGCCGGAATACATCGGCGCCTTCGGCCTCGGCGTGGACATCCCGAATGAACCGGGGACTGCCAGCGTCTTCCGGAGCGTGCTGGCCTCGAGCGGTCCGGTGCGATTCGATCCCGAATCAGACCGTGCGCTTCCGTCACCGTCGGCGGAGCGTTTCAGCATCAAGTCCATGATCGCCATGGCTGTTTATCCCAAGGTAGACAAGCCCTATATGTTCGGGCTGCATCAGTGCTCGCACCCGCGGGTCTGGACGCCGCACGAGGAACGGCTGTTCCATGAGATCGGACGGCGGCTGGCCGATGCGCTGGACACGCTATTGATGTTTCGTAACCTGCGCGAAAGCCAGCGCAAGCTCGAGGGGAGCCGGGCCGAGCTCGCCGCTTCGCGGGTGAGGATCGTCACGGCCGCAGACGAAATGACAGCACCAAAGCCCAGGCCGACCAAGCCGGTCACCGCGCCCGGCTGAACGGTGCTGCTCAGCCCATCGAGCGCCCTGCAGCCATACCGCTTAGTGAGACTCCCGGTCTCGATCATTGATCCTCCGTCTGGCACGCGTGCGCGCCCCGGAAGATCACGCCAGGCAGGAAGGGGGCCGCGGGGAATCCGGCTACCGGTCAACCTGGGATGCGGCTACCGGTCAGCCTGGCCTGGGGGATAAACCCCCCCAGGCTGGCACGGCAGCGGCGGCTCACATGATCCGACCACCTGTGCGCCAGCTGGCGTATTCAGACGCACTATCGCCCGTCGGTAATCTGCGCGCAGGTTCCCGGCCGCCTGCCGCGACGTCACCCTGCCCGTCGATGCTGTGGATCTACTGCCACTCGGCCTGCTCCCCAGTACCCCGGAACCGCCTATCGTCGCTTGCTACCTGGCCCCAAAGTGAGACCACTGCACCAAGAAACGCCCGGACCGCGATCATGGTCTGGGCGTTTTCCTGGTCAGAGCTGTGAGGACTTCACGTTTGGGCCTGACCTGGGCAGATGGGGCTGCGGCCGATGGCTGCTCACAGGTTAAGCGCTGCGTGCCCACATTTGTCTTGGCTGCTTAGCGTTCGCAGCGGGGGTCGTTGTCGGCGATTTCCTGGCTGAGGGTTTCCAGTTCGGCGATGAGTGCCCGGAGGCGGCGCTGGTTGTCGAACCAGGGCTAACAGCGGCTCGAGGATCTTGCGGCGGCGGAGCGGGCGCGGCTTGCATACGTCGATCAGCGCACTCGTCGGCTGGCGTTTCGCCACCCGCTGATCCGTACGGCGGTGGCAGAGCTCTCAACCGACGACGAGCGTCGCCGAGCTCACGCGGACCTGGCCGAGCTATGGGCAGAGCGGCCCGAACGCCGGGCGTGGCATCTGGCCGAAGCGACGGTCGGGCCCGACGAGCACGTCGCCTGCCTGCTGGAGCAGGCCGCGCACCGCATCATGGGTCAAGGCGACGCCGTGGGCGCTGTGAACGCGTTGACGCGGCCCTCTGAGCTGAGCCAGCGGGGCGCCGACTGGAGCCGGCGGCTACTACAAGAGCCGGGTGAGCGTGCTGCTGGCCGACGCCGGGGAAGAGCAGACGCTGACCATCACGCATGTCCGGTGGGCGATGTCCGGGGTGCTGCCGACGGGGCAGGAGCAGCGGCCGCACCGGCACCAGCCGGCCGCGCTCGACCTGATCCAGGAAGCCAGGCCTGGGTGCTACACCCTGCTGGGCACCCGCCCGGACGAGCGCGGCCACATCGTTAACCCGGTCCGGGTGGACTGGAAGGCCTGCGGCGCGTTCGTCACCCCGCCGGCATGTGGCACGCCCACTTCAACAAGTCCGGCGCACCCGCTCACCTCATCCCGGTCCAGGACGCGGGGATGCAAACCTAACCCTCCGGGACGCACCCGCACCAGGGTTTTACCGGTGCGCCGGCATGCCGGTGCGCCGGGCGTCAGGCTGTCTCCCGGAAAGCGGCGCGGGTAACCGCGGAAAGGCGGCGGCTGCGGAGCGCATTGCAGCTAGCCGGGCTCCAGCGGGTGCCGCCAGCCGGGGGCGCGAATTGCTGCTGGCCACGATGACGGCGGCTCGGGGTCCCGAAATCCTTGGAGAATCATCGGCATCCGCATACCGGCCTGGTACTGCCTGTCGTCACGAAAGGGGGAAGGTGTGCCGTTCCGACATGTTTTCGGGCAGGTCTTCCCGCTGGAGTCCGTCATCGCGGCGATCGTCTTCGGGCTTGTCCTGGCGGCGATGGCTGCCGCGGTGATCGTGAGCTGGCGTAAGCGGCGCCGGGGCGCGCCCGCGTCCCGGCGTGAGCACCTGCACGTGCTGGAGGCGGCCTACGGTCTTGCCCTGGGCGGGATGGCGGCCTTCCTGGTGGTGGTGAGCTTTTCGGCAAATGCCGGGGACTTCCCGCCCAGCCATTCCCGGCCGGCGATGCGGGTGGACGTGACGGCGTTCCAGTGGTGCTGGCGTTTTCACTACGCGGGGCAGCCGGTGACCGTCACGGGCTCCTGCGCCGACGGTGACTATCCGGTCCTGGTGCTGCCCGCCGGCCGGCCGGTCGAGATCGACCTGACCTCCGTCGACGTGGTGCACGCGTTCTGGGTGCCGTACCTGGATTACAAGATGGACGCCTTCCCCGGTCACGTCGACCGGTTCATCGTCACCCTGCCCCGGGACGGCCGCTGGATCGGCCGCTGCGCGCAGTTGTGCGGCCTGTACCACTACGAGATGGACTTCTACCTCCAGGTGGTCCCCCAGGCCCAGTTCGGCCGGTGGCTGCATGCAAGGGGAGGCACGGCGGCGGTGAGCGGCCGGTGACGGCGGAGCCGGCGGTGACCGCGGCACCCGGCCAGGAGGAAACTGACGGCCTGGTCGGCTGGCTGCAGACCACGGATCACAAGCGGATCGGGATCCTTACCCTGGGCGCCGCGTTCGTCCTGTTCTTGTTCGACGGCATGCTCGGGCTGACCATGCGCGCCCAGCTTGCCCGGCCCGGCCAGCACATCCTCAGCGCGCAGCAGTACAACCAGGTCTTCACGATGCACGGCACCGGCATGATCGGGCTCGCGATCACCCCGTTCGCGCTGGGACTGGGGGTGTACCTGATCCCGTTGCAGGTGGGCGCCCCGCGGATCGCCGCGCCCCGCGTCACCCTGCTCGGCTACTGGTGCTATGTGCTCGGCGCGGTCACGCTGGTCTGGGCGTTCCTGACGCCGGGCGGGGCAGCCGCGGGCTGGTGGGGGTACACCCCGCTGTCCAGCAGCATCTACTCGCCCGGCCCCGGGATGAGCCTGTGGGTCGCGGGGGTGTTCCTGGCCGCGTCCGGGATGATCCTGCAGGGCGCCACGGTGCTGTGGACCATCCTGCGGATGCGCGCGCCCGGGGTGACCATGCTGCGGATTCCGGTGTTCGCCTGGACCATGGTCGTGACCTGCCTGATGACGCTGGCCTCGTTCCCGTCGCTGCTGACCGCCATGGGCGTGATCACCGCCGCCCGCATCGACCCCGGCCTGCTGGCCAGCAACGCGTGGAACCTGGCCTATGAGAACCTGTTCTGGTTCTACGGCCATCCGGTCGTCTACGTGATGTTCTTCCCGTTCGTCGGCTGCGTCGCCGAGGTGCTCGCGGTCTTCTCCGGCCGCCGCTTCTTCAACTACACCGGCACCGCGTTCTCCCTGCTCGCCTTCGCGGCGCTGTCGATGGCGGTGTGGGGCCACCACCTGTTCATCAGCGGCCAGCAGGTCAACGACTACTTCTCCCTGACCTCCATCCTGCTCACCATCCCGGCCGGGATGGAATACTTCGGCCTGCTGGGGACGATCGCCGGCGGGCGGCTGCGCTACCCCACGGCGATGCTGTTCGCGCTGGCGTTCATCCCGCAGTTCCTCATCGGCGGCCTGACCGGGATCATGCTCGGCACCCCGTCGGTCGACTACGCGGTCAACAACAGCTACTTCGTCGTCGCCCACTTCCACTACACGCTGTTCGCGGGCAGCGTGTTCGGCTTCTTCGCCGGGGTGTACTTCTGGTGGCCGAAGGCCACCGGGTTCCTGCTTGACGAGCGCGCCGGCCGGCTGCACTTCGTCCTGATGGTCATCGGGGCGAACGTCACCTACCTGCCGATGTTCGGCCTCGGGATCAAGGGGATGCCCCGGTGGGTCGTGACCTACCCGGCCGGCGCCGGGTTCAGCGCGCTGAGCCTGATCTCCAGCATCGGCGCCGGCGTCATCGGCCTGGCGATGATGGCCTTCCTTTACAACATCTACATCTCCGCCCGTCAGAAGAAACCGGCGACGGCGGACCCGTGGGGCGGGCACTCGCTGGAGTGGCTGACCTCCTCCCCGCCGCCCCGGTTCAACTACAACGCGCAGTTCCCGATCCCGCGGATCCGCAGCTTCACGCCCGCCCTCGACCTGCGGGAACGGCAGCGCGAACGGCAGCGGGTGACACCCTCCCAGCGTGCCGGGCGGCCGGTGACGGACACGGTGACAACAGATACCCGGGCTTACCGGGATGAAAGGTGAAGCGATGACAGCCCCTGTCTCCGCCGGGCCGCGCCCGGGCCAGGACGAGGCCCAGCCGCGGCGGCCAGCCGAGCCGGACAGGCCACGGGCGACGCTGCGGCCCTGGACCGTCGTAGCCCTCTGGGCGGCAATGCTCGGCCTGCTGGTCGCCCTGGACGCCGGGTTCGGCAACAACACGGTCGTCCTGGAGGTATCCGGCTCCTCGGCCGGCTTCGTCTTCCTGCTGGCCGGCGCCGTGTGGCTGGACCGGCGGCTGCGGCCGGACCGCGGCTACCTGCGGCAGCCCACCCGCGTCGGCAGTGTCGTCCTGTTCGCCGTGGCAGTAACGCTGGCATGGCTCGGCTTCGCGTTCGGCGCGTGGCTCATGATGGTCGCGGCCGTGCCGTTCATCGCCGCGGTCGGCCTGGAAGCCGCCGCGCGCCGCCGGGGGAAAGCCGCCCGACGGGACGCGCTGGGAGGGTGATGGAGGTGACGAGCGCGGCCCTTGCGGCGGCACTGGTTCTCGTGCCGCTGACGCCACATGCCTCGCTGGTCATGTGGCAGTTCGCGCCGCAGGTCAGCGTGCCGCTGATCGTGCTCGCGGCTGGTTACCTGCTGTGCGCCGCGCGGGTCCGCCGCAGGCACCCGGCGCGGCCGTGGCCGGCCGGGCGGGTGCTGGCGTTCTGTGCCGGGCTCGCGGTGATCGCGATGGCGACGCAGGGCAGCATCGGGGCCTATGACGACGTGCTGTTCAGCAGCCACATGGTCCAGCATGTGCTGCTCATCATGGTGGCCCCACCGCTGCTGGTCCTGGGCGCCCCGGTCACGTTGCTGATGCACGCGGCGCGTAACCCGATGCACACCCTGGTCAAGCGGGCCGTGCGGTCACCCGTGGTCGCGGCGCTGACCTGGCCGCCCGGCGCCACAGTGCTGTACTGCGTGGTGGTCAGCGGCACGCATACGCCGCCCTTCATGGACCTGGTGCTGGCCAACGGCGCGGTTCACGACGCCGAGCATGCCCTGTACCTGGTCACCGGCTACCTGTTCTTCCTGCCGGTGGTCGGCTCGGAGCCGATCCGGTGGCGGACCTCGATCGCCGGCCGGTACCTGATGCTGCTGGCGGCCATGATGGCCGACAGCTTCACCGGCATCGTGTTCACCTTCCAGACCCGCGAGGTGTTCCCGCCCTATGCCCGCACCGGGCGGACGTGGGGGCCGAGCCTGATCACCGACCTGCATCTGGGCGGCTACGCGATGATCATCGGCAGCGACATCGCCATGACCGCCGTCGCCGTCAGCCTCGCCGTGCAGTTCCTCCGGGCCAGCGGCCAGGCCCGGGACGGCGCCGGAGGAACCGGCGCCTACCGCGAAAGCACCCTGTCCCGCCAGATGGCGGCAGCCGGGGTGCCCCGGCCGGGCGGCCGGGCCGACAGCAACGAGGACGCGCACCTCGCCGCCTATAACTCATACCTGCGGGCACTCAGCAATGGCGGGGACGGACCGGACCACCGGACCGTCCTTGGAGAGCACCAGGACGCAGGCCGAACGGCGCAGTTGTGATTACGGATTTGAATACGAGTTCTCAACCGGGAAGGAGCCCGTCATGGGCGGTACCGCTCTTAGCAACCCCGAAGCCCGCGCCGCGGTCGTGGAGGCGGCACGTGCGCTGTTCACCAACGGGGTGATGTCGCATTCCGGGCATGCCAACCTGTCCGCCCGCGTCGGCGGCACCTCGATGCTCCTGACGGTAGAGGGCCGCATCCGGGGGCTCCAGCCGGACGGCCTGGCGCTGGTGCGCCTGGACGGGACCGTACTCGAGGGCACGCTCGACCCGGGCAACGCCGAGATCATCACCATGCACTCGGAGGTCTACAAGGCGCGGCCGGAGGTGGGCGGCATCATCCACACCCACTCCCCGCACCTGCTCGCGTTCGCCATGGCCAACCGGCCGCTCCCTGACCGGTATGAGGCGCTGCTGCGGTTCGGGCAGGCCGAGGACGTCCCGGTCGTCCCGTGGGCGCCGCGGGGCTCCGAGCGCTCGGTCAGCGGCATCATCGACGCGCTGGCCAGGCAGCCTGGCACCCAGGCGGTGCTGCTGGGCAACCACGGGGTGCTCGTCTTCGGCCCCGCGCCCCGGGAGGCAGCAGCCCTGCTGACCGTCCTTGAAGAGGCAGCCGAAGCCGAACTGGCCGCCGCGCCGCTGGGCGGCGCGGTCGGCTTCCCGGCGGGGGCCCTGGAGGACGTGCGGGCCTTGATGGCCCGGGTGCGGTCATGACCGCCCCCCGGGCCGGCCAGCCCGGTGCCGCCGCGCCTGGCCCGGCGGCAGAGCGGATCAGCGCCGCCTACACCGAGCTACAGTCTCGGCGCAGAGATCCTCGCCGAGATGGCCGCAGCAGAGGACCGGGGGAAGTCATGCAGGTGGAGGTTCTGAGCACCGACGAGCTCGGTGACCGCAGTTACGTGGTCCACGACGGCAGCGTGGCGGTGGTCGTCGACCCGCAGCGCGACATCGACCGGGTCGAGCGGTACCTCACCGCCGCCGGCGTAGCCGCCACCTTGATCCTCGAGACCCACATCCACAACGACTACGTCACCGGCGGCTACCAGCTCGTGCAGCGCACCGGCGCCCGGTACGGAGTGAACGCGGCCGACCCGGTCGCCTTCGACCGGCTGCCGCTCCGCGACGGCGACACGCTGACGGCGGGCAGTCTCCGGGTCCGGGTGATGGCTACGCCCGGTCACACCGACACCCACCTGGCCTACGTGGTCACCGACACCTCAGCCCCCGGTGAGCCGCCAGCGGTATTCACCGGCGGCTCGCTGCTCTACGGCAGCGTGGGCCGCACCGACCTGGTTGACGTGGCGCGCACCGACGAGCTCACCCGGGCCCAGTTCCGCTCCGCGCACCGGCTGGCCGACGCGCTGCCCGATGAGGCCTGCATCTACCCGACGCACGGGTTCGGCAGCTTCTGCTCGGCGGGCCCGGCCACCGGCGAGGACGCCAGCACCATGGGCATCGAACGGGCCCGCAACGACGCGCTCACCGCGCCCGGCGAGCAGAGCTTCGTCGACACCCTGGTGCATAACCTGACCGCCTACCCGGCCTACTACGCACACATCGCGCCGCGGAACCTGCACGGCCCCCAGCCCGTTGACCTGTCCGCACCATCTGCCGCTGACGCCGCCGAGCTGACCAAGCGCATCGCCGCCGGCGAGTGGGTGGTCGATCTGCGTGACCGCGCCCAGTTCGCAGCCGACCACCTGGCCGGAAGCATCGGCATCATGCTCAGTACCCAGTTCGCCACCTACCTCGGCTGGCTCATGCCCTGGGACACCCCGCTCACGCTGATCGGCGAGGGCCCCGGGCAGGTCGCCGCCGCGCAGCGGCAGCTGGTCCGCATCGGCATCGACCGGCCCGCCGGCGCGGCCGCCGGCGACCTGGACACGCTCACCGCACCGAACCAGGACCGCCGCCACTACCCGCGGGTCACCTTCGCCGCGATCCGCGACATAGGCCCCCACGACATCGTGCTGGATGTGCGTCGCGATGACGAACGCGCCGTCGGCCACCTTCCCGGCTCTGCCCACGTGCCGCTGCACCAGCTGCTCACCCGGCTAGCTGACCTGCCTCCCGGCCGGTTGTGGGTACACTGCGCCAGCGGCTTCCGCGCATCGATCGCCGCGAGCCTGCTCGACCGCGCCGGGTGCGACGTGATTTTGATCGACGACGACTACAGCTACGCCGTCGAACTCGGACTGGCCAGCAGCTGACTGCCGAGACCCCAACCCGAAGGAGAACGGCAATGGTCACCCTCGGGGACGGCCGAAACGGCGCCGGGTTACCCTCAGGTTGGTGAGCGTGATGGGAGGTCTGGCTGGCGCGTGGTTGAGGCAGCCGTCGCCCACCCGCCGGGTGGCGACGTGAGTCCTCTCAGTCGTTGGCCCCGCGCTCGTAGCGCTCGCTTTGATCCCGTTCCGGTCGTCCCTCGTGATAGGCGCCGTCCTACTTTGCATGCTGCTGGTTATCATCGTGATCGCGACAATCGGTGGCGTGCGGCCGGCGCTCCTGACCGTCGTCGTCAGCGCTGTGGCGACAGCGTTCTACAATGAACGCCTGCTCGCTGACCTGGGGCCCGATAGTGTCAGGCTGGTCGTGTTCGTGATCATCGGAGCTACCGTCGCGATCCTGATCGGCGAGCTCGTTCAGCTCGCCGAGGAGCAGGCGTCGTCCCGGCGGGTCGAGGCGGCGCTGCGCCGGATCGCGACGCTCGTGGCGCGTGCGGTTCCTGCGGACGAGCTGTTCGCGGCGGTTCCCGAGGAGGTCGGGCGACTGCTTCACGCCGACCAAACGACGATGAGCCGCTACGAGTCCGACGGCACGGTGACCATCGTCGCTGGCTGGAGCAGGACGGGCGACGCCGTTCCCGTTGGCGCGCGGCCAAAGCTCGGAGGGAAGAACCTCACGACGCTAATCGCGCAGACCCGCCGTCCGCAGCGGATGGACAACGCGGACCGCTCCGGCGCCCTCGCCGAGGTCATCCGCGACGGGGGTCTACGCTCCCGCGTTGGGACGCCGATCATCGTCCAGGGCCGCCTCTGGGGCGCCATGGTCGCCGCCTCGGTCGATGAGCGGCCGCTGCCACCAGACTCCGAGGAGCGCCTGGCCTCGTTCACCGAGCTTGTGGCGACCGCGATCTCCAACGCGGACAACCTGGCGGAGCTGACGGCTTCCCGGGCCCGCGTGGTGGCCGCCGCGGATGAGGCCCGCAGGCGGATCGAGCGCGACCTGCACGATGGCGCTCAGCAGCGGCTCATCTCCCTCGGCCTCGCGCTGCGAGCGGCGCAGGCGGCGGTCCCGCCGCAGGCCTGCGAGCTCGAGGGCGAGCTGGCGCACGTGGCCGAGGGGCTGGCGAGCGTGCTGGAGGACCTGCAGGAGATGGCGCGCGGCATCCATCCCGCGATCTTGGCCCGGGGCGGCCTGGGGCCGGCGTTGAAGACGCTCGCGCGCCGCAGCACGGTTCCGGTCGAGCTCGACGTGCGGGCTGAGGCGCGGCTGCCGGAGCGGGTCGAGGTCGCCGCCTACTACGTAGTCGCAGAGGCGCTGACGAATGCGGCCAAGCACGCGAACGCCTCGGTCGTCCACCTCGAAGCGAAGGCGGCCGGCCGTGCCCTTCGCCTGTCCGTCCGTGACGACGGGTCCGGCGGGGCCGATCCGGTCCGGGGCACCGGCCTCATCGGGCTCAAAGACCGCGTCGAGGCGCTCGGCGGCACGATCACCGTGCACAGCCCGGCCGGCGCGGGCACATCCCTGCACGCCGAGTTCCCGCTCGCTGATTGACCGCCGGTTCGCGGGCCGCGTCCCCTGCGAAGATCCAGCGCCACGGCGGCAGTCGGCCAGCCTGCAGGAGCTCGCGACCGGGCCAGAACTCCCATTGCCACGCGCCTCCTATTCCTGGTGTGTCTAGCGGCTCGGGCATCGCGCAGCCGTTCGGTATATGGCCACCCCGGCCACCTGCACGCCCTCTCGCTCCAGCAGGACGCGCGCCGCCTCCAGGAAGGCGTCGTTGTCATCGACCAGCAGGCACCGCAGCGGCATGCGATCAAGGTGCCAGGGATACGCCGCCGCATTGCGGCTAGCAGGAAATCCTCCCGTGGCCCGCGCGGGGCTAGCGGGCTTCAAGGAACCGCAGCACCGCCAGCACCCGCCGGTGCTCGGTGTCGCTCTCGGGCAGGTCGAGCTTGGTCAAGATGCTGCGCACGTGCTTTTCCACCGTGCCTTCGGTGACGAAGATCTGCCGGCGATGCCCGCGTTGGACGCGCCCTGGGCCATCAGGGCCAGCACCTCACGCTCCCGCGGCGACAGCGCATCCAGCGGATCACGCCGTCGCCGCGCCCGGATCAGCTCGCTCACCAGCGACGGGTCCACCACCGAGGCGCCCGCTGTGATCCGCCCCACGGTCTCGATGAACGCCGCCACATCGGTCACCCGGCTCTTCAGCAGGTACCCGGTGCGCTTCCCGCCGGCCAGCAGCTCCATCGCCTCCTCCGCCTCGACATGAGCGGACAGCACGATGATCGTTCACCGGGGAAGCGGTCATCCTCGGCCTGGTCGCCGTGCTCACCGGGACCGGCGTGCTGCCCTTCGCCGGGGACGGCAGGCTCGCCACGATCGCCATCCTCGCCGCGGCGCTCGGCGTGCAGAACAGCACCGTCCGCCACCTCGGCGCCGCCGACTTGACCACCACGGTGCTGACGCTGACCCTTACCGGGCTGACCGCGGACAGCGCGCTGGCCGGCGGGCCCGGGGCGAGGCCGCACCGCCGGCTGGGCTCCGTCGCCGCCATGCTGGCGGGCGCCTTGGCGGGTGCGGGCATCCTTCAGTGGTCCCCGACCGCGGTCATCGCGCTCGCTGCTGTCCTGGTAGCCGCCGTCTCCGGCGCCTTCATGAGGGTCATACCTGGCATCGCCCACACCTCACACGCACCACCCAGTCTTGGACACCTCCGCCGCGAAAGGACCCCCACCATGAGTGCCATCGCGCCCGCCGACGCCCGGCTACGGCGCCGCCATTCGCGCGGCCATCGCCGTGGTCGGCAGCGAGCTGCTCATCCTGGCCTGGCTGCGGCACAAGTTCTTCCACACCGGCTTCGCCCGGTCGTTCCTGGCGATCACCGTCGGCGGGGCGGTCATCGCCGCCCTCAGCGCCGCCCTGGGCATCGCCGCCGGAGGCTGACCACACGACTCCATTACACCAACGGCAAAGGAGAACGGAGGATGACACGATGTCCCGTCCCCAGAGCTGCCGGATCGCCGCGACGCCGACCGACTATCAGCGGTACGGAATCGCCAAGGGCGAGATCGCCGCCTGGGAAGACGGCTCCCGCACCTGCCCCGGCGGGCCCGGCACCTTCGAGTGGTGGTACTTCGATGCCGTCCTGGACGACGGCTCGACCCTGGTGATCAACTTCATGGTCAAGGACATCCGCAGCGGCCGCGGCATCAAACAGCCGGCCAGGCCCGTAGTCACCTTCGAGCTGGACCGGCCCGACGGAACCCACGTGGAGCGTGCGCTGCAAGCGCGCGACGACTTCGCGTTCGGCGCGGACCGCTGCGACGTGCGGGTGGGCGCCAGCACCTTCGCCGGGGACCTGCAGACGTACCGCATCCACTTGGAGCTCGACGCGGTGACGGCGGACGTCACGCTGACCGGGCAGGTGCCCTCCTGGCGGCCGGAGACCGGGCACATCCTGTTCGGAGACGACCAGCCGCACGTGTTCGCCTGGCTGCCCGCCGTTCCCCAGGGCACTGTCCGGGCCACCCTCACCGTCGACGACGAGACCCGGACGCTGACCGGCATTGGGTACCACGACCACAACTGGGGCGACGCGGCGATGCCGCAGCTGATCAATCACTGGTACTGGGCGCGCGCCCAGGCGGGCGGCTACTGCGTGATCGCCTCGCACATCACCGCGGAGCGTAAGTACGGCCACACCCAGGTGCCCATCTTCATGCTCGCCAGGGACGGCAAGATCCTGGCCGACGACAGTTCCCTGGTGCGCTTGCGCTCCCAGTCATGCCTGGCCGACTGCAACGAGATCAGCGTGTCTTCTGTCATGGCCCCACGATCACGCGTTCCGGGCACGGGCCGCAGGCACGTACCGTCGGAGCGCGCAAGGTGCCGGGCTGACCCGTCAGATTTTTCTACCCGAACGGACAGTGGTGACAGTCCTGGGCACGGTGCCGCCTGCGGCGATGGTGACGCATAGCTCACGTGGGCTTCACTATCGGTAATCAGTCCGGCTGGCGGCCGAGCGGTCCAGCGAATCCGCGACCGCAGCCGTACGCGGTGGCCCGCCTGCGAACCGGCTGGTGCGGCGTAGGCTCGCCCCGACCGCGGCCACCGCGGCCAGCGGCGGCAGCCACCACGCGGCCACGCCCACGGTGTGCAGCAGCCAGGTCACTACCAGGGCGGCCGCTACGGTCGCGGCGACAGTCCAGTCATCGCCGATGATGAAGCGGTACCAGAACCTGCCGAACCCCTGGAGCCAAGCCAGGATCACGGTCCCACCGCGTTTGAGCCAGGCCACGATCATGGTTCACCTCGCGTTCTGGGGGACGAGATGGCCGGCGTGCCGTCGCAGACGCTCGATGTACCCGGCCGCAGCGACCACGTACCACCCGACTAGGGCGAGGATTGCAGCGTCTCCGCCCGGCCACGCGACTCCGAGCCCTTCCACCGCCCAGAAGGTCCCGAAGCTGGACAGCAGCGTTCCCACCAGGAGTTGCAGGGCGCTGCGGGGGATGCGCCCCACGATCCCGCGGGCGAATAGTCCCACGCCGGCGATGACCACGAAGGCGGCGGCTGCGCCGAGGATCGCGGTGGGAAACGCTTGCGCGGTCGCGCCGAAGCTGACGACGATCAGCGCGATTTCCAGGCCCTCGAGCAGCACGCCTTTGAACGACAGGACGAACGCGGTCCAGT
>WNGQ01007993.1_pt1 | contig 15758 bp, 17 predicted proteins | sample 5407661 | NCBI WGS metagenome assembly WNGQ01 (sample SAMN13153382, study PRJNA577476) | soil metagenome | isolation source: 60 cm soil or saprolite under Garry oak tree replicate 2 | place: USA:California | collected 2016-06-15 | reverse complement strand
CGGCCAGCGCGCGGGGCCGGTCGCCCTTCCTGCGCCAGAGTTCGCCTCTGATGTTGAAGATATCGGCCAGCGTCGGATCGAGCCGCAGCGCGGTGTCGTAGTCACCGACGGCGCGGTCGATCAGGTTCTTGCGGTCGTAAGCGCCGGCGCGGGCGATCAGCGCCTTGACGCGGTCGGCTCTCAATGTCTTGTCGTTGTCGACCAGCGCGCCGCAAATGGCGATGATCCTGTCGTCGTCATTGGCCGCCGCTGCGGCGACGCAAGGCGCGGGGTCGACCTGCGGATCCGTGACCGGTTCGGCGCTGGTCGCCCGCGCATGTTGCGGCGGCGCTGCACAAAGCATCCAAGCGACCGCGGCAACGAAGGCGGCCGTCCGTCGCACCGCGCTGGACGTGGCGGCTGGCTTGCTCATCGCGCGGCGCGAACCTTGGCCCGGCGCTTGTCGCGCGCGCCGCGCTCGCCTTCGACCGCCTCGCGCAGCACGCCGAACAGCCAGGCCAGCCCCGCATCCATCAGCGCAACCTTGGGCACGGCAGCCCGGATCGAAAATGCTCGCAAGCGCAACGGGGCTTCCCTGCTCACCACCGCGAAGCGCGCGGCATGCATCGCCACGAACCGTCGCGGCATCGCCGCAATCAAATCAGATTCCGCGACCGTCGCAAGTCCCATGGCGAAATCGGGGACGGTCAGCGCGACACGACGGGCGCCGACAAAGCCATGGGGGTCGCCGGTCATCGAAACCACCAGATGCTGGGCCTGGCAGAAGCGCTCCAGCGTCGGCCGCGCGGCGAAGGGATGCCGTGCGCGCGCCACCACGACGAAATCCTCGTCATAGAGCGTGTGGGCGAGGTTGTTGTGTCTCAGCAAGCCAGACCTCCTCCCCGCGTAACGGCTTCGCCGTTATCTCTGGAGGAGGCCGCCAACGGGTCGCGCGAAGGCGCGCCCGATGACAGGCTCCGCGCCGTCTCGTGGGTGCCGGCGTTCCGCCGGGACGACATTACTACCCCGCCTTCAGCGTGATCCCGCCATCGACCACCAGTTCTATCCCCGTGACATATCTCGACTCGTCGGAAGCTAGAAATAGCGCCGCGTTGGCGACATCCCAGGCGTCGCCCATATGGCCCATCGGCACCTGTGCGTCGCGCGCGCGCCACATCGCCTCGACGTCGCCCGCGGCGTAACTCGCCGCCAATCCGGCGGAGTGTTCGACCATCGGGGTTTTCATCAGGCCCGGAAGCACCGCGTTGACCCGGATATTTTTCGGCGCGTATTCGACCGCCGTGGTGCGGGTCATCTGGTTCATCGCGGCTTTGGTGGTGGCGTAGGTGACGTAGGAGATGCCGAGATGGCGGATCGAGGCGATCGACGAGATATTGATGATGGAGCCGCCGCCCTGCCGCGCCATCACAGGGATGACGTGCTTCATGGCGAGGAACGCGCTTTTGAGATTGACGTTGAAGACATGATCCCAACTCGCCTCCGAGACGTCGACGACATTGCCCATTTCGGCGATGCCGACATTGTTGTCGAGCACTTCGATGCGGCCATAGGCCTTGAGGCAGGCAGCCACCATCGCCTCGACATCGCCGGCGCTTGCGGCATCGGCGGTGAACGCCGTCGCAGCGCCGCCTTCGGAAGTGATGATATCGACGGTTTCCTGCGCCGCAGCCTGGTTGCGGTCGACGCAAAACACCTGCGCGCCCTCACGCGCGAAGATCACCGCGGTCGCCTTGCCATTGCCCCAGCCTGGCCCGATCGAGCCGGCGCCGACCACGATTGCTGTCTTGCCCTTGAGCCGTGCCATCGCGTTCTCCCTTGATGATGACGTTGAGATAACCGTAGCCCGGATGCAGCCCTTGCGAAATCCGGGATTCTTTTTGATGTCGCTTCCCGGATTGCGCGGAGCCTGTCATCGGGCGGCGCTTCGCGCCGACCCGTTGGCTGCATCCGGGCTACGGATCGCACACGCGCATCGTCGTGACATTGGCCCCGATCGGATGCCCGAAAATCTCCGACAATGTTCGGCAACTTCCTTCGCTGCATAATCGCCATTCGCCGGCGGCGCCGGAATTGCCAAGCACCAGTTCCGGCATCGGCGCGCGCGCAGGTCTCCATTGAAACCAGCCGTCGACGAGGCGCGCATCGGCAGGCGGCTCCATGCCGGCGCCGGAGCCCTTGACCCGCGCCTGCACCAGTTCGAGCCCCTGTGGGGTGATGCGCCAGTCTTCCTGCCATTCGACCTTTTCAATCGAGTGCGTCCAGACAAGCGTGAACGCCGCGATCGACAGCGTCTTGACGACGCCAGCCGAGGCAAGGCACAGGCTCAAGCCGCCACCGCCGCGATGCGCAGGCGCTGCCGCCATTGCCAGAGCACGACAACAGCCGTGAGGATGAAGCCGGCGCTGTCGCTGAAACGAAAATCGCCGAGCAGGCAGAGCGCTCCGATGAAGGCGACCGCCCGCTCCGCCAGCGTCAACCGCGCCAACAGGAAACCGATCGCGACGATGCCGAACAGGCCGATCGCGACCAGCGCCTTGAACGTCGCAAACGCCACCGCGCCGTAGAATCCGAGTTGTACGGCCATCGGGTCGCCGGCCTGCAGCATCAGCGCCGGCGAATACACAAAGACGAACGGAATGACGTAGCCGGCGAGCGCGATGCGCATCGCCTCCCAGCCGATCTTGTCGGGATTTTCCTTCGCGATGGGTGCCGCCGCCAAGGCCGCCAGCGCCACCGGCGGCGAGAGGTCGGCCATGATGCCGTAATAGAACGCGAACATGTGGCTGACGATCAGCGGCACGCCGAGCTTCGCCAGCGCAGGTGCGGCCAATGCCGCGGTGATGATGTAGGTCGGGATGGTCGGGATGCCGGTGCCAAGCAGGATCGACAGGAACATCGTCATGACCAGCGCCAGGAACAGACTCTTCTCGCCGAGGCCGATGACCCAGCCGCCAAAGATGGTGCCGATGGCGCAGGCCATGCCGACGGTGAGCGCCGACTTGGCGCTGTCGGCCAGCGAATCCCGGCAAGCCGCAAGTGTCGCCCGGCCGCCGCGCGCGAACGCGGTGATCAGCACCAGCGCGCCGACGATGCTTGCCACCGGGGCAATCTCGAGGCCGTTGCGCGACACCGCGGCGACGACGAGCGCAAGCCCGATCCAGAAAACATATCGCAACACGTTGGAGGAAAAACCGAGCGTAATGCTGGCGCCGAGGATCAGCGCCACCGTCAGCGCCAGACCCATGCTGCCGGCATAAAGCGGGGTAAAGCCTTCGAACAGCATGTAGACCAGCGCCGCCAGCGGCAACACCAGGTACCAGCGCGCCACCAGCGCCTTCCAGGCGTTCGGGATTTCCGAGCGCTTCATGCCGACCAGGCCATGCTTGCCGGCTTCCAGATGCACCATCCAGAACGCGGAAGCGAAATACAGGATCGCCGGGATCACCGCGGCCTTGACGATCACGGAATAATCAACGCCCAACGTCTCCGCCATGATGAAGGCGACCGCGCCCATCACCGGCGGCATGATCTGTCCGCCCATCGACGCGGTGGCTTCGACGCCGGCGGCGAAGGCGCGGCGATAGCCGAACTTGATCATCAGGGGAATCGTGAACTGGCCGACGGTGACGACATTGGCGACGCCGGAGCCCGAGATCGTGCCCATCATGCCAGAGGCGAACACCGCGACCTTGGCCGGACCGCCGCGGGTGCCGCCGAACAGACCGAGCGACACATCGGTGAACAACTGGATCATCCCGGCGCGCTCCAGGAACGAGCCGAACAGGATGAACAGGAAAATATAGGTCGCCGAGACATAGATCGGCACGCCGTAAAAACCTTCGGTGCCGTAGGACAGATGGGTGATGATTTGATCGAAGTCATAGCCGCGATGATTGAGCGGCGCGGGCAGATACTGGCCGAAGAACCAGTAGAGAAGGCAGACCCCGCACATCAGCGGCAGCGCCAGACCCATCAGCCGCCGCGTGCCTTCGAAAATCAGCACCGCGAGCAAGGTGCCGACCACCAGATCGAGCCGCGTCGGATCGCCGTCGCGTGCGATCAGGTCGGCGTAGAATATCCACTGATAGAGCCCGCACAGAAAGCCGGCGCTCCCGATCAGCCAGCCGGCGGCGCGTCCGGCGTTGCTTTTGGCGGTGAAGTTGCCGATCAGGCCGAACGTCATCAGGATCAGAAAGCCGACGTGAACGCCCCGCACCACCTGGCTCGGCAGGATGTTCCACGCCGCGACGACAAGCTGAAAAACCGCGAACGCGATGCCGATGGCGTAGGCCAGATGTCCCCAGCCACCCCCGCCGAAGCCTTCGGGAAACCCGTGCTCAAAATTATCGAACTCGACCTTGACGGGCACTTCAGTGCCCTCTGCCTGTAACATCTCTGCAGTCCCCCACACGTATTGACCGGCGCTTGCGTCTCCGGCGCGCCGACCTGAGATACGTCATGCGCGGGCTTGACCCGCGCATCCATCAAGAATGAAGTTTTACTTAGAAAATGGATGGCCGGGTCAAGCCCGGCCATGACACCAGAACCAATTCGCGCTACTCGATCAAACCTTTTTCCTTGTAATAACGGATCGCGCCGGGATGCAGCGGCACCGGACTGCCGGTCGCCGCGGACTCAAGTTTGATCTCCTTGCCGGCGGCGTGTGAATTCGCCAGTTCCGGCAGCGACTCGAAGATCAGCTTGGTCATCTGATAGGCGAGATCGTCGCTGACAGCGGAACTCGTCACCAGATAGTTGATGACCGCTGCGGTCGGTACATCCTTGTCCTGGCCGTTGTAGGTGTTGGCGGGGATCATGACCGATACGAACGGCGGACCGATCTTGTCGACCACCTGCTTGGGAACCGACACCACGGTGATCTCGGTCGCCGTGCTCAAATCCTTCAGCGAGGCCACGCCGAGGCCGGCCGATTGCAGCGTCGCATTCAACTGCCGGTTCTTCATCAGATCGACGGATTCCGCGAACGGCAGATATTCAACCTTGCCGATATCCTTGTAGCTCAATCCCGCAGCACCAAGGATGGCGCGCGAGTTGAGTTCGGTGCCTGACTTGGGCGCTCCGACCGAGAGGCTCTTGCCCTTGAGATCGGCCAGCGTCTTGATGCCGCTGTCGGCGGTGGCGACGATCTGGATATAATTCGGATAGATCGCGCCGATGGTGCGCAGCTTGTTCAGCTTGGTCTTGAAGCCCGCCTCTTCATCGCCGTCCCAGGCGGCCTTCAGGGTGTCGCCGAGCGTAAACGCGATCTCGCCGCGGCCCTGCTGCAGCAGGATCAGATTCTCGACCGACGCCTTGGTGGCCTGCACCTGGGTCTTCACGTTCGGAATCTTGTCGCTGTAGATCTTCCCGATCGCGACGCCGAGCGGATAATACACCCCGGAGGTGCCGCCGGTCAGCACGTTGATGAATTGTTGGGCCCGCGCCGGCGCGGCCGACAGCACCGCCGCCACAGCAATGGCAGCGGCAATCAACTTCGAACTCATGAGCGTTATTCTCCCCTGGATTTCGGCGGGAAATTGGACGGGCGAACGCCCGCGGTCAACCCATCCCGTCGGCCAAAAACAGGGTTAATTCGATGGCGCGGCCCGCGCGCGCTTCGCACTGGCAACAATGCGGTTCCCCGCGTACTCTGGGGTTGCAAACCGGCCCATCAGAGGCCGGTCCTGTCCCGGAGAACGCCTCAATGACTGTCAATCGTGCCGTTGGATTATCCTTGGGAGCGGCAATCCTGCTCAGCAGCTCCACTCTTAATCTGGCTTATGCCAAGCCGTTCATGATCGTCGGCAACGACGAGAAAGTCTGGTGGGACGATGACGGAAAGCCGGTCCTGTCCGCGCCCGGCAAGGACTCGGTTCTGATCGTCGATCTCGCCAATCCTGAAAGTCCCCAGATCGTCGCCACCCTGCCGCTGAAGAATTCGATCGTCGGACCGCCGGTCAATCTCGACATCGACCCCACCGGCTCGGTCGCGCTGGTGGCGGATTCGGTCGATGTCACCAAGGACGGCGACACCCTGAAGCAGGTGCTGGACAACAAGATTTACGTCATCGATCTCAAGGCCAATCCACCCAAAGTGGCGGCGACGGTCACCGGCGGCAAACAGCCGTCGGGGCTGAGCTTCAGCCCGTCCGGCAAGATGGCGCTGGTTGCCAACCGCGGCGACAATTCGGTCAGCGTGCTCTCGGTCAACGGTACCGACGTCAAGGTCACCGACACCATCGCCTTTCCCGACAGCGTCGCGCATGTGGTGTTCACGCCGGACGGCAAGCGTGCGCTGGCCGTGAGATTTCCCGCGCACAAGGTGTCGGTGCTCGATATCGCGGGCGACAAGGTGACCTACAACAAGGTCGACCTGCCGACCGGCCAGTGGCCCTACAATGTCGTGGTATCGCCCAACGGCAAGATCGCGCTGACCTCCGACAATGGCGGCGCCGGATCTTCCGACGGCAGCGTCGACACCACCAGCGTGATCGATCTCGAAGCCAACCCGCCACGCATCATCGATCGGGTGGTGGTCGGTGACGGCCCCGAAGGGCTGGCGATGTCGCCGAAGGGCAATCTCGCGGTCGCCGCCATCCTGCGCGGCTCCAACAACAAGAAGGCCTTTTTCTACCAGAAGAACGGCAGCCTCTCGATCCTGAAGATCGACGGCAAGAAGGTGACCAAGACCCAGGACATCGAGGTCGGCGGATTGCCGGAGGCCGTCATGTTCACCCCCGACGGCAAGTACATTCTGGCCGGAAACTACATGACCCAGGATTTCTCGATCCTGAAAGTCGACGGCACCAAGGTCACCGACACCGGCAAGCGCTTCAAGGTGCCGGGCCATCCGGCCTCGGCTCGCATGAGCCACTAAGCGCGCATCGAGCCCTCATCCCGGATGAGCGCAATAGCGCTCACTCGGGGGGAGCGGCGTCTTCGCCGCGTCTCGAAGGATGAGTAGCATCGAAGCCTCATGGTTCGAGACGGCGCACCGGACAGCGCAAGCGCGCTGCCGGGAGAGCGCCTCCTCACCATGAGGAGCAAGTCGCACCACTCACTGAAACGTCATGTCGAGACATTTCGAGATGTCGGAGCCGAGACCGGAAGAGATGATGATGCAGCCGCGCACTTTTTGCGCGTTGTTGTCGCTGGCCCACACCGCGTAACCGCCGGGACCAAAAAACGAATTGGTGTTCGGCGGCTCGGTTTCGGTGGCGTCGAACGAGTAATTGGAATCGGCCTCGAAGATGCGGGGCTTCTTGGTGCAGCCGCCGTCGGTCTGGACGTTGATGACTTCCTTGTTGTCCCGTGTCAGCGCCAGGCTGACCGAGCATCGGAAATATTCCGTGGTCTTGATGTTGAAGATGTAGGCGTAGGATCTGCAGGTCGCGGTACTGAGCTTTCCGGCGCTGAGGCCGCGGCTGCAGGAAATTCTCTGGTTGCTGCTGAGCTTGAAGTCGTCGGCATGGGCAATGGGAACCAGCGTCACGAACAACAACACAACGCCCCAACAAGTTTTCATGACGTGGTTCATCCGAATCATCCCCCGTGACGTTTTTTTCAAAAACGGTTCTAGACCGAAATCGGAAGATAGTCGCGAAGTCGGGGGCGGGAAATCACAAAGTCTAAAGTCTAAGGTGACGCGCTGCGGCGAATGGACCCGCCGTATTGACGGGAGAATAGCGTTCGTGATTTGTTCAAGGACTGGCGGACCGACAAAAACTCTTAAAGACCGGCCGCCGGGGAGAATGATCATGACGCGATTTTCCACCAAGACCCTATTGATGGCAGCCGCGCTGTCCGCGCTGGCGACGTCTGCCTTCGCGCAAGCCGCGGAGCCGACGCCGTGGGTGCTCACGCCGGACATGGGGTATGGCTACGACAAGGAAGGCAAGACGTTTTCCTACAAGATGGGCACCAATAATGCCGGCCTGCTCCTGAAGGGTGCGAAGAAGGTGCCGAAGGGCACGTTGTTTTTCATCGGCCACAACGGACAGCTCTATATGCGGACCGGACCGTACCTCGAAGGCGACGGCAGGTTCATGTTCGGAACCAACTGAACTATCAACTGCGCGATCCTACCCTCCCCTGGAGGGTCCTGGAGGGGGAGGGTAAGCTAAAACGCCGCCGCGAGATCTTTCGCGCCCGGCAGATTGCTGTTGCTGTCCATCCTGCGGTCGGTGACATCAAGCAGTTTCGCCACGGTGTTGTTGCGGATCGCCACCGGATTGCGCTCGTAGCCGCCGCGCTGGAAAAAATTCGAGGTCGGGACCTGTTCGCGCATCGGCTGCGGCATCGTCACCATGTCGAGCCCGGTGCCGTCGCCGGTGAGATTCATCATCTCCAGTTCGGCGGCGCTGAGCGCGCGGCTATAGCCCTTGGCCCGTGCGAAGATAACGGAGGTCAGGAGTTTATGGGTCTGCAGCAACGGGCCGACATCGATATCCAGCACCATGGCATGAAGCGCCCAGCCCTGCGGCGTATCCCCGAGCTTCTCGTGCTGTGCCCACTCGTCCGGCACCGAGCGCGCATATGCCACCATCCGCTTCAGTACCGCGATCTTGCGATCCATCGCCTGGCGCGGCGCGCCTGACAATCGCGCGGCCTTTTCCGTCAATGCGTGGACGAATTCGTGACCCTGCTCGGCGAGCAGCTCGACGCTGTTGGTGGTGAGCAGCTGGTTGTAACCGATCGCGGTGGAGATCGCGCGCGAGCCCGGCCGCGAGGCACTCAGTCCGGATTGCATGTCGTGATTGCCGCTGCCGCCGGTCTCGAACGAATAGACCCTCACCGCCTGCTCGCGCGTCAGCCCTGCCGCCGAAGCCACGCGGGCATAGGCCCGCTTGAACTCGACTTCGTCGGCGGGCCGCTGCGGCGTGAACTGGAAATGCTCGAGTGCTGCCTTCAACAGATCGGCGACCACCGGAATGGTTTTGCGCTGGCGCGGCGTCTCGTCAGGCTCCAATGGCGACGGGTCCACCGGCCGCTTCGGTCCGGCATAAACCGGCGGCTGCGTCAGCACATAATCGTCGAGCGCGATCGACTGGCGATCTCGCCGCTTGGCGTTGCGGCCCCGCCGCTTGTCGGCAATCGAATTCCAATAGGCGCTGGCCTCCTGCTCGAACGCCGCGCGCGCTTCCTGATATTCCCTGAGCTTACGGCGATATTCCGCGATCGCTTGCGGCGACGCCGCCTGCGCCATCGCGCCGGCTGTTGCCGCCGGCAGTGTGGCCGCGTCCATGGCCCCCGCCTGCGGTGCGATCAGCAGCAGCGCGAACGCGAGATACCCTGGACCATAACGAATCGCATGAGGGCGCATCCGACCTCTTTAGCAAGCCCGCGGCTGAAGTCAGCCAGGGAATTGAATCGTTCAAAACGGACCGGATGCCCAACGTTGGCCCCGGATCGATACCAGAGCCCCGTTTCGATAGAATCGAAACGGGGCTCTGGATTCCTGATTTGACGCGTTTTCTTGACGCGAACCGGTTTCCACTTCGCTTGAAAACGCTTTAGATTCTCCAAGGGAACCCCACGTTCCATGGAGCACGTCCATGAAAATCACGCCTCTCGCTGGATTCGCGGTTTTAATGGTCCTTACCGCCCCAGCATGTGCCGAGCCCGTGGATTGCGGGCTCTTTCCGGACATGCATTCAAGATTTGCCTGCTACGACAATCTTTCGCGGGCGCCGAAACCAGATCCTCAAAAGACGGTGAAACCGGAGCTGGTCAAGCCCAAGGCCGCGATCGCGCGCGACCGAAAAATGATCAGAGCGGATTAGCCGCCGCTCACTCCTGCTCGACGCCGCTGGCCTTGACGAGCTGCGCCCATTTCTTTTCATCCTTGTCGATGAAGGCGGCATAATCTTCCGGCGTGCCCGGCGTGATCTCGGTGCCGTCGAGCCCGAGTTGCTTCTTCACCTCATCGGAGGCAAGCGCGGCCTGCAGCGTCTTGTTCAGTCTATCGATCACCGGCCGTGGCGTGCCGGCCGGCGCCACCAGGCCGTAATAAAGCGACGCATCGAATCCGGGCAATGCAGACTCGGCAATCGTCGGCACCTCCGGCAGCAGGCTGGAACGGGTCGTGCTGGTCACCGCCAGCGCGCGCAGCAATCCGGCCGTAACGCTGGGGTGAGACGCGGGGATCGGCGCGAACGCCATCGGGATATGTCCACCCAACAGATCGGTCAGCGCCGGGCCGGTGCCCTTGTAGGGAATGTGGACCAGCTTGATGCCGGCGGAAGCGGCGAAATATTCGCCGGTGATATGGCTCACCGTGCCCGCGCCGGCGGAGCCGAAATTGACCTTGCCGGGATTGGCCTTGGCATAGGCGATCAGCTCGGCCACGGTCTTGGCGGGGAACGAGGGATGCACCACCAGCGAATTCGGCGCATTGCCGATCAGGCCGATCGGCGCGAAATCCTTGCGTGGATCGTAGCCGGCATTCTTGTAGAGCGACGGTCCGATCGCAAGCGTGCCGGTATATCCCAGCGCGATGGTGTAGCCGTCGGGCTCGCTCTTGGCCACCGCCTTGGTGCCGACGGTGCCGCCGGCGCCGGGACGATTGTCGACCACGACCTTTTCGCCGATCAGCTCGCTCATCTTGTCGGCGATGACGCGGCCGACGATCGAGGTGCTGCCGCCGGGCGCGAACGGAATCACCAGCGTGATGGCACGGCTCGGAAAGGATTGCGCCTGCGCCTCATCCGATGCGCCGGGCAAACCGAACGCGAGGGCCGCGGCGCAAAGCCATGTCTTCCAGATGCGCATGCAGGACCTCCCCTATTTTTGTTGGCCGCATCGTCGCCGAAAGGTCAGCAGTCTGCAACCCACTTTCGGTCTATCGTTCGTCATTGCGAGCGCAGCGAAGCAATCCATTCTTTCTTTATGGCTCGATAGATTGCTTCGCTGCGCTCGCAATGACGGTCTAAACTCTACTTCCAGGCAAATACCGGCTGCTCCAGCTCGGCCACACGGGTATCGCGACCTGCCAGCACTTCGCGGAACTGGTAGATCAGCGCCGCCGTGGGCGCGTGGATGAATTGGCCGGCGTGACGAAACCGGATCACGCGCCGCGTGCTTTCGGGAATGGTGGTGAAGTCGAACGCGTCGGCCCGTTCGATATCGCCAAGCGCGATGCGGTGTACCGAGGCGACTTCTTCCGGGTTCGGCGAGATTGCAGCACTCGCGTCCGCCCACACCACGACCGGCGTGATGAGATAGCCGGAGCGCGTGGGATAATCGTCGAGCAGACCCAGAACATTCGCTTCGCGGAGTTCAAGGCCGAGTTCCTCGTGCAGCTCGCGCAACGCCGCCGTGACCTGTGTCTCGCCCTCGTCGCAGCGCCCGCCCGGCAATGCCCATTGACTGCTGTGGGCGCGCAGCCCCGCAGCGCGCAGGGTCAACAGCACAGCTGTTCCACCTGCCGCATCGCCGGTGAGCGCGATGGCGACGGCGGCCCGTTTCAGCGCAAGCGCGGGTTCGCTGGCCGGCAGTCGCGCAAACGCCGCACAACGCTCTGCGATATTCCGCCGGGTGGTATGGTCGAATGGCCTGGTCATCCCGCTTGACTACAACACGTCAGCGATTGATGAAATGTCCAGGAGACCTGAAATCTTCGCCGAAGACTGGAAAGACCTGACATGACCGACAAGGCCACGGAGAAACTCAAATCCTCCGGATGGACCATCGTTGACACAACCGGGTTTCTTCATCTGGTCGGGCCTTTATGGGAACGGGTTGTCAATAGCGGGCACGAATATGCGCTGGTCGCGCAGGACAAGCACCACAACCGCCGCGGCCTGGTGCAGGGCGGGCTGTTGATGACGTTCGCGGACCGCACCTGCGGCATGACCGCGCGATACGTATCGGGCCGGCCGACGCTGGCCACCGTCCAGCTCGACACCCACTTTGTCGATTCCGGCAAGATCGGCGAGATTTTGATGTCCAGGCCGCGCGTGGTGCGCACCACCCGCAGCCTGATTTTCGTGACCACGGAGGTGACCGCCGGCGACCGCTGTATCGTCATGGCCAGCGGTGTGTTTAAGATACTGAAGAACGAGTAAAGGCGTTAGATTTCGTCATTGCGAGGAGCGTAGCGACGAAGCAATCGAGTTCTTTGCAGCCATGGATTGCTTCGCGGAGCCTATCATCGGGCGGCGCTTTGCGCCGACCCGTTGGCTCGCAATGACGATGCAAAACCCAGAGGACTAACCGATGCAATATCGTCAACTTGGCCGCAGCGGCCTGAAAATCTCACCGATGTGTCTGGGCACCATGATGTTCGGCGGGCCAACCGATGAGGCAACGTCGACGCGGATCGTTGCGAAAGCGCGCGAGGCCGGCATCAATTTTATCGATACCGCGGACGCGTATTCAAATGGCAATTCCGAACAGGTGGTCGGCCGCGCCATTTCCAACAGCCGCCAGAACTGGGTGCTCGCCACAAAACTCGCCAATGCCATGGGCGACGATCCCAATCACGGCGGACTGTCGCGGCGCTGGATGTTGCAGGCCGCCGACGAAAGCCTGAAGCGGCTCGGCACCGACTACATCGACATCTATTATCTGCACAAGGAAGATCATTCGACGCCGCTGGACGAGACCGTGCGCGCGATGGGCGAACTGATCCGCCAAGGCAAGGTGCGCTATTTCGGCGTTTCGAATTACCGCGCCTGGCGGGTCGCCGAAATCTGCAACATCTGCGATCGCCTCGGCATCGATCGCCCGATCGTCAGCCAGCCCTATTACAATGCGATGAACCGCATGCCCGAAGTGGAGCACTTCCCGGCCTGCGGTTTCTACGGCCTCGGCCTCGTGCCCTACAGCCCGCTGGCGCGCGGCGTGCTGACCGGCTGCAATTGGCGCAGCAGATAAAACAGCATGCCGAGGCGAAGGGGATCACCGCCGGGCAATTCGCGGTATCGTGGGTGTTGAACAGCTCGTTCGTCAGCGCCGTGATCGCGGGCCCGCGTACCGAAGAACAATGGGACGATTATTTGCGCGCGCTGGATTATCGCTTTACCGCCGAAGACGAAGCGCTGATCGACCGGCTCGTGACAAGCGGCCATCCCTCGACCCCCGGGTACAACGACCCCGCCTATCCGATCGAAGGCCGGCGGCCCCGGACGGCGGGTTGAAGCTCGATCCACTTACGACAACAGCTTGCCCAGCTTCTCGAGCTGGCTGGTCAGGCTATCCTCCTTCCAGCCAACTTCGTCGTTTGCGGTTGCGCGATCGCCGCCGGCTTTCCTGAGCCGCTCGCGCTCCCTCGCGACGACCTCGGATTTCAACTTTATTGCCTCGTCCTGCCGGCCTAACCCAAACAAGGCTTCGACCTTCGTCGCACCGATCCAGAATGGTTCGTCGCTACCTGCAACGGGTTCGCCGGAACCTGGCGCGGCCTCCAGCAAACGATTGCAAATAGCCAAAACCTGTTGACGTATGCGCCGCGCGAGAACGCGATCAGCCAAAGCCTCGTCACCGGTTGTAGTAACCGCGCGAACATTGAGCATGAAGGCGTAATTGATGCCGTTATAGTAGTCGGTCTTGATGTAGTAGCCTCTGGCATAGGCCCGAACCGCTTCGTCGAGATCGTCGTTATTTTTCAACTCCTCCCACAGCCGTTTGTGGATTGCACCCCATAGTGCGACGGTCTCCGCATCGCTGGATGTTTGCGGCGCAAGATCGCCGAGAATGATCTTGGCTTGTATCAGCGATACCTTTTTGTCGGGCCGTTCGTTTTTGTAGGTCGCAAGTGCAAGCTGCTGGAGAATGTAGGGGTCGTCGGGCTGCATCGTCTTCAGGCGGCCCAACAGCTCCAGCGGCGTCGCCCAATCCGCAGCTTTATTGGCAGCGCGCTTGGCGGCGCGAAATTTTTCCAGAAGGCCCGCGAAGCTGGTGCTGTCGGTCGGCCGGGAGGAAGGCGCTGGTTGAGGAGCCGCAGCTTCAAGCATCGCCGCTGTGCCTGCAGCGGGAAGGCTGGCCGGCTTAAGCGTCGGAATGAACAGAAAGACCGGACTGTCGACCTCCGGACTGCCCATGAGGACGGCGATTTTTTCCTTGAGAATCCCCCTGACGCGCATCACCTCGTCAAAGCCGATGTCTTTCCCGAGGTGCTCGTACTTCACAATGCTCAGATGATTGAGATCAAATGGAAAGCTGAAATTATTTTCCGCCATCACGATCGTTCGTTGTGGCCGCAATGCATGACGAATCCCGAGCTCGTAGATTGCATTCGCATTCGAGGTGGAAAGATCCGCAATCACCAGATCCGCCTCGAGCAGATTGTCGTACATCGGCTTGTCGATGACCGTGGAGTGGATGATTTCGTCCGCCCGGATGCAGGCGTGGCCGGCCTCGGTAACGGCCGGCTTGATGATGTTTGCGTAAGTCCTGTTCAGATTCAGGACACGCTGCGGGCTCGACTGGAAGTCCGTTTTCTCCCCGAAGCCCATGATGACAAAGCAGCTGCCCATATGCACCTCCGCTCATCCGGCGGCCCCCTCGCCCCTCGCAATCGAGGGTTGTTTTCATAGCACAAGCGACACGTCGTCGCTATAATGGGTGGGATCGAACCCCAACGATCCCGCCTATCCGATCGAAGGCCGGCGGCCGCGCATCTAAGCTTGAAGAAAATCGTGGCTATTCGGGCTGAAAGGGCGCACCGTCATCCCGGTTCGCCTCAGGCGCCGGATGCAGGGCTGCGTTCCGAGGCTGCGAACAGACGATTTGCAAAAAAACTGACGAAAGCGCGCGAAAGCGATTCAATTCGCATTGAATCGCTCAGAGCCCGCGCCAACTCGATGATGGATCCGAACCACTCCCTGCGCTCAGCAATAATGCCAACACCTCACAGTCAAGGAATCTCCATGCAAATACTTTCCGCGCGTCACGTCAAAACCGAAGAATCGCTACGTCTCGGTGTCGTCGCCGGCTGGTACAGCACCAAGGTGAGCGGCACCTTCGTCACCGGCCCCCACACCACGCAGGAAGATTGCCTTTCGAAAATTGCCGAGCTCAATCCGGCACCGGCCAAGAAGAAGTTCTGACAGCGCGGAGGTTCACGATATGGCGCTCACCCAGGGCAGCTTTCAGGAATACGACTTCAACCGGATGGTCGTGCTGTTCACGATGAAGAATGACGAGGTCAACGTCGCCTGCGCCATCTCGACCGACGCGATGGACCAGCTTGAGGGGTCGTCGCGAACGCCGGCGGCCCAGCGCGAGCAGCAATTCCTGCGATTGCGCGACCGCATCGAGGAACGCGCGGCGCGGAAATTCAACGATGTCGAACTGGAGGGCAACCCGCCGGGCGTGATCCTGCGCGCGATCGATTTTCGCGCGCCGCTGAAATGATCGGGCGAAGCCGCTCCGGGGGCGGGATCGCCGCCCCGGCACTAACCGAGAATGTCGTCTGACATCCGCAACGATTTAGCGCCTTCGCGCCGGTCTATCCGGAATCCCGATGCAGGTGGTGCTGCCGTCGGTTTCCCGGGCGACGGTGCTGCAGGGAACGGCCTTGACCGTCTCGGTGGAAATGCCGTCGCTGGCAACCACGTCCCGGCCTGTTTGCGTCCCTGGATTCAACGGGCCGCCGGGCTGCGGAACAACGTCAGGACCCGGAGCCCCTGCTGGCCCGGACGGCGCAACCCCGACGGTCGTTTCCGAGGGAACCGTTCCCGGTAATTGTTGGGCAAATCCTGCCAGTGGTAGCATGGTAACCGCGACTGCCGCGATAAGGGCGATCCTGCGCATTG
>WNGQ01003512.1_pt1 | contig 15758 bp, 13 predicted proteins | sample 5407661 | NCBI WGS metagenome assembly WNGQ01 (sample SAMN13153382, study PRJNA577476) | soil metagenome | isolation source: 60 cm soil or saprolite under Garry oak tree replicate 2 | place: USA:California | collected 2016-06-15 | reverse complement strand
GAGCGAGCTGCACAACTACACACTACCTATGTCGCGGCTTGGCGCAAGCAAGGCGATATCCTCTTTCAATTGAGACGCTATGGTGAAAGCCTTGCGGCCTATGAACGGGCATTACAGCTTGACCTCAACGACACTGAGGCCTCTGTTGGCAAAAATGCAGTATTAAAACAGCTTGGAAGAGCCTAATAAGCCAGAACAAACTCGGAGCGAGGAGGACGTACGAATGAAGCACAGGCAGAGTAATACATTGAAAATACTCAACAAATGGGAACGGAGTGTGTTGCCCTTATTTTGTAGCCTATTGTTACTGCTGCTCCCATGGCTCGTGCCACCGGTGGCCTTCGCCTCTTCCAACAATCCCACGAAGAGTCTTGCCGGGCTCTCGTCTCAGGGCGTCCTTGACCTGGCAGGGGTCTCGGTCGTGCGTCTGGAAGTCTCTTACAGGCTCCCACAACCGGCCACCACGGTTTTCAAATGTACGGCATTAGGAACGCTGATTGCAAGCTGGCCTGCCACGAGTCCCACGGAGCAGAATAACTGGGTGTTGACCGATGGCTCGGTGCTGGATCCCATTGCGGGAACGGGCAGTTGTGTGCCCGGCAGTAGCCTCACCATGATCCAAATCCTGGCGAGCAATGAGTTTACCAATCACCAGCCAGCTTTCACGGTCCTGGATCAGCTCACCTGCCAGAATGCTACCTGCACCGATCAACCCCCTAGGAGCACCGGGCCAATAGCAGAAACGATTTCCAGGCCCGTGAATGGTGGGGTGCTGTTGTCGTTCCATAGCGATCCCTCCCATACCCTGCCCTATCTGACGGTTGCGCCGCTGTCCTCCACGTCGGCTTCACCCACCGGCATCGAATTAGCCAATGCTCCCGATGCTGCCGGGGTCTGGCCTACTATGCCCAAGATCACCAGTAGCGCCCTCACCCTTGCGAGCTTCCTTGACCCGAAATTAGGGAACACCACCGCTGGCAACTCGCCGCCTACTCCAGGGGTGACGCCGCTCTCCAATGAGCCAGGCATGCCCTTTGTCGATAGCAATGGACAGGTGACGGGCATGCAACTGTCTGGGACAGGCAATCAGTTCACGCTGGCTGATATCCAGAGCCTGGAACAGTCGCAATCCGAGTTGAATGCGGCGATCCTCCCCGTACACTTAGCGCAGAACATCTTAAGCGCAAAATGGGACAGTGGGATCAGACAATATGAGCAGGGTGATTATCCCAGCGCGGTGCAAACGCTGACCTCGATTGAGCGTGACAATCTCAGTTTTCAGGCACCCAAAACCTTTGCGCAGTTGGCCATGGCCAAAATACCGAACGGGAAGAATGGCACACCTACTCCTCCACCTGGTAATGCACAGGGATCGAGCTTTTTGGGGATACCGATGTGGTGGGTGTTGATTGTGGGGTTGATCGCCGCAGTGATGGTGCTCATTTTGTTGTTTGTGCTTGTAAGCCTTACATTTGGAAGGAGGCGCGCGCTGCACCTACGGACAGGGGTACAGGTAAATACCAGTAAGGGAAAAATATCTATAGCTTCTTTACTTACTGCATCCCATGCACATCTAGGTCGTTTAAATGAATTGTTCAATAGACGTAAACAGCCGCCATTCAGTATACAGCAAACTCCCTCGGTAAAAGAGCATCTACCTTCGATGTATCCACAATCAGCTACTAATGCTCCCAACTTACCCTGTCCAAATTGTGGCCAGCCAGTACGCTTTGGTGCCAATTATTGCCCATCTTGCCGCTATTTACTTTCACCGTCCAGACGAAATGCTCGTCCACTAGTAAATACATTACCAGTGCCGGTTCTGCCTGTGGTAGACAAAGCAGTAGTACCGCCAAACAGAAACGAACCTCAGCCATCGCAGGTGAAGCAGGATGATCAAGCGATAAAGGCTACTTTGCAACGGTTGTGGGATCTAGCGGAAAATTGAAAATGTAGACATTTATTTTTGGCTCTTGCATACCCCTCTGATCAGCAGGTACTCTCCAATCGGGGTTCCTTGAGTTCATAGCATTACTCCTGTGATCCTACTCGAGCGGGGCATAGGTGTTGGCAAAGGTGATGATGCGCGCAATCAAATCTTGTCCGTACTGGGTCTCGAAGATGGCCACTCCGTGAGCGTTTCCGGGATAGAGGTGAAGTGCTTTCGGTGGCCGTGCATTCTGGAACATCTGTTGAGTGTCATCGGCAAAGCCATCATTCTGGCTGTTAATGAATAGCTTGGGGGCGAAGATAGCTTTGATCTGGTTATTGCTCAGCCCGAAAAGATATTCTGGAGAAAGGGTGATCACACCTGCCACCGGCGTCTCCGCGGCAACGATGAGACTGATATCCGCACCCATGCTGGCACCCAATAAGATCACCCGCTTTGCTCCCCGACTATGCACAAGAGCTATGGCGGCAAGCACATCCCTATCCTGTTTGCTCACATCGAGCTGCCCTTTCGATTCGCCCCAGCCGCGAAAATCGTAGGCCAGGACCATGAAGCCGTGGGCAGCAAACCAGGGCGCGGAATCGCTCCAATCATCCTTAGTGCCGCGGTACTCGTGAGAACAGATAATGGCCGTCGTCCCGCCGTTACCATAGAACTGCCCGGCGAGTTGAACATGGTCCTGGGTGGTGAAATGCACGGGGATGCTGGGTACCCTGGGCAGCGTTGGTGTTGGTGAGAGCATTGGCGTTCGGGTGATTACTGATGTCGGTGTTGGGGCTGCCTTCTGTGGAGCTGATGCAGAGCCGCACGCAGCGAATATGAAGAGAGCAGGGAAAAGCAGGAACATCATTTTCAGTGCGGAACGGCCCAGCTCGGTGATGGTATACAGTTTCTTCTGCGGGCGATCTTCCTGCACGATCACCTGGTGAAACACATATCCCTGTTCTTCCAGGTCAGCCAGCTCAGGGTAGATCTGACTGTGCTGTGCCTGCCAGAAGAAACCCAGAGGTCGTTTCATGCGTTGTGCCAGATCGTAGCCGGAAAGAGGCCCACGTGCCAAAAGCGTCAACAGGGCATATCCCAATGTTGAAATGTGCGCTATATCCTTTTCTCCTTCCCTATGTCATATGTTACATACGTCATTTTCGACATAGATATCACAGCCCAAGTCAACTCGGACAGGTGAGCTAATGAAGCAAACTATTAGTGCCAGTTACCGTTCACGGTATGCTACAATATGCTCAACCATCATGAAATCATCTTGTCACAGCTAGAAAGTACAACATGTCAGATATACCGATTATTCAGGCGCGAAAAGTGAAGAAAATTTATCGTAGTGGGCAGTTGCGGGTTGAGGCGCTGCGGAGTATTGATCTGGAGGTGGCACCGGGGGAGATGATTGCGATTATGGGGCCGAGTGGATGCGGGAAGACGACGCTGCTCAATTGTCTGGCCGGTCTGGATACTATTGATGAGGGGGATATTTTCATTCAGGGGGATAATCTGCGGGATTTGACTGATAACCAGCGCACGAGTTACCGGGCACGGCATATGGGGTTTGTGTTCCAGGATTTTAACCTTTTGCCGATGCTCAGCGCGGTTGAGAATGTGGAGTTGCCGATGCTGGTCTCTAAGGTTCCGGGTGGGAAGGCGCGCAAGCGAGCGATGGAGTTGTTAGAGCGCGTGGGGCTGGTGGACCGGGCGCGTCATCGCCCGGCGGAGCTTTCCGGGGGGCAGCGCCAGCGCGTGACGATTGCGCGGGCCTTGACCAATGATCCGGCGATTGTGTGGGCGGATGAGCCGACGGGCAACCTCGATAGCGAGGCGGCCAATGATATTATGGATTTGCTGTGCCGGTTCAATCGCGAGTTTGGGCAGACGCTGGTGGTGGTGACGCACGCGCTGGAGGTTGGGCAGCGCGCGAATCGTATTATTCGCATGTCGGATGGGAATATTGTGGAGTATGTCAGCGTTGGGGGAGGAAGGCCAGGGGAGAACGGGTAAGGCTTTTTGTCTCAGACTGAGAGATAAAATCAGACCGCGTAGAAAGGATCGCAGAGAGGGACCCCTGCAATAGCGATGTGTTGTCAGAGTTCACCGGTTTTCTGTGACATTCTTCATTGTATACTCTGCTGCGATCTCTTATGCTTGAGATGTCAAAGAATGCGAGAAATAAATCCTTTGGCAAGAGAATATGTCCTGGCTTAGAAATGAAGCCATAAATTGGCAAATATGTATAAAAAGAACTAAAAAGTATGTGTGAAGAGAAGGAGTGTAGCATGATGTACTATCGTGTCGCATGGAAAAGCAATCAATCATCTGTCTGGAAATGGAAATCAACCAAATTGACCTCGCTTGAAGCCTTGTTTCGCTTCCTGAGAATGTATAGTGCAATACCACAGGATCACCTGCGTGTGTTTTCCTCCTTATCGCTCGAGAGCATGGACGAGATGCTGATGCGCGAGAACAAAGGATGGGAGTCTGCCTCGATCACGGCGGAAGAATTCCTACGTGAGCGCAGGATACATATTGGAGAGAAGACACAGAGGGTGTCTGAACAGTACGCGGAGAGGGGAGCAGTCGCCGTTATCACCCGACATTTGGTGGATGAGAGCAGCACAATACAGCAATCCCTGAGCGAGCGGAACGCAAGTGTGTTGGAGAGGAGACGGGCAGAGGTTGAAAGCGGCGCGGGAGGCGATCATGATATGCCGTACACGTTCAGCTTGCCGGTCTCTATGCCGCAAACCCTTGCCTGGACAAGACTGCTGGTCAGGGTTCAGCGCGGTGAACTGGAATCGTAAAGGGATCAGATCTATAGTTCCTCCTGTAAAAGGGCGTATGAATTTGTGCCTGGCCCCGACAAAGGATTGCGCCCTCTGCTCTTGCGCTCTTTCGTGGGATTATTCTCTCCTGACATCTCCTGTCACTAAATTCTGGAAGCGAACACATTGCGACACATCCCCTAGAACTTGTGAACTATTTGGTACGTATATGTAGTGAAGTACAAAGGAGGTGCGCTTGAAATCGTCCAATTTCATGCAACGACAAAGCAATACATATCCTGATAGTCAAAAGCAAACTACGCCTTCACAAGGAATGTTTGCGCGATTTGGCAGGCGGCGTATGCGTCCGAGGCGTCTGGACATCTTCTTTCATCTGGGTAAGACACTCAAACTCATTGGAGCATTATTGACTGATCGGCGCATAGCATTGTGGAGAAAAGCGCTCTTTTTCGGCTCTATCGGCGGTCTGCTGGTTATCCTGCTCTTTCCAGACGCGATCAATGAAGTGGTATTGAGTACGATTTTGCCGCTGGCAGGTACGGTAATAGGCATTCCCATCGATGCAGGTTTTGATTGGGTAGCATTCTCTATGGTTGTGGTGACGCTGTTGCGCTTCTTCCCCGCCGAACTGGTTGCTGAGCATTACCATCGACTGTTCAACAGGTAAGTGAGTTGCCACAATTTGGGCAAACATTGAACACAGTGTTCTCCCCAATTTGAACGACGAGGGCACAGTGATAAACATGTAGGGACGCGATAAATCGCGTCCAGGCGCCGGTTCAATGTGCGCTGAGGTGGACGCGATTTATCGCGTCCCTACATACCCTCTTCATTTTTGAAGGTTCATCATAATGTGCGCCGAGGTGGACGCGATAAATCGCGTCCCTACATTTTGATCCCTGATTAATTTATTCATGTTCATCATTGCGCCCCTACATTCCGCTTGTTTAGTGTGCCAGTTCGAGGCCTTTCGAGCTGGACTCTACGAGGTTATGCACCACGTCTTTGATGTGGGACGAGGTGAGGCCGTAGAGTTCCTTGAGGATGGAGGGGGCACCGTGCTCGATCAGGCGGTCGGGGTAGCCGACGAGGCGGATATCGACCTCGTGGAGCAGGCCGCGCGCTTCCAGTAGTTCGAGGACGGCGCTGCCAAAACCACCGGCGACCATGTGGTCTTCGACGGTGACGACGCGGCGCACCTTCTTTGAGAGGCGGAGAATGAGTTCCTCGTCGAGCGGTTTGGCCCAGCGCGCGTTTACGACGGCGGCATGGATGCCGCTTTCGGCCAGTTCCTTCGCTGCCTGTTCCGCCTGGGCTACGGTAGTGCCATAGGCGAGGATCACACAATCCTGCTGTTCGGCTTCCTCGATGGTAGTGGGACTGATGAGTTCTGCTTTGCCGACCTCTAGTTTCTGGAATGTGGCATCCAGGGGGACGCCGAGGGCCTTACCACGCGGGTAACGAAGGCTGACCGGGCCATCCATGTAGATGGCGGTGTAGAGCATGTGGCGCAGTTCGTTTTCGTCTTTGGGCGCCATGACCTTCATATTGGGGATGATGCGCATAAAGGCGATGTCGAAGACGCCATGCTGGGTCGGGCCGTCCTCGCCCACTACTCCAGCGCGGTCCATGGCGAAGACCACGTGCAAATCCTGCATGCACACGTCGTGAATCACCTGGTCAAAGGCGCGCTGCAGGAAGGTTGAATAGATGGCAGCGACGGGACGCAGACCGCCAACGGCCAATCCGCCCGCGAAGGTGACAGCGTGCTGTTCGGCAATGCCCACATCGAAGTAGCGTTCCGGGAAACGCTGGTGCATCTTTTTCAGGCCCGTGCCTTCGGCCATGGCCGCGGTGATACCCACGATGCTTTGATCTTTTTCGGCCAGTTCGACCAGGGCGTTGGCGAAGACTTCTGTATAGGTGGGGGGATCGCCAGCGTTTTTCGTGATGGTGCCGGTGGCATAATCAAAGGCTCCGGGGCCGTGCCACTTGGTCGAATCGTTCTCCGCATATTCCCAGCCTTTGCCTTTTTTAGTGATGACCTGCACAATGACCGGGCCTTCGATGCGCTTGATGTTCTCAAACACGTCCATGAGCAGGGGAAGATTATGCCCGTCAAAGGGGCCAAAGAACTTGAAGCCCAGTTCCTCGAAGATTTGCCCGCTTTTACTGTACATGACAAAGTTCTTGAAACTCATCTCGGCGCGGCCCGCTACCTCACGCGCCTTATCGCCGACCACCGGCAGCTTATTGATTGAGCCTTTGGCCATTTCACGCAGGCGGCGATAGCTGGGCGAGGTTTCCACCTGGCGCGCCTTGCTCAGGTAATGGTGCAATGCTCCCACGTTGTCTGAAATCGATTTTTCGTTATCATTCAGGACAATGACCAGGTTTTTCTTCAAGCTGCCAGCGTTATTGAGGGCCTCCAGGGCCATGCCGCCCGTCAACGCGCCGTCACCGATCACGGCGACCACTTTGAAATCCTTGCCTTGCAGGTCGCGCGCGACCGCCAGGCCAAGCGCGGCTGAAATAGAGGTACTGGCGTGGCTGGCGCCGAATACATCATAGGGACTCTCTTCGCGCCGCAGGTAGCCGGAAAGTCCGCCAAATTGACGGATGGTATGAAATTGAGCGCGCCGCCCGGTCAATAATTTATGAACATACGCCTGGTGTCCAATATCCCAGACCAGTAAATCGTCCGGCGTATTGAAGACCGCATGTAGGGCCATGGTTAATTCAACGACACCGAGGTTGGGAGCCAGGTGTCCACCTTTGACCGAAACTTTTTCGATGATCTCACGCCGAATCTCCTCGGCCAATTGCCGCATTTGCGCAGGCTTTAACGTGCGCAACTGTGCGGGACCGTCAATACTGTCGAGTATTCTCGTCAATTTGTCCTCCAGTTGTAGGAATCCCCCCGGTCTGCTCTGATGCGCATAGACGACGGCCAGGGTTCCCTCTACAGGCGATTACGATATCCGGAGAAGCCATCGATCATACCGACATTCAGCCTTCTATACGGAAAAGAGCTTTATCGATGGAGCCGGTTGCACTTCTCTAGAGAAGATGTTATCATCCAGCGCAGAGGGTATATGATATCATTCACATGGTATTATAGAGTCTGTGCAGGCAATGCTGCAAATACCCTGATCAGGAAATTCATGCACTTGGGGGCTTGACAGCACTTCATCTGGCTTCACAGGCGGTTTCACCCCCTTTTAACAGCCTCTTGACAGGTTTGCAGTTTCTTCATATTATGAATACATAGGTACCACCATTCGTACAGTGGTATGGCTTGAGATTCTTGTAGGGCGTCCCTTGAAGTTGGAGAGATTGCTATCCCTTTAGGAGGCTCTACAGAAAAAGGTGGAGAATGACAAAGAAAGACGAGAAAGACGCAGATCGACCACATTATTATTCTCAATTCTGGCTGGATGTGGCCGCCGGACGCAGGGTGATTGGTACCCCAAGAACTGAAGAGGGGTCGGATCAGACTGAAGCCGAAATGCCAGAACCTGTAAGCGCCGCACGCAAGGCGGCTGGACGCGTCGCATCCGTAGATGGCTACCAGGAGACTCGTTCACCAGGCGCTGCTGAACCAGCTTACGAGGAGGAGTATAGCGAGCCGGAACCGGAAGAGGAAGTCGAACTGGCAAGCGACCTGAACGACGAGGATATCCCCAATATCGTCGTTGAAGATTTCCCTGAAGAAGACCTCATTAGCCTCGAACCTGCTGTCATCGACGAAGAAGAAGAGACGGAAGAACCGGACGAGGATGATGAGTTTTTCGACGAGGAAGATGAGGATGAGGATGATGACGAATGGGCTGCACGCGGACGCAAGAAGCCTAAACCTGGACGACAGGTGAAACAGCCGAAGCCGCCCGTCAAGAAGCCCAAGCGGGGGGGACGAGGATTTTAAACGAAAAGAAGAGGTCGGAGGTTGAACCATCGGCCTCTTCTTTTGCGCAACTTTTCCAGCGCATTACGGGTAGATGCCGCGAATCTGCGTTGCTTCGGCTACGCGTGCGATCGCCAGCATATTGGCTGCCAGGCGCATATCGCAGGAGAACTGATCAGCCTTTTCCGCGACGGCGTTAAAGGCGCGATTCATTATGACTTCGAGCTTCTGGGTGATCTCTTCCACGCCCCAGAAGAAGCTCTGCAGGTCCTGTACCCATTCAAAGTAGCTGACAGTGACGCCACCGGCGTTGGCCAGGATATCCGGGATGACGAGGGCGCCCTGGCTAAAGAGGATGGCGTCGGCCTCCGGCGTGGTAGGGCCATTGGCGGCTTCGGCAATGATGCGCGCCTGAACGCGAGCGGCATTGGCGGCGGTTATGACGCCCTCAGTGGCGGCTGGGATCAAAATATCACAGGGAACTTCCAGCACATCTTGAACACCGATGGTCTGCGCGCCAGGAAAGCCGATGACACTGCCCCGCTCCTGCTTAAAGCGTAAAATGGAAGCGGGATCAAGCCCGGCTTCATTGTAGATACCACCGCGTGTATCGCTGACGGCGACGATTTTTGATCCTTCCCTTTGGAAGAGGCGGGCTGCAATCGAGCCTGCGTTGCCGTAGCCCTGGATGCTGACGCGCGCGCCCTTGAGGGGCATACCGATACGCCGGGCCGCCTGGCGGGTGACAAACAGGACGCCCGTCGCGGTGGCGTCGTTACGACCTTCACTACCGCCGATAGAGAGCGGTTTGCCGGTGACGATAGCGGGCACGGAGTACCCTTCATGCATGGAGTAGGTATCCATAATCCATGCCATCACCTGGGAGTTGGTGTTGACATCGGGCGCGGGAATATCGCCATGGGGACCGATAACGATGGAAATCTCGGTGGCATAGCGACGGGTGAGACGCTCCAGTTCGGACGGGCTCATATTTTTGGGATCGCAGATGACGCCGCCTTTCGCGCCTCCGAAGGGTATGCCTACGACCGCGCACTTCCAGGTCATCCACATTGCCAGCGCTTTCACTTCATCCAGCGTCACATCGGGGCTATAGCGAATGCCGCCTTTGGCCGGGCCGCGATTGACATTGTGCTGGACACGATAGCCTGTAAAGGTCTTGATGCGGCCACTGTCGAGGCGCACCGGGAAATTGACGGCAAGTTCACGTTTGGGCTGTCGCAGAATCTCTCGCATATCCTCTGAGAGGTTTAATTTTTCAGCGGCTGACTCAAATTGCTGAACCGCCATCTGGTAGGGATTCAATGCGGCAGACTTCACTTCTTCGTGCATTATGTCTGCTTCTCCTTTTCAGGGTACGAAACGCCTTCTACGCAGGAGGGGCTTCGTCCAGTTTTTTCATCAGTAAATTACGTACACTCTCGGCCTTTGCCTGGCCGCGAGTTTGTTTCATGACCTGACCAATCAACGCCTGCAAAGCGTTGACTTTGCCGGCGCGATAGTCATTGGCCGCCTTTGGATTGTTGGATATCACCTCCTCTATAATACGTTCCAGCTGACCCTCATCACTAATAGGGGGTTGTATCCCCTTTTCCTTGACGATAGACTCCGGCATTTTGCCAGTCATGAAGGCTTCTTCTCCGATCTCCTTGGCTTGCTTGCCGGTGATGCGATTGGCATCGAGCAGGTCGAGCAAATTTGCGGCGGCAGCGGGAGTAAGCGGGTTGTCCTGGACGGCGATGGCATGCGCCTTGAGCAAGCGCGCGATATCATTGAGCACCAGGTTGCTGGCTGCTTTGGCTCTGGCGTTACGGTCCGCCGTGGGAGACGTCGCTACCAGCTGCTCAAAGTAGTCACCCAACGCTTTATCTTCGGTGAGGACATTGGCATCTTGTGCGGAAAGTCCATAGTCGCGCATATAACGAGCGCGGCGCGCATCGGGTAGTTCTGGCAGGCGCGCGCGCAATTCCTCGACCCAGGCCGGGTCGATCACCAGCGGCGGGAGATCAGGCTCCGGGAAGTAGCGATAGTCGTGCGCCTGTTCTTTGCTGCGCTGCGGTACGGTGATGCCCTTTGTCTCAACCCAGCCGCGCGTCTCTTGCGAGATCGTTTGTCCAGCGCGTAACAGGTCGATTTGCCGCTGCGCTTCGTATGCCAGGGCGCGTTCGACCGAGCGGAAGCTATTCATGTTTTTGATCTCGGTCTTGACGCCGAGTTTCTGTTCTCCTCGCGGGCGCACAGAGATGTTGGCATCGCAGCGCAGGCTGCCCTCTTCCATGCGACCGGATGAAACGCCGAGGTAGACAAGGATTTCACGCAACTTTTGCATGTACAGGCGCGCCTCAAGCGGGCTGCGCATATCGGGTTCGCTGACGATCTCCATGAGCGGCGTGCCGGAGCGGTTGACGTCGATCAGGCTATACCCATCACGATGCAGGAGACGCGCGGTATCTTCCTCGAGGTGGACACGGGTGATGCCAATGCGCCGGACCTGGCCGTCATGCTCGACGTTCAGATAACCATCCTTACTGAGGGGAACGTCGTATTGCGAAATTTGATAGCCCTTCATTAAGTCGGGATAGGGGTAGTTCTTGCGATCAAATTTGGAGTACGCGGGAATGGTGCAGTTGAGCGCGAGGGCCGTCATAATGGTGTAGGTGACAGCTGCCTGGTTAATTACTGGTAATACACCCGGCATGCCCACACATACCGGGCACACGTGGGTGTTGGGCGCGGCATAGGCATAATCCGTGCTGCATGAGCAAAACATTTTGCTTTTCGTTAAGAGTTGCGAGTGCACTTCAAGGCCGATGACGATTTCAAAGTCGGTGGCAATGCTGGTTTCTGCCGTAGTCATATTTCCAAACCTCACCTAGCGCTAAACACGCCTAGTTTCATTATGCTTTTCCGTTAGTCTAGCGGTTTTGGAGGTTTTCGTCAATGGGACTGAATCATACCTTCGACGATAGCCTTAACCCCCTCAGGCCCACGCAAGTGCAGCCAGATTGACCCTTGCTCCGGCTCGAAGACCAGTGCAAAGGTGAAAAAGTGGCAGCACGCTCGCTCGAAGGTGATGAATTGCACCAGCGTGTTGGCCCAGGTGTCATCCCCTGGAAAACGGAGAGCATAGCCATCTGCCAATTCGTCTACCTGCTGCACATGCTTGAAGAGGTCCTTGACCTCTGCTGATCGCGTCACAAGCTCTGACTCGGTCAAAGTGCAGGCAAGTGGTATCTCATTAGAGTATAGTTCTACGTCCTGTTTCATGTTTTTTAACGCCTTACTTTCTTGCTTTGACGCACACACCTTGTGCTCGTCTGAATTCAAGTGTACTATTTAAAGTGAACTTTAAGTCAAGAGGGGACAAAAAACTCATATGGAAGAACTTACCATTGGCGAGGTGGCAAAGAGGGCAGGCATACGAGCATCGGCCATTCGCTACTATGAAAGCGTCGAGGTTTTACCAGCGCCGAGCCGGATCAACGGACGCCGACGCTATGATTCCCATGTGCTGGAGCGACTGGCCGTCATTCAAATAGCGCAACAGGCAGGCTTTACGGTAGCAGAGATACGTACCTTATTCAACGGGTTCGCGGCAGAGACCCCTGCCTCGGCTCGATGGGAAGCACTTGCTCAGCAGAAACTGGTCGAGGTGGACGCCGTAATGCGCCGCGCCCAGGCGATGAAGCGAGTGCTGGAGGAAGAACTGCTGCGCTGCCGTTGTCTCACACTTGATGAGTGCGCCCGCTGCATACTTGATCAGGGCGAAGGCGATAAACTATTTTCCTAAAAAGGTCGGCGTTGTTTATCAATGCCTCGCTTGAGCAAGCCAAGCAGAGCTATGGTGCCAAACCAGATAGCAACGAGCGCCCAGGATCGTTTCTCATTCATGTTGTTCATGTTGTTTAGCCTTTCGTTTCTCATGTAGGAACACTGCTTCTATTATACATGATTTGACTGCCAGGGCGACCGCGAGGGTCGCTGGTACAATACCACATTGCCCGTCTCACAGGAGCTAATTCTTGCCAAATACCTACCAGATCAGTTCGCCGATATCTGAGGTTCTTGTTCATCCGCTCCCGCTGTAGGAGCCTGTGGCTCTGACGCTGACCCTCCTGCTCGTTCCAGTTGCTTTCCCTCAACCAACAACCAGGCACTGAATGCGCTCAGCAGAGCCAATGCTGCGCCAAGCAGCGAGACCAGGCGAAAAGCGCTCACGAATGACTCATCGATAGCCTGCTTGAGCGCCGCCTGCGTCTCACCGCTCACATTGGTGGGGATGGTGATGCCAGCCAGCCTGGTGCGCTGCGTATCAATCAGCTGTTGCACAGCGGGGGAGAGATGCAGTGTTGCCAGGTGGCTATCAAGGCTGCTCGTGAAGACAGCGAAGGCGACAATGCCGAAGACGGCAATGGCCAGCAGCCCGGCGGTGCGCGAGACCGCATTATTGATCCCAGAAGCAATCCCGGCATGGCGTTGCTCCACCGCCCCCATCACCGTCGTGGTGAGCGGAGCGACGGTGATGGTCATGCCGAAGCCCATAACGAGCACCGCTGGGAAAAAGGTGGTCCAGTAGCTGCCTGGACCACTTGTGATACCGGGCAGCGCAAAGAGGGCAAAGCCGACGGCGGTGATCACGGGTCCGATCACGAGCGGGAGCTTCGCGCCATAGCGATGTACCAGGCCACCAGCCCAGCGCGAAAGCAGAAACATCAGCAGAATGAAAGGGACGAAGGCCGCGCCCGCAAAGGTAGGAGCATAGCCCTGCACTTGAATGAGATCGAACGGCAAGAAGAACGTGACGCCACTGAGCGCCCCGTACAGCAAAAGCGTGAGGAGATTGGCCCCGCTAAAGGTGTGCGAACGGAACAACGTCAGCGGGACCATCGGTGCCGGGCTACGCGCTTCTACCAGGAGGAATGCGAGCAGTGCGACGACGCCAATCGCCAGGGCGCTGAGCACCAATGTATTGCCGAAGCCCAGGGAGCCCGCCTCAATCAGCCCATACACGAGCGCGCCTAACCCAAGCGTCACTAGCAGCGTCCCCCACCAATCCAGTCTGCCTGATGCCTCGGTATCGCGGCTCTCGGGTACTCGCCAGAACAGGACACCCAGCACGACTGCTGCCAGCGGGACATTGAGAAAGAAGACCCAGCGCCAGGAGGCGTACTGCACTAACACGCCCCCAAGCACCGGACCAACCACGGTGGTAAGCGCGGAAAAACCTGACCAGGTGCCAATCGCTCGCCCGCGCTGCTCGTCGCTGAAGGAGGCGCTGATAATCGCCAGGCTGCCAGGCACCAGCAGGGCAGCACCTATTCCCTGAACGGCTCGCGCGAGGATCAGTGACAGCACCGTGGGCGAGAGTCCACACCAGATGGAGGAAAGGGTGAAGACCGCGATGCCAATGGCAAAGACGCGCCGCCGTCCAAAGTGATCGCCCAGGGATCCTCCCACGAGAATGAGCGCGGCGAGAAAGAGCGAATAGGTTTCCACAATCCACTGGACATCGCTGGCGGTGGCGTTGAGGTCTCTCTGGATGACTGGCAATGCGACATTGACAACGGAGCCATCAATAAAAGCCATGCTTGATCCGAGGATGGTGGCGACAAGCACCCAGACCCCAACACGTGGGGCACAGGGCAGAGCCGCAGGAGCAGAGCGAATAACTCCCTCATCACAGGGCGATTTTACGAAGGTGGCCATTTTTTGTGCGCTTTCCCTTTCCCGAATCGGGTCTATCTGTTTCCCGCTCTGCATTGTATCATCTCTTTGCAAAGTGTCATATCAAAAATGGTGGTAATCTACTCGCCCTCCATTGGTTGTCCTCCCATACCCTGCTCACGCTGACGCTCCGGTATAGTGCCGGAGACCAAAGAGCCAGAACCAGCGCGAGAGTACCAGGGCAAGCAGCGCGAACAAGGCGACTCCCAGGAGCGCCGGCCATGCCAGTTGGCCAATCAGCGCCTGGGCAGGAATGGTCGTCGCGACCGTCACAGGCACCAGGAAGGTCAAGGTCCAGCGCAGCCAGGATGGGTAGATGCTTACCGGCCAGCGTCCCGCCTGGTAGAGGTCCTGGAAGATCACCAGGATGTTCTCGACCCGCACGAGCCAGAAGGACCAGGTTGCCAGCATGAGCCAGAAGCTGTAGACAATCGCGCCTCCTGCCACCAGCGCGACCAGGAAAGTGAGCATCTGCCCCACCCCCACCGTCGCACCGTGATGGGCCAGCGCAATTCCCACTACGGCGAGGCCAAGCACAATATCGCACAGCTTCCAGATCTGTATCTGGCGAATGCTTACGAGAAACTGCGCATCTTCCGGCTTGAGCAAGGTAAAGTCCAGCGTTCCCTGGTGGACCTCGCGCATCAACTGCTGCATGCAGGGCTGGATGACCAGGTTGATTATGCCGCCGACGAGTTGGTAGACGCCCAGTAAGGCCAGGATTTGCGCTGGATGCCACTCGTTCAGCGTGTCGGTGTGGTCGAAGATCACCGCCAGTCCCAGCAGGCCAAAGCTCAGCGAGAGCAGCGATTGGAAGATCTGTGTGTAGAAGTTGCCGCGATAGGCAAGCTCGCGCAAAATGTTGAGCTGCAAGAAGCGCCGCAACAAAGCGATATATCTCATGCTCATGCCCCCGTTCCTGAGTAACGGCGTAGCCCATGGCGCCAGAGCACCGTCATCAGTGCCAGACTTATACAGAGCCATATTGCCTGGGCAACTAATCCCAGGACGATTGCGTGCTGATCCACTTGTCCCAGCAGGAGCTGCACCGGAAAGGCGAGCATCCACTGGAAAGGGAGCACTTGCGCCAGGCTCTGGACGGGGACCGGGAAGAGCGCGAGCGGCCCCATCTGACCCGAGAGGAAAAACAGTGCGACATAGTAGACCTGGAGCACAGCGCTCATCTGCGTCGTCCAGAAAGCGGTCAGCCCCAGCGACCATTCCACCAGGAAGCGGATGGCGATAGCCAGGGCCAGCGAGGGGAAGAACAACAGGAGCGAAAGCCACGTAACATGGGCGGTTGGGTGAAACACGAGCGCCAACACTCCAGCGGTCGGGAGCATCACTACCAGCATCATCCACTTGTAGGTGAGAT
>WNGQ01006958.1_pt1 | contig 15762 bp, 10 predicted proteins | sample 5407661 | NCBI WGS metagenome assembly WNGQ01 (sample SAMN13153382, study PRJNA577476) | soil metagenome | isolation source: 60 cm soil or saprolite under Garry oak tree replicate 2 | place: USA:California | collected 2016-06-15 | reverse complement strand
GTCACCGGTACGCCGATCCGCGCGTACTCCCCGAACCCGATGCGCACGCCGCGGGTCTCGGCGCGCTCGGCCACGATGAGGTTCGCCATCGAGCCGATGAGGAGCAGGTTTCCCGCGAACGTGGAGCTCATCGCGATCACGCGCCACATGAGATCCGGGTGGGGGAGGGCCGGTACGGTGTTGCGCCACAGGATGACCGCGGGGACGTTCGAGATCAGGTTGGACAACGTCGTCATCACGCCGCTCACGACCACGGTCGCGCGCCAGGGCGACCCGCCCTGCACCAGGCGGAGCGCGTGGTCATCGATCCAGGCGACCGCCCCGGTCTGGTCGAGGCCGCGCATGACCACGAACAACGAGGCGAAGAAGAGCAACAGGGACCATTCGACCCGGTCGATCGCGTAGGCCGGGTCTCGCTGGGCGATCGCTACCATCACCGCACCCGCGGTGATCGCGACCAGTGGGAGCGACCCGCCCCCGAGCCAGGCGATCACCGCGACGCCGAACAGCACGAGTGCTTTCACGACCAGGGGGCGGTCGAGGGTCACCGGGACGGTCTCGAGACGCTCGCGGAACGGCTCGCGCAGCTCGGCGCGATACGCCCACCGCAGGTAGCCGTAGGTGATCGCGAGACCGCCACCGCCCACCGGCAGCATGTGGGCGAGGAACCCGCCGAACGAGGCGCCGCTCCAGATCCCCACCAGCATGTTCTGTGGATTGCCGGTGACGGACACCACGGAGCCGACGTTGGCGCCCATCGCCAGAGCGATGAGGTAGGGGTTGGGCTTGAGGCGCAGCGGCCCGAGCGCGGCGAGCAGTACCGGCGTGACCACGAGGCAGATGGTGTCGTTCACGAACAACGCGGAGAGGAGCCCGCCTCCAACCACGACGCCCAGCAACAGTCGCACGGGCGTCCGGGCACGTCGCAGGATCCACTCCGCCGCCCACTCGAAGAACTTCCCCACCTCGAGATACCCGACGATGAGCATGAGGCCGAGCAGGAAGACGAGCACGTCGAGGTCGATCGCCGCGTAGGCGTCCCGCAGCGGCAGCACCCCGCAGACGACCATCGCGACCGCGCCGAGCAGGCTGGCCGCCGGTCGGTTCAGCCGCAGGAACGGCAGCCGCTGCACGGCGATGAGAACGTACGTCGCCGCGAAGATCAGGAGGCCGGTGGTCATGCCAATGCGGAATGCGGAGTGCGGAATGCGGAATGGATCGAGCGACCTTCGAGACGAGAGGCCGTCACTCGGGATCGAACCTGGCCTTCAATTCCACACTCCGCATTCCGCATTCCGCATTTGTCAGATCTCCCAATTCGAGAACAGCACACCGCGGCCGGCATGGGGCTCCGGATATCCCTCGTAGGTCATCCGGAGGTCGGTCCAGCGGACGCGATAGCCGCGGGCCACGAGCCGGCGGAAGGCGTCGTCGCAGCGGGTCTGGCATCGCACGGCGACGCGCCGGATGCCGGCGCGGGCCGCGGCGGCTTCCGTCGCCGCGATCGCGGCATCGAAGGCGCGCGGGTCGCGGGCGGCGAGCTTGAGCACGCGCACTTCGTCCTTCGGCCGGCCCTCGGCGAGTGGCGCCGAGTGCCACAACACCAGTGCGTCCAGCCCGTCGTCGCCGTCGACGAGCGATGTGTCGCCGAGGCCAAGCTCCGCGGTGAGCAGGATCTCGCGCGTGAAGTCGTACCCCCGGGCGAGCGCCGCGACGAGCTGGCGCGCCGCGTCGAGGGTCGCGCCGCCCGCCGGGCCCTTGCGCTGCGACAGCAGAACCGGCGCCTGATGCCCGCGCGTGACGATGTCGTTCGTCAGCGTCACCGTGAGATGACCGGGGAAGAATCCGAGTCGCGCGTAGAAGCCGATATTCTCCACGGTGCGGGGCATGGTCTCGAGACCCAGCGTCGCGACGTCTTGCTCGAGCAACCAGTCGAGCGCGGTCCGGACGATGGTCTTCCCCACCCCGGCGCCCTGACGGTCGGGCCGCACCGCCAGGGGTCCCATCCACCCCTCGGCGCCCGAGCGGTGGGCGATGTTGAAGGCGACCACGTGCCCTCCCTCGTCGCGCCACAACATCGCGCCCGGCCCGGCGTCGAGCAGGGCGTAGCGCCACACCTGCGGATTGAGGTGCGGCACGCGCACGCCCACGAGCCCGTCGCGGCGGTAGCGATCGGTGAACGCGTCGGCGAAGACACGGTTCAGGCCCTCGGTGTCACGCTCGCCGGCGGGCTCCGGCCCGTAGACCTGACGCTCAGGCAGCCACGCCCGCATCGGCGGCTCCCAGGGTGGCGGTGTCGTCCCGGACCATGCTCGCACCGCGCGCGGGGTCGAAGTCCACGCGGATCACGCGATCGAGGCCTTCTCGCACCTGCTCAATGTGCGTGATCAGGATGACCTGTGGGAAGCGGTCGGCCAGGCGGCGCAGCAGGCCGACGACGTGCAGGCGCCGGGCCTCGTCGAGCGAGCCGAAGATCTCGTCGAGCACCAGCAGCGACAGCGGCTGGCCCGCCCGCTCGGCGATCATCTGCGAGATCGCGAGCCGCAGCACCAGGCTCGCGATGTCCTCCTCGCCGCCCGAGATGACCGGCTTGGGTACCCCGCCCTCGAGGATGGTGAGCGTGTAGTCCTCCGTCAGCTCGAGCTCGTCGTAGCGGCCGTCGGTCAAGTCGGCCAGGAAGCCGGAGGCGAGCTCGGCGATCTCGGGGCGCATGCGGGCATTGAGCTCGCTCCGCAAGTCCGAAAACGCACGATCCAATTCGTTGTGGAGGCGCTGGCGCCCCTTGAGCGCAGTGATCTGGCGCTCCCGCTGGGCCCGCTCGGCTTCCCGTCGCTTCGTCTCCGCCAGGTCCTCTTCGGCGCGGGTGAGCTCACCGCGGGCTTCGACGACCGCCAGCTCGGCCTCGCGCAACGCCCCCACGGCGCGATCGTAGCGGTCCTTCGCCTGCCGGTACTCGGCGTCCGAGAAGCCCTCGGCGCGGACCGCGTCGGTGAGCTCCCGCACCCGATGCTCACCGGTCGAGAGCTGCTGCTCGGCCCGCTCCGCTTCCTGCACGAGGCGCTCGGCGCGCCGCGCCCGCTCCTCCAGCGCCGCGGCCTCGAGCGCGACCGGCTCGAGCTTGGCGAGCTCGGCCCGGACCGCGTCGTGTCGCGCCGCGTCGTAGCCCGCCGGGCGGGCGGTCAGGCGGCGCTCGACCTCGGCCGCCCGCCGCCGCGCGCCCGCGAGCTCCGCGCTCGCGCGATCGCGCTCTTCCAGCTGCGCCCGCAGCTCGCCCGCCCGGGCGGTGGCGCCGCGGCTCTCCTCGAGCACGCGGTCCCGCTCGGCTTCCGCGTCGAGCAGCTTGCCCGGCGACGGAGCGAGCTGCTCGAGTCGCTGCCGAAAGTACTTCCCGTCCCCGGTGATCACCTCGAGCTGCGCGTCGAGCAGGGCGAGCACACCCGCGTATTCCGGCCCGAGCGGTCGCTTGCAGGTGGGACACGTCCCCTCGGGACCGAGCCTCACGATCTGATCGCGCTGCTCTTTCACCTCTTCGTACAGTTTGAGCAGCTCGGTGCGCTTCGTCTCGGCATACTGCCGGTCCCGTACCCACACCGTGCGCTCCTCCTCCGCGACCCGCTCGACCGCCTCCAGCCGCTCGTGCAGTCCACGCGCCGCCGCATCCGCCCGGGCGAGCGCCTCCGGCACGTCCCCGAGCTCGGTGAGGCGACGCTCGAGCATGCGTATGTTGCGGGCCAGCTCGGCAAGCTGCGCCTCTTCCGTGCGCCGCGCCGCCGTCTCACGCTGCAGCCGCTCGAGCGCCGCGACCTCCTTCTTCAGGCGCGCCACGGGGGCGAGCTCCGCGCCGAGCAGGCGTAACTGCTCCCGGGCGGCGAGCGCATCCGCGAGCTCCTTGTCGAGCCGCTGGAAGTCCTGACGGGACGCCACCACGGCCTGCTCCGCCATCCGCCGCTCGCCGTCGAGCGACTGGGTGCGCTCGCGCCGAGCGATCCACTCGTTCCAGCGCGGCTCCTCTCGGCCTAGTGCGGCCTCGGCGGCCCGGCGCGCTGCGTCCACCGCTTTCGCCGACGCCCGCGCCCCCGCCAGCCGCTGCTCGGCCGCCCGTCGCGCGGCGGCGAGCCCGGCGACGTCTGGAAGACCGGCCTCCAGACCGCGCACCTCCGCGGCCGCGGCGTTCCGGACTTCGCGCACCCGCTCCTGCGCCTCGCGCAGACGCTCGTAGCCCAGCACGCGCGACAGGAACGCCGCCCGCTCGGTCTTGCCGAGCGCGGCCATCACCGCGAGCTCCTTTTGGCCGGTGAAGTACGTGTTGAAAAACTCGTCGTGCGTCATGCCGAGCGTGCGCTCGAGCTTGTCGGTGACCGCTTTGAGCGAATTCGCGATCACCTGGCCGTCCTGATGGAGCGCCGCGGTGGAGAGGCCGCGCGTCACGCGGTACTCGTGGGCGCCGAGTCGGAACTCGAGGTCCACTTCCACGCCCGCCCGGCCTTTCGCGCCGAGCCGGCGGATCGAGTCCTTGTCGCCGCGCACGGCCTGCACGCCGTACAGCGCCCAGGCGATCGCCTCGAGGATGGTCGTCTTGCCGGAGCCGTTCGGCCCGATGATGCCCGTGATGCCCGGGCCGAACTCGAGCTCGGTATCGGCGTGCTGGCGGAAGTTCACGAGGCGGAGCCGCAGCAGTTGCATCAGGCGCGACCCTCCCCGGCCCCCCCGCTATCCGCGTCCGCATGCGCGACGTACTCGACGCCGAGTCGCACGAACTCGGCGCGGTCCAAGTCGGCGTCGAGCGGCCGATGCTCGAGGAACTCCTGCACCGTCTCGGGGAGCGTCTGGCGACGGACGGGCGCGCCCGCCGCCTCCACGCGCTGGACCTCGGGCCGGCGCAGATCGAGCTGGAAGTGAAGCGCGCGAGACTTGTAGGCGCGAATCGCGGCGTGATCGAGGTCCCGGGCCGTGGCCCGCGACACGTCGAACACCAGCTGCCGCACGATCTGATCGTCGATCGCCGGCTTCGCGGCTGCGACCGCGGCGGCGATCCGCTCGTCCAGCTCTGGAGGCGTGAGACCCTTGCCCTCGATCGGCGGGAGATCGACGTGACGTCGCACGGGGGCCACCGGTCGGAAGCTGACGCGAGAGCCCGGCAGCTCGACCAGGAGGTAGCCCTTGCCGCGCCGACCCTGCTCGTCCTCGTCCTGCAGCTGGCCCCAGGGGTTTGGGGGCACGTACTCAAGGCTCCCGGCGTACCAAGCGTTGGCGGCGACGGGCTGTGCCACGTTGTAATGACCGAGGGCCACGTAGTCCCACTGCGCGGGAGAGAGGTCGTGCACATCCAGCAAGGCACCGCCGTATTCCGCCGTCCCTCGTCGCTCTCCCACGCCGGGCAGCTGCCCATGCAGCAGCAACACGTTCAACGTGGTCCCCCGCAGCGGCCGCAGCGCCGGCCGCTCAGACTGGACGATCGCCTGGTGCGGCACCGCCAGGACGGAACAGTCGAGCTTTGGGAAGGCAACACACCGCGCTTCATCGACCACGACGTGGATGCCAAGGGCTTCGTACAACCGGAGGATGGTCCCGGTCTCCATGGATCGGGGCGTGTCGTGGTTGCCGGCGATCATGACGATCGGAGAGTCGGGGAGTCCCGTGCGCAAGCGATGCAGCTGCTGGAACAGAAACAGGATTGCGGGATTGGTCGGCCGGACGGAATGGAAGATGTCTCCCGCGAAGAGGATTAGGTCGGGCCGTTGGGCCAGGAGGTCCGCCACCGCCCGGCGGAACGCCTCGGCGACGTCGGCCTCGCGTTGATTCCCCCCGCGCGGCGTCTGCCGGTCGTACTGGCGGAAGCCGAGGTGCAGGTCGGCGAGGTGCGCGAGCTTCACCGCGTCACTTGTCCTGGGTGAGCTGGAGCGACGTCTGCTGCGTCATGGCCATCGTCGTCTCGGGTTGACCCGCGCTCCCGCTCTTCATCTTGATGGTCCCGCCCATCATGGCGCGCACCTGAGCACTCCGTTGGAGCGAGTACACCTGCTCTCCGGAGAGACTGCCGGAGAGCCGGAGCGTGCCGGTCTGGGGAGCCCCGCCTTCCCCCTGCTGCGTCAGGGTGATCGGCTCGTCCGGGAAGTGCGTCTCGATGCCGAGCACGACGGAGGTGTCCGCCCCGGCTATCTGGATCTCCTTGACGGTGATCCTGGTCCGCGACTTCAGAGGACGGCTCGCGTTCAACGCCTGGCGGCCGAGGGGCAGCTCGTGCTCCGCCACCCAGGAGTCGCCGACGCCGACCGGCCCCTCGGGCAACGGGAACGCCATGGCTTTCAAACTGGACCCCAGCTGCTCGGTCACCGGAGAGGCAGCGCCGGTGAGCCCCGTAAAGGCGGCGCTGAGCACGTGCATCCGGTCGTCGTACACGACGTCACTCCTCATCCCGCGCATCCGGTCGAGCGCCGGCCGCATCGCGCCCGCGCCCATCCCCGGGGCGTCGAGCGAGGTGGAGTCGAACGTCACCGTCACGGCCACGCCGCCCGGCGCCGGGCCCTTCACGAGCTGCGTGTAGTACATGCGCATCCGAAAGGTCTGCTCGGGCACGGCGCCCATCGGTCCGCCTTCGAACCGCATCGCGTTCTGCTGATCGAGAGCGTAGTGGTAAGCCGCGCCGGCCGGCGGATGGTAGCGCAGGGTGACCTTGGGTCCGCTCGCGCCACCGCGGCAGCCGCCGATCGTCGCGAGCAGCGTGGCGGTGCAAGCGAGCGCACGGGCAGGGGGCATTCGATGATTCTCCTATCGGCTCAGTAGGGCTCGTCAGAGATCGAATTGAGCGGCTGCACGCTCTCGCGCTGCGTCGCGGGAGCGGGCGCGACCCGGCCGCCCAGCTGCTTCTTGAAGTGCGCGAGCGCGTCCTGGGGTCGGGCCTGGCGGGTGTGCGCGAGGGCGCGGCGCACGTCCTCTTCCCGCCGGTCGGCGATCAGGTCCTTCACCAGGTTCGGCCGCACCCGCCGGTCGAGCTTCACGAGCTGCCGCACTACCGCGTCCTCGAACGGCAGGTCGGCCGCGGGCGGGAACCGCTCCACGCCGTCCCGGCCGCGCAACACCGCCGGCCGCGGGAAGCGCACGAAAATCGGCTGCGTGAAGTGCGGGTGGCGCACCATCAGCTCGCCGATCGGGAGCGTGGCGAGCTTGATCTTGATGGCGGGGGAAAGCACCTGGTAGCCGGGCGTTGCGAGCTCATCCGAGTCCATGCGGCCGAACACGATGGTGCCCGCGTTCCCCACCACGCGCCGGTGCACCTGCGAGCGGAATTGCTCCGCCCCGAACAGCACCAAACCAAGGTAACGCCCGCGCTCAGAGATATCGAGCAGCATTTTCTTCACATAGGTCTCGGGACCGTCGCCCGGGGCGTACTTGTTCAGCTCGTCCACGAACACGACGACGGCATCGACGCCCAAGGCGCGGCGCTCGAGGTGCTCGCGCAGCTTCGACACCGCACGCGCGAACACCAGATCCTGGCCCAGCGGGTCGACGTTCGCCACGTCGATCACGTACACCGCGCGATCCTCGAACCCGCCCCACGGCAAATCGTTCGACGGGCCGTCGTCGGTCACCAGCCCCTTGCAGCGAGTGGAGATGTTCGACAGGCGATTGCGCACCTTGCGGATCGTCGCGATGTGGTGCGTACGCCAGGTGTCACTCCGCCCGGCGAGCTCCAGGCCGTCGAAAATCGACCGGAACAGCCGCTCCAGGTCGGCGAAGGTGACCACGCGATGCGCCCCGCCGAACCCGTCGTCGAACTCCTTGTCCACGACGCGGTCCGACAGGAAGTCGATGAAGGCATCGGCCTTGGCATCGATGTCGTCCCGGTTGAGCAACACCTCGGCGTAATCGAGCACCTCGCGCAGGCCCCAGACGAGCGGCTCCACGTCGCCCACCAGCTCGGCGTGCGTGCGCAGCGTGTTCAGGTTCACCCCGTCGGCCTTGAAGGGGGCGTAATAGCGTACCCGCTCGAATGGCTGTGCCCGGACGGCGAGCCGATCGTAGCGACGGCGGTCCTCGTCCTCGAGCGCGCCGGGCTGGTCGAGGAAACACAGGTCGGGACCCTTCACGTTGAAGCACACCGCGGCAATCCGGCCCTTGTGAGGCGGGAAGTGCTGGAAGATGGACCCGAGCAGGAACTCGACCGCGCTCGTCTTGGTGGCGAGCCCCGAGACCCCGGAGATGTTCAAGTGCGCGGCCTCCGGCCCGAGCAGGAAATCGGCATCCAGGTAGACCGGCGCCTCGAGCCCACCCGACGTGTAGAGACCGACCGGGATCGCGGTGGGTTGCGCGCCCCCGAGATAGGCGTCCATGCGGAGCGCTTGCGCCACGTCGACGTCGCTCGCGACGTGCACCGCCCCGAGCGGGACCGGCTGCAGGGGCTCTTCGGGCTGCTGGCGCAACACGGCCGCGGTCCACAGCCGGATCTCCTGACGCACAGTCGGGCTCTCCGCTGCGCGCGCCGGATCTCCCTCCGCGCCTACGACATCGTGGAGCGGCGTGGCCAGGTCCGAGTAGGCGAACCCATCTGTCACAACGCCCCACACCACCCTTCCCCCTTCCCCCTTCCCCGGCTGTTCCCCGGTCGCCTCGACCCGGACGATCGCCCCGATCCCGATGCTCGTCTCGTTGGCGGTCCAGAAATGGAACTGGTGCGGGGTCGCGGGCTGCCGCTCGGTGGCGACGACGCGACCGATGGGGGGAGGATCGCGTCGGTCGATCACGATCCGGTCCTCGGAAGGCGGGATGCGGAATGCGGGATGAGGTCGCGCGGGGCGCGCGCTCTCAAGTAGGTCTCCACGTCATGGATAGGATAAAGTAACCGATCCCACCGCCGGTCGGGGGTCGCGAGCGGGGCGCGCTCGTCCACGAGCCACGCCGAGACTCGTGACGCGAGCGCGACTGTGTCGACATGAGCGCGCGCTTCCACGCGCACCAAACCGTACAACAGATCGTTCCCGTGCCAAGGCCACAGGCGGAGGTACCAGGAATAAATCTCGCGGCGCGCGCCACGGCGCTTCGGCCGGAACACGCTGGTGCGGTGGGCCGCCGGCAAGGTCAGCGCGCGCTCCAGCTCCGGACCTGCGAAGTACTCGGCACCGTGACTCTTCACGACGCCCAGCGTGCGCGGGTGCGCGGACAGCGCCGGGGAATCGGAGAGCACTCCGTCCACGACCAGCCATTCGTCCGCGCCGAGGGCGGTGAGCCGCTGCTCCGCCAGCCGGCGCTCGAGCGCGGCGCGCACCCTTTGCACTTCGGCTCGCGCGGCGGGCAGAGCGCGGGCAGGCTGGCCGGCATCATCCGCGGAGATCTCGACGACCCGCACTCCCGTCCCCTCGAGCGACCCGCGCACGGCGGCGGGCAGGTGATCGAGGCGCGTGATGGCGAGCTCGTCCGCGTCCTCCGCGACCGTGCGGGGGCGGCGATCGGCCCCCCGGAGACGGATCGCGGCGGCGACGTACGCCCGCACGATCGGCGTGACCCCCGCGTACCCCACCACGCGCCACTGCTCGATCCCGTCGACAAACTCGACGGCCGCGGGGGCGAGCCGCCGCACCCCGGCCAGCGCGTGCACCCGGAGCTCTTGGTCCTCCACCGGCTCGGCGCCGGTGAACTCCTCGAGATCGGCGCGGCCGATGCTCGCGTCCGGGACGTAAGAGGCCGGCACCACCCCCGCCGCGAGGATCGCATCGACCCAGGAGCGCGACACGGTCAGCGGGTCCGCAGCGACCAGCCGAGGTAGGTCACGCCCAGATCGTCGGTGAGCACTCGCCGGCCGGTACCGTCGCCCGCCCGCTCGACGCCTTTCATCTCCTGTACCACCATATCGTGGCGAGCGAGCGCGTGGCTCAGTTCCGCCGGGGTGATGAAGCGTGCGAAGTCGTGGAACCCCTCGGGCATGGTATGCTGCACGTACTCCTCGTCCCACACGACCTGCAGGAATCCGGCGATCGTGCGGTTGTGGGTGAGAAAGCCGAGCCCGCCGCCGGGCGCCAGCACGCGGGCAATGCCTGCGATGGTGCGCTCCAAATCGTCGACGTGCTCCAGCACGTCGACGGCGAACACGAGGTCGAAAGTCCCTTCGAGGCCGGCGCCGCTCAACTCCTCGGCCGTGCCGCGGCGATAGTCGATCGTAAGCGCCGAGCGCCGCGCGTGCTCCTGCGCCGCCGCAAGCGACCTCTCCGACGGGTCGATGCCGGTCACGGTCGCCCCCTCAGTGGCGAGAGTCTCGGCCAGGATACCGCCACCGCACCCCACGTCGAGGGCACGCTTTCCTCCGAATCCCCCGAAGACCCGTCGGAAGTATTCGACCCGCAACGCGTTCAGCTCGTGCAGCCCAGCGAAGGGGCCGGCGTCGCTCCACCACACGCCGGGGACCCGCTCCACCAGGCGCTCGTATTTCTCGGGCTCGGAGAGGCCGCCGAGGCGAGGCAGCTGGTCGGGCATGAGACAGAAATCTAGGGCGTTGTGGAGGATGGTGGAGGACGGTGGAGGTTGGGGAGGTTAGAGGAGGTTAGAGGAGGTTGCTACCGACCCAAGGCCTGATACAGTTGCCACGTGAGGAACCGGGCGCGGGCCTGACCATCGTTGAGGGCAGACCATTCCTCGTCCGGCAACAGACCAGCTTCATGAGCGAACCGCAACGCGTACCCAACCTCACTGGAAAACGCGGCGCGCCGTGTTTGCGAGGTCAGCCCGTAGCGTTCGTCATCGGGGAACCGTTTTGTGACCCGGTAGACCGCCAGGGCGAGTTCGTGGCATTCACGCCAGGCGTGAAGCCTTTCGTACCGTGACATGCGCTCCAAAATACGCGGAGCGCGCGGGGGGCCTGGGACCATTTTGGCGCGCGGAAAGTCATTACACCGCGCTCAACCTCCCCGAACCTCCTCAAACCTCCCTAACCTCCCCTAACCTCCCCAACCTCCTTTTAGAAGCTCAACCAATGACTCCACTTGACCAACAGCACGTTGGTCGGCGCCGCGCGGAACAGGGCAAGGGCGTCCCGGCCCAACCGAAAGGCGGGGTCGTCGCCTTCCGCCTCCCGCCCCTGCGACCAGACCACGAACAGCGTCGAGCCGGACCGATACTCCCAGCGAAGCACGGCGTTCGAATGGAATCGCTTCACGTTGAACGCGGGGTCGTCGAAGCGCAGGTCGACCGTCCCGTCTGCGTCGAGATCGGCTTCGTACACGTCGCCCCGCCGCACCGGCGTGAACCGCCGGAAGCGCCTGGCATACGTAGCGGCCCTCGGATCCACCACCTCCTTGAAGTCACCGTAGCGGGCTGCGGAGAGAAAGGGCTGGGCGTACAGCTGGAAGGTGAGGGTAGGCGAGAAGGCCACGTCGACCCTGGTGGTGAGCGCGGTGGTCGTCCAATCGATGCCGCTCACCACGTAACGCGGGGTCGCGGACGTGCTCGCCTGGGCGACGTAGAACATGTCGCTCTTTTCCCGGGCCAGGCTCGGGCCGAGGGCGACCGAGATACCGCCGGAGGGCCGCCACGAGAGCATCGGCGTCACCGAGGCGGACCAGGTCCCAGGGGCACGCGCCCGCCGGGCCTGAACCGTGGCGTCGAGTCGCAGCGCCCCGCGCCACGGCGACCAGACGTTGGCGAACGTGGTGTAGAAGCCGTCTTCGGCGAGCAGGGGACCGCCCTGCAGGCGCTGCGTGAGCGCCGGCAAGCCGACGCCGAGGCGGATGAATCCGCCCCAGAAGTTGCGAAACTCCCCGCGCAGGTCGAGGTTCGCCTGCGTCCAGGTCCGCTCGCCGGCGAACGTCCACCACGACCAGGTGTTCGCGTACACCGCCCAGCTCGAGAACAGCGGGCCCGGCTGCGTGCGCTCGTGCCCGACCCAGGTGAAGTTCTCGATCCAGTCGGCGCGGTGCTCGATCCCGAGATCGTTGACCTCGAAGCCCGGCGAGCGCGCATAGGTTGCGTTCCCATAGCGCCACCGCCCGGTGATGCGGTGTGCCTGGAGCCGCAGCCCCCAGCCGGCGAGTGACGTGCGGGTCGAGTCGAGGGTCAGGTGGCTCGCGTCGGGCCGCTGGAAGTAGTGGGCGGACGATTGCTGGGTCACGGCGATCGCGCGCGCGCTGCCGCGGACGTAGGACCCGAACACCGCGCCGAAGATTTCATGGCTCACGCCGGCCGCGCCGCCGAAGCGGTGGCGAAAATCGAGCGCGGCGGCGTACCCGGCGGTGCGCACGGAGTCCCGAACGGCGCCGCTGAGATGGAACCGGTCGGTCGCCGTGCCCATGATGCCGAGCGCGCTCCGCCCCGCGCGCAGGTCCTTCTGCAGGCGGACCACGGCGTAGTTGGCCGCCGGCTCGATCTGATCGCGATACGCCGCGCCGAGGCTGTCGCGCACGTCGGCGTACGCCGCCTGTGTCACCGCGTCCAGCACGCCGAGCGACCAACCACCGCGTGTCTTGCCCGACAGCTTGACCGCGCCGAGGATCTCGGTCGTCCCGGGCGCGCGGGCGTAGCCGCCGCGCTCGTCCGCGGCGACGTGCGGCGTCCGGCCGATGCGGCGCGGGTAGAACAACACTTCGCCCGGGCTCTCGTAGATCGACATCTGAAACAGGCCCGCGCCTTCGACGAAGAAGGGACGCTTCTCCTGGAGCGTGGTCTCGAACCCCGAGAGGTTCACCTCGGAGGGGTCGGCCTCGACCTGCCCGAAGTCCGGATGCAGCGTGAGATCGAGCGTCAAGCCGGCGGGCATCCCGAGCTTCGCGTCCGCGCCGACCGTGCCCGAGGCCAGCGTCGGCTGGAAGAGCGGATTCGCGCGGTCGCCGGGCGCGCGGATCAGGCTCGAGCGCGCATAGGGGAGCACCTCCCGGCGGCGGGCCGCCGGCAAGTCGTCGAGACCGGTGAGGTCGCCGCAGCGAGAGACCAGGCGTCGCTCCCCCTGGGGCACGGGGGCCCAGCTCGACCATTCCTGCCGCCGCGCCACGTCGCGGAAGAAATTCACGCCCCAGGTCGTGGTCTCGGCGTCCGCCTGGCGGGCCTGCCGCGCCCCCCGTCCCGCCCCGCGGGCGTCGTAGTGCAGCTGGGACAGCGGGATCCGGAACTCCGCCGTCCAGCCGAGCGAGTCGCGCGCCACCGCGACGTCCCACACCGCGTCCCAGCCCATATCGGCTTCGACGTCGTCGTAGTGGTAGATGTCGAGCTTCACGCCCGCGGGGTTCACCACGAAGTGGAAGGCGGTGCGGTGGTCGTGGTAGCTGTCGAGCACGACGTGCAGATAGTCCGAACTGGCCCACACGTCGCGGCGCGTGAGCGGCGCCACGATGCTGTCGGGGTCCTGGTACGCGCGCAGCGCCACGTATACGGCGGCGTCCGTGAACAGCACGCGCGCTTCGGTGCGGTCGGTCGCGGGGCGCCCGTCGAGCGGGTAGTTCTGCGTGAAGTCGGTGGCAACGGGAGCGGCGGCCCAGGCGGGGTCGTCGAGCCGGCCGTCGATCGTGGGCGGGGGGACGCCGGCGGGCCGTACGGCGCGCAGCACCCGCGGACCGGCGGGATGCGCAGGGGGTCGGGCCGGTCCGCGCGGAGCGACAGGCGCGACGCCGAGCCAGAGGGCGACCAGAACGGGCCACACCATCGGGGAGCTCCTCGTTCTACTAATTGTTTAGTAGAACGTACGAGCCCGCCCCCGCCCTGTCAACTATCTTTCTAGTAGGTAGAGCCCTAGCGCGTCGTCGGCCCCGCCGCCTGCCCCGCCGGGAACCCCAACGCCTCAAGCGCACAGTGGAGGCTGCTCGGCTCCGGCAGGAACGCCGCCGCCCCGATCGCCAGGACGGCCACCACCGCCAGCACGCCACCGGGCGCCTGGCTGCGACGTCGCTCACACATCACCCGCAACCGCTCCTCGAGCGAGGAGGGCGGCATCGACAAGGCGGGCATGGGCACGCCACAGGTCGCCGCCCGCGTTCCCGCTTCCAGGAGCACGAGGCCGTACGTCCGCACGTCCGACCCGCGCTCCAGCACCCGCGCGTCGCAGTCGACTTCCACGGCCAGCCGCAGCCGCCGCGCCAGCCACCACACCACGGGATTCCACGGCTGCACCAGCAGCGCCGCGAGCGCGAGCAGCAACAGGCGCGGATCGCGGGCCCGCTGATGCTCGAGCTCGTGCACCAGCATCAGCTCACGCACGCGATGGTCGGCGGCGAGGGCCCAGCGGGGCAGCACGATCGTGCCGCGCCCGAACCCGAACACCGCCGGCCCGTCCGATTCCGAGACGAGCACCGCGTGGCCGTCCACGACGCCGGCGCGCCAGGCGCGGCGGCGGCGCACCAGCCGCACGATCGCCACCGCGAAGCAGGCGGCGACCAGCGCCGACGACGCCCACAGGGCGCTCGCGATCAGCGGATTCCAGCGGTCGAGCGGATTGTACGCGTCGAAGAACGCGGCGGCGGGCGCCGCGAGCCACGGCGCCGATTCGGCGCGCGGCAGCAGGTACGGAAGGATCCCGAGAGGTGTGACGCGGCCGACCTCGCTCATCCCCACGCTCGCGAGTAGTGCGAAGGCCCACACCCACCGCGTGGGCCGGCCCACCCGGCGCGCTACCAGCTCGAGCGCCTGTGCAGCCGCCGCGGCGCAGGCGGCGAGCAGCACGCTGTAGAGGATCCAACCCAGGATCATTGGCGGGCCTCCTTCAAGCGCTGGTCGAGGAGCTGGCGCATCCGCTTCAATTCCTCGGCGGAGAGCCGGCGACCGGAGACGAGTTGCGTGAGCAGGAGCTCGGGTGAGCCCGCGAAGACCTTTTCCGTAAGGCGCCGCAGCGCGCTCTGCCCGGCGGCGTTGCGCGCCACCAGCGGCACGTAGCGGTGCGCTTTCCCCTCTTCGCGGTGGCCCACATACCCTTTCCCTTCCAGGGTGCGGAGTACGGTGAGCACGGTGGTGTAGGCGAGGTCGTCGTCGATGCGGTCCCGCACTTCGGTGACCGTGGCGGATCCCAGGTCCCACAGGATCGCCATCACGTCCAGCTCCCGCTCCGTGAACGTCACGTCCATCGCGTCTGCTACGAAAAGGATAGTTGAAGCTAGGAGTCGGGCGGCGGCGTGTCAACTAGGAAGCTAGTAGTCCGGACCTCTTCACCTCCCCCGACCTCCACCAACCTCCCCTAGCCTCCCCAACCTCCGCCGCTCAGGCAGTCGCCTCCACGTTCGGGAAGGGCGGTACGTCCAGAAACCATAGCCCCGCGAGCCGCGAGTTCTTGTCTACCTCGACGAGCAGGAGGTCGGCCACGCGGATGACGGTGGCGACCCGCTGGCGCCCCACGCGGATGTGGAGCACCGACTCGGACTGGTTCTTCTCCACCGTGAGCGCGGTGTCCACCTCGACCGCGGCCACCCGTGGCTGCGACTTGCGGCCCGGGAACACGACGCGTCCGTCCTGGGCCGGCTCCGGGATCGCGAGGTCGTCGCGGGTGCGGATGTCGTCGGGCCACGTGACGATGTCCACGCCGTGGATGCAACCGCCGGCTACGTCGATCACCACGAACGAGCCGTCGCCGCCCTCCAGGTCCACGGTCCCGTTGAGTCCCGTCGCCTTCCCGGTGCCCTTACAGGCTACCGAGAGGATGTCGGTTTCGGGGTCCCAACGATAGCTCACCTTGGGCAGCTTACCCGTGAGTGGCTCGATCCGGGCTTCGAAGTGCATCGGGAACTCACCTTCCAGCCTGCGCGGAGGGCGGGTAATATAGGCCGCACGTTCAGGAGGAGCTAGGACGATGCGGCGGCGGGA
>WNGQ01008410.1_pt1 | contig 15766 bp, 18 predicted proteins | sample 5407661 | NCBI WGS metagenome assembly WNGQ01 (sample SAMN13153382, study PRJNA577476) | soil metagenome | isolation source: 60 cm soil or saprolite under Garry oak tree replicate 2 | place: USA:California | collected 2016-06-15 | reverse complement strand
GGCTCGACCTCGCCGGCGAAGGCGCGGCCGTTGACGCGCAGGGTGACGGGGTGCGTGGCGGACATCGGCTCAAGCTATTCCGCATTCAAAACAAGGTTCGGGTGTTCTACGATGTTTCCGGTTCGACCGTCGAGATCCTGGCGAGTTGACCAAGTCGGAGGCTGAATCATGGCTGGATCGAGCCGCAAGCCGCGAATGAGGGAGGTTCCGCTGTCCGAGGTCAAGGACGACCTCTCGCGTTTTCTGCGCGAGGCCGAGAGAGAGGAAATCGTGATCACCGGCACGGCAAGCCGCCAGACTGCTGATCGGCTTCGGAACGGAAGACGATTGGTTTGACTATCGGCTCGAGAACGATCCCCACTTCTTGCGTCGCATCGAGCGGGGTCGCAAAAGCCTTCGGGCTGGCCGCGGCGTTCGCCTGGAGGATGTGGAATAAGCAACGATTGCCTCCTTCGGTGCCCTACCCGAAATACGCCTCCTGCACCTCCTTGTGGCTCGCCAGTTGCGCCGGCGTGCCGGCCGCCACCACGCGGCCCTTGGCGAGCACGTAGCCGTAGTGCGCCACCGCGAGCGTCTGGGGCACGTTCTGCTCGACCAGGAACACACTGATGCCGCGCTCCTGGATTGTTCGCACGATATTGAAATTCTCCTTGACCAGGATCGGCGAGAGCCCGAGCGACGGCTCGTCGATCAGCAGGAGCTGCGGCGCCCGCATCAGCCCGCGACCGATCGACACCATCGCCTGCTCGCCGCCGGACATGGTGCCGGCGAGCTGGGCCCGGCGCTCGGCAAGCCGCGGGAACATTGCGAGGACCTCGTCGAGGCGCCCGCGCGTCACCGCCTGCGAGCGTTCCTGATAGGCGCCCATCCGCAGATTCTCCTCCACCGTGAGCTTGGGAAACACCTTGCGGCCTTCCGGAATGCAGGCGATGCCCGCCGCGATGATTCGATGCGTCGGCAGTTTGGTGATGTCGAGCCCGTCGAGCAGGATGCGTCCCGCGCGCGCCGGGGTGAGCCCCAGGATCGAGCGGATCAGGGTGGTCTTGCCGGCGCCGTTCGCGCCCAACAGGCAGGTGATGCGGCCGGGCTCGACCGCGAGCGACACCCCTTCGAGCACGTCGGCTCTGTCGTAGGCGGTATAGACCCGCTCGATGGTGAGGCCCGCGCCCATCAGGCCACTCCCAGATAGGCTTCCTGCACCTGGGGCTCGGCGGCGATCTGCTGGTAGGGTCCTTCGGCGATCTTGCGGCCGAAATTCAATACGACGCAACGCCGGGTGATGCGCTCGATCACCCCCATCTCGTGCTCGACGATGATGATCGTCAGGTCGGCCCGGTGATCGCGAATCTGTAGGATGTCGCGCATCAGCTCGGCGGTCTCGTCCTGGGTCATGCCGGCGGAGGGCTCGTCGAGCAGCAAGAGCTTCGGCTCGCCGATCAGCGCCCGACAGATCTCGATGCGGCGCCGGTCGATCATCGGCAATCCGGCGACCGGCTCGAACATGCGTTCGGCGAGCGGCGGATCGAACACCTCGACCAGCGCGCGCGCCGCGGAATAGTTTTCCTGCAACTCGCTCCGGAACGCGCCGCGGCGCATCAGGTTGAACCAAACTCCCTGATTGAGGCGCGTGTGGTTGCCGATCATGATGTTGTCGAAGATCGACAACGGCAGCGAGAGCCGCGAGCGCTGAAAGGTGCGGGAAATGCCGGCGCGATGCACTTTCTGCGGCGAGGCGCGTCCGATCTCGGCGCCCTCGAACCGGATCGATCCGGCATCGGCGCCGTAGATGCCGGTGACGACGTTGAACAACGTGGTCTTACCCGAGCCGTTGGGGCCGATCAGACCCAAAATCTCGCCGCGGTCGACCGCGAGATCGACGCCGTCGAGCGCGGTCACGCCGCCGAACTTCTTCGTGAGCCCGCGCACTTCGAGCAGAGCCGCCGTCATGGCCGCCACGCGGGAAAATAGCGCCGCACCGGCCGCGGCAGCAGGCCTTCCGGCCGGAACAGCAGCACCAGGATGACCATCCCGGCATAGAGCAGGAAGCGGTATTCCTGGATCGCCTGCAGCTTCTCGGGAACCAATATGACGATGACGGTCGCGGCCAGCACGCCCCAGGGATTGCCGATGCCGCCGAGCAGCAGGATCGAAACCAGGATCAGCGAATCGGCGAACGTATAATTGTTGGGCGCGACGAAGCCGCCGAGCATGCCGTACAGCGCGCCGGCGATCCCGATCAGGAAATTGCCGAGCAGGAACGCGGTGGTCTTCCAACGGGCGATGTCGAGGCCGAAACAGCGCGCCGCGGTTTCATCGAGCCTGAGCGCGTCGAGGTTGAGCCCGATCCAGGAGCGCTCGACCCGGCGCACCAGCACGAAGGCGCCGATCAGCAGCAGCAGGCTGACGATGAAATAATTCAGGTAGAACGACAACTCGATGCGACGGCCGAGCTCGATGTTGTCGTTGAACGACCAGCCGAGAATCTTCATGCCCGGAACCTGCATCCCCTGCGGACCGCCGAGCACGTCGTTGACCTCGATAAAGGTCTTGAACAGCAGCGCGAACGCGATGGTCACCACGGCGGCGTAATGGCCGCGCGTGCGCAACACCGGCACCACCAGCAGCGAGCCGACCAGCGCGGCCAACAACCCGCCGATGAACAGCACCAGCAGATGCGGGACGGCGGTATGCACGAGCAGGACCGACGACGTATAGGCGCCGATGCCGAAGAACGAAGCACCGGCGAAATTGAGCACGCCCGCGTAGCCGAACTGCAGATTGAGCCCCAAGGTTGCCACCGCATAGAGCAGGACGCTGTTCACCAGCAGCAGCACGAAATGATTGTCGTAGAACCAGCCCGCGACCGCGAGCGCGGCGAGGATCGCGAGAGCGCCCAGCATATCCTCGCGCTCGGCGAAGCTGCGGCCGACGTCCTCCAGCAAGCCGAGCCGTTTTGCCGCAAGCACGGCGAGGATCGCCAGCGCCAGGAGCGCGATGATGACCGCCTGCCGCTCGGCCGCGAGCAGAACGATCACATAGACGGCGACCAGCGCCAGCGTGGCAACGCCCGGCAGCAAACGCGATCTCGGCTGCGGCCCGCGCATCCGGTCAGACCCGCTCGCTGATCTTTTCGCGGATCAGGCCGGTCGGCCGCCACGCCATCAGCACGATCACCACCGCGAAGGCGAACACGTCCTTGTAGGCGCTGGCGAACGGCAGGGCGACGGCACCGATGGTCTGCAGCGCCGCGAACACGAAGCCGCCGAGGATCGCGCCGTAGATGCTGCCGAGCCCGCCGATGATGGCGGCGCTGAAGCCGATCACGCCGAGCAACAGCCCGATGCCGAAATTGATCTCGTTATAGTACAGCCCGTTCATGAGCCCGGCGAAGGCCGCCAGCGCCGAGCCGATGCCGAACGTCGTGAGCACCACGGCGGTGAAATTCACCCCCATGGTGCGGGCAGTCTCCTCGTCCTGCGCGACCGCGCGAATGGCGAGGCCGAGCTTGGTCTTTTGCAGCATCAGCTGCAGGCCGACGATGACGATCACGCCTGCCGCCAGCATCAGCGTATTGTCGAGCCGCAGCGTGAAATGCCCGAAGCTCGCTGCGGTGCCCGGCAACAGCGCCGGAAACGGCTTGGGGTTGGCGCCGCCCGGATAGAACAGCCGCACCGCCTCGCGCAGCACCGTGCCAAGCATGAGGGTGGCGAGCAGCGTGTTGAGCGCCGGCGCGCCGCGCAGCGGCATCACCACGTAGCGGGCGATCAGCACGCCGAGCAGCGCCATCGCCGCGACCGCCGCAACGAGCATCGCCGCGAGTTCGACAACGCGCGAGCTCAGCCCCGCGGCTTGCAGCGCGACGAAGGTTGCGAGCGCGGTGAAGGCGCCGACCGTGAGCACGTCGCCGTGCGAGAACTTGATGACGTCGAGCACGCCGAAGAACAGCGTGAACCCCACCGCGACCAGCGCGTACATCATGCCGAGCATGAGCCCGTTCATGACGTATTGGGCAAAGAGCCCGGCGTCCATGCTCGAGTTCCGAAGATTACGACATCAAAAGCTGCCGCCAACTCGGCGGGCTCCCTCTCCCCACCACACTGGGGAGAGCGACAGGGTGAGGGGTCAAGAGCAAATGAGAGGGCAAAACCCCTCACTCCACCCCTCTCCCGATGGGAGAGGGAGCAGGTCGAGCCAGCCTCGAGTACGTCGGTCATGATGAAGCTCGGCGTTCTCGGCATTGACATGCAGCGCAACGAGCGGCCGTGATTATTTCTGCCCCGGCAGCTTGCGCTTGCCGGTCGCGTATTCGCTGTCCTCCCAAAGCGTCCACTTGCCGTCCTGGACCACGTATCTCGTGATCAGCGGCACCGTGTTCTGGCCGTGGTCGTCGAACGTGATCTTGCCGACGATGGAATCGCGATCCTTGACGTCGCCGAGCGCGTCGCGCACCGCCTTGCGGTCCGGACCGACGCGCTCGACGGTGTCGAGGATCAGCTCCATGGCGGCGAACGCGAAGGCGCCGTACGCCTCGGGCGCATTGTCGTAGTGCTGCGCCTCGTATTGCTCCAGGAAGAATTTGCCGCCGGGCAGTTTTTCGGTCGGCGCGCCTTCGCGGAAGGCGAGCGAGGCCTCCGCCAGCGGCCCAAGACCCTGAAGATAGGCGTCCGACACGATACCCGAGGTGCCGTCGAACACCGCGTTGATGCCGAGCTTGTCCATCTGCGCCCGGATGCGCACCCCGATCGGGGTCAGCCCGCCGAAATAGATGACTTGGGGATCCAACGATTTGATCTGGGTGAGCTCGGCGGTGAAATCCTGCTGATCGGCGGTGACGCCGAAGGTGCCGAGAATCTTGCCGCCGTGCTTGGCCAGGGCTTCGCTGAAATACTGGTTGTGGCCCTTGCCGTAGTCGGTAGTGTCGTGGATGACCGCGAAGGTCCTGTAGCCGAGGCTGCTCAGGAGCTCGGCGTTGGTCTGGTTCTGGTTGATCATCGTGCCGTTGACGCGATGGATCTCGGCATATTTGTTGCGGTAGGTGATGTCGGGCAGCACCGCGCCCCACACCACGACCGGCAGGCCGAACTTGTGATAGGTGTCGACCGCGGCGATCGCCGCCGCCGAGCAATAATGAGTCGCCGCCGCGATGATGTCCTTGTCGGCCGCAAGCTTGGTGGCCTGCTGAACGGCGACGTTGGGCTTGCACTCGTCGTCGAGCACGACGAGCTCGTATTCATATTTCGCTTTTGCATCTGCGTTGCGCAGCCGTACCGCGAGATCGGCCGAGTTGCGCCCACCGAGGCCGTTCACCGAGACGCCGCCCGTGAGCGGACCGATGAACCCGACCTTGACTTTGTCCTTGGCCGCGGCGCCCAGCGAGAACGCGGCGAGCAGCACGCCCGCGATGACGAAACCTGCCCCGTGCCGTTTGCTCATTTCTTGCCTCCCTCTTGCGTGGACCGATCTTAGACGAGGCATTTGCCATTGCAAAAGCCGGGAAGGCCGGCACCGCAGGCGCGGGCTCGCAAGCCTCGGCATTCCTGCGATCCACGCTTATCGACCTACGTAGATTTCCGGAATGGACGGCCGGCGCGGCGCATCCGAAGCTGCCGCGTTTTTCCGCTTCCCGGAGCGCGGAGCGATCCGACATGAAGGAAACCTCAGCCGAGCTTTTGACGCGGTGCATGGCGGCGACCCGGAACGGGGCGGATTTCCCGGCGATTTGGCATTCGGTCCTGAAGGGGCACGCGCTGGTGGTCGGCCAGCCGGTCAATTCGGTCCGCGCCGGCCACATCACGCTCGAGGTCCCGCTCATCACCGGCCAGCGCCTGGTGTTCGATTCGAGCTCGAGCGAGCTTGCCTTGGGCTGACCGCGGCCCGGCCCGGCCGATCGGTGAGTCCTTGGCGCTACCGGACAGCCGTCAGCCAAAGCGGATCGAACCAGCGATCGGCCTCCCCGTCATAGGGCAGCCGCGTGATGTCCCAGTGCTGGACGAAACGGGCATAGGCGGCGAACACCGGCGGTCCGCCGCCGACGAAAATCATGCGGCCCGGATATCTGGCGATGGCGGCCTCGGGCGCGAGCGAGGAGCGGATCTCCACGATCGTGCGTTCCGCATAGGCGAATTCTGGCACCGAGCTTTTCGTGCGCGGTCCCGTCAGGATGACATGGCCGCGCGTCATGTCCCAGAAGCGCTGCACGTCCGCGATGTATTCGGGGCCTTTGGCGCCTTCCCACGGCAGCACACCGTTGAGCCCGAGCTGGCCCCGCTTGCCGATGGCGCACATGGCACGAACGTAGGACATGACGCGCTCCCTGGCCCGCCCCCAACCCTCCTGCACGAGAGTCCGGCACTCGCTTGCGATTTCCCGGCGCCTCGGCGGTTGGGCTCTGGCAAATCCCTCGCCATCCATGAGCGATCCAGCCGCGGCCATCAAGCAAATTTGCATCAAACGATTCGAGCTTCGATGCGCCTTTGGGTGAATACCGGAGGTGACGTCCGGGATCGAGGACGGAACAGGATTCCGTGCCCGGGAACTACAACGCAAAGAGACGCGCGCTTCCGCAGAGGAACGCAAGGCGACCTGCGCAACGCGCCCGGAAGTTGGCGCGCCGTGAAGAGGCCGCGATGAGCAACATTTTCTTGGAATGTCCGAAGACCGAGCGCCGGGTCGACCTCGGCATTGCCGCCAAGCCCGCGACCGTCGCCATGCTGAAATCGCTCGGGTTCCCGATGCGATGCCCGTTCTGCGATCAGCCGCACGATTGGCGAATCTTGACGCTGGGGAGCTGGGCGCCGGATCGGCTCAGCACGCAAGCCGGCCGCCGGTGAGGCAGATCAGTCCGCCGCGGAAGCCCGATCCGACTTGATGCGCAAGCAACCGAGCTTGGCTTGGTTCACGCCAGCCGGGCCGCACGCGGGCTTGGTGCTGCGCGCCGGTGAGGGGCAGCGGGCTGTTCGCGCCGAAGCGCGTGCGAAGCTTCCGCCGCCGAGCCGTGCACCGAGGACGAGCCGGCGGGGTGCGCGTGTGGCGTGCTTTTCGGGGCAGCAATGATGCTCTTCGGAGCCGGAATGTTCTTGGCCGCGTCATTCGACGCCACATGCGCCAGCTTCACACCAGGTGCGGGCTGGTGCGCCGCAGTTGTCGAACGATCCGACCGGGGCGATGCGGCCTTGGGCGCCGCCGCGTTCGACGCCACATGCGCCAGCTTCACGCCAGGCGCGGGCTGGTGCGCTGCAGCTTCCGAACGACCCGACCGGGGCGATGCAGTCTTGGGCGCCGCCGCGGCGTTCGACGCCACATGCGCCAGCTTCACGCCGGGTGCGGGCTGGTGTGTCGCGGCTGTCGAACGATCCGGCTGGGACGATGCGGCCTTGGGACGATCATGCGCCGCGGCCGCCGAACGATCCGGCTGGCGCGCCACGACGATCGTATGCGCGGGGTGATCCGTACGGTGGATCGCGATCACCGGCTGAACGCGATGCGGAGCGGGCTTGGCGAGTTGCTCGCAGGGCCGGGGCGCCGCGGGCGTCACGCTCCAATTGCCGGCATCGACGCCGGTCCACTCCTGCGCGGAACGGCCGGTGATGATCCGGACATAGGCTTCGGTCTCTTGCGGCAGAATCCTGCGCTTCGCCAGCCAGTCCTCGACCCGCTTCGGGCCGGCGTTATACGCCGCGGCGGCAAGGCCGAGATTTCCGAACTGCGTGCGCAGCTCGCGCAACAGCTCCGCAGACTTCCGCAGCGCCTGGATCGGATCGAATGGATTGGCGAGCCCGACCAGGCGAGCCGTGCCGGGCATGAATTGCGCAATCCCTTGCGCGCCGGCGTGGCTGACGGAGAGCGGATTGAACCGGCTCTCCTGCCAGATCAGGCGCGTGAAAAAATCGAGCGGAAGATTGTTTTGTGAGGCCGACCGGTCGAGCGTCGCACAAATCGCATCCGCGGTCGCTTCGACAGTCGCGGGCGGCGGCGGAACAGATCCGGCAACGGCATTGGATTGCTTCTCGGGGTTCGAACCGGAAACCCAAACGCTCGGCGCCGGCTCGACCGAATCGAGCGCTGCATCCTGCGGGGTTTGATCCGATTGCGCTGCGGTCGTTTGCGGCGACGCATTCGCATCGGTTTCGATCTCAACAGATGCCAGCGGTTCGAGCCGTGCTTGAATCGGCACAAGAACCAGAGCAGCCGCGACCGCTGTCGCGGCAAGCAGAGCACGCATGTGGATTTCCCACCGTCCGAGTTCGAGAGGTGCGGTTCAAATGGATGGATATCCAAGTAGGTTCAAGGCGCCCGATGTCGCAGGGCATAAAGCGATGTGATAGTCGATCAATTGCGGGAGTCGTCGTCTACGCGGGCGGGGCAAAGCGAGCGCAAGTCGAGAATGCAGATCAGCCCGGTCCCAACTGGGGGAATAGAGCGCGTGGATTTTCGTCGACGATTTTTCTGAAATCGGCATCGGAGAACCCGGCGCGGCGCAGCGTCCCGAGCGGGTCGCGATCGGCCGGAGGAAACGAATAATCGCTTCCCAGCACGATGCGGTCGACCGAAACCCGGGTCGCCAGCCAGCGCAGGATCGCCGGATCGTGCAGGATCGAATCGTAATAAAACCGGGTCAGGTAAGCCGAGGGTTCGTTCGCCGCAGAATTGCCCTGGGCTGGCCGATCCATGCGGCCGTGCATGCAATCGAAGCGTCCGCTCAGATAGGGAAATGTGCCGCCCCCGTGCGAGAGGAGAATGCGCAGCCGCGGGAAGCGATCGAGCACGCCGGCGAAGATCAGCGATCCGACGCAAAGCGTGGTGTCGTGAGGATATTGCGCGATCTGTGACAGCGCGAAACGGGTGGTGCGCGGCAGTGCGGCGGGCTGGGTCGGATGGATGAAGATGGCGACGTCGAGCTCGACCGCCGCGTGCCAAAATTCATCGAGGTCGAGTTCCCCGAGGTTCACTCCCTCGACGTTGGCGGCGACGACCGCTCCGACGGCTCCGAGCTTTTTCACGGCATGCTCGAGTTCGGCCGCGGCGGCCGCTGCATTCGGCAGCGGAACCGTCGCCAGCATGGAGAACCGCCGGTCGTGACGGCCGCATAATGCGGCCAGATGCTCGTTGAGAAACCGGTGCCAGCGACGCCGGCGATCCTCCGCAAGGCCGTAACCGAACACGTCGGCCCAGATCGAGAGCACTTGCCGGTCGACGCCCTGCTCGGCCATCCCCGCGAAGCGCCGCTCGATGGGCTCGACCAGTTTTTCGAAGAACGGCCGCAGCTTCAGCCCGTAGTCGAATTGCAGCGCGCATCGGCAGGAGGGCGGCTGCTTCACGAGCGACACGCCGAACTCCGCGGCGCGCGTTTCCAGCGCTTCGAGGATGCAAGGCGGAACGTAGTGGGCGTGAACGTCGGTCGGCATGCTCGCTGGGCTCGTTGGGGCGCAAGCGTACCGGCTTTGCCATCGCTTCGCACCTCAACCTGCTGCTGCCCCACAGCGACCAGCCGGCCCGGCGGAAATTGCAAGGCGCGGCCGAAACATCCGGTCGAAAGTTCGTCTGTTGAACTCAACGTGGCGCGACCATGCCCCATGGTGGGGCGCAGAACAGGAGGCGCGATCATGAATAGAGCGGTTAGGAAGCTTCCGCTCATGCTCGGCGTCGTGGGAGCGATAGCGTTCGCCGCGGCGCCCTCTTGGGCAGTTGAGAAAGGACCGAAAGGGGGTGCCGACACTCAAGCCGGGGCTAGCACCAAAATGTCCGGCGGCACGAGCGGCAAGATGTCGGGACATGGGGCCTCGAGCGAGGGCATGAAGGGCGGCAAGATGTCCGGCCAGAAGATGTCCGGCCAGAAGCTTTCGAAGGGCTCGCAGCTTTCGAGCAAGAGCCACATGGCGTCCAGCCGAACGCACCTCAGCTCCAAGCAAAGCTTGAGCCGAACGCACCTGAGCTCAAAGCAAAGCTTACGTACGCGAACCCACGTTGGGGCCAAGGAAAGCATCCGGACCCGAACCAGCATCGGGCTTAGAGAAGCACGTCTGCGCAACCGGACCTTTGCGTCGCAATCGGCTGGATTTGAAGCGAATCAGGGCTTTGCCAATGCCCAGTTCGCTCAGCCCGGCTTTGGGGCTGGATTCGCCACGTCGCCCGGCTTCGCTGCTACGCCGGGCTTTGCCGCGGCCCCGGCCTTCGCCACTTCGCCGCGGTGCACCTGCGCTCCCGGCGTTGCCTATGGCTATGGCTATCCGGCTTACAGCGCCGGCTGGGGTTGGGGCGGTTGGGGTTGGGGCCCTGGTTTCGCCTCAACCGACGTCGGCTTCGGCGTGGGCGTGACCCAGGCGAACGTCGGCGTCTCCACGTCATCGAGAACCAACCGTGGCGCGCGCGTCAGCGCCAACACCACGGGTGCGACCCAAGCCAGAATGACGACCCAGCAGCCCGGGCAACAGCCCGGAGTCCAGGGGCGTGCCAACCTCAAAGCGAGCGGCGGCGCAGCGGCTTCCGGCGGAACGGGTCCCGGTCCCGGCGCTCCCGCGCGTTGATCCCGACAACCATCGATCCAGGTCGGATCGAGCAAAGAGGGGCGGGCCGTTGCCCGCCCTTCTCATTGGCATATTCCGATGATTGGCGATCGGTCCGCCGGATGATGGCGGCCGATCAACCTCTCGGGCCGCCGGAAACCGTTGACACAACGCAATGCGGCTGGCGCCGCTGCCGCCCATGGTCGCCATCGGTCCGAATGAAGGAGACGGGAATGGCAATGGCCTTGCTGATGGTGCGGGCCGAGCTCGCCGATGCCGTCGACCGTTCGGCGTTCGATCGGTGGTACCAGACCGAGCATTTGCCGGACGCGCTCAAAGTGTTCCAGGCGGAACGGGCCTGGCGATGCTGGAGCGAAACCGAACCCTCCGTCCATTATGCCTTCTATCAGTTCGCCGGCGTCGCAGCGGCGCAATCGGTGCTGCAATCCGCCGGCATGCGCACGCTCATCGGCGAGTTCGACCGCGCCTGGGGCCCGCGCGTTCGCCGCAACCGCGACATTCTCCAGGTGGTTCAGTCGGTTACGGGGCAAGCCGCCGGCGGCTAGCCGGGCCGATGAGCTGCGCGAGGGGATGCGTACCGCAGGAGGAAAAATCGCACACGGCGGGAACCAAAGCTGCCCGCCCGGATTACCGTCCAGGGCCGAGGTCCGGCCAAAGTGGTATCGGGGAAGGAAAAACCGCATGCGCATTCCCATCATGGTCGTTTTGGCCTGCGGCTTGGCAACCGCGGCACAGGCGCAGGAGCAAGGCAGCGTGCTCGATCGCGCCGCCGGGCTCGTTGGCCAGTGCATTGCCGAGCAGACCGCCGCCGAGCTCGGCAAGGGCACGGCGCCGCGGCAATTCGCGACCGTGCTGCGCGACAAGTGCCGCTCGCAGGAGCAACGTTTTCGGGCGATGCTGACCGAGGGCCTCAAGAAGGAGGGCTCGTTCAATCCGACATTGCTGCGCACGATCGACGAATTGCTCACGGCGCTGCGGCAGCAGTCGGTGACCGATTACGCGGATCTGCTCAAGCAGCGGCCGCCGGGAAAGCCCACCCGGAGCGCGCTCAACAAGAGCGTATGATCTTCATCCTCAGATGAGGAATTGGCGCGACCGCGCGAGCAAATAGCGGTTTGAGCCGGCGTGCTCCAATGAATTGGCCCCGCGCAAGGCGGGGCCAATTTCTTATGCGCGTGCGAGCCCGTGGTCAGCGCTAGCGGCAGCGGCGGAAACCGAAGCTGTCACGCCAGCACACGCGGGTTGCCGTGGAGGCATAGCCCGGGGTCACATACCTCCGGGTCGGAGCATACGCGTAGCCGGAGTCGACGTAATCGCTTTCATCCGTATAGGCGGGTGCCGCATAGGCGGGCGCCGGGGCCACATAGGAATAGGCCGGAGCCGGGATCGGCGCCGGCGGTCGTGCCTCGTAAGCCTCATAATAGGCCGGAGCCGCATAGCTAGGAGCCGTATAGCCATATGCGGGGGCTGCGGGAGCCCCGTAGGTCGGGGCCGACGGGGATATCACGATGGTGACCGATGGAGCGGGCGCCCCATAGGCGGGCGCCGGGGCCGCATAGGCCGGCGGCGCATAGGCATAGCCGTAGCTCGACGCATAGCCGTAACCGGGGGAGATGGTGACGACCTGAGCCGACGCGCTGCCAGCGCAGAAAGCATCGGCAACGAGTGCCGCGGTGAAACTCAGTGCCTTGATGTCCATGGCTGAGCCTCCCTGTGAACGCAGGACGGTCCATCAACCGATTTGGAGCTTCATAGGTTCCGTCCCTTGTCGCAAAAGCGCGAACAGCGCATGATCCGGCCGCATTCCTGGCTGGTGGGGCGCATCGGAGCACGAGCGATCGGGCCCGCGCGGCGCTGCTGCCATCGCGCCGTACCGGGCGCGGGGCCGGGCAATCACGGTTAAAAAACGCCAAGCGGAGGAAACGTTCATGGCTCAGTGGATCCGGTTCGAGCGCAACGCCCGGCTCGAGTTCGGCACCTTGCAGGGCGACAAGATCGCCGTGCACAAGGGCAACATGTTTGCCGGCGCCTCGCCCACCGGCGAAACGGTGCGCCTCTCCGAGGTGCGCGTGGCAACGCCGTGCGATCCCTCGAAAATGATCTGCTTGTGGAACAATTTTCACCAGCTCGCGGCCAAGAACGACTTCAAGGTGCCGGACGAGCCGCTGTATTTCCTGAAAGCCCCCAATGCCTACCACCCGCACGGCGAGCCCATCCGCCGGCCGAAATCCTACGACGGCAAGATCATCTACGAGGGCGAGCTCGGCGTCGTCATCGGCAAGCAATGCTCGATGGTGAGCGAGGCGGAGGCGGCGGACTACATCTTCGGTTACACCTGCATCAACGACGTGACCGCGGTCGACATCCTCAAGAAGAACCCGACCTTCGACCAATGGGTGCGGGCCAAGAGCTTCGACAGCTTCGGCGTGTTCGGTCCCGTGATCACCACCGACGTCGACCCGACCAAGCTGCGAATCCGCACCATCCTCAACGGCCAGGAGCGGCAGAACTATCCGGTCAGCGACATGTTCTTCCCGCCCTACAAGTTGGTGAGCATGGTTTCCCGCGACATGACGCTGATGCCGGGCGACGTCATCGCCTGCGGCACCTCGCTCGGCGCCGGCGTGATGAAGGACGCCAGCAACGTCATCGAGATCGCGATCGACGGCGTCGGCGCGTTGAGCAACCGCTTCGATCAGGAGCTGCCGAGCCCGTACCTGCTCGGCGCGCCGCCGCAGCCGATGTGCGTTTGCGTGGTCGGGGCCGGCGCCATCGGCGGGCTGATCGCCGCCAAGCTGGCGCTCGCCGGCAATACCGTGACGGTAATCGATCTCGGTCCGCACCTCGCCGCGATCAAGCAGAACGGCCTCAAGCTCGAATGGCACGACGGCAAGGTGGAGACCGCGAAGGTCAAGGCGGTCGACAAAGCGGCCGAGGCGGGCAAGCAGGATCTCGTCATCCTGGCGGTCAAGGCGCATTATCTCGATCAGGCCGCGCGCGACATCGACGCCCTGCTCGGCCCCCACACCACGATCATGACGGTGCAGAATGGGCTGCCGTGGTGGTATTTCCAAAAGCTCGGCGGCAAGTACGACAACAAGAAGCTGCAGACGCTCGATCCGACCGGCATCCTGACCCAGAAGATCGACGCCAACCGCCTCATCGGCTGCGTCGTCTATCCGGCCGCGGCGGTCACCGCGCCCGGCGTCATCCATCACGTCGAGGGCGATCGCTTCCCGTTGGGCGAGCTCGACGGCCGGGAAACCGAGCGCGCCAAGCGCCTGCACGACGTATTCGTCAAGGCGGGGCTGCAATCGCGCGTGCTCAAAGACATCCGCTCGGAGATTTGGCTCAAAGCCTGGGGCAATCTTTCCTTCAACCCGATCAGCGCGCTCACCCATGCGACGCTGGTCGACATCTGCCAGTTTCCGGAGACCCGGCATCTGGCGGCCAAGATGATGGAGGAAGCGCAGGCGATTGCCCAAAAACTCGGCGTCACGTTCCGGGTGAGCATCGAGAAGCGCATTGCGGGTGCGGAGAGCGTCGGTGCGCACAAGACCTCGATGCTCCAGGACGTCGAGGCCGGGCGCTCGCTGGAGACCGAGGCCTTGATCGGCTCGGTGCTGGAGATGGCGCGGCTCACCGAGACGCCGGCGCCGGCGATCGAGGCGGTCTATGCCTGCGTCAAGCTGCTCAACAAGGTGATGCTGCTCGAGGGCGCCGGCGTGCGCGTCGCCCGGGCGGCGTGAGGCCGCGCGATCTCGCCTGCTCGCGGTACCCCAGCTGCGGCTCCCGTGTCGTCGGCCACGGCGCGCGTTGCGGCCGTTCGAGGTGCAGTTCGCGCTAGCTTCGGCGGCGCGCTCGGGTCCGAGCCGCCTTCCGCGCCGCGGCGGAGCGACCTGTGGAGCCCTTCGTCCTCGTCGCCTTGCGTGCGGCGGCGGAGCGCTCGGACGCGGTACGGCGCGACGCGGCGCGTTTGGCATGGCGCGAAAGCGCCGCGCGCGACGCCGTGCTCCGCGGTTCGCGCTCGAGAACCCGCGATACCGCGCGCGCGACGCGCGGCCGGCGGCGGGTCTTGCGCTTGTGCTGGCCCGCCTCATAGGCGTACTCGGCGCTCCTGCGGGTGCGCTCCTTGACCCTGCCCTTTTTGGGCGGCGCAAGGCCGACGCCCGCGCGCCTGGCCTTGGAAAGCCCGATGGCAATTGCCTGCTCCGGCGATCTGGCCCCGTGCTCGCCGCGACGGATTTTTCGGACTTCCTCGCGCACGAACTCGCCCGCCTGCGTCGTGGGCGCCTTGCCGGCACGCTTGTCCTTCCGGGCCTTCTCGATGGTGCGTTTCTCGGGCATCGTCGTTCTCCAAATTCGCTGCTCCGGCGCTCCTGTCCCGAGCGGCCGTGCCCGTTGTGTCCCGCGCATATGTCAATGCGCGTGGCTGCCGAATTGATCCCGCGAGCAACCAAAGATCGGTATCTGAAGCGCAGACGCTTGCCGCTACGTCATTCTTGCTTGACGCCGCGCGTGATCAGCGGGTTTGCGCACAGGCTGGCGAGGCTCCGAGGTGGCCCCGGGTTTCCACGTCGGAGCCGGTCGCGAGATCATCGCGGCGCAGCGGGCCGGAAAAGCAGGGCTGGGCGAAAGCGGTCCCCCGCCCCCGCCGGCGGTTCACGCAATCGTATTGGTGCGCAGATCGCGCGGCGCCTGGGTGATGATCTCGGGGATTTGCCCGATCACCACGGTATCGTCGATGCGGAATCCGCCGAGCCCATAGACGTAGATGCCGGGCTCGACCGAATAGACCTCGCCCTCGAGCAGCGGCCGGTGGCAGAACGGCATGTCGTCGGGATAACTCTGCCGCCCGTTTCCATTGTATTTCAAAATAGGGTAAGATCGGATCTAGGACACTGATTGTCCTTGCTTTTGGAGACGGTCGGTATTTCATGCCATGTCAGGGCATGCCGCTGCAATCCAGGCAAGACCGCTACCCCGCCGCTACCCCGATCGGAAACACCCTATGGCCCTTACCGCCCTCGCCATCAAGCGGTTGCAGCCGCCAAAATCAGGACGACGGGAGATGTATGACAGGGGCCTGCCCGGGTTTGGCATCCGCATCACAAACAAAGGAGCACGCAGCTTCATCTTCATGTATTTCAAGGCAGGGAAACGCCACCGCGTCACCATCGGACGGGTCGGCGAAATCGACCTAGACAAAGCACGGGAACAAGCGCGGCAGCTACGTGCGCAGG
>WNGQ01004184.1_pt1 | contig 15767 bp, 26 predicted proteins | sample 5407661 | NCBI WGS metagenome assembly WNGQ01 (sample SAMN13153382, study PRJNA577476) | soil metagenome | isolation source: 60 cm soil or saprolite under Garry oak tree replicate 2 | place: USA:California | collected 2016-06-15 | reverse complement strand
CGTGGCCAAACACCCCGCCCCGCCCCGGCCCCAGCCGGGAGCCACAAGCCGCCAGTGTCAACCGAAGACCGTTTGCGTTCCCTTCATGGGGGTGAAGGGGTTCAGCTACCGGCGGGTCAAGAACGACGAGAGAGACTCTGCTGATCTTGCTGACTTGCTGCGGATGGGCCGGCTGCCGGAGGCGTGGATCGCCCCGCGAGAGGTGCGGGAGCTCAGGGAGCTGACGCGGTACCGGCACAAGCTGGTGAGCCTGCGGACCAGCTGCAAGGACCAGGTGCACGCCGTGCTGGCCAAGCTCGGCATCCCGGTGACCTGCTCGGATATCTTCGGCAAGGCCGGGTCGGCGTGGCTGGACGGCCTGGGCCTGCCCCAGCCGTATGCCGGGAAGGTGACCTCGCTGCGGCAGCTGACCGGCGAGCTCACGACCGAGATCACGATGCTCACCCAGGTGATCGCGGACCTGCTGGCCGGTGACCGCGGCTACCAGGTGATCCAGCAGCTGCCCGGCATCGGCCCGGTGCTCGCCGCGGTCATCGTCGCCGAGATCGGGGACGTGACCCGGTTCCGCAACGCCGGGCAGCTGTGCTCGTGGGCCGGGCTGACTCCACGGCACCGCGAGTCCGACACCAAGGTGACCCGCGGGCGTGTCACCAAGCAGGGATCCCGGATGCTGCGCTGGGCGCTGATCGAGGGCGTCCAGCGGGCCGGCGGCGACTGCGTGACCGGTGCCGTCCGGGACGCCATCATCGCCCGCCGCGGGAAGGAAACCCGCAACATCGCGAAGGTCGCCGCCGCCCGCCGGCTCCTCACCCTGGTCTACTACGGCCTGCGCGACGGCCAGATCCGCTGCCTGCCCGCGCCCACCCCAGAACCGCCCGAGACCATGCCAGCGCGGGCGGCATGAACAGCTCCTCCTGGCCAGCGGCCAGGCGCGAGGTCGCCAGGTCTTCTGCCCCGCCGCAATCACCCGGCGGCGCGGGCGCCAAACGTGATTGACCCCGCCTGACCGCCCCTCTGACGCGGACCCGCCCCATGCCCCCCGGCCCCCGGCCGGGGACACGCGAAGGGATGAATGCAGCCAGCGGCACTGCCCGCACCGGATGACCATGGGACGGACCTGGAAAACAACCGAACACCCCAGCACGGCCCCCGGCTCCCGTTTCCCGCCGCCAGATCATCGGGCTCCCGGCCGGTCACCTCAAGGACGCCTCCGGCGCCGCCTGCGGCGGCCGGGCTCCGCCCGGTCCTTGACCCGCCCGGCCGCTCGCCACGGACATGGCAGCTACCAGGAAACAGCAGACGCCAGTCACGCACGCCCGCGACACCGCCAGAACCCCTCAAACCCCCCTTGACACGGCCCCGCGCCAGGCGAGCGCTCCGCAGGCTTCATGCCGCCCCGGCGAAAATCCGGGCATTCTTCGCCGACCCTCACCTCGCCTATATCCGTCGCGCCTACGCCTAAAACGAGAAGAACCTCCAAAAACCTAATTTCGCCTTAGTATGACTTTGACTGTGACCTTGCGCGGCGAGAAGCCCGGCGCGCTGGTACCGGAGGTGACAGTGACGGCGAACAGGGCGGACGACGTAACGGTACCGCCGGATCACGGCACCGAGTCGATCGACGGGCAGGCACGGCGCAAGGGCATACGCCCGATTAGGTCTGCCATGACCTCGCGCAGGACGGCATCTTCGATGCCGATGAGGAACTGGACGCCTTCCTCGCTCATGTCGCCGCGATGCGTCATGCAGACCTTGCCTGATCATCCATGGATCGTGAGTCCTCGACACTGATGTCTCCTCGCTGAGCCTCAAACTCAGGCACGTGCCGTCCTGGCACGAAAAGCAGTGAGTTACGGCAGAATGGGCTCAGCTAGGCACGTAGCGCAGCTCAACTTGGTCTCGATGCCCGGACCAGCTAACGGTCAGGGTCCAGCACCCGGCAACGGGAAGGTTGACATATGACGGCCCCGGACCATTCGGCAGTTCTCGGGTGGCAGTGCGGTCGGTGCCGTTGAGTGTGGCCCGGATCGTCAGCGGGGCACCGGGCTGGACATCAAGCCTCGACACCCAAAGGACTTTGTTAGCCTGGTTAGCGAGCGGCGGTACATGCAAAGCGTCGTGGCGGGCCCAGAGGATAGCGACGATTTTGCCTTGCGCACCCAACACATGTGGCATTGCCTGGTCCGGCGGATGGAATCCGGAGCGGGCCCAGGTAGGCAGCGGGCTAATGGCTAGCGCGGCCGAGCAACCTTCTTTAGCCGATGGCGCTGCGCTGGTGCTCGAAGGTGCGCTGGCGCTACTGGCAGACGACCGCGCCGGTACCTGTTCCTGGCCGGAGGAGCACGCGGCCACGACCAGGATGGCCAGCACGAAAATCGCGGAACGCGACCTCATGCACCGGACTGTATGCCTTTCTATCGCTTGCCGCTATCCCTGCCGTCAGCGCCGACAATATGGGCGTGGGCGCTGAGCTGCACAAGGGCCTGGGCGGACGTCAACCACCGACGACCTCTTCGTTTGCCAGCTCATCTCGGCGAGGTTGTCATGTGCCCGATCGCAGGTTGACAGTAGATCAACCACATCGCTGCCGCGACTGGTGCCAGCCTGCGCGAACTGATGGGCCGCATGGGACACAGCACCACCCGTGCCGCCCTCATCTACCATCACGCACCGCCGAACGTGACCACCTGATCGCTGCTGCGATAAGCCCGCTAGCGGAGGCCCGTCTGGGCGCCCTGTTGAGCTGTTGCCGCGAGAGGTTGACACGTCAGATGACCGACGGCACCAGCACGACCAGGCCAAGGTGCCAAGATGGCGTGCTTCCTGGACCAGGCGGACCGTCGGGCTGATGACAACGGCGACGCACAATCTGTCCGTGTCCTGGTCTACCGTGGGGCTAGTCACATTGTTCGCGCAGGGCGACGAAGGAGCAGCTGTTGACTGCGCATCCCGTCTATGACAGTGACCCTGACGACCCGGTCGAGATCCTGCGCGCCCTGCCCGAAGAGCATCACGCGCAGTTCCGGGCCGAGTACGCCGCTGCAGTAGAGGGCGCGCGACGGCCCGAGCAGTTCCGCCAGCTCCACGAGCTACTGCGGTTGTGGCGGTTGCGAGCAGCTGCCTATTCTGCCCCCGGCTACGAGCAACGACTGGCAGCCGCTCGCGGGGGAAGCGCAGCAGATTTCGTTCCCGCCGCGCAGGTCATCCCTGGCTGGCCGGGTGGCCGTCAGAGCTCGTGAGTTACCGGGTCGAGTTCGGCGGCGGTGCCCAGGCCCAGTTCCATTCCCTGCCGGAGGACGCACGCGAGGCTCTGATTGAGCGAGCTGTCGATCTGGCTGACCGGCCATGGGACGCGACCATAAGGCCACCTGGCGATGACACGAGGTTCCGCGAGACTGTATTCGGTTCAGGCTACGGCTTCCTAGGGTTCTACGTTGACGAGGGCACCCGGCTGATCCGGATCTTCGACATCGTGTGGCTCGGCTAGCAGGCCGCAGTCGTCACCTGCCGTGGATTCCGATCATGCCCTGGACGGGGACCTCCGTAGTGGAGCGGGTGACGAGAATCGAACTCGCACTATCAGCTTGGGAAGCAGCACGATCGCGCCTGGCTACGGACCTGAACTGCCGTTTATGGCGGTCTGGATTGACCGTGGCTGACCCCTCATCACCCTGGCTAATGGCCCGCTAATGGCCCGGCGATCCTCGCGCTGATGACCTTGACGGACACGGCTGGCCCAGGCTGAGACCTGTGCGTCGAGCGCGTGGCTTCTTACGACGACTTGGGCGTCGTCGGCTGTGCCGCACCCATCGGTATCCGCCACGAACTGAGGCTTCTCGTCGCCAGACCTGACCTTGCAGAGCGCTGCGGGCACGATCCGCGAGCATACATGGGGTATCGGAGGGTCGTGTACACAGCGTACACTGAGTACAAACACAATAACGACCGGGAACAGGAGCATGGCCATGCCCGCTGTCCACTACGACAGCTCTACTGCCGCTCGCGCGAACTTTAAAGATCTGCTGGACGCGGCAGGTAAGGGCCAGGTAGCCACCGTCCGCCGTGACTCCGGTACCGCGGCAGTGCTCGATGCTGCGCGGCTGCGGCATTTCCTGGCCGCAGTGGTGCCGTCACGGGCCAAGGTGGTGGCCGAGGCTGGCGGGTGGTCAGTGTTCATACCCGGCCTGCCGCTCGCTGCTGACGGTGCCACGCTGGACGACGCCGTCGCGGACATGATCGAGGCGCTCCGTGAGTATGCGCAGGACTGGCAGGACCGGCTTCTGAACGCGCCGAACCATCGCGAGAACTGGGGCCTGGTGCAGCTACTCGAACTCAGTACCGACGATGAGCTGAGGACGTGGCTCCAGGGTGTTCCCCGGTGAGCTGGCCAGCGCCAACGCGGAAGGATCATGAGGCATTCTGCAAGGCCGAGGGCTGGAAACTTCAGAAAAACGCCCGAGGCACGACTGGTGATCATTTCATCTACGAGCTGGAACTGCAGGACGGCCGCATCCTGCGGACCCGGATCTCGCACCCGGTGAACCGCAGTGGATACGGGGCCGACATGTGGGCACACATCCTTCGTGATCAGCTGGATGTTGACGCTGCGGTGTTCTGGGCCTGCGTCCGGGGCGAAGCCCTCCCCAGGCGGGGTGATCCGGAGCCGCCAGCTGAGGCGTTGCCTGCGGAAGTGGCATATCTACTCCGCGAGCGGGTGCGGCTGAGTGACTCCGAGATCGCGACGCTGACAAAGGACGAGGCGATAGCTCGATTGCAGCGGTACTGGGCAGAAGGCAGCTGACCCCGCGAGCGCGTCGACTAGGCCGCGACCATGCCCGCGACGTTAATGGCTCGGAGGGTCAGCAGAGGGCCCCAAAAGACCGCGAGGGACACCGAGGACCTGCTGCTTACCTGGGCTTTCGTGGAGCGGGTGACGAGAATCGAACTCGCACTATCAGCTTGGGAAGCCGAGCCATCATGCCTGGTAACGGGCCTGACCTGGCAACTTTGCTGGTCCGGAGTGACCGTGGCTGACCCCTCGTCACCCTGGTTAATGGCCCGCTAATGGCCCGCCGATCTTTCGCCGACCGGGCCAACGTTCGGCATGCCGGGCAGGCCCACCGAGCCGTGAGGGTGAATCTCCTCCTCGCTCTCGCTGCGCTCAGCGGCCGGTCGGTGCGGGTACTCATGGGCGTTCTCGCGCGCCGAGCCCGGCCTGCGTGGCTGCCATGGCCAGCCCGGCGAGCAGCAGGGACCGCCATGATCCGAGTTGCCTGGTAACGCGGGGTCCGATGCCGCCGGCTGCGATCCCGCCGAGTGCCCCGAGGGCCAGCAGCGCTGTCATGTCTCTAGGCGGTTGGCAGTGTCCGGCCCTGTGCATCCGCATTTCTGCTTGCCTTGCAAGCGTGCACCCGCCTGGATGCCTCGCTGCGGGGCGCCGTGGAGATGTCAGGGAAGGCTTTCGATGATCTGGATGACTTCCTCGGGCCCGAAGCCGTGGTGGCGGGCGAATTCGATGAGTTCGCGTGTCCGGGCGAGCACGGCCCCGCGCTGGGGGGTACCCGCTACGGTGATGCCACGTCCGCGCTGGAACTCCAGCAGGCCTTCCGCCCTGAGGATGTGCAGCGCCCGCAGGACGGTGTTCTTGTTCACGCCCAGTACGGCGGCGAGATCCTTGGCCAGGGGCAGGCGCTCGCCCGGGCTCGCCTCGCCCTCGGCGATGGCCCGGCGGATCCGCGCGGCGACCTGATCATGAAGCGGTGTCGGGTCTGAGCGGTCGATGTTGACATCCAGCATGGTCCTAGTCATAGTAGGTCCATGTTGCGGGTCCGGCAAGGCTTGACATGGGCACTCTGAGCGCCCCGCCCGGCAGCCCCGCCTCGTCTCGCGCCGCTGCGGCGGAGGCGCTGTTCATGGAGGCGCGGCGTCGGCGGCGGCGACGGTGGCTGGCGGGGGCCGCCGCCGTCCTAGTGGCCGCTGCGGTGGCCGTCTCTGCCGTTACCTGGCTGCCCCGGACATTTGACCAGGACGCCGGCCATCCGGGTGCGGCGGGCGCAGCCCTGGTTGGGCGGTCATCCGTGCCGTCCGGCCACGCCAGGTTCACCTACCGGGTGGTGACAGCCGGTGTCCTGGAGGCCTATGGCACCAAGGACATCACGTTCTCGGGAAACAACCGGAGCTTCTCCTTCTCCCAGACCTCTCTTGCTCGGGGCCCGGAGCCCACGCAGACCGAGTCCGGGACCGAACGCTTCGTGGACGGGCAGGTGTACGCGCTCTCCCGGGTCCGCGGACAGCTGAGATGGATCCACCAGCCGTTCCAGGTGTACAACAATCCCAAGATCATTGACCCGCGCAGACTGCTGCGCGTGCTGGCGCCCTTCGCCCGGTTCCAGGCCACCGGCTACCAGGTGATCGGCGGCGTCCGGCTCAAGGTGCTACGCGCCACCGACCCGGGCAGCCTGACCCGCCGCGCCTTGCTGCCGGTCATGTATACGTCCGGGCTGTCCGTTGGGTCGCTGGCGGTGTGGGTGGACGGGCAGGGGGTTGTGCACCGCATGGCCTTCACGTTCCTCGCTTACGCCCGGATCGCGCTCAGCAAGCCGGTGAGCACGGCCTCGTTGCGGAATTATCATCGCGCACAGCGCGCAGAGGCGCGCACGATGAAGATGCTTGACCGCTACCATGCGCGGACCGGCAAGCGGATCCCTCAGCGCCCGATAAACCTCGCCGAGCGCCGCGTCAACCAGGCGCTGCAGCGCGCCTTCCCGATACGGCGGGGAACCCAGGTGACCACGACCACGGTGACCTTCACCGCCATCGGCCAGCCGCAGCACATCACCGCGCCCAGGCCCGTGATTCCCTATCGCGAGTTCGTACGGCTGAAGACCCATCACTACTGAGCGGCCAGGCCCGGCGCCACGCTCGCGAGTTGATGGACCGCATGGGACGCGACAGCGAACGCGCGGTGATGATCTACCTGCGCGACAGCGGCGCGCGCCAGCACGAGATCGCGGACTCACTCAGCAAGCTCGCCCGGGCGCAGCTGAATCGCGGCAGCAAGGGCAGCGTCAACCAGGCCGGCTGGAGGCGATCAGGCACGCAACCGGAAACAAAACCTCGTGAAGATCATCAGCCAAACGCCAGATTAGCGGATTGACCTGGGGAGGGACCTGGGCGCTCCGAGCAGGACTCGAACCTGCGGCCTACTGCTTAGGAGATCGTATTCCCACCTGGCGTGACCTGGCTTGATGCTGGTCACACCCGATGTGGCGTGTCCGTGAGCGACCATGATGCACCGCTGATCACCGTCCGATCGGGCACGCCACGGGCACAGTGAGCGCCGCAGCCCCCAGACGAATGGCTAACGGCCCGGCGATCACGCACCAACCAGCGAGGCATGGGGGTCGTCCGAACTGCCCCCGGTGCCCCGCTTCTCCCCGTCCTCCTCGTAGCTGCCCGTCCTTGGCCGTGGCGGCGGTGTCCAGGCTCGCGAAGCGATCGCGCAGCGGCTTGGCCTTGACTCAGCGCACTCGGCCGAGATCATCGAACAGCGAGGAGAACGGGATGCCCGTCTGGCTCGTGGCGCATGCATCTCAGGGAGCGGCTTTAAAGACCACCGCGGCACAGGTTGCCCGCCCTCTGTGACCTGCGGCGACGCCTGTGGGCTCGATCGACGGCTGCGTCCCACACCCCACGTATCTCCCACACGCCGAAGATAAGAACTGGCACCCCAGGCCCAAAGTTGGGTCCGCTCGCCCCACCCAGCACAACCACGATCGCTATATGCAACTACTCACCGGACCGCGTCGCTCACTCTCCGCTGATAGTTCCACTGTAATCTGCCTGGTAGAGTCCAACTAGAGTCTAAGTAAGGACGGACATGCCACTCAATCTGCCCGAGCTTGGCGAGACAGCTCTAAGTAACCCACCCCTGCTTGTAGTCATATGCCAGGTCAGGTTCGAACAGAACCTAGTGGTGAGCGACGGCGACACAGGCATCCGAATCCACGAGCAGCTCGGCGGTCGCGGCGGAGACTATCGATGGATCGAACCGCTACAAACCATGGCAGCGCAGATCGAGATTTCGCCGTACGGATACAGCCAGGGTCTTGCCGCCGGTGTTCAGATGAACGGATGGCGCCTGAAGTCTGAAGACGGTGCCTGGACGGTTACAGTCCTTCCAGATAGCGCATCCTTGGAGACAACAGCGTACAAGGAATGGAAAGGAGACTTTGAGGACCGATTCAGAACATTGCTCACTGCACTCGCTGAGCATGTGGATCCAAGTATCGAGCAGCGCCTCGGCCTGCGCTATGTAAATCGGATACCGGCTGACACTCGGCGTGAGCCAAAAGACTGGATAGAGGTCATAGCACCGGAGCTAATACCACCACTCACTGACACCTTCTGGGCTCCTGGTCTTCGAAACTCCCAAAATCAACTTGAGCTTGACATCAACGACGGCGCTAGGTGCCTCATGCGTCACGGTTTCGTTTATGGTCAAGATGGAAAACTCGAGGGCTATGCGTTGGATTACGATGTCTTCCGCCAGGGTGCTCAGCGTTTCGATGCCAGCGCCATTCAAGCTGTCTTGGACTACTTTCACAAGGTGGCCCTTGCGGTCTTTCAGAAGTCACTTACTTCCAGCTATCTGTCGAGTTTGAGGTAGGTACCCCAATGGAGATCCAGGGGCAGTTGCTTCAAGAGGCGCCTAACAATACTGTAGGTTACTCCGAATGTTCGGTATGGGCGGATAGATGGGTCGAAGACCAGTTCTTGGTGCCGAATATAACTGGAACTCAGTCAACAACATTGCCGCACGACCTCTTCGGCATGCTCTTCGAGAGGGTGCGCTTTGCGCCAGTGTATCGATTCAAGTACTTCAACCGTGCAGACGAGCTGGCTAATCTCATTACCTCGACCCTGCCGCATGCCACGGGTCCAGTAGCTATGGAAGTCTTGCGAAGATCTTCCTGGCTGGAGCCATCCGAAATAGCTTTGGAGGATCTGAGCATTGATGCTCAGTTGCAGGATACGACATCTTGGCTAGGTATTACCTACGACGAACTAGCGCAAATTGTCGGAGTCGGCCGAAGTACGCTTTTTCACTGGCGCCGCGGCGAAGGCCCGCCGCGAGCTTCCAACACCCGAAACATCAGCCGGTTGCATGCCCTGGCTTCATTGCTGGTCAAGCGATTCGGGGTTAAGGGCGCCCAGAGCTGGCTTCAGGCTGGTCCTGATCGTGCATGGGATTACTTGATCGCTGGTGACATTGCATCAGTCGAAGAACGACTGCGTTCGAAATTCTTCAATCAAGATGGTAGGAACTTCGCTCCCACCCCAACTATCGGTGACGAGGATAACCTGCCTCCACTTGTCATGCCACAGAAGGCCCAGACGCGGCGGGCTAAGCGTCCCGCAAGGAGAGGTAGGCCGGGGACGTGATGATTGACGAGGGCCTACCAGAAGAGTGGCCCGACGCGGTCATTAACACCGTACTATCATTCCAGCAAGGCGATCTGGTAGCCAATCCGCCATTCATGTATGTTGCATCGCCACAGTATGGCATCTGGGACCTTACTCGAAGCGCAGGTAGCGCTGGTGTGACGGACGATCTTTTGGAGTTGGATCCGGAAGATGGCTTTCCTTTTGGGATGATTGCTACCGAGACCTGTGACCTTACAGAGGAGGACAGACGGTATCGAAAGCACCCTTGGATTTCGCTGGCGCCCGTATATGCGGCAAACGAGGCAGTGCCTGAGGATACCCTGGATCTTATTAGAGATGGGCGTTACTCGTATCTGCGAAGCATTGAGGACACAGCGCTCGGAGCAGGAACCTGGATTGTTGATGCCAGAATACTGATACCCGTGGAAAAGAGTTGGCTTGTCGGCAAATTTCCGATACGCGTATATTCTAGTTCCGAAGGCTTGGCCGCTGTGGCCGACTTCTTCGCGAATAGATTCCGTCGCGTAGACCTTGATGCTCGGCTCCATGAGGCCTTGATCAAACCACTCAGGCGCTGGCTGGAGCACCTCAGCGTGAACCGTTCGCGTCAGGTATTGGGTTGCGTAAGGGAAGTCCGATTGGCCGTATCGGGCGATCCACTTAACCCGGACGGCGCTAGCTTGATCTTGATAGTGGATGACAAGTCAAATATCGAGCGAGTTCGCGCGGAATGGGATCAGAAGTGGGAAGGTTGGAGAGACCGGGCGGATCGGGTTGGTATTGCACTCCTGGCGTCCGCCTATGAAACGTACGATTCACTTTCAGCACGCGGTTACCGGGAATCGCTGCCGATAGACATCAGTTTCAATTAATGACGACTAGGTCCCTGAAGTCAGAGCCGCTTCCCAATCGGCATTCTGCGCCGGGTTTTGCTCGGTTAGGTTTGAGCATGGCGGGCGCGCGGCCATGATCTACCAGCATGAGGCGCGCGGCGCTGACCGGGCCATCACGGACGCCATCGACACGCACGTCCAGGCCGAGCGGGACAACGATGAGGGCGACGACGGCACTGCTGGCGTCCTCGCCCCGGTGGGCTAATGGCCCGCTAATGGCCCGGAAGATCATCCAGAGGCCAGGAGCGAACAGTTGGCAGATCCAAGGCAATTGCCTGACCTGCGCTTATGAGGTGGAGCGGGTGACGAGAATCGAACTCGCACTATCAGCTTGGGAAGCCGAGCGGTCACGGCTGCTGAGGGCGCTGACCTGCCGATTTCGATGGTCAGGAGTAGCCGTGATTGACCCCTCGTCGCCCTGGCTAATGGCACGGCGACCTCGAGTCGCGCCGTCGTCACCAATCTGGGCATCACCTACTCGATGGCAAGCCGACCCGGACCGGAGCGAGCGCCAGCGAGTGAGGACCGGCAGCGGCGCGGCAGCGGTTTTCAAGACCGGCCGGTCCAGTCCCCAGCATGGGCGCTGACCTCAGCGGACACCGAGCGCTGCCCACAACCAGGGACCGCTATCCCGCGCATACCCCGCGGGCTCGGAGGTGACGCCATGGGGATGTCCTGTGCGGTACTGCTCAGGACGGCTCGGCTGCCTTGCGCCTGAGATGGTCCCTGTACTGCAAGCCAAGACTCAAGGTCGAGAACGCGAATCCAAGGACGACAGGTACCGGCCAGTAATGCTTCCACCAGCCCGCCAGGACGAACACAATGATCAAGAGATATACCAGGGGCGTGCCAAGGACATACCAGGGTCTTCTCGGCGCGCTGTGCCTGCCGGCCACGGTGGTCAGCCTGGCTCTCATCAGGCATAGCAATCTGCGCCGATCACTACGGACCTCAAGCTACTGTAAGCATGTCGATGGACTCACTGCTCCAGCCAGTAACCCCTCACAAGGGATCACCACTAGGAAGTCTACGGGGTGGTTGATCAGCAGGGAATGCCTCCGATTGCCAGACCCCTGCTGACCGCAGCTGAGCAACCATCTGATCCGTAGATCAGTGCGGGGTGTCCAGCCAGTGCACCGGAGTCCGCATCCGTAGGTCAGGGTCTCCCGGGCGTCCACTAAGGGCGCTTGAGTCCGGTGTCGTTCGGATTGTTTGTGAGACGGTTGTGAGAGATCCCGGGCCTGCCTCGCGCTCCCCCGATCTTGCGCCCGGACCGCTGGCTATACGCGCCATCGTGGTGCCATGACTGATTCGTCGGTGCCCGGTTGAGATGCACCTACCCATGAGTGCCGCGAGCGCGAGCGCGGCCACACCTCAACCGGCAGCATCGGCCCAGCCGACTGCTCCGGTCTGGTGTACTCCACTCATGAAAACTACTCCTGGTTTCGATGAGCAATCTGTGCTGGCTCTGGTCAACGAGCTTCACGACGCCAATCCGGGGAAGAGAACGTTCACTCTCATGGAGATCGCAGACGCGCTGGGCGGGCCGGGAACAGGAAGTTCGTCGTTCGCGGGGGCAATCGTCATGGATGAGGAAGGCGAGATCATTAAGCCACGTCGCCTCATGACCGCCTGGATGGAAACGCTCAACGAGATCTTGAAAAAGCTTGGTCAAGAGGACAAGCTTGCCGTCACGACTGTCGCAGTCGTGGTGTTCTCGCCTGGCCGCGTTGTCGGGCACGGGCAACCGAAACCAGGACTGCCTGGTGCTGGCGGCGATTAGAAAAATTCGCGGGGGACCCCTTGCTTAGAAGATCGTTTCGGCTCCTTCGCGAACCTGCGCTCGCCCAGCTCGGCCTGGACGAGCGGTCTCCGTGAGTGACCGCTGCGGACCGTCAACGACTGCTCGTTCTGGCACGGATCTGGCACGATCGAAGCCCCTGATCCGTAGCCACCATAGGACATACGCCCTGTGGGACCATGAGCCCGATGATTGACGGAGACGAAGCACCGCTGACCCGTGATTCCCTGGTCGAGCTGCTCGACCGAGCGGGCGTACCGAACGACAGCTACCACCTGTTCGGCGCCCATCTCAACGACGCAGTGGTGATTGACCACCGGCCCCAGGGATGGGTGGTGTTCTACTCTGAGCGCGGTGCTGAGTCGGATCTCCAACTCCATCATTCCGAGGACGCCGCCTGCCGTGATCTTCTCCGCAGGCTCCGGCGTATCTCCTAGCAAGGCGACGGACCTGCTGCTTTCAAGATCGTCCGGGGCTTCGCCTGATCTGCTTACTCGCAGCTAGCGGCGGCATCGGTCTGGCCGTGAGTGACCGCCAGTCCGCCGCTGTGACTGCTGGATCGGGCACGCACCGGGCACGCTTCTTCGTCCGGCACACTCGGTAGTACGTGCGCGCCTCAGGATGAGTAGCAGGGGGCCGAGTGTAGGGAGGTTGTCATGCCTACGGTCGCGGATACCGGCTTCGTGCGGATGCAGGTGAGCAAGGTCACCGCGGTGGGCCGGGCCGGGGAGGACATCTCCCACCACGTCGTCCTAGACGAGCCGGATGGAGACCGGCACCTGCTGATCCTGATCGGCCCGTCGGAGGCGTTCGGCCTGGCCGCCAGCCTGGGCGGGACGCCATGGCCCCGCCCGATGACTCATCAGTTCGTGGCCGCACTGGTGCGCGCCCTGGGCGGCCGGGTCCGGGAGGTCCGGCTGGACCGGGTGGTTGATGGTGCATATGCCGCTACGGTCGAGGTCGAAGGCGCGGCTGGCGTAGAGCTGGTGGATGCCCGATCCAGCGACGCGCTGAACCTCGCGGTCTTGCTTGGTGCGCCGATTTTCGCCGGGCCGGAGATGCTGGCCGACTGCGCGCGGCGCCAGGAAGACGGTTCGGCCGCCGCGGAGATGATGCGCCTGGCGCTGGACGCTGAGCCGATGAGCGTCAGGAGAGCAGCCGGGTAGCGCTTCTATCAGCCCTGTCCTGGTCTTGTCCGTCCTTCCTCGATAGGCGCCGAATCTCTGCGAGCGGGTGCGGGGTCAATGCTCGGCGAAGCCGACCGCGCAGCGGCGCCGAAGGCGGCATTGACGCGGCGGTCGCGAGCTGGACGATGGGCAGCCGAGGAAGACGGCTCCGGGCAGCACCGCTTGCGTACCGGGTGAGCCTGGCTAGTTTGCGGGAGCTGAGGCGTGGGGCCGGGCGCCCGGCCGGGCCTTCCAAGGCAGAGGCCGGAGTGCCCGGCCCCCGGCGCCGCGCAGCGGCGCCGCTTGATCTAGTACGGCGCAATTCGGCAACACGTCGGCGGACAGTCGGCGGACAGTCGTGTCCGGTCCCAGGTGATGGTTGACAGTCCGGTCCCACCTGATGCTTGACGGGTGTCGTGATCGGCTTCTTGTGGTGCGTCGTTTGCGGCCCGTGCGCCGCAGTGGGCGCCCGGGTTTGAGTGCGCCAGGGACGCGGTCAGCCGGGGGACCTTGTGCAACAGCCAGTGTTCGGCCTCGTGGGCGATCCGATGCGCGTTGACCATCGGGAGGCGCGCGTGGAGGCGCGTTCGCGAGGGCGCCTCGACCTGGCCGCGAGGGGCTTCGATGGCGTTGGGACGGGCCACGGGTTCGTAATCTCGTCGCGCGCTTCGTGACCCTTCGCGAAGATGGACCGGTGGGATGGGAGGCGCTCGAGCAGTGGGGTGACGACGTCGTTCGCATCGAACCGCTCACTGGCGGAGCTGGCGTCAACGAGGTGTGGAGCGTGCGCGTCAACGGGCACCTCGCGGTCGGTCGTCTCGGCCAACGCAGCGACGCTGATCTCGCGTGGGAGACCGACCTGTTGCGACACCTCGACCGTGAAGGGATGCCGGTGCCGGTGCCGATCCCAACCACGGACGGCCGGCACTTCGCCGACGGTCTGGTGGTGATGACCTACGTGGAGGGCGGATCGCCCGAGACCGAAGCCGACTGGCGTCGCGTCGCCGACACACTCCGCCAGCTGCATCGGTTCACGCACGGCTGGCCCCAACGCCCGGGCTGGCGATCGTCGACCGACCTTCTGCACGCCGAGACCGGGACGAAGGTCGACCTCGGCGCGATGCCGCCTGAGGGTGTCGTTCGATGCCGAGCAGCGTGGGCGCGACTCACCGGTCGCACGACGTGCGTCGTCCACGGCGACCCCAACCCGGGCAACATCCGCATGACCGCGGATCGCGTCGCGATGATCGACTGGGACGAGTCGCACGTCGACGTCCCCGACCTCGACCTGGCACTGCCGCACAACGCCGCCGGTCTCGACGACGACGCGTACGACATCGCCGCGCAAGCGCGGGCCGCATGGGAAGCCGCCGTCTGCTGGGACCCCAGCGGGACCGACCAGTTCGCAGTCAAGCGGCTCGCCGAAGTTCGAGCGGTCTGAGCAGCAGCGAATCGACAGAGCGCAACAGGAGGACCCTGTCACCCGGCCCATCCGCAACCTCAAGGCCAACCGGCCCTGGTTCCGCGAAAACCTGCAAGGTTTCCTAGCCTACGTGTTAAGGATCAAGTGAGACAGCAACGTCAAGCATCAGCTGGGACCGGACAGTCGGCGGACAGTCAGTGGACCAGGCTCTCTGCGGCTGACGACTGCTGGCTACTGGGCGTTTGCTCGGTCGGTGAGGCGGTCGGCTTCGTTGAGGGCCAGGTGCCAGGGGTAGCTGGCGATGAGGTCTCCGCCGGTGTGCGGCTCGTGGGGTTCGACGCCGCCGGGGCCGATCAGGATATGCACGTCTTCGCGGCGCAACTCCTCGACGCTGCGGCGGAATGGGGCGCGGGTGGCGAGGGCTGAGTTGACGAATGGGAGGACGACGATAGGGACGTCGAGGGCGGTGGTCTCGGCGAGGATGCCGAGGGCGTAGGTGTCGCTGATGCCCAGCGCCCACTTGTTGATCGTGTTGTAGGTGGCCGGGGCAACGATGATGGCGTCGGCCGGGCGTGATCTGGGCTCGCCGGGCTTGCGGTACTGGCTGCGGACCGGGCTCCCCGTCTGGGCCTCGATGGCGGGCACGTCGATGAAGTCGAGCGCGGCGGGGGTGGCTACGACCTGGACCGTCCAGCCGCGCTCCTGGGCGAGCTTGACGAGCTGGCCGACTTCGCAGGCGGGGCCTGCGCCGCACACGATGACGGTCAGCACGCGGGCGGGCTGGGTCATTCGGTGGCCCCGATCCGGCGGGCGAAGTCCTCGGCGTGGCGCTGGATGCTGAGCGGGGCCGTGTTCATCAGGTCACGGACCAGGCGGTGAGCTGCGGGGCGTCCGGTGATCTCCTCGGGCGCGACTTCCTCGGCCGCACGCAAGGCCAGGTATGCCCGTTCATGCCTGCCACATTGCAGGAACGCGCGGGCGGTGTCCATCAGGAAGCTCGCCTTGCGCTCGGTGACGTCGATCTTGCCCAGTTCCAC
>WNGQ01004202.1_pt1 | contig 15776 bp, 16 predicted proteins | sample 5407661 | NCBI WGS metagenome assembly WNGQ01 (sample SAMN13153382, study PRJNA577476) | soil metagenome | isolation source: 60 cm soil or saprolite under Garry oak tree replicate 2 | place: USA:California | collected 2016-06-15 | reverse complement strand
GGCCTCTTCGCAGGCGGCGGCGTCGTCAGGGCGGTGGACGGCGTGTCGTTCCGCATCGAGGCCGGACACACCGTCGGCGTCGTCGGCGAATCGGGCTGTGGCAAGACGACGACCGCGAAAGTCGTGCTCGGCCTGGAGGCGCCGACCAGCGGCACGCTCCGCTTCGAGGGCGCCGATCTCCAGACGCTGGACGCGGCGGGCCGGCGCCGGTACCGACGTTCGGTTCAGGCCGTCTTCCAGGATCCCTTCGCCTCGCTCAACCCGCGCATGCGCGTGGGAGCGATCATCACCGAACCGCTCGTCGTCCACGAACAGCTCGGTCGCGGCCCGGTCCGCGAGCACGGCCTGCGTCTGCTCGATCTCGTCGGCCTCCCCGAGCGCTCGATCGACCTCTTCCCACACGAGTTCTCGGGCGGCCAACGACAGCGCATCGCCATCGCGCGGGCGCTGGCGCTCGAGCCGAAGCTGATCGTGCTCGACGAGCCGGTGTCGGCGCTCGACGTCTCCATCCGCGCCCAGATCCTCAACCTGCTGCGCGACCTGCAGGCGCGGCTGGGCCTGGCCTATCTCTTCATCACCCACGATCTGGCGGCGGTCGCGTACATGAGCCACACCGTGGCGGTGATGTACCTGGGGAAGCTGGTCGAGTTCGGTCCGGCGCGCGCCGTGGCCACGGAGCCCCAGCACCCCTACACCCGCGCGCTCTTCGCGGCAGCGCTGCCGTCGCATCCCGACGAGCGGCGTGAGGACGTGCCGCTCGCCGGCGAGGTGCCGAGCCCGCTCGCTCCGCCGCCGGGCTGCCGCTTCCACACGCGGTGTTCGGCCGTGATGGAGCGCTGCAGCCGCGAGGAGCCGCCTCTGGTCCACACCGATGGCCGGCTCGTGGCCTGTCACCTCTATAGCCCGACGCCTGGCGCCGGCCCGTGGCAACCGCAGCGGGCGGCGCTGGGCTCATTGACGTCCCCGTCTTTCACCACGGGAGGAAATCCATGAGACGAGTGCTGAACGTTGGAACCGCGCTGTTCCTGGCCACCACGGTCCTGGCCGGCACGCAGGCCGCGAAGAAGATGGCCGCCGCGGCCGAGGCCGAGGCGACGAAGAACAGCTGGCGCGTCGTCATCGCCATCGTCGACGATGGCGGACACCTCCTCTACCTGCAGCGCACCGACGAGACCCAGATCGGCAGCATCGACATCGCGATCGGCAAGGCGACGACCTCCGTCGCGCTGAAGCGGCCGAGCAAGGCCGTCGAGGACATCATCGCGGGCGGACGGAACGCGTTCCTCGGCGTGAAGGGCATGACGCCGCTGCAGGGCGGCCTTCCCATCATGGTCGACAACAAGCTGGTCGGCGCAATCGGTGTCAGCGGTGTGACCTCGCAGCAGGACGAGCAGATCGCCAAGGCCGGCCTCGAGGCCCTCGTCAAATAGTCGCTCCGCGTGTCGGACGTGGGGCTCCGGTCGGGGCCCCACGAACTCTACTCCACCCTCCAGACGTTCCGACAGCGCGTCTCGGTGATGCACGCGGCCAGAGCAACTGCGCCGACCGCGACGGCCAGACACAGGCCGAAGGCGGCGCGGTACGCCGTGGCCGAGTAGACGCGCGTCCCCGCCGTCTCGAGCCCCGTCCAGGCCGCATCGAGCACGAGACCGGTGAGCCACTGCATCAGCGCGACGAACAGGAACATCGGGATGTTGCAGAAGCCGACGACGACTCCGACCCGCGTCGGATCGTTGACTTCTCGGACGCACGGCCACACGAGGATCAGCCCGCTCGACGAAAAGCCCAGCAGGAAGAACACCGCCGGCAGCCACGCGATCGGCGGTTCGAGCGCGGGGACCACGAGCGGCAGCCAGCCCGCCGCGCCGAGCGCGCTGAACGCCAGGAATGGCGGCCGGCGGGCGCCCAGCCAGCGGTCCGAGATCCTGCCCACCAGCGGCGCGCCCACCATGACACCGACGGCCATCCACGCGATGTCGGCCGCCGCCTGAACCCGGGGCAGGCCGTGGACCTGAGTGAGGTACGAAACACCCCACAAGCCCTGCAGGGCGATGACCGTCGAATACATCCCGGCGCCGGCGAGGACCGGCGGCCACGTCCCTGGATTGAGGACGATCCCCGGAATCCCGACGACGACGTCGCGCACTGACCGGCTCACGGTACGCGGCGTCGAATCACGGCGTTCGGGAACTCCGAGTACGGCGACGACGGCGAGGGCAACGGTAACGGCGCCGATCGCTTCGAAGCTCGCGCGCCAGCCGATCGCCTCGACCAGGAGGGCCAGGGGCCCGGCGGCGGCCACGCCACCAAGGTTGCCGACCGTTTGCGTGAGCCCGGAGATCGTGGCGAAGTCGTCGGCGCGGAACCGCTCGGCGGCCAGCGTCAGGAACGCAATCAGGATGACCGACGCGCCGATGCTCACGACGAGTCGTCCCAGCACGACCACGGAAAACGACGGGGCCAGGCCGAAGACGAGCGCGCCCAGCCCCATGGCGAGCGCCCCGGCGCCCAGCGTGCGCCGCGGCCCCAACGTGTCGGCCAGGCTGCCCGCCACCAGTGCCATGGCGACGAACACGTACGGATAGATCGCCGCGAGCGCGCCGAGCGTGGCCGCTGTGATGGTGAACGCTCGCATCAGGTCCTGGGCGACGACGCCGAGCGCGATCCGGTGGAAGTGCGAGACGAAGTAGATCGCGGAGGGGATGACGAGGACGGGCCAGCCTGTGCGCAACGTTGCGCCGACCGTGACCGCTTCCGCCATCGCCGGCTATTCTACGCGCATGTGGACACTCGACTCCGGCGTCGTCTTCCTGAATCACGGCTCGTTCGGGGCGTGCCCGAAGCCCGTCCTCGACTACCAGCGGAGGCTCCGCGAGGAGCTCGAGCGCGAGCCCGTGCGCTTCCTGTCCCGCGAGCTGCAAGCGCGCCTCGACGCCGCTCGCGCGGCGCTTGGCGCCTTCATCGGCGCCGATCCCGATGATCTCGCCTTCGTCAGCAACGCCACCACCGGCGTGAACACGGTGCTGCGCTCCCTGGCCCTGGCACCCGGCGACGAGATCCTCGTGACCGATCACGCGTACAACGCGTGCCGCAACGCCGTGAACGCGGTGGCCGCCACGCAGGGCGCGCGCGTCGTCGTGGCTCACGTGCCGTTCCCCGTCGACGGCGATGACGCCGTGGTGAGCGCGATCCTCGCGGTCACCACGCCACGCACGCGCCTGGCGCTGCTCGATCACGTGACCAGCCCGACGGCCGTCGTGTTCCCGATCGCCCGGCTGGTGTCCGCGCTCGCCGAGCGAGGGGTCGAGACGCTCGTGGACGGCGCTCACGCTCCTGGCATGCTGCCCCTCGACGTCCGCGCGGTCGGCGCCGCCTACTACACCGGCAACTGCCACAAGTGGATGTGCGCTCCGAAGGGCGCCGCGTTTCTCTACGTGCGGCGCGACCGCCAGGCGAGCGTGCGGCCGCTCGTCATCAGCCACGGCGCCAACTCACCGCGGACCGATCGCTCGCGCTTCCGGCTCGAGTTCGACTGGACGGGAACTCAGGATCCGACGCCAGCCCTGGCGGTGCCGGAGGCCATTCGCGTCGTCGGCAGCCTCTGTTCCGGCGGCTGGCCGGCCGTCATGAAGCACAATCACGCGTTGGCGCTCGGGGCGCGCTTAAGACTGGGCGAGGCGCTTGCGCGGACACCGCCGTGCCCGGACGTGATGATCGGGTCGCTGGCCGCCGTCCAACTCCCTGATGGCACCGACGATCTCCAGAAGCACCTGTTCGATCGCTTCGCCATCGAGGTCCCGGTGATCACATGGCCGGCGCCGCCGACGCGCTGGGTCAGGGTCTCTGCGCATATTTACAATCGTGAGCAGGACTACGAGCGACTCGCCGAGGCACTTGAAATGCTCCTCGCCCGGTCATCGTGATATGGTGGTCGACGTCGTGCGGATGCTCAGCGCCTTACTGCTGACGCTCGGTCTGGTTCTCGCCGACATCTCCGCTCCCTCGGCGTTTTCTCCGCGCGCTGACGTCCCCAGTCACCACCTGCGCGACGGATTTCGCAACGTCGCACCTGATTACGCGTATCCCCTGATTGGACGCGCGCTCCGCACGCTGCGCCTCGGCTTCGAGCACGCGCCAGCGCGCGGTCGCACGCCCGCCGTCCTCACCAACGACGGCGCCGAGCTTCGCGCGAACGGCACGGTGCCCACCCTCACGTGGATCGGCCACTCCACGTTCCTCCTGCAGATCGACAGCGTGAACATCCTCACCGATCCGCACTGGGGCGACCGCGCCAGTCCGGTCACGTTCACCGGACCGCGGCGTCTCGTGCCGCCGGGCATGCGCTTCGAAGATCTGCCGCCGATCCACGCGGTGATCATCTCGCACGATCATTACGACCACCTCGACGAGGCGACGGTGCGCCGCCTGAACGCCGCGTACCACCCGACGTTCTTCGTACCGCTCGGGATCAAGGCGTGGTTGGCCAAGGTGGGCATCACGAACGTCGTCGAGCTCGACTGGTGGGAGACGCGGGAGTTCCATGGCCTCACGCTCGTGTGCACACCCGCCCAGCATTCCTCGGGGCGCGGCCTCCTCGATCAGAACCGCCGTCTCTGGTCCTCGTGGGTCGTGCGTGGCCGCGACCGTCGCCTGTTCGTCGCCGGCGACACCGGGTACTACGACGCCTTCAAGGAGATCGGCGAGCGCCTGGGTCCGTTCGACGTGGCCTTCATCCCGATCGGGGGCTACAGCGCGTACGAACGTCACCCCAATCACGTCAATCCCGAGGAGGCCGTTCAGATCTTCGAAGATCTGGGGGCGCGGCTGATGGTGCCCATGCACTTCGGCACGTTCGATCTCAATCGCGAGCCCTTCCGGGAGCCGCCCGACCGGTTGATGCGTGAGGCGCTCCGGCGCGGACTCGAGGAGAGCGTAGCGCTCCTCAGCCCGGGCCAGACCATCCACTGGTAAGGGCGCCGTCGGGCGCCGGCTCCGCGGTACCATCCGCAACACGCCGTCATCCGTCTGAGGAGGTCCGCATGCGTCGCGTCGCCGTCATCATCGTCGCCGTCGTCGTCGCCGTGGCCAGCGGCACTGTCGCCCAGGAGGCCTATCCGACGCGGCCGGTCACGATCGTCAATCCGTTTCCGCCCGGTGGGATCGCCGATCTGACGGCGCGCCCGCTGGCGGCCGCGCTCGAGCGGCTCCTCAAGCAGCCGTTCGTGGTCTCGAACAAGCCGGGCGCTGCCGGCGCGGTGGGCGCGCAGTCCGTCGCCGTGGCCAAGCCGGATGGCTACACGCTGCTCGTGGCCTTAGTCAGCATCTCGTCGACACCAGAGGTCGACAAGCTCTTCGGGCGCCCGGCGATCTACACGCGCGATCAGTTCGTCGGCATCGCGCGGCTCAACGCCGATCCACCGCTGCTCGTCGTCAACGAGGAGTACGCGCGAAAGCACGGATGGACGACGCTGAAGGAGCTGGTCGACGACGCGCGCAAGCGGCCGGGCGAGATCACGTACGCGTCGTCCGGGCCGTACGGTGCGTCGCACCTGCCGATCGAGATGCTGCTGGCCGCGGCCGGATTGAAGATGCGTCACTTGCCGACGACCGGTGGTGCGCCGGCCACGACGGCGGTGCTCGGCGGCCACGCTCAGCTCTGGGCCTCGCCGCCCGCGCTGGCCCTGCCCCACATCCAGGCCGGCAAGATGCGGCCGCTGGCGTCGTACGGCGCGACGCGGCTGGCCGCGTTTCCCGACGTGCCGACGCTCAAGGAGCTCGGCTACGAGGTCGAGTATTACGTGTGGACCGCGCTCTTCGCGCCCCGCGGCGTGCCGGCTCCCGTGGTCCAGACGCTGCGCGACGCCACCCGCAAGGCCGTGCAAGATCCCGAGCTGCGCGCCTCGATGGAGAAAGCCAAGACGCCGATCGCCTACCAGGATGCCGACGAGTTCAAGAAGTTCTGGGACGAGGACGCGCAGCGAATTGCCGCGGTGATCCAGAAGATCGGAAAGGTCGTCGAGAAATAGCCGTCGCTAGCCGCGGCGGGCGAGCATCTTCACGAGCGCGTCGGGGTCGACCGGCTTGACCAGGTGCGTGTCGAACCCCGCGGCTTCGGCGCGCCGGCGATCGTCGGGCTGCCCGTATCCGGTGAGCGCCACGAGGTACGCGGTCTTGCCGTGCGGCGTCGAGCGGATCCGCCGCGCCACGTCGTAGCCGTCGCAGTCGGGCAACCCGATGTCGATGAGAGCCGCGTCGAGCGGCGCCGTCGATCGTTCGACGCCCTGGGCGCCGCTCTCGGCCGTCCGCACGCGGTGGCCTTCCAGCTCCAGGAGCATCTGCAGCGTCGCGCGCGCGTCGGCGTTGTCTTCGACGACGAGGATGTCGAGCGTCCGACCGTCAGTCATGGCGCCCGGATTCTAACGCACGTTCAGGAGATCGCGTAGCCCATCGCCCACGAGATTGATCGCGAGCACCGTGGCGGCCAGGAAGATGCCCGGGAAGAGGATGATCCAGAAGGCGAGCTGAACGTAGGCGCGGCCTTCCGCCATGATGTTGCCCCAGGAAGGAATGTGCGGCGGTGTTCCCGCGCCGAGAAACGACAGATACGCCTCGAAGAGGATCGCCGACGCGGCGATGTACGTTCCTTGCACGATCAGCGGAGCGACCAGACCGGGGAGCACGTAACGCGCCAGGATGCGCGGCGTCCGCGCGCCGAGCGCCCGCGCGCCCTCGACCATCAGGTGCTCGCGCAGCGACAGCACCGACGCGCGCGTCAGGCGAACCACCCGCGGAATCTCGGGGATGAGGAGCGCGATGATGACGTTCTGCACGCTCGCCTTCATGAGGGCCATCAGCGCGAGGGCCAGGAGAATGGCCGGGATGGCCATGAGCCCGTCCATGACGCGCATGGCGATCATGTCGAGCCTCCGATAGAAGCCGACGACGAGGCCGAGCGTCGTGCCCAGCACGAGGCTCAGCGTCGAGACCGCCGCGCCGACGGTGAGCGAGATCCGCGAGCCGTACAGCGTCCGGGTATAGATGTCGCGGCCGAAGTTGTCCGAGCCGAACCAGCGTTCGGCCGACGGCGGCCGCAGCCGCACCGCGGGCTTCATCTCGAGGGGATCGCCCGTCCACCAGAGCGGCGCGAGGACGCCGGCGACGAGGATCACGACGAGCGTGAGGGCGCCGGCGATGAGCGTCGGGTGGCGCAGGAGCGCGCGGCGGGCCGTATCGAGCGCGCCGGCGCGCGCGGCCGGCGCCGGGAGCGCGAAATCGGCGGCGACGGGCGGCGACAGCGCCATGGCTCAGTACCGGATCCTGGGATCGAGCACCACGTAGAGCACGTCGACGACCAGATTGATCAGGACGTACACGCCGGAGACGACGAGGATGACGCCCTGGATCACGGGGTAGTCGCGGCGGATGATCGCGTCCACCGTCAGGCGCCCGAGTCCGGGCAGCGCGAAGACGCTCTCGGTCACCACCGCGCCGCCGATGAGCAGCGCGAATCCGATGCCGATGATCGTGACCACCGGCAACGAGGCGTTCTTCAGCGCGTGGTGGATCAGCACCCGCCGGGGGGCCAGGCCCTTGGCGAAGGCCGTGCGGATGAAGTCCTCGGAGAGCACCCCGAGCATGCTCGCCCGCGTCATGCGCGCGATCAGCGCCATGTAGACGACGGAGAGTGTGACGGCGGGAAGGATCAGATGGCGCAGGAAGGGCCACACGCCGTCGGCGAGCGGCCGGTAGCCTTGCACCGGGAGCCAGTGCATCGAGATGGCGAAGACGTAGACGAGCAGGAAGCCGAGCCAGAACACCGGCATGGAGAAGCCGGAGACCGCGAACAGCATCACCAGCCGGTCGACCAGCGATGCCTTCTTCCACGCCGCCAGCACGCCCAGCGGAACGCCGACGCCCACGCTGATGAGCATGGCGAAGAGCGTCAGCCCGATGGTCGCCTCCGTCCGCTGGCGAATCAGCGTGGACACCGGCAGGCCCGAGAAGATCGACGTGCCGAGATCTCCGCGCACGATGCGTCCGAGCCAGATGCCGACCTGCGTGACGAAGGGCTCGTTCAGGCCGAGCTTGGCCCGGATGCGCGCGATGTCATCGGACGTCGCGTAGTCACCGGCGATGATGACGGCCGGATCGCCGGGCGTGATGTGCAAGAGGGCAAACACGGCGATGGCCACGACCCCCATGACGGGGATGGTGGCCATCAGTCGCCGCCCGATCTGGCCGATCACGCGATGGAGACGCTCCAGAAGACCGGCGCCGGGAACTGCAGGAAGCCTTGCATGCTCTTGCGAAACGCGGTGGGTGAGACCCACTGGCCGAACGGCACGTACATCACCTCGTCGAGGGCGACCTTCTGGATCTCCTCGGCGATCTGCTTCTGCGCCGCCTTGTCCGTCGCGCGCGCCCACTGGATCTTCAGCTCTTCGATGCGCCCGTTCTCGGGCCAGCCGAACCAGGCGCTGGAACCGGCGCCGGAGATTCCGGCGTGCACGGCGGGGTTGATGACGTCCGACGCGATCCACCACGTGAAGAGGACGTTCCAGCCGCCCTGGGCCGGCGGATCCTTCTTGGCTCGGCGAGCGACGACCGTGGACCAGTCCATCGCTTGCAGGTCCACGTTGAAGCCGACCTGGGTCATCAGCTCGCGGCTCACCAGCGCGGCGCCGTGGGTGAGCGGGATGTCGGTCGGATCGAGGACCACCACCGGTTTGCCGTCGTAGCCCGAGTCCTTCAAGAGCTGCTTCGCCTTGTTCACGTCCTGCTTCACCGCGCCGGCGCCCGTCTCGAACGGCCCCCCGCAGGTGAACACGGCCGGGCACGTGCGGTAGTACTTCGGCTGCCCGAGGGCCGCCTGCAGGTACTTCTCCTGGTCGACCATATAGAGGAGGGCCTGGCGGGCCTTCTTGTTGTTGAAGGGCGGCTGCAGATGGTTCGGCCGGATCCACCCTTGCGTCCCGCGCGGGTCCTGGATCGCCACCATGATGTCCTTGTTGCCCTCGAGCCGGACGGCGATGTCGATGGACGGTTGCTCGTACCAGTCGACTTCGCCCGCTTCGAGCGCGGCCGCCGCCGTGGCCGGATCGGGGATGTACTTCCACACGACACGATCGAGGTTGACCTTCTTGCCCCCGGTCGAGCCGCTCGGCGCGTCGTTACGCGGCACGTAATCCGGATTGCGGACGTAGACGACCTGGTTGCCCGGCTGCCACTCGTCCTTCACGAAGCGGAACGGCCCCGAGCCGATCGTCTCCTTGATCTGCTCGCTGTCGGGCGTGGCGGCGATGCGCGCAGGCATGACGAAGGGCACGTTGCTCGACGGCTTGCCGAGCGCTTCGAGCACGAGGCCAAACGGCTGGGCGAGCTCGAGCGTGAAGGTCTTCTTGTCCTGAGCGGCGATCCTGGCGGTGTGGGCCGCGAGCAACTTGCCGAGCGGATCGCGCTTGCTCCACCGTTTGATCGATTCGACGGCATCCTCGGCGACGACCGGCTGACCGTCGTGCCACTTGAGGCCGTCACGCAGCGTGAACGACCACTTCATCCCCTTGTTCGCCGAGGACCACTTGTCGACCATCTGCGGCTTGATCTGCAGATTCTGGTCGGTGCCGAAGAGCGTGTCGTAGATGAGATAGCAGTGGTTGCGTGTGATGTACGCCGTCGTCCAGATCGGATCGAGCACCTTGAGATCGGCGTGGGGGACGAACCGCATCGTCCCTCCGCGCTTCTGCGCGTGGACCGCGGGGAGGCCCGCCGACGCGGTCGCCGCGACGGCGGCAGCACCGGCGATGAAGTGGCGACGACTGAGATCGGCCATGACGGATGTCCTCCTCGGAGGGAAGGCCAGATACTAGCACGCGGCCCCGGGGCCATGTTAGAGTGGCGTCCTGATTTCAAACCCTCTCCGATCGACCGCTGGGCACCGCGCATGAAGCGCCGCAATTACGGGTTCGACCGGCGGCGCCGCGAAGACCTCCGCCGCGCCAAGCAGGAAGCCAAGACCCAGCGCAAGACCGACCGCGAGGCGAGCGGTTCGGTCGGTCCCGAGATGGGTGAAGCGCAGACGACGGGTGCGCCCGAAGGAATGTGGGAGTGGTTCTCGGCGAGCCGGGCGCGCACTCTGGCGACACCGCCGCGCACCCGCCCGCCCGCTGATCCGCCCGATGACTGGATCCTCCTCACCGAAGCGAGTGAGGAGGAGGCCGCGCCCGAAGCCTAGACTACTTCTTCTGCTCCTGCGCCACGGCGGCCTCGGCCGCCTGAAACCCGATCTTGCTGTGGGTCCCGTCACAGAACGGCTTGGTGACGGACGCGCCGCACCGGCACAGCGCGATGCGCGGGCGCCCGGTCGTGTCCACGCGCGCGCCCGTCGGGTCGTAGATCTCCACGTCCCCTTCGACCAGGTACGGGCCGTTCGGACGGCAGGTGATCTTCACGGTCATCGACACGCCTCCTCGCTCGAATTGGGCCTCACGATACACCCGGCCGCAAACGCGGGCGTAGAATGACGGGCGTGCGCGAGCCCGGCGCGATCCTCCTCGTCGGCTGCTACGAGCTGGGCCACCAGCCGCTGGCCGTGGCGTGGCCGGCGGCCTTCCTCGAGCGCGCCGGCTATCGGCCCGCCGTGCTCGACGTGTCCATCGAGCCCTTCGATGCCGAGCGCGTTCGCCGCGCCCGCCTCGTCGCGATCTCCGTGCCGATGCACACGGCGCTGCGCCTCGGCGTCGGGGTCGCCGCGCGCGTGCGCCAGGAAAATCCGTCGGCCCACATCTGCTTCTACGGCCTGTACGCGACGCTGAATGCCGAGCATCTCTTGCGACACAGCGCGGACTCCGTCATGAGCGGCGAAGTGGAAGACGCGCTCGTCGAGCTGGCCCGCCATCTCGAGGCCGCCGCGGATCGCGGACCGGTCGGGCCTCGCGCTGCGTCGGCTCCGATCCTCACGAAGCTCGACTTCCCGGCCCCATCGCGCTCGCTCCTTCCGAGCCTCAAGAAGTACGCGCACCTCGAGCGGGGAGACGGCCGCCTCGAGCTGGCCGGCTACGTCGAGGCCAGTCGCGGCTGCAAGCATCACTGCCGTCACTGCCCGATCCCGCCCGTGTACGGCGGGCGCTTCTTCGTCGTCGATCGCGACGTCGTCATGGCCGATGTCCGCCAGCTCGTCGACGCCGGCGCCACTCACATCACGTTCGGCGATCCCGACTTCCTGAACGGCCCCCGCCACGCGCTCGACGTCGCGCGCGCGCTGCACCGCGAGCTCCCGGCCGTCACCTTCGACATCACGGCGAAGATCGAGCACCTGCTCCGCGAGCGCCAGCACCTGCCGGAGCTTCGCGCCCTCGGCTGTCTCTTCATCGTCTCCGCCGTCGAGTCGCTGAGCGATACCGTGCTCGCCCATCTCGACAAGGGCCACACGCGGGCCGACGTCGCCGCCGCCCTCGGAGCCGTGCGGTCCGCTGGCATCACGCTCCGGCCCACCTGGGTCCCGTTCACGCCGTGGACCACGCTCGACGCCTACGCCGAGATGCTCGACTTCGTGGAGGGCGAGGATCTGGTGGACGCCGTCGATCCCGTGCAGTACTCGATCCGCCTGCTGGTGCCGCCGGGATCGCTGCTCGCGGAGAGCGAAGCGCTGCGACCGTACCGAGGCCCGCTCGTCGAGCACGACTTCTACTACCGCTGGACCCATCCCGATCCTCGGATGGACCGATTGCAGGAACGTGTCGCGTCGTTGGCCGCCAAGGCCGCCGAGGCTCGCGAGGATGCGGCGCTGACGTTCGGGCGGATCAGAGCGCTGGCCGACGAGGCCCGTGAGGTTCCGTCCCGGCCATCGTCACCCCCGCCTCCGTCCGACCGGCGGCGGGCGCCGCGGCTGAGCGAAGCGTGGTTCTGCTGAAGCGAGCCCATCCAGGGCCAGGTGGCCTTGATCGAGCGAGTTGGGCCCTGAGGGGGCCGTGTCGTCTGGTACCATGAGCCACGGAGAGGTGATGCCATGACCACCGAGAGCACCGATAAGCCCGACCTCAAGACCCGGGTCCAGGAGATCATCGATAGCATGATCAATCCGGCTGTGGCCGGTCACGGCGGCTTCGTCGAGCTGATCGACGTGCAGGACAACCGCGTCTATCTGGTGATGGGCGGCGGCTGTCAGGGCTGCGGCGCGGCCGACGTCACGCTCAAGGCCGGCATCGAGCGCCTCATCAAGGAAGAGATCCCCGAAGTCGCCGAGGTGCTCGACACGACCGACCACGGGGCCGGCAGCAATCCCTACTACACGCCGGGCAAGCAGTAGCCCTGGCCCGGCTGCTGCTCCTCCTCCCTACCCGCACGTACCGCACCGAGGCCTTCGTCGCCGCCGCTCACGGCCTCGGTGTCGATCTCGTTTGCGCGTCCGAGCGGCCCAGCACGCTCGAAGATCTCGCCCCCGACTCGCTGCTGACGCTCGACTTCGCGGATCCCGCCGCCACCACCCGCAAGGTGGCGGACTGGAGTCGCCAGCGCCCGCTCGACGCCGTGGTCGGTGTCGATGATCAAACCGCGACCGCGGCGGCCGCGATCGCCGAGCGACTCGGGTTGAGGACGAGCCCGGTGGCCGCGGTGGCGGCAGCCCGCGACAAGTTCGAGATGCGCCAATGCCTGGCCGCAGCCGGGCTTCCCGTTCCCCGCTTCCGCCGCATCGCGCTCAAGGAGGACCCGTTCCTGGCCGCGCGCGGCGTCGCGTTTCCCTGCGTGCTCAAGCCGCTGGCGCTGTCGGCGAGCCGCGGCGTCATCCGAGCCAACAACGTCGATCAGTTCATCGCCGGGTTCCGCCGCATCGGCGCGCTGCTGCGGCGGGACGACGTCAGCGTCACCGGCGACGCCGCCGACGCCTTGCTGGCCGAGGAGTACATTCCCGGCGTCGAAGTGGCGCTCGAAGGCGTGCTGAGTGGCGGACGGCTCCAGACGCTCGCGCTCTTCGACAAGCCCGATCCGCTGGAAGGGCCGTTCTTCGAGGAGACGATCTACGTCACGCCGTCGCGGCTGCCCGCGAGCATCCAGAGCGCCGTCACCGACGCGACGGCCAGCGCGGCGGCTGCCCTCGGACTGGAGGAGGGCCCCGTGCACGCCGAAGTGCGCATGAACGAGCACGGGCCGTTCGTCATCGAGCTGGCGGCGCGCTCCATCGGCGGGCTCTGCTCGCGGACGCTGCGCTTCGGCACCGGCATGACGCTCGAGGAGCTGATCCTGCGCCACGCGCTCGGCTGGGAGGTCCCGTCGTACGACCGCGAGGCGCGCGCTGCCGGCGTCATGATGATCCCGATCCCGCGCGCCGGCCGGCTCGGGGAGATCCACGGCATCGCCGACGCCACCGCCGTACCGTCAGTGGAAGAGGTCGTGATCACCGCCCACGTGGGTCAGGAGCTGATCCCGCTTCCCGAAGGCTGGCAGTACCTCGGATTCATCTTCGCCCGCAGCGACACGCCCGATCAGGTCGAGAGGGCTCTCCGGGCGTCACACGCGCAGCTCCGCTTCGACATCGCCTGACCGGAGAAAGACGCCATGACCACCGACTATCTCGCGCTCGCCCGCTCGCTCGCCCAGAGCCTGCGGCTCCAGGTCCCGCCGATCGCCGTCTGTCTCACCGATCAGGTGCCGGCAGGCGTGCCGGCCTTCGCGGGCCGCGCGCCCGCGGGCTGCTCCTTCTGGCAGGAGGCGGTCAAGGGCGCATTCGCTACCTCGGCGCGCGATCACGACCTCTGCGCGATCGGGACGTTCACCCACAATCTTGATGCGACCGCTGCGCACGAGGCGGATCGCCGCGACGCCCTCCGAGTCTTCGCGGATCTCGGCTACGTACGGCCGCAGGATATCCCTCTGATCCCCGTCCTGGCCGAGCGCCGCCGCCACGTCGTCTACGCGCCGCTCGCCGCCACCCCGCTGCCTCCGGATGTCGTCGTGCTCTTCGTCACTGCGGCCCAGACGCTCGTGCTCGTCGAGGCGGCGGAGGGCGTGGATGGCGGGCGCCCGCCGGCGATGGGCCGGCCGGCCTGCGCCGTGGTGCCGCACGTGGTGAATCAGCGCGCGGCCGCGCTGAGTCTCGGATGCTGCGGAGCGCGCGCCTACCTCGACGTCCTCTCCGACGACGTGGCGATCTTCGCGCTACCGGGTGCGCGGCTCGACGCGTACGTGGCCCGCATCGCCGAGCTGGCCAAGGCCAACTCGGTGCTGGCGAGCTTTCACGCGTTGCGCCGGCAGGACGTGGAAGCCGGCGCGAGCCCGACCGTGAAGCAGTCGCTCGAGCGTCTCAGCGCGCGTTAGTCGATCGCGGCGGGTCAGTCGGGGCGGGTCGACCGGGGCGCTTTCGTGTCCGGCGCCGCCACCACCAGCGTCGGCCGCGAAGACTCCGCTTTCCTGAGCCCCAACCGCTGGCCGATGATCTTGACCGCCGCAAAGACGGGCACGGCAAGGAACATACCCGGCACGCCGCCGATCTCGCCGCCGGCGAGGACGCAGAAGATGACCACGGCGGGATGGAGCTCGACGCCTTTGCCCATGATGAGCGGGCTGGTGACGTAGTCCTGCACGCCCCGCCACAGCACCAGGAAGCCGACGAGCAGCCACGGGTGGGTGAACCCGGCGAAGAGACTGACGGCGACGACGATGACGCCAGACGTCACCGGTCCAACGACCGGAACGAACTCGAGCGCCCCGCCGATGGCCGCCAGGAGCAGCGCGTACGGCACGCCGGCCACGTAGAACAGCACCGACCAGACCACGAACGTGACCACGCAGAGCACGATCAGCGCGCGCACGTAGTTGCCGAGGACCTGATCGACGTCGCCGACGATCTCGCGCCACAGCCCACGTCCGGCGCGGCTGTCGATCACGCCTTCGACGGCGACGGCGAGACGCTCGCGGTCCTTGAGGATGAAGAACGCGAAGATCGGCACGAGCACGACCATCCACGCGCTGGCCAGCCACTTCAGACCGGCCGTCACGACTGCCTGGGCCTGGCCGGCGAGATCTTGAGCGTGCGCGCGCACGGCCCGTTCGATGCTGGCGATCGTGGACGCTTCCCAGCCGTAGCGTCGCAAGAGCTCGCCGATGATCTCGCCGCTCTGGACCCGCTTCGACATCTCGGGCAGCCGCTGCGCCAGCGCCGTCGCCTCGTCGGTGAGCATGGGCACGAGCGCGGCGCTTCCCCCGAAGAGGATGCCGAACACCGCGAGGTACACGAGGCCGATGGCGACCGCGCGATGGCGGACGTGGAAGACTCGTTGAACGAGAAACACGAGGTAGGCGAGAAAGACCGAAAACGCCAGGAGCACCAGGAGGTGGCGAAGGACGTAGATCAGCCCGAGAGTGGCGGCGACCACCAGCGCGGTCCAGATGACGCGCAGCGCGCGGGTGTCGAGACCGAGCATTCGCTCCGGCCCGTCAGGGCCGGCCGTAGCTCCCGCCGCCTCGAGCCCGGTCGCGGCGCCGCGCGCGAGGGATCACCACGCCAGCGAGCGCGAGAATGGCGACCAGCGCGGCGCCAATGACCAGCACGGCGGTGACCGGCAACCCGAGCACGCGGCGCTCGACGCGATCGCGCTCGAGCGTGCCGACGGCCGCCGAGGGCGCGTCGCCCTGCGGGCTGCCCGGGCGGACCTCCTGCGGGTTTGGCTGAGCACCGTGCTGCACGGGACGGTTGTCCGACTTGGCTGGCGGCGGCGCCACGCGAGAGTCCGTCGGCTGGGCGAACGCCGGCGTGACGAGAGCGAGCACGAACGCGATGTTCA